>OCOJ01014623.1_pt2 | contig 12568 bp, 12 predicted proteins | sample 1539251 | NCBI WGS metagenome assembly OCOJ01 (sample SAMN01911457, study PRJEB22624) | soil metagenome | biome: Soil | place: Malaysia | collected 2012-04-30 | depth RA_metagenome m
GAGAGAATTACGGCCCGCTCAATCACATTCTGGAGTTCTCGTATGTTCCCCGGCCAGTGATACCGGCACAGGGCATCCATGGCTGCGGAGGGAATGGTATCGATTGCCTTTTGCATGCGCCTGGCGAGTTGCTGCGTGAAGTGCCGCACGAGGAGAGGAATGTCCTCGGGCCGTTCCCGCAGGGGCGGAACGTGAAGGGGAAAGACATTTATGCGAAAGAAGAGATCGGAACGGAACTTCTGCTCGCTCACCATCGCATCCAAGTCTCGGTTCGTCGCGGCAATCAAACGGGCATCCGTCCGGAGCGTGCGCGAGCTTCCCAGCCGTTCGAACTCCCGCTCTTGCAGCACGCGGAGCAGCTTGGTCTGCAATTCGAGAGGAATCTCGCCGATCTCGTCCAAGAAGATGGTGCCGCCATCGGCCACTTCGAAGCGGCCAATGCGCTGGGCGATCGCGCCCGTGAATGCGCCCTTCTCATGCCCGAACAGCTCACTTTCGAGCAAACCAGTCGGAATCGCGGCACAATTCAGTTTGACGAATGCCTTCGCGCGCCGGGGACTCAAATCATGAATGGCGCGCGCGATGAGTTCCTTTCCCGTGCCCGTCTCTCCATAAATCAGCACCGTCGAATCCGTCGGAGCTACGATTTCCACCCGCTGCAAGACTTTGCGCAGCGCGGGACTTTTCCCGATAATCTGCGCGAAATTCATTTCCGAACGGATTTCATCTTCCAAATACAATTTTTCTTTCGCGAGCTGCTCCTTGAGTTCTCGCATCTCGCTATATGCCAAGGCGTTTTCAACTGCAATGGCTATCTGTCCCGCCGCCTGGCTGAGGAACTCGATATCTTCGGGCGCATAGGTGCCTTCCGCCGTCCGGCCAATCGTCAGCAGGCCGAGCGCTCGACCCCGGTTCACAAGCGGTATCACGCAGTGGCTCTTCACGCCCTCAGCCACAGCCAGTTCAACTACCTCAGGAGGCAGTTCGCTAGGATCCACTTTGTCTACGACGACCGGCTTCAATGTAGAAAAAGCTCGTCGCGCGGGGTCGTTCTCCCGTGGGGAGAAGAGCAGCCCTTCCTTCGCAAATCCCTTCCCCCGTGGAAAGTCGACGGAGTAAATATGCAATTTTCCTGTTTCTTTATCCGGCAGCGTAATCATGACCAAATCGTATTGCATGACCTCACGAATATTAGCCAAAATCGAGCGCAAGAGTTCACGAAGCTCCAAATTCGAAGTGATTCGGTTCGTCAGATCGAGGAGCAGTTGAAGCCTTCGGCAGTTCTTCTCGGCTTCTTTCGATGCCTTCTCCAAGGCTGAGCAACTCAGCGCGCTATGGACCGCCAGCGCAACGTGATCCGCTACAAGAGACAAGAATCGGATTTCGTCCGCTGAGTAGGTTTCGAGGTGCTTGCTCCCTACGGAAATTGCCCCTAATTTCTGCTGCGCCGTCGTTAAAGGAAGCGTACAGATCGAACGGATTTTGCGCTCTCTCAATGCCGTGCGGAGCCGCTCAAATCGCGGATCGAGTTGATCCGCCGCAGTCACCACAGGTTTCTGATGTTCATAAACCCAGGACATCAGTTTCTCGTCCGCCGGCAGCTCCCAATCGGGAGCCGCTCCGGAGCAGTTTTCCAAATCGATCAAACGATGACGAAATTTGTTGGAGTCTTGATCCAGAAGGGAAATCCAAATGCAATCGAATTGGACCACACGACGCAGTTCGCCGGCGAGGCTGTCAAATACTTTATCAGGATCGCGGCTCACTCCGATTGCCTGAGAGAGGCGAATGAGCGTTTCGTACCGCGAGGCGAGCGCGTCCCCCGCGAGGATTCCCGACTTGTTGTCCCTGATTGGACTCACGGCAGCCATATTGGCCCTTAGTCAGGATGGACGCCGCAGGTGACCACTCCAAAACAAAGCTACACCGGCGGGCGTCGAATGCTGTGACGCGCGTCACATAACCAGGTCACTTTGGTTTTGAATAAGACCGCGTGACAAACAGGTCCTCCTACCGCTTAGGACGTTAGACTACCACGATGCGAGGCGTCGGGGGGAGGCCCCACCGCGCATCCTAGACAGGATATTGGAATAGGAGCCGCACCTGCAATCTGCAGTGATGGCAGCCACGTTTGGCCATCCCTAATTGCCAACTGCGCGACCTTGTGCCAGAAATACAGCACGTGAACGCCCAGCCGCCGGACTCAGGACCGGTCCGAGTGAGCTGATAGATCCCTCATAACAAGAGTTTTGAAGACCGCCTCAGCTCTGCTCTGCGCTGCGGAACTGAGAGTGCAAGGTCTTCGGTCGAGCAGGGGTCCAATGTTGATGATCCCTCGCACGCTGTTACCATCGCAGGGCAGGGCGGCATCATCGAGATTTCGTCGCGCCATGGCCCGCGATGTCTGATTTGTGGCCGGCGCGGATGCCTCCGGCAGAAGGAGAAGGCTCATTCCCCGAATCGCGATCCTCAAACCATTGGCGGCCAGCGCGGGCGTCTTTGTATGTACGCTCTTGATCCACACACTGGCCGTGATCGCTACGGTCCAACTCCTGCGCCTGGAGAAGAAGCATGGCCGCGTGCGCAAAACCCTGTGGGACGATGCTCTCGTCGTTTTCCGTGTGACCGCAATCGCCCTCGTGGCGCATCTGACGGAAATCGCGGTGTGGGCGCAATTGTTCGTGATGTGCGGGGAATTCACGGATTTCGGAACCGCGTACTACCACTCCGCGGTCAATTACACTACGTTGGGCTACGGCGAGCTGGTCATGACGGCGTCGTGGAGATTGCTGGGGCCTCTGGAAGCAACAAATGGAATGCTCCTGTTCGGCGTCACGACCGCCTTGATTTTCACCGTCATTCTGCGCCTGGCCCAAGCCAGATTCACGGAGCTCAGAGACTGAGTGGCAACGGATTCGGGCCGCTCGCCGTTTCGAGCCAGGAACCTGCTACGCCGTCTTCACCTCAATACGCTTCGTTGTCCCCGCTGCCTTCGGCTAAGCAGAGGGTCGGGGGTTCCCCGCCGCGGTGCGCCTCCGGGTGCGCCATTTACCCCCGGGTCCGCCCCGGAGACATGAGTTACACATCGCACAGAACACATGGGTAACAACTCCTCTCCTAAATGGGGAGGGAGATACCGCAACTCAAAACGGGAGTTACCAAAACTCGCTGCATTTTCCATCGGAAGCGTCTGCAACGGCCGCGTGCCACCCGCATCTAGTTAGCATGCCCGAGCTGCCGGACATCGCTGCATATATCGCTGCGCTCGAGCCGCGGATCATGGCGCAGCCGATCCGCTCCGTGCGGCTGGCCAGCCCCTTCCTGCTTCGGACCACGCAACCGTCAATCACCGATGTGGAAGGAGGAATTGTTTGCGCACTGCGGCGAATCGGCAAGCGAATCGCCATCGGCGTGGAAGGCGGCCTCTGGCTCGTCCTGCACCTCATGATTGCCGGGCGGCTGCACTGGCGGACACCAGGGGCGAAGCTGGCCGGCCGGCAGAGCCTCGTGGCCTTCGACTTTCCCAACGGCTCGCTTGTCCTCACCGAAGCCGGCACAAAGCACCGGGCATCATTGCATATCCTTGCGGGAGAAGAGGGACTCCGTTCTGTCGATCCGGGAGGCATCGAACTATTCGCCAGCGACCTCGCCTCGTTTCGCGCCGCACTCACAGCCGAAAATCGGACGCTCAAACGCGCCCTTACCGATCCGCGCCTCGTGAGCGGCATCGGCAACGCCTACTCGGATGAGATCCTGCACGCGGCCCAGCTCTCGCCTGTCGCGCTCACTCACAAACTGGATCAGAACGAATGGGAAGGGCTATTCGCCGCCACGCGTCAGACCCTGAACTTGTGGATAGATCGCCTTTGTTCGGAAGCGAAAGTCAGCTTTCCCGAAAAGGTCACCGCGTTTCGTGAGGGAATGGCGGTCCACGGACGCTATGGAAAGCCTTGCCCGCGATGTGGCGAGAAGGTCCAGCGAATTCGCTACGCCGACAACGAGACGAACTACTGCCCTCGATGCCAAACTGGCGGGAGACTTCTCGCGGATCGGAGTCTGTCCCGATTGTTACGAGCGGACTGGCCGCGCACACTCGAGGAACTCGAGGCGCTCAAGCGTCGTTAGGGGGGATCTGGCAATAACCGCACGCCAGAGCCGTGCCACCCCGTGCCCAAATGCAGCGCATTCATCCCATTGTGGTTAGCTTGGAGTGAAAAGCACGGTAAGAGCCCGCTCCTGTTCCCTGGGTCACCCGGGGATGTGATTTCGGTCACGGCAGCCTCTGGCCTTCAGCGGGAACATATAAGAGTCGCATTCTGCCGGTGACCCGCCATGAAGAAGATTCTGATCCTAGGCGCTGCGGGCAGGGACTTCCATAACTTCAACGTAGTCTTCAGGGACCAGCCGCAATTCGAAGTAGTCGGCTTCACAGCCACCCAGATTCCGGGCATCGCGGGCCGCCGCTATCCCGCGGCGTTGGCGGGAACAGGCTATCCGGATGGCATACCCATTTTCCCCGAGGACAAGCTGGAGGAATTGATTGGTAGCTTGCACGTGGACGCGGTGGTTTTCTCTTACAGCGATATTTCGCACCTGAACCTGATGCATCTGGCCTCGCGCACCGTAGCTGCCGGTGCGGATTTCTGGTTGTTGGGAACCGAACACACGCAGCTCAAATCCGCGGTCCCGGTCGTNGTCCGTGTGCGCGGTGCGAACCGGGTGTGGCAAGAGCCCGGTAGCGCGCCTGGTCGCTTCCGAACTGCTGCGCAACGGGCTGAGACCCGTGGTGGTCCGCCATCCCATGCCCTACGGACAACTGGAAGCAGAAGCGGTGCAACGCTTCGAAACGATGAGCGATCTGGACGCGCAGCAATGCACTATCGAGGAGCGCGAGGAATACGAGCCTCATCTTTGCGAGGGAACGGTTGTGTATGCCGGCGTGGATTATGAAAAGATTCTGCGCCAGGCGGAAAAAGAAGGCGACGTGATTCTCTGGGACGGCGGCAACAACGACACGCCATTCTACGTGTCCGACCTGGAGATCGTAGTAGCCGACCCGCTCCGGCCCGGCCACGAGCTGTCGTATTTTCCCGGAGAGGTGAATCTTCGCCGCGCCGATGTGGTGGTGATCAACAAGGTGAACACGGCGTCGGCGCTCGACGTGCAAACGGTCCGGGAGAACATCCGAGCCAGTAATCCCAAGGCCATGATTGTCGAGACTGCCAGCAAGGTCACGGTTTCAGCGCCGGAACTGATCAAANATCAAAGGCAGCCGCGTTCTGGTCGTGGAAGACGGGCCCACGCTCACGCACGGCGAAATGCCTTACGGCGCCGGCGTGGTTGCGGCCAGGGAGTTCGGCGCTGCAGAGCTTGTGGATCCCCGCCCCTACGCCGTCGGCTCCATCCAGAGCAGCTTCGATCAATTCCGTCAGCTTACGAATCTTCTGCCCGCGATGGGCTACAGCGCGATGCAGAGACATGAGCTGGAGGAAACCATCAACCGCGTGCCGTGCGACGTGGTGCTTGTCGCCACGCCCATCGACCTGGCTCAAGTCNGATCAATTCCATCAGCTTACGAATCTGCTGCCCGCGATGGGCTACAGCGCCATACAGAGACATGAACTGGAGGAAACCATCAACCGTGTGCCGTGCGACGTGGTGCTTGTCGCCACGCCCATCGACCTGGCTCAAGTCATTCAAATGAGCAAGCCGTATCTGCGCGTCACCTACGAAGTGCAGGAACTCACGCGCCCGGGCCTGGCCGAACGGCTGGCGCAGTTCGCCCAGGAGCATGCGCCGGCGAGGGTGCAGCCATGAAATCCAGGGATTTTGTTTCCATCCGGGATTTGTCCCCCGAGGAAATGGAGTATTTGCTCGTACTGGGCGGGGAGATCAAGGCCCATCCATCCGCATGGCGCGAAGCGTTGTTGGGCAAAACGCTTGCGCTGATTTTCGAGAAGCCCTCGCTGCGGACTCGCGTGAGTTTCGACGTGGGTATTCATCAATTGGGAGGATTTTGCCTGTATCTATCGCCCGCGGAGATCAGCCTGGGGAAGCGCGAGTCCGTGTACGACGTGGCCAGGAACCTGGAACGCATGGTCCAGGGCATCGTCATCCGCACCTTTGCTCATGAAATCGTGGCGCAGATGGCGGGCTACTGCGATATTCCGGTGATCAACGGACTGACCGACTTCAGTCACCCCTGCCAGGCCATGGCCGATTATCTGACCATCAGCGAGCGGAAGGGCCCGGTGAAAAAGGTGAAGCTCGCGTTTGTAGGAGACGGCAATAACGTGGCTCATTCCCTGCTCTTTGGCGGAGCGCAGCTTGGCGCGGAGGTTTCGATCGCTTCGCCTCCGGGCTACGAACCGAGGCCGGAGGCCGTCGCCTGGGCTCTCGACCGCGCCGCGCAGACCAAAGGCAAAGTGACCGTAACAAACGACCCTGGAGCGGCGGTTGACGGCGCCGACGTTGTCTACACCGATGTGTGGACCAGCATGGGGCAGGAGGCCGAGGCGCAGGAGCGGCAGCGGGTATTTCGTCCGTACCAGGTAAATTCGGAATTGTTTGCGCGCGCCAAGCCCGACGCCATTTTCATGCATTGCCTGCCCGCCCATCGCGGGGAAGAGGTCACCTCAGACGTGATGGATTCGGCGCGTTCGGTGGTGTTCCAGCAGGCCGAAAACCGCCTGCATGTGCAGAAAGCCATCCTGATCGAACTGATGAAGCACGTGCCCATCGAGGCGCTGCGGCCGGCGGAGGCTCCGGAGCTCGTGGCCGCGTAGCCGGGTGTTGTGATGAAAACCATGGTGCTTGCCATCGGCGGCAATTCGCTGATTCATTCCGGCGAAAAGGGCACCATTGGCGAGCAGCTCGCCAATGCGCGGAGCGTCGCGGCGCAAGTGGTGCGCCTGATCCGCGACGGCTACAGGATTATCCTCACCCATGGAAACGGTCCCCAGGTAGGCGCGGAACTCCTGCTCTCGGAACGGGCGATGGGCGTGGTGCCCGGACATCCGCTCGACGTCTGCGACGCTTCCACGCAGGGAGAGATGGGATATCTTCTCCAGTTGGCGCTCCATAGCGAGTTGCAGCGCGCGGGGTTGCATGTGCCCGTCGTCACCGTGGTCACACAGTGCGTCGTGTCTCTGGACGATCCCGCGATGAAAAATCCGACCAAGCCCGTCGGCCGGTTTTACTCCGGAGCGGAAGCAGAGGAGCGCAGGCGACAGTACGGATGGACGATCCTGATGGACGCGGGCCGCGGCTATCGTCGTGTGGTGCCCTCGCCCCAGCCGCTCGAAATCATCGAGTTGGAAGCGATTCGCCACCTCGTTGGATTCGGGGCCCTGGTGATTGCCTGCGGCGGTGGCGGCATCCCCGTCGCGTGGGTGGGCGGCAACCTGGTTGGCGTGGAGGCGGTGATTGACAAGGATCTGGCCTCGAGTTTGCTGGCCTCGAAATTGGGAGCACAGACGTTCCTCATTGCCACGGACACGGACTACGTTTACCTGGATTACAAAAAGCCTTCCCAGCAGGCGCTGCGCGGAATTGACGCGGAACAACTGGAGAAATATGCGCGTGCCGGTCAGTTCGCGCCGGGGAGCATGGGACCCAAGGTCGAGTCCGTGCTGCAGTTTTTGCGCGCAGGGGGCGCGGAAGCCATCATCGCCTCCGTGGACGATCTTTGCGCCGCGGCCGCGGGGCTTGCCGGGACGCATGTATTTACCGCCGCGGAATACGTTTCCCGGCCGGTGGCCGGCGAACTGGAGCCTGCCGCGGGCCAAAGGTGAACTTCCCGCGGCATTGGTGAAATCGCAGGAGTGAGCGTGAACTATGCAAACGGAAATGCTGAGCGAGAAAAAGCGGAGCACACAGGATCTGATCGAGCTGGAAAACCTCTACGGCGCCCACAACTACCGTCCACTGGATGTGGTCATCGAGCGCGGCCAAGGCGTGTGGGTCTACGACGTCGAAGGCAAGCGCTATCTGGATTGTCTTGCATCGTATTCGGCGCTGAATCAGGGCCATTGCCACCCCGGAATTCTTCAAGCGCTGGTCGAGCAGGCCGGCAAACTGACGCTGACTTCGCGGGCGTTCCGGAATGACCAGCTTCCGTTGCTCTATCAGGACCTGCATGAGCTGACGGGCTTCGACATGGCTCTGCCTATGAACACCGGCGCGGAGGCCGTCGAGACCGCCATCAAAACAGCGCGCAAATGGGGCAGTTCGAAAAAGGGGATTCCGGAAGGCCGGGCGGAAATCATCGTGTGCGCCAACAACTTTCACGGGCGCACGGTCACGCTCGTCAGTTGTTCCACCGAACCGCAGTATCGCCAGGGTTTTGGGCCCTTCACGCCGGGGTTCAAGGTTGTTCCGTTCGGCGATGCGCGCGCGCTCGAGGAAGCCATCGGCCCGGATACCTGCGCGTTTCTTGTGGAGCCCATCCAAGGCGAGGCCGGCGTCATCATTCCGCCTGCCGGCTATCTGCAGGAAGCGTCCGAAATTTGCGGGCGAAAGCGCGTGCTCCTGATGGCCGACGAAATTCAATCGGGCCTGGGCCGCACAGGCAAGCTGTTTGCTTACATGCATGACGGAATCCAGCCCGACGTGCTGATCATTGGCAAGGCCCTCGGCGGCGGTTTCTATCCCATCTCTGCGGTGCTGGCGGCGAGAGAAATCCTGGAGGTGTTCAAGCCGGGCGATCACGGCAGCACGTTCGGCGGGAATCCGCTGGCCTGCGCCGTGGCTCGCGCGGCCTTGCACATCCTCGTCGAAGAAAAGTTGACGGAACGTTCCGCGGAACTCGGAGCTTATTTCTTCGGCTTGCTGCGCGCTCTGCGCAGCCCCGCGATCAAAGAAATCCGCGGCAAAGGCTTGTGGATCGGCATCGAATTGCAGACCGCGGCCCGGCCGTTTTGCGAAGCATTGAAGAACGAAGGGGTCCTCTGCAAGGAAACCCATGAGAAGGTCATCCGCATCGCGCCGCCGCTGGTGATTCTGCGCGAGGAAATTGACTGGGCCTTTGAGCGCATCCGGCGCGTCTTCGAGTAGTTGTAGGGGCATCCGCCGCGGCGGATCGTGCCCCAAACACCCGGCCCGCTCCCTTACTCTCCCAATGTGCGGGGGTTGAAACGTATGTGCGAAATGCGGGCTACGGTTGCGGTGCGCCCCGAAACACGATGACACTCGTATTCGGCAAATAATGGCTCAGGATATCGCGAAAGTTTGCGCCGCCTGCCGCCATCGCTTCCGCGCCCCGCTGGCACAGACCGATTCCGTGACCCTGCCCGCTGCCTTCGAGGACTGTCTGTCCACCCGCTGGGCGAGCAGTGAAATTGTTGCTGGGAACCGTATTCCAGCCCAGCCGGCGGTCCACTGCCAGGCGTCCCGCCTCTCCTTTGGCTTCCACGAGTTCCGCATCCTCGCGCGATAGCGTGCGCGTCCACCGGAAGGGATGTTCGTGGCAGTACTTGCAAACAACCGGGAAATACGGATAGCCATTGACGGGCAGACCGGCCTCGGATGGCGTGCGCGTGCGGCCGCCGCAACTGCGCGTGAACATTGTCGCGAACGGCTTATCCTCGTAAGTGAGCACGAGCCCGCGCGTTTCCCTGGCCGCGCGGGCGGCGGAACTCTCCGGCGCCGGCGGGTCGCGCAGCACCTGGCAATGGGTCAGGTCGCAGAATGCAAAGCCCTCGTGGCGTCCCTTCGCTGCGGCAAAGTAGGAACGCGTGACCACGGCCTGCGCCTTCAAGGCTTCCAGCGGTGTTCCCGGGATCGATTCAGCCTGAACCACGGAAGCCACCGCCGTTTCCAGGTCCATCGTCACCAGGACCGCGAGTTCGCCTTCGCGGGCGGTGATGGCGAGATTTCCCAGGTAGCGCCGGCTGACTTTTCCAGGCACGGAAAGGAGCAGATTCGCCGCTCCCCGGCGGCCGGCCGCATGAAGCTCGCGCGCGTGAAGCACGCGGCCCTGAATCGTGACGGCCAATTCCGTGCCATCCGTCTCGATGACCGCTTTGGCGTCGGGCAACCCGGGATCGAGGACGAAACTCTGATCCCCCACCGCGACCAGCACCGCTTCAGAGCGGGACGCCCGCAACTCCAGTTCGCGGGGATGGAAGCGGCTGAGAACGCGGACACAAACGTCCTGGCCCGTGCAGATTCGCCCGGATGCAAGCAGCAAGATGAGAGCGACAGCAGCCTTGCGCATCGCCGCGCTATTCCTCCAGCCGCGAAAGCATGCGGCCCGCCGTTGCTGCGGCCGTGGCCCCGGGAACGCCGTGAACGCGAACCATGAGCAGAAATTTCGGTTGGTCGGCAGGGACCAAAGCGACGACGAATCCATCGCCGGGCGCGCGCTTCTCGTGGCGGCACACTGCGGTGCCGGTTTTCACCAGGGCGTCGCTGTATTGGAGCGCGTGACCAGCGGCGCTGCCCGTGCCCCGCTGCGCAGACTGCGCCAGGCCCGCCAGGATCTGCCACACGCCGGGATCGTTGCGCCGGCGAACCAATTCCAGATAAGCGCCGGCCATGTGAAGCGGCGAGATGGGCCACTGTTCGCCGATCCCCATGAGCGCGGCCCCCGAAAGACCCGGGTCCGGCGGGTCCAAGCCGAACCGCGCGGCCACCTCCTGCATTTGTTCGCCGGTCAGGCGGGAAGTCAGATCGCGAAAGTAGGCATTGCAGGAAACGGCCAGCGCGGAAACGATGTTCAGCCGGCCGTGGGGACTGGGCCGCCAGCAACCGCCTGCCGCTCCGTGGCACGTGTACACCGGGTAGCGGTAGGCGTGATGCCCGGCATAAGCGAGCGCCGTAAATGGCTTGACCAGCGACCCCAGCGGGATGGCCTGGTCCGCTCCGGGCCAGCGCGCGGTGAGCAGCGCGCCGCTCTCGGCGTCGAAGAGCAGATAGGAAATTTCGTCGCCGGCAAACTCGCGGTCGAAAATCCGGGCGGCAGATTGCGCAAAAAGCGCAGGATCGTGAGCTGCGGCCGCGCTTGGAACAGCATGTGAGCCGTCCTGGGAAAAGACTCCGCCTCCGCCCGCCAGCGCGGCGAGCATGACCAGCGCGCCACCGAAAAATTTCACTCTGCCCACTCGTAGCTCACCGATTGCAAGACCTTGTCGCCCGCATCGCGCACCACCACCTTCTGGGAGGAAACTCCGGCCAGCACGGAACTCAGGCTGGCGATGTTTCCGGAGAAGAATTCCGGCACGCGGCCGGCTTCTCCGTCCTCTCCACTGCTCTGACCGTCCAGCACGCGTGTCAGGCGGACAAACCGCGCACGCTCACGGGCATGATTCCATCCCGCGAGGAACAGGGCAGGCTGCGCCACCGCTTCGCGTTTCCCGTTCGCGGAGATTTGGTCCAGCAAGCGGCGGTCGTCGGCGAGAATGAGGATCTTTCCGCGCACGGCCACGGCCAGCGGCCACAGCCCGTCCAGCTCCTGATGACCCGCCTTCTCCTGCCAGGAGACGCCGAGCGCACCCGTGGTCAGCAGCGGCCGAACGAAGTCGGCAATCGCGGCACGCGCCGACGATTCGTTCCAGTCCGAACTGCCGGCCAACACCAGCGCGCTATGGAAGCGGACGAAGACCCCATCTTTGTCCAGTTCCGTATTCCGGACCTCGAGGCTCCCCTGTACCGGATTCTGCGCCACGAGAGCGGCGAGAGCCTCCGCGGGAGCCGTCTGGGGCCGCGTGGCCAGCGGCGGCTGGTCGATGCGCGTCTCCATGTCGCCGCCCCCGCCGGTTTCGCCCGAAGAGAGCTGAACCTGCGGTGCGATCTCCGAAGCAGGCCCGAGAACGGTGCGAGGGGCGAGCAATTGCGCTTCTAGCAGCAAAACAGTATCGGCGGCTGGCGGCGCCGCAACAATCTGATAGGAACCGGCCTCCGCGGGGACGAAGCGCGCGAGTTCCGCCACCGCGGCGCTGCCGTCAGCCGCGGGGGTTTCCCCGGCGGCTTCCGGCTTCTTCACGAGCACGCGCTCCTCGCGATACCCGCTCGCAGAAAGGCGCAGGTCCGAGACCGCGGCGCTGTACGCCTTCATCGCCGTGATGTTTTTCTGCACCCAGTACGACCGGAAGTAGGGACTAGGCACAATCTTTTCGAGATTCAAAACCATTCGCAGATCACCGGGCGGGCCCGCGGCGGCCAGCGGCCGCGTCCACCATGCCTCGCTTTCGATGGACGAGCCTTTGCCGCCCGCGAGCAGCTCGAGAGCCCCGGTCATCAGGTCTTCCCGGGTCGCCAGCAGGAGATAGTCGCCGCTCGTGGCAAAGGCGACTTCGCGTCCCGTGTCCGGGTCCTTGCGGAAATAGAAAGTCACGCCCGCCGCGTTCCGGGTTTCGAACTTCGACCGCGACTCAAGGAGCGCCGTCTGCTCCGCCTTGCCGGAGCCCAGCTTCGTGATGTACAGGAACTGGAGATTCCCGATGTCGTAGAGCGCCACCGCGCTCTGCGAACCAGCCACCTGAGACACGAAATTCATGTCCGGTGGAAGCCCCGCGGCGGCGGCAAACTGGTCGCCGGCTCCCTTCAACCGCAGGAACAGCCGCGACCG
>OCOJ01067269.1_pt4 | contig 12559 bp, 15 predicted proteins | sample 1539251 | NCBI WGS metagenome assembly OCOJ01 (sample SAMN01911457, study PRJEB22624) | soil metagenome | biome: Soil | place: Malaysia | collected 2012-04-30 | depth RA_metagenome m
CATCCTCGGGGACCGTCATCTCTTCGAGTTTCTCGAAAATCGCATGCCGGAAGTTTTACGCCAGGACCGCTCGGCTCTCGATTGGGTCCTCCCGCGGTGCATCGGTGCGAAGGCCCAAATTGTGAGCCGCGACGAGCGCGAAAGCGGGCCGCGCGAGGCGCTCAACCTGGGCCACACCTTCGGCCACGCGCTCGAATCTCTCACGCGCTACCGGCGATTTCTCCACGGCGAGGCGGTCGGCTGGGGCATGATCGCCGCGGCCCGGCTGGCCGTGGCCATTGACTGGCTGCGCGCCGACGAGGGCGCACGGATCGAAGCTCTGATTCGCCAGGGCGGCAGGCTGCCGGCCCTTCCTCGCATCCCGCCATCACGTTGGATTGCGGCCATGCGCGGTGACAAGAAAGCACGCGGTGGCCGCCTGCGCTTCATCCTCCCGCACCAAATCGGTGAGGTTCGNTGCCGCGGAAAACGTTCCGGAAGCCACGCTCGTGCGCGTGCTTGCCGGTTGGCCGGTGCTTCACCAGGCCTAGCATGCGAGCCCGTACTCAGGAGTCTGTACCGGGCACACGCCCTGAAGGCGCGGAAAGCGAGCACGAGGCTGCGCAATACGTCCGGCGGATGTTCAGCGACATCGCTGCTCGCTACGACCTGCTGAACCATCTGCTTTCCGGCAATCTGGACCGGCTGTGGCGCCGGCGCACCGCGGCGGCATTTGACCACATCCTGCGGCTCCCGCACTCCCGCGTCCTGGATATTTGCTGCGGCACCGGCGATCTGGCGCTGGCATTAAGACGCCGTGCCACGCACTCCTGCAGCCCCGGCGCCGCTGTCTTCGCCAGCGATTTCGCCCATCCCATGCTCGTCCGCGCCGTGGAGAAGACGCGGTCTTTGCACGCCTCGCCGGAACTGCGCACGTGCGAAGTCGGCTACTTCGAAGCCGACGCGCTGAATCTGCCCCTGGCCTCTGCCGAATTCGACCTGGTTACCGTGGCCTTCGGTTTTCGCAATTTGGCCAATTACGACGAGGGGTTGAGCGAAATGTTCCGCCTGCTTCGTCCTGGCGGGGAAGTGGGCATCCTGGAATTCTCGGAGCCCAGCGGCGTGGCGTTCGGGCCGATCTATCGGTTCTACTGCCAGAGGATCCTGCCGCGGGTGGGTGCTGCTATTTCGGGGAACAGCACTGCCTATTCCTACCTCCCGGCATCCGTCAGAAAATTTCCGGCGCCCGAATCCCTGGCTGGGATGTTGCGGAGCGCAGGCTTCACCGCCGTCAGCTACCACCTGTGGACTGGGGGCATTGTCGCCCTGCACACCGCGAAACGCCCGATCTAGCGGGGCAGACGTTCCTCCCGACCATCATTTACGGGCCGCCGACTGGGAGGACGGCTCAGTCCTGAATTCCCAACTCCCGAATTTTGTTCAGCAGGGTTTTGTACGACACGCCGAGCTGCTCGGCCGCACGAGTCTTATTCCATTTGCACGCGCGAAGCACGGTTTCGATCTTTGACCGTTCCACCAGCGCCGTAGCTCGTCGCACCACCTCTTCCAGCGTCCCTTCCCAGGAAAACTCTTCGTCTACCGCCCCAGCAGGGACGTCTCCCGCTTCCGGACGCGGCGAGGGCAATCGCAAATCCTTCGCTTCGATCGCGTGGCCATCCGCCAGAATCACGGCGCGCTCGATGGCGTTCTGCAGTTCCCGGATATTCCCCGGCCAGGCGTAGTCCAGCATGCGCTGGCGGGCTCCCTCGCTCAGGCGCAAGCCCGGTTTGGAGAGCTCGCGGCAGTAGCGCTCCAGAAAATGCTCGGCCAGCAGGAATACGTCGTCCCCGCGCTCGCGCAGCGGCGGAACCGTCAGCGGCACCGCGGCGATGCGGAAATAGAGATCTTCCCGGAACGTCTTCGCGGCAACCGCTGCTTCCAGGTTCTTGTTGGTGGCGCACAGGATGCGCGCGTCCACGTCCACTGCCTGCGTCCCTCCGATGCGCTCATATCGTTTTTCTTCCAGCACGCGCAGGAGCTTCGCCTGCGTCATCAGCGGCAATTCGCCGATCTCGTCCAGGAAGAGCGTCCCGCGATGCGCCAGCTCCATTTTCCCGATCTTCCGCGCCCCGGCTCCCGTATAGGCGCCTTTCTCATGGCCGAACAACTCGTTTTCCACCAGCCCCTCGGGAATTGCGGCGCAGTTCAAGGCCACGAAGGGCTGCTCGCTGCGCCGCGAAAGGTGGTGGATGGCCCGTGCGAACAGCTCTTTCCCCGTGCCGCTCTCACCCAGCAGGAGCACGGTGGTATCGGTTGCCGCCACGCGCTGCACCTGCTGGCCCGCCGCTTGTATGGAAGGATGCTCGCCGACGATTCGTGGGAACCCGTAGCGCGCTGCGTACTCCTCCCGCAGCACCAGATTTTCCCGCAGCAGGTCCTGCTGCCGCGCCGCGCGCCCTACGATCAGCTTCAGATGGTCCAGGTCCACGGGCTTCTGGATGAAGTCGAAAGCCCCCTCCTTCATCGCCGTCACCGCTTCCTCGACGGAACCGTACGCGGTCATCAGGATGACGGGGATGTCCGGGTCGGCGTCCTTCACCTGGCGGAGAATGTCCAGTCCGGAGCCTCCGGGGAGCTTCAGGTCGCTCAGAACCAGCAGGTAGCGCATGCTGCGCGCTTTTTCGATGGCCACCGCCGCGTCTCCGGCTTCCTCCACTCTCCAGCCGGCGCGCTCCAGGGCCTTGCGCAATACGCCGCGCAGTTCCGCCTTGTCTTCAACCAGGAGGAGGGGTTCCATGGAAGGAGTGTAGCCCCGGCGTCATGCTCGCGCCAGAACGCTGTTCATGCTGCGGAAGAACGGGCAGGTTATTCCTTCAGTCGGTCCTCAGGGACGCGACCATCCGGGTGGCAGGCCTGCCTTGCGCAGTTCGTCTTCCAGGTCGGAAATGGCCTGCTTATCCTTCTCGATGTCCTGTTTTCTCTCCTCCATCTTCTTCTGGAGGGCATCCAATTCGGGGCCGCGACCCCCGCCGTAGCGATTGTATTGTTCGCGCATGGCCGTATTCGGGTCGCTGTAGTACTGCTCCCGCTTCAGATTGTACTCGCGCTGCATCAGGTCCAGATCCTTCTGGTCGTCGTCGAGCTTTTTGTGCGCATCGGCAAATCTCTGCCGCCACTTCGCTTCCAGTTCCGCCTTCTTCTTTTCCTCATCCGCGCCTCCCCCAGCAGGCTTCTCCGCGGCCTTTTCGCCTGCGCCCGCTTCCGCGGCGGCCTCGCCTTCGCCAGCCGCTGCCGGTTCCTCGTGGGGTGTCTTGGGGAGATTGTCGTCGGTCCAGACATGCTTCGCGGCTGGCTCCTTCTTCTTCTCCGCTCGAGCCTTCCGCGCCGCTTCGGCTACGGAGGGCTCCTGGCTGGGGGCCGTAGTGTCCTGTGCTGCAGCGGTTGTGAGCCACCCCGCTGCACAGAGAACACCGGCTAAGAGTAGGGCGAATAGAGGTTTACGCATAGGCACCGCCTTCGAGGTGTTGGCCGGGCTAGCCACCTCCTGTGATTTTAGATGCCTCCCGAGGGTCAATCAACTGTCTCGGCCCCAGGAGCGTCTGCAGGTAGTGTAAGAATAAACTCCGCCCCACCGTCAGGGAGATTCCGCGCCTCCGCGCCCCCGCCGTGGTTCACAGCAATTTTCTGCACCACGGCGAGTCCCAGACCGGTCCCGTCCGGCTTCGTCGTGTAGAAGGGCAAAAAAATCTTCGAGAGGACGTCTTCGGCAATCCCCGGGCCGTCGTCCGCCACCACCAGGCGAACCATGCCACGGCCGGCGCTCTCGGTTCGATCTCCGCGGATTACCACGTGGCCGGCCGGCGAGCCTTCCCGCCGGTACTCCGACACGGACTCCGCGGCATTGCGCACCAGATTGAGCAGCGCTTGGCGCAACAGACTCTCGTCCCCGGTTACGCGCGGGAAATCGCCCTCGGCGCGGCACTCCACGCGGGGGTGGCTTTCGCGCGCCTCTGCTACCACCCGCTCGACCAGCGGCCCCAGGGCCACGCTCCCGCGAAATACCTCCAGCGGCCGGGCGAAACGCAGGAACTCGGTCACCACGTGCGTCAGCGTGCGCGTCTCCTGGAGGATCTTCCCCGCGTTTTCCGCGACTTCACCGGCTGAGGCTTCCTGCTGCACGAGCTGGGCGAACGCAGAAATCGTGGCCAGCGAATTCTTGAACTCGTGCGCAATCCCCGCAGACATTTCACCCAGCGTCGCTAGGCTCTCTTTGAGCCGCATGGCGCGCTGCAAGGCGGTCAGCTCCGTCAGGTCGCTCAGCAGGCAAAGTGCTCCGGCCACTTTCTGGGCTTCGCGGGTGACTGGGGAAATCGTCAGCCCCAAGTGTCGCACTTCGCCCGCGGCGGTGCGGTGCTCCACTTCTTCGCGCTGGTAGGTGCGTCCCTCGCGCAGGCAGGTCTCCAGCAGCTTCGTGAAGGGAGAATCCGGTCCGAGGACGTCCGAATAGCGCCGGTATTGCAGCGCGCCGACTCCCAGCGTTTGCTCTGCCGCCGGGTTGGAGAGATTGATCATCCCCGTAGCGTTCACCAGCAGCAGGCCGGTGGGCATCTGCCGGGTCACTGCTTCCGTCAGGCGCTCCGTTTCCGCTGCGCGTTCTTTCACTTCCCTATGCAGGCGCTGGAGCTCTTNTCTCCTGCTCGCGCAGGCGCTGAATCACGGCCTGCACGGATGCGGAAGCAAACGCCGTCTCGCCGGCTGCAGCGGGCCTCGGAACCGGCTCATTCCCGCCCATGCCACGGTTCCTCAGGGCGCGAAACACGAGCCAAAGCGCCAGCAGAAACGCGAAGAACAGCGCCAGGGTGAAAAAGAAGCCAGCGGTCAGCCAGAATGGCTGCGGCCGTTGCGCGGGCATGCGCATCTGCCTTGCCGCCAACTCCAGCGCTCCAAGGCTTGATAGCAACTGCGGCATAGGCTCGGCCTAGGCGATGCGGTTGAAATACCAAACGATGAGCGGCGGGCCGTAAAACACGGTGGCAACTGCGCCCGCCGCCAGAAACAGCCCAAAGGGCAGCTCGTAGTCGCTCCCTTTGCGCTGGAACAACACGAACGCCAGCCCAATTACGCTGCCGAGCACGGCGCCGGCCATGATCGTGAGCACCACGGCCTTCGCTCCCAGAAATGTTCCGGCCAGGCCCATCATTTTCACGTCACCCAGCCCCATGCCCTCGCGCCCGCGCAAACGGAAGTAGCCCTCCGCAAACAGCCACAAGATCCCCGCGCCAAATGCAGCGCCGATCAGCGCATCCGCCACCGAGAGAACCGGCGCCGGCGGAGGAAATTCGAACATATGATTCGCGAGCCACAACGAAGTCCCGTCGCCCACCGGAACAAAAGCGCTCCAAATCAGCCCGAGGACTCCGCCGGTCAGATTCACTTTGTCGGGCAGGATGCGTTCGCGCAGGTCTGTCACTGCCAGCACCAACAACAGTGCGCAGAAGACCGCCCATTTGACGGCGGCCGGTTTCGGCCCAAATGCCAGCAAACAGGCTGCGAAGAGCGCTCCGCTCACAAACTCAACCACAGGGTACATCGCGGAGATCGGCGCCTTGCAATTGCGGCAGCGGCCGCGCAACACCAGCCAGCTCAGGACCGGCACGTTGTCGTACGGCGCGATCGGTTTCCCGCACTTCGGACAGTGCGACGCGGGCCGGATAATGGATTCGCCCGCGGGGATGCGCAGGATACAAACGTTCAGGAAACTGCCCACGATCATTCCCAGGACGAACGCAAATGCCGTGAAAATCAGAGGCATGCTACGACTGTTACACAACACCGCGACGGTCGAAAGCCGAAATTTGAAAGCCGAAAGAAGAAAGTCACGGGCCGAACCGCCAGGCGGGCGCCGCGTCACCTCCGTTTCCGTGACCGGGCGCAGCTGCCGGGCTGACGGCGCCACCCCGCAGGTCTCGACCTTCGACCTTCAACTTTCCACGTTCAACCCCGGCCCGGGGCGGTTCTCTGCCCCCCATTTGACACTACGCCGCGGCATTTCTACACTCGCCTCTTTTGCTCCATGAGCTGGCTCGAACAGTACATCCGGCGCTACGAACACCGCCACTGGTCACGCGACCAGCGGGCCGTGATGCCCTTCGCCTGGGGCCTCGAGCACGTGGGCGGCCGGGCTGACGAGCCAGACCCGCGCGGCTGGCTCCGCGAATTCGCCGATAGCACCATCGCGCACAGTGACGAGTGGTTCGTGGGCCGGCCCGCCGAGGATTACCGCCTCGCGGATGGTGAGCTGACGTTCACGAGCACTGTCGAGTCGTCCTGGCCGGAAAACAACCGCGTCCACGCGCGTTTCTTTCCTGCCGCCAAGGCGGGTCCCGCCGTTCTGGTCATGGCGCAGTGGAACGCCAAACCGCATGAGCACGTGGGCATCTGCCAGTGGCTGAACACGCTGGGAATTACGGCGCTGCGCCTCACGTTGCCCTACCACGACAGCCGCCGCGTCGAAGGGCACGACCGCGCGTACAAACTGGTGGGCCCAAATATCNGGGCTGACCCTCCAGGCCAATCGTCAGGCCGTGGCCGATGCCCGAGCGTGTTTTCGCTGGCTCGAACAGCAAGGTCACAGTCGCCTGGGACTGCTCGGCACCAGCATCGGCTCCTCCATCGGATTCATCACCATGGCCCACGATCCAGCCGTGCGCGCGGGCGTCTTCCTGCACGTCTCCACCTACTTCGGAGCTGTGGTGAGCACCGGATTGACGACCATGCACGTCTGGGAGCCGCTGCAGGAAAAAGTCACCCGCGAAGACCTGATTCNGATTCTGGGCGCCGATCAGCCCGTTTCCCTACGTCCACCGCATCAAAGCTTCCACCCAGCGGGCCCTGATGGTCAGCGGGAAATACGATCCCACGTTTTGGCCCGAGTATTCGGAGGAACTGTTTGAAGCCCTGCAGCGCGACCGGATCGAGGTCGAACGCCTCCTGCTGCCATGCGGCCACTACTCGCTCGCCCTGATACCGTTTTGTTGGATCGTCGGCGCGCGTTTCGCGGCGTTCTTCCTTCGCGCATTAAGCTGACCCAGGTTTTTGAACGCATGGTAGGGGTACGGCAAGCCGTGCCCCAACGGATTCCCTGCGGCGCTACCCAACCACTTCTGCAATTTTCCCCGCGCGAATCAGGTTAGCCACGGCCTCGATATCACCGGCCAGCGATCGGTCGTGCTCCACCTTCGCCGAAACGCGCCGCACGGCCGCATGGGCGCGCCGTGCAATCGGTCCCGTCTGGAGCGGCGCCAGCAAATCAATTCCCTGGCAGGCGCACAGCAGTTCTATCGCCAGAATGTTCCGAAGATTGTCCAGCATGGGCCGCAGCCGCCGCGCCGCGCCCATTCCCATGGACACGTAGTCCTCCTGATTCGCCGAGGTCGGAATCGAATCCACCGAATGGGGCGCCGCCAGCGTTTTCGTCTCGCCCGCCAGAGCCGCCGCTGTCACCTGCAGCATCATGAAGCCCGAGTTCAGTCCCGGATTCGCGACCAGAAAAGCGGGCAGCAAACTCGTATGGGGGTTTGTCATGTGTTCGATGCGGCGCTCGGAAATCCCCGCCAGCGTGACAATCGCCAGCGCCATCTGGTCCGCGGCCAGAGCCAGCGGCTGCCCGTGGAAATTCCCGCCGCTCAGCACCGCTTCCGGCGCTCCGCCCGCCGCTGGGAAGACCAGAGGATTGTCCGTCGCGCTGTTCAGCTCAACTTCCAGGGTCGCGGCGGCCTGCTGTAGCACGTCGCGCGCAGCTCCATGCACCTGGGGTATGCAGCGCAGGCTATAGGCATCCTGCACCCGGGGGTCGCGCTCGGCCGACCGGTGCGATTCGCGGATTTCGCTCCCCTCGTTGAGGCGCCGCAGCCGCTTCGCTACCAATGCCTGCCCGCGAAACGGCCGCGCCTGCTGGATGCGATCGTCGAACGCCACGGGACTGCCGCGCAGGGCGTCGAGCGACAGCGCCGCGGCCGCATCCGCCGCATCCGCCAGCCACCGCGCGTCGCGCAGCGCCAGCAACGCCAACGCCAGCATCCCCTGTGTTCCGTTCAGCAGCGCCAGCCCTTCTTTGGCCTCGAGCGCGAGCGGCGCGATGCCGGCCCTCCGCATCGCCTCGTGCCCGGCCATTCGCTCGCCACCATAGATGGCCTCGCCCTCGCCAATCGTCACCAGCGCCAAATGGGCCAGAGGAGCGAGATCCCCCGATGCGCCCACGGAGCCCTGCGAGGGAGTTACCGGATGCACGCCGCGCGCCAGCATGGCGCAAAGCGTTTCAATCACCACCGGCCGCACGCCGCTCAGACCTTTCGCCAGTGCGTTGGCGCGCAACAACATCATCGCGCGCGTTTCCTGCTCGCTGAGCGGAGCCCCGACGCCGCAGGAGTGGCTCCTCACCAGGTTTACTTGGAGCTGCCGAACTTGCTCGGGAGGGATGCGGACACTGGCCAACTCGCCGAAACCAGTATTGATTCCATATGCCGTCGCGCCGCTGGCCAGCAGACGCTCCACCACGGCCCGCGACGCCTCAACGCGTCCCCGCGCCGCGGGGGCTAGCACAGCCTCGCGCCCGTCGAAAACAACCTGATCCAGGCCCTCCAACGTCAGGTCGTTTCCGGTCAGGTGAAGGCTTTCCATGATCACGGCCGAATTCCGCTCGCCAGATTCACCTCTACGTGAAATCGCAGGCGGTCGCCGGTGGAGTACTGCCGCATGGCGGCGAGTACCTCCGCATCCAGCTTCGCTCGCCGGTCGGGTGCGAGCCCCGCGATCAGCGGACGGAACGGTGCCGCCACTTCTTTAAATTCCTCCCAGAAATCTTCCGGCGAGCCCATCCGCTCGCAGTCAATCTGGAGGCGTTCCTCGCGTACCGGCCGGAATCCCGCTTCACGCAGCACGTCGGAAAGCGTGCCGGGCGCTGCGAAGCGAAAGAGGTGCGGCGCATCCGGGTCCGGATCGGGGGAGGGAATATAGCGGNAGGGAATATAGCGGCGAAGCGCGCCGGCGGTCATCGCAAAAAACGGCTGTTGGGGCGAGCCCCACACCGCAAACGCGGCTCGCCCGCCCGGCAGCAGCACGCGCAGGCATTCCTTCATAGCTCCCACCGGATCGGCAAAGAACATGGCCCCGAACCGGCAGGTGACCCGGTCGAACGTGCGGTCCGGAAACGGTAGCGACTCCGCATCCGCCCGGCGGAATCGCATGTTGCTGACGCCCGCCCGTCCCGCATTTTCCTCCGCGACAGCCAGCATTCCCGTGCTCTGGTCCGTTGCCGTAACGTGCCCGCTTGGCGCCACAGCAGAAGCCAGAGCCAGGGCCGGCTGCCCGCTCCCACTGGCCAGGTCCAGAATGGATTGTCCCGGCGAGGCGCCCGCGGCCTCCACCAGCGCCCGCGTCACGCCGCCAAATGTCTCGAAATTCGAGCGGCTCCATTTGCGCCAGGCCGCCACGGTCTCCGCGTCATCCCAGTCGCGCCGCACCCGCTGCCGGAATTCCTCCACCCGTTCCTGTTCTGGCGTGCTCATTTCGATTCGTCCTCTTTCTCTCTTTCCTCTTTGCGTTTCCCTCTGCCTTTGCGTCTGTGCGAGAAACTCTTTTCCTAGCTCTTCCCCTTGCCCGTCACCGCCGCCAGCGCCCGCAAGTATTTCTCCGGCAGCGTGCGCACCTGCATTTGCGTGTCCGCCACCAGGTGGGCCGTCTCTCCCTCCGCCAGTAGTGCACCGTCCGCGTCCCGCAGTACCGTGTACCCAAACCGCAGGACGGGCCCGCGAATCCCCCGCAGCTCGGTGCGGATGCGCAGCAAATCGTCATACCGCGCCGGGGCCTTGTACCGGCAGCTCGCGTCGGCTACAACGATGTAGCAGCCTTCCTCGCGCTCCAGTGTTTTGTAATCCAATCCCAGCTCGCGCAGAAATTCCACCCGGCCCACCTCGAACCACGTGAAGTAGTTGCCGTAATACGCCACGCCCATCTGGTCAGTTTCCGCGTACCGTACGCGCAGCGTCGTTTCGGTGGAATACCCCATCGCGCCCGAAAGTGTAGAGGTCCGGTCAGCGGATTTCAACACGCCGCGGGCCGCGGTCCTGCGGCCCTGCTTCTGTCCGTCACTTTGCGGCTCTTGGGCTTTGCGGGAGGCTCTTATCCGTTCCTCTCCGTTTCTATTGCGCCTTGCTCCACCGTGGCGCCCGCTTCTCTAAGAATGCCGTCACGCCCTCCCGGAAATCAGGTGTGGACCGCACCGCCGCATTCGCCTCGATCGCCAGACTGATTTCCCGGTCGATTCCCGGCTCCTCCGTCTCCACCAGCAACCTCTTCGAAGCGATGAGACTCGCCGGACTGTTCGCCAGGAGCGCATCCGCCAGCTCGCGCGTTCGCTGCGCCAGCGCTTCCCTCGCTACCACCTCGTTCACCAGCCCTAGCCGGTGCGCCTCGGCTGCCGGAAATGTCCGCCCCGTCAGAATCAAATCCCGCGTAATGGCCTCTCCCACCCGCCGTCTCAAAAACACGGACACGATCGCCGGAACAAACCCGATCCGCACCTCCGTATACCCGAACGTGGCCTCCGGCACTGCCAGCGTAAAATCGGCCAGCGTCGCCAGCGCGCATCCCCCGGCGAGCGCCGGTCCATTCACCGCGGCGATGAGCGCCTTCGGGAACCCCCACAACCGGCGAAACAGTCGCGCCATCCGCCGCGAATCCTCCACGTTCTGCTGCGGCGTGTGCGACGAAATCGTCCGAAGCACCTCCAAATCCATGCCCGCGCAGAACGCTTTGCCCGCCCCCGTCAGAATCCCGATGCGCGCCGCGCTCGTCTCCAATTCCTCCAGCGCCGCCAGCAAATCGTCAATCATCTGCGGCGAAATCGCATTCCTCTTTTCCGGCCGGTTCAGCGTGATGGTAGCCAAGGGTCCGTCGTACGTGAGCGTAAGCGTGTCGTACCTCATGTTTTCCCTTTGCGCCTTTGCCAGAACTCTTTTTCTTCCCCTACTGCACCGCTTGCTCCGCTGCTTGCCCGTACATCGCCCGAATCCGGTTGGTCATTTCCATGGCCGGCGCGAGCCGCGAAGCGTCCAACCCTGTTTTCTCCCCTAAGGTCTCCACTACGATCTCCGTGGGGATGTTGCCCACCAGTTCGTCGCTGGCGAACGGACACCCGCCCATGCCGCCCAGCGCACTATCGAACCGGCGACATCCCGCCTCATACGCCGCCATAATTTTCTCCGCCGCGCCTTCTCTGCGGCTATGCAGGTGGACGCCCAGCTCGATCCCCTCCGCCTCTTCCTTCACCGCGGCGTAGAGTTCGCCGACCGCTTTAGGCGACGCGGTCCCCACGGTATCCGCCAGCGACACGCAACTCACGCCTGCCGATTTCAGCCATCGCAGCGTGTGGGCAACGATCTCTGCGCTCCACGGTTCGTCGTACGGATTTCCGAACGCCATGGAAATGTACACCACCAGGTTCCGTTTCGCCGCGGCGGTCGCCTCGCGCAGCCGCGCCACCAGCGCCCGCGACTCCTCGCGCGACATGTTCGCATTCGCCCGCCGGAAATAAGCCGAAATCGAGTACGGGTAGCCCACGGTTGTGATTCCGGGCGCAGCCAGCGCGCGCTCCAGCCCCTTTTCGTTCACCACGATGCCGATGATCTCCGGCGGCCCAGCCATGTGTCCGGTCGCGCCGGACAAACCGCGCATTACCTCTTCGCTGTCCGCCATCTGCGGCACATGCTTCGGCGAAACGAAGCTCACTGCGTCAATGTGCCGGAAGCCGGCTTCGATCAATGCCAGATGGTATGTAGTCTTTGTCTCCGCAGGAATCAGCCTCGGCAACCCCTGCCAGGCGTCCCGCGGGCATTCAATTATCTTTGCAGTGGGCGTCATCGGTACTCGCTCCCGGTCGAGAGTCCAGAGTTAAGAGTTGAGAGGGAATTGCGAGCGCCCATTAGCTCAGTTGCTCCTCCACCCGTGCACGCAGAGAGTTCAACATTCGGGCAATGTGGTCCGCCTCTGAGAGCGCAAATGCCGCCGATTTCTCAGCCAGGTACCCCAGATTTCGCGTGAGCATGAGCAGGTACTCCGATTCAGCCATCGAGCCCTCGGCAATATTCAGAAACCGGGCATATTCCTGGCGCGACCTTCGCTTCGAGCCCTCGGCGATGTTTGTCGGCACCGATGCCACTGCCCTGCGCAACTGTGCCGTCAGTCCGAACCTCTCCTCACGGGCAAAGCTTTTGGTGAGACGATATATTTCCAGGGCCAAAGCATACCTCCGCTGCCAAACTACAAGGTCAGTGAATCTCTGCATTGCCGGCCCACCTCCAAAATGCACAGCGCGTCATGCTCACCCGTCACCAGTGCGAAATCTCTGTTCTCTCGGCTCTGGACCCTGAACTCTCAACTCTCAACTCTCAACCCCCTCATGTCTGAAGCACCCCCGTCCTCAACGGCGCCACTTCAGGATTCAGTGATGCGGCCTCCAGCGCCCAGACAATTGCCTCGCGCGTCTGCGCCGGATCGATGATCGCGTCCACCCACAGGCGGG
>OCOJ01051079.1_pt1 | contig 12545 bp, 12 predicted proteins | sample 1539251 | NCBI WGS metagenome assembly OCOJ01 (sample SAMN01911457, study PRJEB22624) | soil metagenome | biome: Soil | place: Malaysia | collected 2012-04-30 | depth RA_metagenome m
AAGTTCGGCCGGCATTTTCGCCGGATGGCCACTGGCTGGCTTACATGTCGAATGAATCGGGGACAATGGAGGTTTACGTAAGGCCGTATCCGGGGCCGGGCGGGAAATGGCAGATTTCTTCGGGCGGAGGCCGCATTCCGCAGTGGTCGCGGACGAGCAAGGAACTGTTTTACGGGACGAACGATCAGACGATCATGGTAGTGCGGTACACCGCGACGGCGGATTCGTTCCAGGCCGAGAAACCGGCGCTGTGGTCGGAGGGGCAATTCACATCGCGCGGCCCCAGCATCAATTTCGCGCTGCATCCGGATGGGAAGCGGTTTGCCGTGCTGAAAGCGCCGGCGGGCGAGACGCAGCAGGAGTACAGCAAGGTCGTGATCGTGTTCAATTTTTTCGACGAGTTGCGGCGAAAATCCACGCCATCGAAGTAACCAACCTTTGAGACGGAGGCAATCACAGCCCACGGTCAGAACAACACTGACCGTGGCTACCCGTGCTATTTGGGGCCGACGGGCATGTGGAACACGGAATCGTCGATAGGGACGTTGTGCTTGATCTCGNACTTGGGGCCGACGGGCATGTGGAACACGGAATCGTCGATAGGGACGTTGTGCTTGATCTCGGAGTACTTTTCCGTGTAACGCGTGTTCACTTCCATGCGGGCGATGGTGAAGGGGAGCTTGACGCCGTCCACCTCGCGGTAGTCGGAATAGTCGGTCTGCTCGTTGAAGCGGCCGAGCGCGGTTTGCGTTAAGACGATGCGACGAAGCAGCAGGCCCGAATTGACGCTGAAATAGAGCATCTCAGAAACAAGGCCGCGTCCTCCGGCGCGCACGAGATAGGCTTCCTCGCCGCCGATCATTTCCTTGCCGGCTACGAATCGGCGGGGAAATCGCTTCTTCAAGTTAATGTCCACGAAAAATTCCGCGTCGCGGGCGATGCGCGCCGCTTCGAGGCCGCTAGAAGGAAACACGCTTGCACCCAAAGAGTTCCACGCCAAGGTGCCATCGAATCCATCGCGGGAAACTTCGCCTTTTGGCGAAGTCGCGGTAAGCAGGGCGCGGTCCGGGGCCTTCTGCTTAATTTCGAGGCTATATGTGCTCCCTGAATCGGTGATGAGCGCGCCTTTGATGGTGCGTGTGGTCAACTTCTCAAGCGCTGCGCTGCCTCCGATGGCCTCCACAGAGCGGTCGAAGACCTTGTCGGCACTGGGCATCGCGGCGGCACCGGATTGCTCCTTGGGGGCCTGAATCGTGCCGAGAGGAAGAATGGGAGGCAGCACAGCCGGCTCAGTGTGACCTTGATGGCAGGTGGCGCAGGTGACCTGCTGAAGCCCGGCAAAATTCTGGTCGTTGATAGCGCGCGTCATCTTGATCATGTCGCGCGCGGTGAGCTTTTCTTTCTTGTCGTCCTTCTCGAAAGGCCAGGGGCCATTTTCCGAGGTGACGTGGCAGTGCTCGCAGCCGACGCCCAGAGAGGCGGCCATGAAAAACATGGTGGGAATGAGCTGGGATTCGGGAATGTCCTTGAGAATTTGGACGTTTTTGAAGGCTTCGCCCGCCGTCCTCTCCGGCGGGGCAGCAGCCTGGCCCGGCGGTGGAAATGGGGTTGCGCGCGCGCCGAGCGCGAACAGAGCACACGAGAGTGGAATTGCGGCGAGACAGACGGAGAAAATCCAACGACGGATGGGCATGATTCCCTTCCTCGACCTGGGGATTGGCGCGGGTAATTCCGAATAACCGCAACTAGTTTATGTGACAGAGATGAAGAGGAAAAGAGCTGTGTGAGGACTTGGAAAGGGCAAGGGTCGTTACGTTTCGAGGGGCTGGCCGGTTGCAAGCCCGAACAACGGCGCACAGGCAGGAATGCCTGTGCTACCTGCGTGCTATGCTCGCAGTGATGGCGAAGACAGACGAAGAGTGGATGCGCGAGGCGCTCGAAGAAGCGCGCGAGGCGGAGCGCCGCGGCGAGGTTCCGGTTGGCGCGGTGCTGGTTCGGGGCGACGCATGCGTGGCGCGCGGCGGCAACCGAACCATTGCCGAGTGCGATCCGACGGCGCACGCGGAAATAGGGGCGCTGCGTGCGGCGGCGCGCGCGGCAAGAAACCACCGGCTGGAAGGAGTGACGCTGTACGTGACCGTGGAGCCGTGCGCGATGTGCGCGGGAGCGATCGTGCAGGCGCGGGTGGACCGCGTGGTGTACGGCGCGGACGATCTGAAGGGCGGGGCGTTCCGTTCCTGCTTTGCGGTGCTGGGTAGCCCATTGGTGAATTACCGAGTTGAGGTGGTCCCGGGAGTGCTGGCGGAGGAGTGCGGGGCACTGCTGCAGGCATTTTTCGCGGCGCGGCGATAGCGGGCGTATTGCTGGGGCGACGGGCGTTTGCTAGTCTGATTTCATACCACACGACGCGGAGAGGTGTCTGAGTGGTTGAAAGAGCCCGCCTCGAAAGCGGGTAGGCTGGGAGACCNGGCCTCGTGGGTTCGAATCCCACCCTCTCCGCCACGTACCATGCGGTACGTGGCTCCGCATTCCACAGCCTCTTAGCGGGGGCTCTGCGGACTGGGAAAGGCACACCATCCTGGCTACCAAGAGGGCAAGAAGGTTTTTCCAGCTACCACACTGAAGCGACATAGTTTGCCCGCAATACCAGTCCTCATCATCCTCCAAGCGACGCAGGTGGCTTGCCGGGGCGACGTGTCATCTGTCACAAGAAGATGTGATTTTCATCACTGAAGCGGGCGCGCCGGGGGGACTAGGTTGATAGGCGAGTTTGCCGATGTATTTGCCGGACATTTGCCGGTCGAGAGACCCGATGCCGCAAATCGTACTTTGGGCGACCGCGGAAGTGCTGAGAGGCGGCAAACGGATGGCTCGACCGGCTGCCTGCCCGGCATCCGCAATGGCCTCTTCAAGTGCCGCGCCCAGCTCGATCACGCGCAGGCGCAGTAGGGAACACCTTCCCGGCGAAGCAGGCTGTTCCATTTCCACCGCGATAGACAGCCGACCTAAAGCTCACGGCCTGCGCCGAGACTATCTGGAAGCACGGACTGGTGATTGCCGGCCCGGCTAATGGGAGAGGAGAACCCCGTGAACATTCGAATCACCATTCTGATCCTCGTTCTGATCCCCGTCCTGGTGGCGGGCGGGTTCGCGCTGACGCACCAGCCCATGAGCGCTCCCGTAGTAGGCGTTCTGGGAGCGGTGATGATCTGGCTGGCGTACAAAGCGTACGCGCGGCGGATTGACCGCGAGGTCATCCAACCGGACGACAAGAAGGCGACGCCGGCCAAGATGTACATGGACGGCGTGGACTTCATGCCCACCGGAAAGAACGTGCTCTACGGCTATCACTTCAAATCCATCGCCGCGGCGGGGCCAATCGTGGGGCCCATCGTGGCGGTGACGCTGTGGGGCTGGCTGCCCGCGCTGCTGTGGCTGACGCTGGGCGTGACCTTTCTAGGCTGGGCGAGCGATTACTCCGCCATCATGGTGGCAGTGCGCAATGACGGGAATTCGCTATCGGCCATCGCCCACCGGCTGATCGCGCCGCGCACACGCATCATCCTGTTTGTGTTCATTTTCTTCTACCTGCTGCTGCTGGCCGGAGCGTTCGTGGGCATCATGGCCGGCATCTTTGATCCGCGCGCCGACGTGCCGTTCGGCATCTTCATGTTGGCGGTAATGGGTCTGCTCATGGGGCAGATGCTCTACCGCTGGAAGATGGATCTGATCCTGGTGACGCTCGTGGCCGTGGGAGTGACGCTGGGTTCGATGGCGCTGGGCGCCTGGGGCATCACGGCGGTCAAAGGAACCACGCCTGCGGGCAAACCGGCCACGGCGCTGGTCTTCGCAGGACCCATCAATTCCGTGGTAAGCAAGCTGGGAGACGGGATCAATAGCATCACCGGAGGACGTCCGCTCTACACAGTGGTGGATCCGACGAAAGCGGATCCCCGGCTGGCGACCACCGTGATCACCGCAGACGGCAAAGTGGTGCCGAAGTACGTGGACCAGAGCGGGGCGATCAAGATGCTTCCCTCCTTCCTGTTCTGGTGCCTGTTCATTTTTGCGTTTTCATACCTGGGCACGGTCTTGCCGATCTGGAGGTTCGCCCAGCCCACAAACTACATCGGGTTCTGGGTGACGTTCCTTACCATCGGCCTTTCCGCGCTCGGGGCCATCGTCGGAGGCATCCGCGGCCTGCTGGGCAACGCGGAGATGCTGCAGGCAGTGACCTTCCAGTCCAAAGTGTTCGTGACCTGGATGCCCAAAACACAGGCTGCCGGCCAGGCCTTGGCGGCAATTCAGCCGCTCTGGCCCATGCTGTTCGTGACCATCGCGTGCGGTGCGATCTCCGGATGGCACTCGCTGGTGGGTTCGATCGGCACGGCGCGGCAGCTCGAATATGAGACGGACGCGCTGCCGGTGGGCGGCGGCGGCATGTTCTCCGAGAATGCGCTGGCGCTGCTTTCGCTGGTCGCGGTTTCCATCGCGGGCGGACTGGGAGCAGGAGCCTTCGCCGCGGGCGTGGGCAAGCTGCTGGGCATCGTCACGTTCGGGGCAATTGCTCCGGCGTACGGCTCTGCGCTGGGCTTCGGCGTATTCGTAGTGATCGTGCTGACCATGGTGCAACTGGTGTTCCGCGTGATGCGGGTGACGCTGGGCGAATGGCTGGGCGATGCGTGGGTGGGGTTCAAGAACCCGCATATCGCGGCGTTCGTCTCCATGGGCCTGACGCTGCTGCTGGTGCTGAGCGGAACGTGGATTTACCTGTGGCAACTGTTCGGGGCTTCGAATCAACTGATGGCGGCGCTGGGGCTGCTGATCGTGAGCCTGTGGCTTAGGAAGGAAGGACGCAGCCCGCGCTATGCCTTCTACCCGATGCTGTTCATGTACACGACGACGATGGCCGCGATCCTGGTGACGGCCTACAACCTCTACGCCAGCATCTTGAGCAATCCCGCGATTGCGGCCGAGCCGGTGAACTTTATCGGCGCAGTGGCGATGATCATCGTAGCGCTGCTGCTGTTCGTTGCCGCCCTGGTGATCGCCTATGACGCGTGGCACGCCTGGCACCGGCCGAGGCAAGCAGCGGCGCCTGTGACCCTTCCGGCGGCGGCTGACTAGGCGGGAACTGCGGCCGGGCGACGAGCGATACCGCCACCCGAGAGCCTCAGAGAGATTCGGTGACGTGCCGCAGGGTTTCGAAGACAGTACGCGAGGAGAGCTTGCGGAGATGGGCGAGGTCCCACTGAATCTCGAGATGGGGCTCCGTGCGGCGCACGGAAAGCCGCACGAGCGGAGAGCCGGGCAATTCGGCCGCCTGGAGGACCTGTGCGGCGGCCGCGGGCTGGCCGGGGCCGTAGGCGACGAGCGGCGCGGATACGGGAATAGACTCCCAGCGCTGCTCTTCGCAACGGCGCGCAATGCCTCGTGCGGACCAGGCGCGTGGGTCGAAAACCTCCAGTTGCAGATGCGGCTGGCTGGACAGCGTCGCGCGGAAGATGAAGAGGTCGCGGCGGCCGCGCAAGCGTGCCAGGGCCCAGAGCGGACCGACGTCGCGAGGTTCCAGCACCAGAAAAATCTCGGCGCTGCGGAACGGCGGCTCGGCCTTCTGGATCTTCAGCTCCACGACCGAACTGCCCAGCCATCGCAGGGTGGTCTTCGCGCCGGCCAAAGGAAGGCCGTCCTGCAACCAGCGCAGCCAGGCGTGTCCTTTGCGCACGTTGAAGTGCGTTCCCAGGGCGAACCAGCCGACCACCAGCAGAACCACGAGGATGACAATGGACAGGTTGGGAGACATGGACGCGCCGCGCCCGGCACAGTTCGAGCGAGGAAACTATATTACAGGCTGCGAGGCGCCGCAGCAGGCGCCGGCGGGGCCCGGTTGGGAGAAAACACGATGAGCGGGCGGTGGTTGCGCACGGTTCGCGAGTTTCTCTACGGGATGATCGGCTACGAGTTCGAACGGCAGGCCCTGGAGATGCGCGGGGAACTGGAGTCCGCGTTTCTGCTGATCACCATGGGAGACATGCTGGGCGTGCCCATCCTTCCGCCGCTGTATTCGCTGCGCTTGCTGCCCTATGTGGTGCCGCAGATAGCCACGTGGAAGCGGAGGGTGATGCGGGAGCGGGACCTTTCCGACAAAGAGGAGTTCCATTTGCACGGCGTGTGAAGCCAGTGGGCGAGAACGGCCGCTCGTCGCGGAAGCCGGCGACGACGGAGACAGGAGAACGGCAATGGCAAAAGACGAGAAAGAGGAAAAGCAAGGATTCTTCAGCAGGCTCAAGGAAATCGCGTACGGGATGAGCGCACACGACATGTCCCGCTATGCCCTGCGGACGCGGGCCAGCATGGAGCACCTGTTCATCCTGATCACGATGGGCGATCTGCTGGGCATTCCGATTCTGCCGCCCTATTACTCGCTGCGGCTGCTGCCCTACGTGGTGCCGAACATCGCCACGTGGAAGCGGCGGATGCTGCGGGAGAAGGACGTGTCCGACGCCATGTTCTGACGGCGGAGGAGAGCAAGGAACGAGCAGGAAGGAAGGGAAACGCCATGTCACTGCGAGAAGTGTTCGAGAAAGAGCAGGGAAGACGCTACATCATGTTCGGCGGGAAGGGCGGCCTGGGCAAGACGACCTTCTCCGCGGCCACGGCTTTCTGGCTGGCCCAGCATGGCCACAAAGTGCTGCTGTTTTCGGTGGACCCGCAGGCCTCGTTGAGCGACATCTTCCAGCGGGACATCTTCGGCAAGGGCGCCGTGGAAATCATCAAGAACCTGTACGCGCAGGAAATCGACGCGGACACCCACATCCACAAGTACCAGGGCGAAATCCGCAAGAAAATCCGCGATATGTACGGGCTGGATCAGGTGCCCGAGGAAATCGAGAATTACATCCAGGCCGCGTCGGCGGAGCCGGCCATGGAGGAATCGGCCATCTTCGATGCCGTGGTGGACATCGTGGTGGGCGGGGACTACGACTACTACATCTACGACCTGGTGCCCCTGGGACACGCGCTGTATTACCTCTCCATGGCCAAGGTGTACGACGAGTGGATCAACCGCATCACGCAGTTGCGAAAGGAAATGCGGGAGCACGAGGAGATGGTGGCGCGAATCAGGAGACAGAAGACCACGGAAGAAGACCACATCCTCACCGAACTGCAATACATCAAGAACCGCATCAACCAGTCGTCCAGAATCCTGACGGACCGGGAAAAGACCGCGTTCTTTTTCGTGGTGGTGCCGGAGAACATGATCATTCTGGACACGGCAAAGGCCGCACAGCTCTTCGCCAAATTCGACGTGCCGCTGGCAGGCTACGTGGTCAACCGGGTGTTGCCCGCCGAGCTTGCGGGGCAAAACATTCCGTCCTACCTGCAGAACCGCCTGAAGATGCAGGAACGGTATCTCCGAGTGATTGACGATACTTTCGGCACCGAGGTGATCGGGCGGGTGCCGGAACTGGAACGGGACGTTACCGGGCTGGCTATGATTGAGAAACTTGCCGGGCTGATGTACGGCAACGGGAAAGGGTGAGGAGCCATGAACGCCATCAAAGAGTCGCTCACCGACTACATCGCATTGCATCCGGAACTGAAGTTCCTGTTCTTCGGAGGCAAGGGCGGAGTAGGCAAGACGGTAATGGCGGGGGTGACCGCCTTGCACCTGGCGCAGGAAGGGAAACGAACGCTGCTGGCCTCCACCAATCCGGTGCACAGCCTGAGCGGGCTGCTGAGCCAAAACGTCTACGGCAAGCCTACGCCGGTCGAAAACGTGCCCAACCTCTGGGCCTATGAAATCGACACCAAGGAAACCATCGAGCGGTCCAAGCAGGACATCAAGCAGAAGATCCAATGGTTCCTGAAGTTCGCGGAGATTTCCACGCAGGCGGACGCGTTCGTGGAGAGCGCCACGATGAACCCGGCGTTCGAGGAGTCCGCCATGTTCGAAAACATGGTGGACCTGATGTTCAAGAACGAATACGACGTCTATGTGTTCGACACCGCGCCTACGGCGAACGCCCGGCGGCTGCTGGGGATGAGCAAAGTGTATTCGCTGTGGGTGAACAAGATGGTGGAGTCGCGGAAAGAGGCGCAGTCGCTGCGCGAGCTGCTGTCGTTCACGAAGAAGAAGGAAGAAGACCCGCTGATGGATTATCTGCTGAAGTTCCGGGACCGCATCGGGCACGCGCGGGAACTGCTGACGGATCCGAAGCTGACGGCGTTCTTTTTCGTGACGCTGCCGGAGGCACTGCCGATCGCGGTGATCAAGCGGTTCATCCAGTGGTTCCATGATTTCGGAATTCCCGTGGGCGGGGTAGTGGTGAACATGGTGATCCAGAAGGACCAGGTGAAGGCGGATTCGCCCGAATTCATCAAGAACCGCGTGGCCATGCAGGATTCCTACATGCAGACGATCTGGCGCGACTTCGACAATGTGCGCGCCACCATCCCGCTGTTTGACAACGAAGTGCGCGGTGTGGAGTCGCTGAAGAAAGCGGCGGAGTCTGCCTTCCCCGCCGCCGCGCTGGCCGGCGCAAAGGGCCCGCGCTAGGATCCGGACGGAGATTTCCAGGCGGCGAAGCGTCGAAAGGCCGCGGAGGGCGGGAGCCCCGCTTGCCAATGCGCACGGCTCCGCCTAGGCTACCGATGGGATGGATCTAACGCCGCACGCGCTGACGCTGGGATTTCTCTGGTACATCGCCTTCCTGTTTTCCACGGTCTGCCACGAGGGAGCACACGCGCTGGCGGGAAAAATCGGGGGAGACCCGACGGCCTTCGAAGCCGGGCAGGTGTCGCTGAACCCGGTCCCGCACATCCGGCGAGAGCCGTTCGGGCTGGTGCTGGTGCCGCTGCTGACGTACGCGTTGCAGGGCTGGATGATGGGCTGGGCCAGCGCGCCCTACGATCCGCGCTGGCAGCGCAGCCATCCGCGGCGAGCAGCGTGGATGGCGCTGGCCGGCCCGGGGGCAAATTTCACGCTACTGGTGCTGGCGGGAATCGGGATTCGGGCCGGCCTGTGGAGCGGAGTGTTCCGGCTGCCCCTCAGCTTCACCTTCACCTCGCTGGTGGAAGCGACAGACCCGGAACGGCTGGGATTCCTGGCCACGCTGCTCAGCATTTTTTTCACTCTGAATCTGATCCTGATGACCTTTAATCTTCTGCCTGTGCCACCGCTCGATGGGAGCACCGGCATTGCGCTGTTTCTGCCCGAACAGGCTGCGCTACGGCTGATGGATTTCTTTCAGGGGTCAGGGATGGGGCTTCTGGGAATCCTGCTGGCGTGGGTGGTGTACGGGTACATCTTTCGCTGGCTGGCCCCAATCGCAGTCCGCCTGCTGTTTCTGAACATCTAAGCTCGGCATCTTCGCGCTTCCCCAAACAGCGCACGACCCATCCGGGTGTGTTTCAACGGGAAACGCAGCGTGCCGTTTCGCGACACGGAGCGGGTGTACCGCAACGGAACACGCCTGCGCAAGCCATGCGCATTCAATCACTCACAGAAAGCGCCGCAGCGGTAGCGCGCGTGCAGTGGTCGTCAGTGGAGATGATCATGGACGACCAACTTTCCATCTATCGCGTGGAAATATCCGGCTGGGACCTCAACGAACAGTTTTTTGTGGAGCGCGCCGGGCTGGAATGGGGCCAGGGCGAGCATAAGAAGGTATTGCTACGGAGGCGGGTTCGTCCGGGAGCGCTGATCTTTATCCGCCTGCTCGACAATTCCTCGCCCTCGCGGACTTTTCCCGTGGCGTACCGCGCACGAGAAGTGCGCGAACGGCAAACCGGCGAGTTGTACGAATTGACGCTCACTCAGGTGTGGCCCCTACAGGAACGCCAAGACTCTGATGACGCGGCATTGTTCAACGCGGAGCGAGACCGCGCGATGGGCGTGAATTGAAGGGCGCCGGGCCTTGTGCCGAACCCCTGGTGGCCACTCGGAAGGCTCGGCGCCGGCGAGACGAAAGCGCGGCCTCGCTTTCCTCAGATTTGCCCCCCCATGCTCACTGCGGATTGAAGCTTCCCGCCTGTCCGCCGATATAGAGAGACAGAGGAGCCTAGGAATGGCAGGCGTGGAACTCGCCTCAAGCCCGCGGGCGCAGGTCCCGCGAGGTCCAGGGACTCGAGAGAAGCGCGCGGGACTCCCGGTATGCGTGTTGGACGACGACCGCGCGCTGGTGTCCACCGCAGTGGACATGCTGGAACACCTTGGATTCCCTGCTACGGGCACCAGTGAGCCGGGAGAGGCGCTGGCCGCCATCCGGCAGCGGCGCTGCCGCGCCGTATTGAGCGACGTGCGCATGCCGGGGATAGACGGACTGGAGTTCCTGGACCAGGCGCTGAAGCTCGACCCCGCGCTCGACGTGCTGCTGATGACGGGTTTCTATTCGATTGACGCGGCGATTGAAGCCATCCGCCGGGGGGCGCGGGATTACCTGACGAAGCCGCTGGAAGCGGCGCGGCTGGAGCGGACACTGGACGAGATCGCCGAACATCGCGCGCGCCGGCAGCGGCTGCGTGCGCTGGAAGAGGGATTACTCGCCGAGCTGAGCCAGCACGGCATTGTGGGACAAAGCCCACAGCTATTGGAAATGATCGACTTGATGCGCAAAGTGGCGCCGCACTACAAAAACGTGCTGGTGACCGGGGCGACAGGGGCCGGCAAGGAACTGGTGGCTCGCGCGCTGCACCAGATGAGCCCGGTGGCCGGCGAACGCTTCGCGGTGTGCAACTGTTCGACGCTGGTCGAGACGCTGCTGGAGAGCCAGCTCTTTGGCCACGTGCGCGGCGCGTTCACGGGAGCGAACGAGACGCGAGCGGGGCTGTTTGAATTCGCCAACCGCGGAACCGTGTTTTTGGACGAGGTGGGCGAAATGTCGCCTGCCTTGCAGGCGAAGGTCCTGCGGGTGATCGAGAACCGCGAACTGCAAAGGGTGGGCTCGCCGGAACTGCGGAAGGTGGACGTGCGGCTGGTGGCGGCGACCAACCGCGACCTGCGCGCGGAGGTCATGGCCGGGCGTTTTCGTGAGGACCTGTACTATCGGCTGAGCATGATGGAGATTCGCGTGCCGGCGCTAGCCGAGCGCGCCGGGGATGTTCCCCTGCTGGCCCAGCACTTCCTGAAGAAATTCAACGAGGCCTACGGACGAACTCTGGAGGGTTTTACGCGGCGCGCAATGGCGCAGCTCGTGCAGCATCGCTGGCCGGGAAACGTGCGCGAACTCGAGAATGCCATTTCCAGCGCCTGTATCACCGCGGGGGCCGAAGTGATCGACGTGGAGGACCTACCCGAGACCCTGCGACAGCCGAATGGGGACGCACCGACGGAACCGGCGTGGCGGCCAGTGACGCTCGACGAAGTGCGCCGGGAGCACATCGAGCGCGTGCTGCAAAGCTGCCGGGGAAACCGGCTGCGCGCGGCGCAAGTGCTGGGGATCGGAAGGACGAGTCTCTACCGGTTCCTGAAGCGCCGCGCGGCGAAAGGAGGGACCGGCAGAAAGCCATGAGCACGCGGACCACCGATACCCAGACGCAAGCCTCGAACTGGGACGAGCTCACAGCGGAGGCGCAACGCGATCGCCGGCGGGAACCCCGCCTGAAGCTGCCGTATCCGGTCGAGGTGTACGGCTTCGATCGAACGGGACACTACTTTTCAGAGCGCACGGTAACGCTGAACGTCAGCACCGGCGGATGCATGCTGGACATCAAACATCAACCGGAGGAACAGGGGGTTCTGGCTATCCGCAGAGTGGCTCGCGACGGGTCGCGGATATCCGAGCAGAAACCCATGCTGTTCCTAGTCTGCTGGACCCACAGGCTGGGCCGACGCTGGGCGGTGGGAGTGAGCAAACTGCAGTCCGGCGACTTCTGGGGACTGAGCATGCCGCAGGAACATCCGGGAAATTAACGCGCCAGTGCACGCCGTTCCCAACAGCCCAACTTCACGGACACGGAGTCAGCCAGAAAACGCGGGCGGACGCGAATGGGCGGACACGCGGGTCTACCCTTACGCGCGCACGGCGGTGCGGAGCGGGTTACGGCTGGCTTTGGGAAGGCGCCGCCAAGGCGGTGAGCGGCGGAACTTCCAGTGTGTTGTCCATGCGAACGAGCAGGCCGGTTTGCGCGGGCAGCTCGACATCCTTCCCCTTCTTCACCATCACATAGGCGGTGCTACCCACGGTGCCGATGACGAAGCCGCGCAGCACGTGGCTAAAAACCGCGCCCACGACGCTGCCGCCACCCATACCCAGGGCTATGTCGGTGGCCACAGACTTGACGTCACGGCGCTCCTGGACCACTGTGCCTTCCTCGATTTTCAGGTCTTTGCGGCCGTCGCCTGAGGACTTGCCGGAAGCCGAGGTGATGGCGAGCAAGCTCATCTGCACGGGGTATTCGCGGCGATCGATTTCGATAGTGTGGAAAGTGATGTTCATGGAGGACTGCCCGCGAAGAATGCCGAAATGGCGCGAGCGGTAAATGTTGCCCACCGTGCCATTGACACGGGCGCCGGCCGGGAGCACAAGTTGGTTACCGACGAG
>OCOJ01059489.1_pt1 | contig 12524 bp, 10 predicted proteins | sample 1539251 | NCBI WGS metagenome assembly OCOJ01 (sample SAMN01911457, study PRJEB22624) | soil metagenome | biome: Soil | place: Malaysia | collected 2012-04-30 | depth RA_metagenome m
ATACCGGCTGCCTGTCGGTGTATGCCGGAACCTCGCTCGAATCGGCGCCGAAGGTGGTAGAGCTGATCGTCGACGAGTTCCGCGACCTCAAGCAGAACCATATCAGCGAAGAAGAACTGCGCCGCACCAAAGAGCAGCTCAAAGGCTCACTCATGCTCAGCCTGGAGTCCACCACGGCGCGCATGTCCAACCTGGCGCGGCAGGAGATGTACTTCGACCGCTTCTTCGGTCTGGACGAGATCATCGAGCGCATCGAGGCTGTCAGCGCCGCGGAACTGGTCGGGCTGGCCAATGATTTCTTCCATGCCGACCAGATCGCGGTCACCGTGCTCGGCAACCTCGAAGGCATGAAGCTCACCCGCGAACAACTGGAATGTTGAGCCGCGCGGAATCAGGGCACGCTGCCGTACAGCAAGATGTCCATCTCATCCATGCTGTGTTTCTCGAGCAGCTTGTAGCGCTTTCCGTACCAAGCGCACAGGACCTCGCTTGCCATGTCCATGTGCCCGCCGGGGCGGTGCTCATTGAGAAAGAGCCACACGCGTTTGCGGTCCGGCGGTGGATTCTGTAGCACCTCCGCCAGGGGTGCCACCAGGAAGTCGCGGTAGGTGATCTGCTCACCCGACGACGGATAGAGGACCTCCGGATCGCGCGCAGAATGTCCGAACAGGGTGCGATAGTACTCAAAAGGCATTCTGCCCGGGGCAGTGTAGAAGAAGATGCCATCCCCCGGCTGGGCGTTCGCCAGCACAAACTGAGTCGCAGCGCGCCAGTTGTCACGACCTACATCAAAGTCACGCTGGTAATAGCCGAACACTCCAGCCAAAGAAAGCGCCCCTATCGCCACCAGGAGCCCGGGCTGAACAGCAGTACGCAGACGCGCGATACCCGCGGCAGCCAGCAGCACCGATGCCGGGAGACAAACAATCAGGTAACGGGCAAGAAAAATGGATTTGAATTGCGAAGCGGCAACCACAGCGGCGATGGGAAAAGCCAGCCAGAAAAAGAGAAGATCGTAACGCCACCGCTGCAACCGGTCTGGCCGTTCTCGGGCGTACGCCGCCGCTATCCAGGCCAGAATGTACAGGCCAAGAAGCGCCGGTCCGCCATTGCCGGCCAGCGACTGGAAGAAATGCCGCAGAATGGGGCCATTCGGTCGCGGCAGCCAGTTCATGGGCTGTGTCCCCGCTCGCCCCAGGAAGATGGCGATCGGCAACATGCCGTAGGCAAAGAATCGCAGATGGCGCAACGGCGCTCCGCCGGGCCTGTTCTCGCGAGGCAGCAGCATCAACGACAGCCAGTGTCCCAAAACCACCAGGATGCCGTAAAAATGAGCGTAGACAGTCAAAACGCTGGCCAGGGTATAAAACCGCCAGTTGCGTGGTGTCGGGTGGTCGATGCACTGCACCCATAACCAGGAAGAGAGAGCGCTCAGGAACACCAACAACGTGTAGCCCCGTGCCTCCTGCGAATAGCGCGCATGGAAGGCATTGATCGAGAGCAGCCCGGCGGCAATCAGCCCAGTCCTCGCGCCGAACAGTCGCACACCCAGCGCATAAACTACGGGGATTGCCGCCAGCCCGAACACCACCGAGAGGGTGCGCACGTAGAACTCGCTTATGCCGAAGATGAGCCATAGCTTCAGCAGGACGTAGTACAAGGCCATGTTCGCTTCACGCAGCCATAGCAGGTGCAGGAAGTTGGACCAGTCGAGGCGAGCGATGCCAACACTGAATCCCTCGTCGAACCAAAAGCTCTTATGTGCCAGCAGGTGGAAGCGAAGATAGGCAGCTCCTGCCAACAGGGCTGCCAGCACTACGAGATCGTGGTGTGAAGAGATCCGTGCAGGTTCCGCTGCGGCTTTCACTGAGAGGCGCTCGTGGCGAGGGCAAACCGGCGTAGGTGACTCAATCAGACCCATCTCATTGTTTCGTCAAAACCATAAGCTTCAAAGTACACATTCAGGCTTAGAGTCTATTTTGATTCAGACTGATCTTCCCCCACGTACCATGAACGACACCAAAGGAGGTGGTGACGAAGGTGCATAGTCTGTTTACGCTCCAAGAATACATCACGTACACTCGGGCCAGTTTTCCTGTGTAGGACGCGATCCCGGTTGCCGCCAAAGGCGGTGCGAACATTGCTGAGGATGCATGCCGTACGCCGACGAACTGCTATCTATCCTGCTGACGCTTGGCAGAAGGCCAATTCGTTCACAGGAAGACCTCATCCCTCCCTTGGCGCTGGAATTCGGATTTTGGGCGCTGGCGCTGGTGGTTGCGGCGCTGTTCTTCTGGTTGCGCCCACGTATGCTTGAAGCGGGAGAAGCGCTTCTCGATCGCTGGGGCGGGAACCGCTGGCGTTGCGTGGTAGTGGTAGGGATTCTGGCCTTGGCACTGCGGGCTGCCCTCCTGCCTTGGATTCCCATTCCGGAGCCGGCAAACCACGATGAAGACGCATACCTGTTAGGAGCGGACACCTTTGCCGCCGGCAGGGTCACCAACCCGACTCACCCGCTATGGATTCATTTTGAGAGCTACAACATCAACATGTATCCCAGCTACCAGTCCCAGTACCCGCCGGCACAAGCTCTGGCGCTGGCGTTTGGAGAGCGCATCGGCGGGCACCCGTGGTTTGGAGTCTGGTTGAGTATAGGACTCATGTGTGCGGCAGTCTGCTGGATGCTGCAGGGGTGGATGCCAGGAAAATGGGCGCTGCTCGGCGGACTGTTCTGCGTCGCGCGCTTCGCAACGTTCAGTTATTGGACAAATTCCTATATGGGAGGCGCAATGGCGGCGCTCGGCGGCGCGCTGCTTTATGGCGCGTTGCCGCGACTAAGGGGCGATCCTGGCCTGAAGAACTCGTTGCTACTCAGCCTCGGGCTAGTGCTACTGGCGAATTCCCGTCCTTATGAAGGCTTTGTCATCGGCATCCCCGCGGTCGTTGCGGTCGGCTACTGGTTAGTGAAATTGCGGCGGCCGAAACTGAAAATTCTGCGCGCGGTGCTATCACCGGCGATCTGTGTGTTGCTGGTGGCGGGCGCGCTCATGGCTTATTACAACTGGCGCAGCNACCGGACATGTCGCGCTGATGCCGTATCAGGTGAATGAGGCGCAGTACCACATTACCAAGCTGTTTCTGTGGCAACACCGGAACCCAGTTCCTGAATATCATCACGCCAGCATGCGCATCGTGTATTGCTACTGGGAGCTTCCCATCTATCTGATGTCGCGCACGCTCGGTGGTCTGGCGGAAGTAACGTTTGCTAAATTGAGAACCTACTACATGTTCTTCCTATGGCCCTTGCTCCTGGCTGCGCTTCCGGGCCTTTTGATTATGGTGAAGAGCCGAAGGGTACGCTTACTCGCGATCGCTATGCTGCTATTGCTCGTCAGCCTGTTGTTGCTCTCCTGGCCGGCGCAGGGCCACTATGCGGCGCCCGCAACCTGTTTAGTAATTGCCTTCGCACTGTACGCACTGCGGCTGATTCGCACCTGGACGCCGATCGGCCGTGCTTCCGGGAAGCAGCTCGCGCGGGCTATTGTTTTGCTGATGGCTTGCTGGATGGGTTGCCGCACTGCTGCCCCGATCTGGAATCCCTTTTACCTCGAGCTCGACGTCGCTTCGTCACTGCCGCTCCATTTGGAGCGTGCTCGCGTCCGCCACGACCTTGAACAACGACCGGGTGGGCATGTGGTGATCGTGCACGAGAGAATCCCTCCCGATCGCGGTGAAGACTGGATCTACAACCGGGCTGACATTGATCACTCGAAGGTAGTGTGGGCCCGCGATATGGGCAGCGACAAAAACCAGGAACTGCTGCGCTATTACCCTGACCGCCAAATCTGGTTCGTGGATCTGAACGACGAGTCCTATCACCTTATCCCCGACTATCAGCGCAGCGGCGACGTCCTAGTGGCTTCTGGGTTGGCAGTCCCCAGCCCGGGTCCTGCCGCCACGGTTGGGCATCGGCCCGCCTCCAGAGCGGTTGCGACGCAGAAACTGCGGAAGCCGGGATTACCGATTAACGGAAGCTGAGCGCGATTGCAAAACCGTTATCGCGGCGAAGAGTAGTTGCGCCGGACGGCACCACCTGCCGGGTGGCATGCAAGGCGCATCCCGGCGCAAAGTGCAGGATGCCGCCGGAATTACGGGAGGGAAACAATGTTCTCAATTTCCTGCCCTTGCCGAAGTGCCACAGTCGGCGCCGGGATGGCGCCGCGTCACCATCCAGATGTGGTTTGGGCCGGGCTCCGCATATCCCAAATAGCCGATATTCTCGACATGGAAATTCCGATTCAATAGCACCCGCTCCTCAAACCAGGAAATGCTAGGGGTGTCGAGCACGATGAACCGGTCAAAGTCGCAAAGAGCATCTCGCGTCTCAATGATCCGGTCTTTGGTGTAGCCCACCGCCTTCGCATTCCGCATGAGCTTGTACTGAACGGTGGCATGCCGTGACGGAGAGTCCCATGCAGTGTCCCAGTCCAACACGTAATAGTAAGGGGAAGGTTTCCGATGCGTATAGTAAGTGAGCGGGAGGAAGGTATTGCCGTCCTCAACAATTACCGGCACCCCTTTTGCGAGTGTTCGGTCAAGCCTTTCAAAATTCTCGTTTTTCGGCATCCGCCAACTGGTCCAAACCGGCCAGACCAGCATAACTAAGACCAGAGCTGACACCCCGAGTGACTGCGAAAAAACCAGTCGCTTGGTGGGCAAGATCGAATCCACAACGTGAGTCAAAACTATGGCCGCGCCGAGGGTGCTGGGCAAGAAGTAGCGGTCATAAAATAGTGGGGATAATAACCAGGATGTAATGGCGACAACTATCGGAACCAGCAGGTAACCGACGGCGTGCAGGGTCATAACGCTGGCGCTCGAATCCTGCTTCTCTTCGCGCTTGCCTGCAGGATTGATGGCCGTCAGGCAGACAGACAGCAGAATTGAGATAGGAACAAATGGTGAGATGGAAAAAAAACTCACCACTTCACTCAAATCGGGCGGTACAAGCCAGTTATGCGGCCGGCCAATATCATAGACGTTCAAAATCGGACGAATCCATGCCAAGATAGTGAGCCAGGAAGCGCACAGCGTTGCGTAGAGTCCGAGGCGAAGAGCGTGGCTGCGATAGTCGGACACTAGCAGCGCCAGAATCGCAGCCCCACTGTACAACACGCCCAGAGGATGCGACATCACCAGGGCGCCGTGAGCCATTACAGCGAAAAGCACAAGCTTGGGCCCAGGCGTTCGCTGAACCAAACGACGGTGCACCGCAAGCACAATCGTGGCCCACGCAAAATAGAGGCCGTAATATCGTATCTCGACGTTCTGGGTCAGAACGAGAGCTGAAGTCACTACTGCAGCAAGAACTCCCAGGGCCACCGCAACCCGGGAGTAGATCCCGCGCATTGTTTGCCACAAAACCAGAACGCCCGCACAGATACCGATGCACGAGAAGAGACGCAACGCTAAAAGAGAGTAACCAAAAACCTTCGCCCATATGTACGCAGTAATGTAGTAAAGGGGCATTCCTCCGTCGACACCGTGGGTTACAGCGTACATTGCGTGATAGAGGCTCTTGTCCGTCAATACCCGGAGAGAATAGCCTTCGTCTACCCACAATTCTTTCTTCGGCGATGCCAAAAGGCACGCCGCGACAAGGGAAGCAACAGCCACCAGAGGCAGGACCAAGTCAAAGACGAGAGACCTACCATTACCGCCGCTCTGGCAATATTCTTCCCCGGGAGATTCCGGGATTTTCGGCTCCTCACAACCCGCAGAAGTCATGCTCCTTGTTGCCCTCGATGCATCCACGTTTCGACTGACATGGCTCGGCATCGTCCTTTCCCCTGCCTCGATTCAATGGTACTCATCTTCGGTGTCGACGACCCGGATATTCGACTTGTTGCCGCGGCCGGAAACGATGTTGTCAACAGTCTGTCATGGTTTTCGATCGGGCCCTGCGGGCAGCCCCGCGGTGCCGATGAAAGGCAGAGTCCGGCGACAAAGACGAGGAAGTGCTCAGGACGGAGACCTTCAGGCACTGTCGGGATCAACTTGAGCGGCAGCAGCGCAAGCGAGGCGAAGATCACGCCTGCCAGAACGATCTGATAAACCGGCCTTCGCTTCATCCAGATGACCTACCGACGGGAGGCAGAATCTCGCAATGTCCCGATCCGCGTGGTATCGAGACCGGGGTAAGGTTCGGGAACTGCATTGGGCTCATCCGCCTTTACCAGCCACACCCGGCGGTCCGCGAAATAGGCAGCCAGTTCCTGGTTTCGGCCGGCTTCATACTCTCTTGCCCACACCACCTTGGCACCTTGCAGGTCGGCACGATTGAAGACCCACTCACGTACGCAGTCGTGAAATCTCGCATACCTGACGAACACAAGGTGTTTGCCCTCCTTTGCATTAAGCATCTGCTCCACGATTGCCCGTTCCGGCATTCGGTTCTCGTAGGAAGACCACTGGAAAACGTCCTCGCCAGCCACATGAAGTCCGTCGACACGACACCCGACCAGGCCAACAAAAACCACTCCTGCGATGACGGGCACGAGCTCGGTCAACAGGCGCGCCGGCCGGCCGCCCGCAACACGCCAGGCGTGAAGGTATCTGAACCCTTCAATCGTCAACATCATGACCACAGGAAGATATGGCGCAAAGTAGTACGGAGGCCCCCAAACTTCTATCAGAGCGGCCGTGAAGCCCGCAGCGACGATGGCCAGGCACAAGCGGACGCGACGGTTGCGCGCCACAAAAGGAATCACAAGCAACGGAAGCGTAAAAAGTGGCCGGATGTAAAAGGCCCAGAATGCTTCCAGCTTCCAGGTGTTCAGCACGCGCCAGCCATAGGGATGCAGCATGGGCAGGTAGAGCGTCATCTCCCAACCGGCATAGCGTTGTTTCATCTGCGGGTTGGTGAAGTGATGCATGGGGGCTATTTTCCCGAACATGAAGGCGGGCGCGATGTTCTGGGTCTGGCGTCCCAAAGTGTAGGGTGGGGTGGTGGGCGATCCCGTGGTTCGCCAGTTGTAGTATGCAAACCAACCAGCGAGCACGAGCAACAGCACAAATCCGGGCACAGCCACCTTTAACAAGCGCTCAGCGCGAGGAACTGTCCCCGTCTTGCCGAAAACGTGAACGGCCACCAGTATTGCGACGGGTATCAGCAACATTCCGCCTTCAAAGGTGCGCGTGGTAAGCACCAGCACGATTCCCAGCCACATCAGGAACAGGTACCGGAAAGCGTTGGCGCGGATAAGCCGAGGATATGCTCCCAGCACGAGAGCAGCACCCGTAGCCGCGACCGCCCCGCCCCAATAAGAGTTCATCCAGAAGGTCAGCACTCCGACACGTAGCCCGACCAATAAGCCTCCCAGCAGTGCCCATTGGGGCGCAAACCAACCCTGCAGCATCCAGCAGATGGCGGCGCACATCAGGGCCACACTCAGGCAGACGCCGGCCCACGGAGACCCAAATACGGCCTGCCCCAGGCCCAGAAAGGCACCCTGTCCCGGCGGCCTTATGGAGACATACTTCGGGTGCTGCAGCACTTGCATGGTGTCGAAGTGATCAGAAAACGGCAGCGGCGGGNTTAGCCAGGCGTCCCGCGGCGAAGGTGTCGGCCTGGAGCAGATTGCTGGCTTCTTCCTCCACCTGCACCTGCGGCGGAGGCAGCACCGGCAACAGCGCCACCCTCAACACAATCGGCAACAACCCGGCGATCACCAGCGATAGGGTTTTGCGGCGCGCTAACCGGGAAAATGCCCGGTTTAACTTCTGCAATCGCGGAAAGCGCTTTCGACTGGCGCAAATTGAAATCGCCAGCACTGCCAGAACCAGGACCCATTCAGCCGCTATGATCTGGTACGCTTCGATCGGTTGCCGCCAGATTGCCGAGCTCATCACTATTTCTCGGCGGCGGGGTAGGAATTCTCGAAGCTCCTCGCAACGGCATTTTCAGCCGGGCGAAAAACTCCGGAGCTGGCGGCAAGCGGCTTGGGGCGCACTTCCAGTACATTGGTTTGCTTACGTTTCAATCCCAAAACACTCAGGAAGAAGCTCGACAACACAATCTGAAACCCCAACGCCAGAGAAAAGGCCGCGGATATAACCAGGCGCAACGTCAGCGTCGGATCCAGTTCAGCGCTGCGCCGGTGGGTCCAGGAACCGACCGCCAAAAAGCTCGCCCCCAGCCCAAAGGCCACCAATCCAAAACCGACGATCAGACCTGTTTCCAAGGTAATGTAGCGGAACAAGTTGGTCAGGCGCGAATCTTCCGGCAGCAATCCTTCAGACATTGCGAAGACTTTCGTCAGCATGGCGAAGATGATCGACTGGAAGCCCAGCAGCACGGCCATGGCAGCGTAGAGAAGGCTGCGGACGTCGAAGTGGATTCCTGCGACCGTTCGCGGTCCTGCCAACAGTAAAAACCCGCTGATCATGCCCGCGAGCAGTAGAACCAATCCCGGATAAAGGAACAGCCAGCGAGGGCTGTAAAGCAGCAGGAAGCGGAGGTGGCGNCCAGCCATCACGGAAAGGGTGCAGGTGGGGCGGACGGCGGCGGCGGTCGGGCCACATGCTGGTCGGCACCTCCTCGATTCGCATGCCAAACAGCGCGGCTTTCACGACCATCTCGCTGGCGAACTCCATTCCGGTGGTACGCAGGTCCATGATTTCATAAGCAGCCTTCGTGAAGGCGCGCAAGCCGCAGTGGAAGTCTCCGCATGGAGCTTTGAAAAAAAGGCGTCCGACCCAGGTGAGCACCGGATTGCCGAGGTACCGATGCAACGGCCGCATGGCACCGGGTTTGATACCACCAAGGAACCGGTTGCCCACGACGAGGTCACTTCCCTGGCGCAGCTTTTCGAGGAGCCGCGGCACATCCCCAAAATCGTGGCTGCAATCGGCGTCGCCCATGACAACGAACTTACCGCGGGCGGCGGCGATACCACCCATCAGTGCGCTGCCATAACCCTTGCGTGGGACGTGAACCACGCGGACACCCAAAGCTTCGGCGATCTCCGGCGAGCCATCCTGACTGCCGTTGTCCGCAACGATGATTTCCCCCTCCAGGTGGTGGGCGCGGAACATCGTTTGCACTTGTCCAATGCAGATAGCCAGCGTCTCCGCCTCGTTCAAGCAGGGAATAACGACAGACACCTCCGGGTCATTATCATTGCGCGAATGCTGACCCAGAGTCGATTCTTCCGACGGAATTCTCGTCCTGATTGCCAACCAGCATCTCCCTCGCAAACGCGTGTACAGGGTATTCGAATATTGCCATGGATCATGTGACTGGGTTGATGCGGTCCCGGTTACGATGGTGCATGAGCCTATTTACGCTGCCCGAAAGCCACCGTAGACTCGGTTTGTCCGCTGCGGAAAGTAGGATTCGATCTCCCAATGCGTCACGACGAAATCTTGCGGGTTTTGCGATTGTTGCTTGGGGCCGGTGAGCAATTTCCCTCCGAAGGATGGGCGTCGAATCTCTTGGTTCTAGAGCTTCTGTTCTGGGGCGTCGTAATTGGGGTGACCCTCGTGCTGCTGTGGTGGCGGCCAAGGATTCTGGCTCAGATTGAGCTGGCCTTCCACGAAGTGGCGCAGCGGCGCACCCTCTCGATTCTGCTGGCGGCGGTGCTTGCCCTAGGTATTCGCGCGGCGCTGCTGCCGCTAATTCCCATTCCCATTCCCATCGTGCACGACGAGTTCAGCTACCTCCTGCAGGCGGATACCTTCNCCTTCGCCTCCGGGCACCTCACCAATCCCACGCCGCCGCTGTGGATCCACTTCGAAAGCTTCCACATCAACATGTGGCCCACCTACCAGTCGATGTATCCGCCCGGGCAGGGTGCTGTCCTGGCACTTGGGGAGATGTTATTTGGCCATCCCTGGTGGGGAGTGTGGTTGAGCGTCGGCATCATGTGCGGCGCGGTGGTGTGGATGCTCCAGGCCTGGGTGCCCGCGGAGTGGGCGCTGCTGGGCGGCTTGTTCTGCGTGATGCGCTACGCCACCTTCAGCTACTGGATCAATTCCTATTGGGGCGGGGCGGTGGCAGCAACCGGAGGCGCGTTGCTGTTAGGCTCGGTACCGCGCCTGATGCGCAAGCCTGGCGCTCGCGACTCCCTCCTGTTCGCGCTGGGGTTGCTGATTCTGGCCAACACCCGGCCCTACGAGGGGTTCGTCTTCAGCCTCCCGGCCGTCCTCTGCGTGCTGGTATGGTCCATCCGCGAGCGAATGTGGAATGCGAGGTTCTTACGCAAGGCAGCCCTGCCGGCAATGACCGTGCTTCTGCTGGCCGTGGTTCTTGGGCTCTATTACAACTGGCGCAGCACGGGACATCCGTTGTTGATGCCATACATTGTTAACGCGAACGCCTACCACATCTCTCGTCCCTTTCTCTGGCAGACGGCGAACCCCGTTCCTGAATATCACCACCGGGTGATGCGTACGTTCTACTGCTTCCACGAATTACCCAGCTACCTCAACTCGCGGTACTGGTGGGGGCTGAAGGAGATTACCGGACAGAAATTCCAGATTTACTACGTCTCCTTCGTTTGGCCGCTGTTCCTGCTTATGTTTATCGCCTTTTGGCAGATGTTCAAGAGCAGCAAACAGAGGCTGCTAGCAGTCACGCCTCTTGTCTTGCTCGCCGGGCTACTGGTCGAATCCTGGCCTCCGCACAGCCACTACGCGGCTCAAGTGCTCTGCGCCACGGTGGCGATCGCGATCTACGGCCTTCGCATGCTACGGGTCTGGAAGCCACGCGGTATACCTATAGGACTCATGACCTCCCGCGCCATCGTATTGGTTATGTCGATCTGGATGCTGTTTCCCCTCGGGGATAAGGTCCTGAATCCGTATCTGCTCCAGATCAATGAAAGGAAGCTACTGGCGGACGCGATTGACCGCCCGCGGCTGGAGGCGGAGTTGGATCGGATGCCGGGCCAGCACCTAGTCATCGTCCACAACCGGTGGTCCCACACCGGCTCCGAAGACTGGGTCTATAACAAAGCCGATATCGACCACGCCAAGATCGTCTGGGCGCGCGACATGGGGCCGGAGAAAAACGAAGAGCTGGTCCGTTACTTTGCCAACCGCCGGGTCTGGCTGGTGGACCAGAATGACGGCATCATGCGTCTAACCGCCTATAACGAGCACACCGCGGAAGAGACCATCGCGCAAGCGCTGATTTCGGCGCAAACAGGACACAAGAATTGAGCGAGCGCAAGAAAGCAATCATCATCGGGGCCGGACCGGCGGGGCTGACCGCCGCCTACGAACTGCTCACCCGCAGCGAAGTGCAGCCCATCGTGCTGGAGAAAAGCACCTACATGGGTGGCATCTCGCGCACCGTGAACTACAAGGGCAACCGCATCGACATCGGCGGACACCGCTTCTTCTCCAAGAGTGATCGCGTCATGCAATGGTGGCTGCAGCATCTTCCCATGCAGCGTGTTCCCATCAACGGCAATGGCAATGGGCCCAGGATCACATATCAGAACCAGACGCGAGACATCGCCACGCCTCAAGACGGTCCCGATCCGGCGACGTGCGACCAAGTCATGCTGGTGCGCAGGCGCAAGTCGCGTATTTACTTTCTGCGCAAGTTTTTCGAGTATCCCATCTCACTGAACAAGGACACGCTGCGCAATCTGGGTCCGGTGCGCACACTGCGCATAGGCGCCAGTTACGCTCGCAGTGCCCTGTTTCCCGTCCGGAACGAGCAGAACCTGGAGCAGTTTTTCATCAATCGCTTCGGCCGCGAACTCTACGAGACCTTCTTCCAGTCGTATACGGAAAAGGTCTGGGGCGTGCCCTGCCAGCAGATCAGCGCGGAATGGGGAGCGCAGCGCGTCAAGGGCCTCTCCGTCACCAAGACCATCACCCATTACTTGAAGAAGCGCTTCAATGGCCACCAGCACGGCGATGTATCACAGAAGAGCACCGAGACCTCGCTCATCGAGCAATTCCTCTATCCCAAGTTCGGACCCGGACAGATGTGGGAGACGGTCGCCCAGAAGGTGAGGGAGATGGGAGGCCAGATCTACAGCGGCATGGACGTCCGCGGGCTACACTGCGACGGCCAGCGTATCGTCTCACTGCGCGCCCTGGATTCAAGCGGCCAGGAGCGCGAATTTGCCGGCGACTACTTCTTCTCCACGATGCCGATCAAGGAGTTGGTGCGCGCGCTCGACGCCGAAGTCCCGGCCAACGTGCGCGAGGTGAGCGACGGGCTCCAGTACCGCGATTTCCTGACCGTCGGCCTGCTGTTGAAGGGCCTCAAGGTAACCGACCCTCGCTCCAACGGCCACAGGGGCGGCGGGTACGCTAAAAAGCTAATCGAGGATAACTGGATCTACATCCAGGAGCCCGACGTGCTTGCCGGCCGCTTGCAGATCTTCAACAACTGGAGCCCGCATCTGGTGAGCCAGCCGGGCAACGTCTGGGTGGGCGTGGAATATTTCTGTTACGAAGGCGATGAGTTGTGGCGCAAGCCGGACGCGGAGATGGCCGAGTTC
>OCOJ01035516.1_pt4 | contig 12523 bp, 8 predicted proteins | sample 1539251 | NCBI WGS metagenome assembly OCOJ01 (sample SAMN01911457, study PRJEB22624) | soil metagenome | biome: Soil | place: Malaysia | collected 2012-04-30 | depth RA_metagenome m
CCCGCCACACCCGGGGCAAAATACTGTGGCGCTTTGATGCCGCTCGACGCAGTCTCAATGGGATAGCCAGGAATCGAGATCGGTGCACCGGGACGACCCGGATTCGCATCCAAGAGGTCTTCCGAGGCAAATACCTTCATCGCCGGATCGGGTGAGATTACGTCGCCATCGCTTACATCGGCTGTAACCGTGATGCTTTCAACCTTGGATGCCAGCTGATTCATGCTAATGGTTATTTCGGAATTGCCACCTTGCTGCACAGTAAGCGGTTGGCTTACAGACCGGAATCCGGGAGCGTCGGCCCTGATCGTGAACTGGCCAGCGGAGTGAAGAACCAGTTAGGAAACGGCCGTCCGTCGAGGAGCGGGCCTGCGCGAAAACCCGGTCTGCCTCTATGACCTGTACCTCAGCACCCTGCAGAGCGTTTCCTGATGGGTCGACGATCCGACCGTGAAGGATCAGATCCTGTGCTCTGGTGGTGGGGGGCATGATGACTAGGAGCAAAAGGGCAATCCAAGTTTTTCCCATCGCACACTCTCTTAGCCACCACAACAAGGTCGCTGCAAGAGTAGCACGCTAACAACGTCGGCTGTGCAACGCCAACTCTCCCAAACTCGCGCGGTTACTAACGTTACCCGCCAACCGGTGTTTCCGCGCCTATCATAGGCGTGTCCCCCAAGGCGGGTCCTTGCCCAAGCCGCGACTCCTACTATCGGTGCCGAACGACGACAACGATTACCAAATCGAACAGGTGAAAAGTGGCCGCCAGGCGGCTGCCCGTTGGGGAGTGGATCTCGATATCGCCTACGCGCAGGATGACGGCATCCTCCAGAGCGAGCAACTGCTCCACCACATCCAAGCTGCGCCAGAAACCCGCCCCAATGTGATCATCTTTGAGCCGGCTGGATCCACGACTCTTCCCCATGTGGCCCGCGCTGCGACCGGCGCGGGGATCGGTTGGGTCGTTCTTAGCCGCGATGCAGAGTACATTCCCGAATTGCGGTCAGCCTGCCGCATTCCTGCCTGCGTGGTCGCCGCCGACCACGAGGAGATCGGGCGCATTCAAGGACGGCAACTCGCGGCGTTGTTGCCGCGCGGAGGAATCGTTCTGATCATTCAAGGCCCGGCTCACAGCAAGGCAGCCAGCCTCCGGCATTCCGGTTTGCTGGAAACAAAACCCGAGAATATTCAACTGCGTGTGGTGAAGGGACACTGGTCCGAGGTCAGCGCGCAGCGAGCCGTCGCCTCCTGGCTCGGTCTTTCCACATCGCGCGCAATCGACATTGCCGCAGTCTGCGCCCAGGATGATTCCATGGCCATGGGCGCACGCAAGGCATTCGAACAGTCCGCCCACGAACTCCGACAGTCCTGGCGGCAGATTCCCTTTCTCGGCTGTGACGGCATGCCCGACACCGGGCAGGAGTGGGTTCGCCGCGGGCTGCTGACCGCCACGGTTCTGAACCCGCCCACGGCGCCAGTAGCCATCGAACTGGTCGCGCGCTTTCTCCAGAACGGAACCGTCCCTCCGCCACGCACTCTGACCGAAGCCCGATCGATCCCCGATACCCAAGTGCTCAGCCGCAAGGCACACGCAGCCGCAGTCAAGTAACCACGGGAGTTCCAGCACAGCCGATAGACGTGATGAAAGATCAGAAAAATACTTAGGCTGACATTCAAGGGTATGGCGTGCAGTGTATCCGGCAATCGAGGTTCCTGATCCAAGAACAAACAGACCCCCGCCCAAAGCCAGGCACCACACCGGCAGTGCTCCCGATCACTGCAATTCAGAACTCATTGCGCTAGAAGGAAAGCAGGCCGGGAGTCGTCCGAGAGACAAGCACTCAACCCCAGCGCAAACCGCGCAGGCTGGAGCGGGGCGACGCCCGGCATGCGAGCACATAGTATGGCTGATCAAGAAGCAAGTGACCCATCCAACAAGCGTTTTCACATCGTGCTCGTGCCAGGCTTCGCCGGTTTTGACGCGCTCGGACAGCTCGAATACTACGGCGGCCTCACGAAGTTGTTTAAGCCATGCCGAGCTGGCAAAGAAGTGCTTCATTATTTTGACAATTTCCCGACGGCGGCCGTGGCCACGCGCGCGACGCGGCTGCGGAACTATCTTGCCAAGCGCATAGCGCGTGGCGAGATTTTCACTAGCGACGATGTCATCCTCGTCGGACACTCGACCGGCGGGCTCGACATTCGCCGTCTCTTTTGCGATCTCTCCGAGTTGCGAGAACGCGAACAGCCGATGCTGGTCGAGGGCGGGGAAAGGGTGGAGGCGGACGACCTGCTCCAGCGCGTGCGTCGCGTTGTGTTCCTTTCCGTCCCCCATTGGGGGACCAACATAGCCGACTGGGTTCAAGCCCACTGGATCTGGCGTGAGGCGCTGGTCGAAGAGTTGCGTGCCGCGGTCGCAGGGTCACAAATGCTCGTTGTGGACCGCTTTGAAAGCGCAATCGCGAACAATGCTGCTTCGCTCACGCGCGCAGGACTATTTCGGGCGGTGCAGGATGCCTTGGATGAAGCAAACGAGAATATCGGCAAACCCGGTCCGGTGCGGACAGCGGAGGCGCAGGAAGCCGCATCCGAACTTGCACTCTATCTGCGGCAGATGGCTTCCGATTTCCGAGCCATTGACGACCTCACGTCGAGGCCTCCGCCAGTGAGCAAACGAATAACCCGCAGAACAATGAGTCCGGCGCACTTCGATGCAGAGGATCGCGAGGCGGAGCTGAAACAATTGCAGAACATCGACTTCCGGTCGTACGTGACCATTGGAAGGCGCCCTTTCCGCTTCGATCCGGGCAGGCCAGCGCCGCAGTGGGAGCTTGCAAAGCCTTGGACCTACCCCAAGATGTGCGAGGACGGGGGGTTGAGCAGGCGCACTGACATTGTGTACCGGGCCTGTTACCGCGCCTGCGCCGGTGGCCCGTTCGAGCCGCCGGAATCGGGCAAGAAAGAGGCCAGGCGTTTGAGTCCGCAACAGCCGATCGAGGTGTGGGACAACGATGGCATAGTTAACACCCTGTCGATGTTCTGGCCGTTGGGCAAAAACGTGCTCGTCCGTGCCGACCACATGGATATCGTCGGACATTATGAGCCCGTCCTGGCGGATCCTGGCGGAGGGCGCACCTATCGGAGCTACGATCTGCTGAAGTCCAGTTCGGGATTCGACGAAAAAGTCTTCTGCGAGGTCTGGAACGACATTTTCGCCTTCTGTCTGNCATTTTCGCCTTCTGTCTGGGACGCGCCGATGCGCGCCAAACGCTCGCAGCCGGTGCCGGTCGGGGATAACCTCCCTAGGGAAAGCGGCAGCAAGACTCTCTGTTCCACCAGAGAGGTCCAAACAGATGTACTAGGAGCAAGCGCGGCAGCTGTGTCAAGAATCCTCCAAAGAGCAAAAAAGTGCCCAAGACGCCACCACGCTACAAAGGGAGTTTTGTTATGGGCTTTCAATCTCTGCGGCCGCTTGGCCAACCAAGTTCACGACCGCTGGCTTCAGCCGTTTGAGTTCACGATCGATCTGCTCGAGAGCGCTTGCCACCTTGTCTAACTTCTCGGACTTGGCCATTATTTCCAGCTCGCGTGCCGCCTCCATCGTGGCCCGCGCGCCGATCAGGCTGGCAGAGCCCTTCAGCGTATGGGCGGAACGTTGGATGGCGGCCGCATCTCTTTTGGCAACCGAATTCTGAATCGCTGTCCACATGGACGGCATATTGTCGAGGAAAACTTGCGAGACCCGTCGCAGCAGTCCCGTGCTGCCGCCGGCGCGAGCCAAGGCTTCGTCGGTGTTCAATATCTCTTTTTCCGATCCTCGCGGAATTCTAGCAGTGGGGGTGGCCACTGGCACGGAGGGAGTTGGCGGAACGCAATAAGGAGCGAGCACCTCGTACAAATCAGAAGGATAAAAAGGCTTGCTGAGATATCCGTCCATACCGGCCGCGAGGCAGCGGTCGCGGTCGCTGCTGGTAGCGTGCGCCGTAAGCGCGATAATCGGCACGTGGGCGCCAGTTTTCTGCTCCTGCCGGCGGATTTCCGCGGTGGCTTCCAATCCGTCCATCTCGGGCATTTGTACATCCATGAGGACCACATCGAAGTGCTTGACCTGGATCGCATCAATGGCTTGTTTGCCGTTGAATGCGACTTCGACGTTGTGTCCTTGTGCAAGCAGAATCCTTAAGACCAATTCCTGATTCACCGGACTGTCTTCCGCAAGCAGGACATGCAGGCCGCGGCTGACTTTGGGCACTACTGCGGACGTGATCTTGGCTGGCTTGGAGCCTCCTCGGGTGCCGAGAATGCTCTGCAACAATTCCCGGTTGCGGATCGGTTTCTGCAGCTGATGGTGGAGTTCGAGGTCCCGGCACCGAGCGATGGCGCCCGGATGACCTTGGGCTATCATCATCACGATGCGGGGGGTGGAGCACGGCAGCTGACGAAGGCTCTCCACGAGCGCAAAGCCGTCCGTCCGCGGCATATCGGCATCAATCAACAGCAGCTGAAACGGCACGCCGGAGTTCTCCGCATTCTTCAAGAGCGTCAAGGCGGTTTTGGCATCACCCGCGACTGAGGGCACGAGTTTCCACGATCGGAGCATGTTGTCCAGAATTCGGCAATTCGTCTGGTTGTCGTCGACGATCAGCACGCGCATACCCTCGAGTTGCCGTAACTGGGAATCCAGCTCCGAATGACTGGTCTGGGCATTGATCGTAGTCGGAACTCGAAAGTGAAAGGTACTTCCGCTGCCGGGCTGACTTTCCACCCAGATAGATCCCGCCAGCATTTCTACCAGGCGGCGCGAGATCGCGAGGCCCAAACCGGTGCCTCCATATCTTCTGGTATGCGAACTGTCCGCTTGCGAGAAGGCGTCGAAGATAGCACTCTGTTTGTCACGAGGAACGCCGATGCCGGTGTCCTGCACCCGAAAGTGCAGGATGGCCTGCTTCTCGGTCTTTGATTCTGTGGCGACGTGCAGGAAGACTTCTCCTTGGCTCGTGAACTTGATGGCGTTTCCGATCAGGTTCACCAGTACCTGGCGCAGTCGCGCTTCGTCCGAGCACACAACCGGCGGGACACCTTCCCCGATCTCACACATCAGTTCGAGCCCTTTCTCATGGCCCTGGAGAGCAAAGCCTTTCACGATGTCCGCCAGCAACTCTTCCAGATTGAATTCGGCGGAATGCAACTCCATCTTATTCGCCTCGATCTTGGAAAAGTCGAGAATGTCGTTAATGACCGAGAGCAAAGCTTTCGCCGAAGACCGCACAGTCTGCAGATACTCCTGTTGTTCCGGGGTCAGCTCGGTGGCGAGCGCCAATTCAGTCATGCCGATGACGCCGTTCATGGGCGTGCGGATCTCGTGGCTCATGTTGGCCAGGAACTCGCTCTTGGCCCGGCTGGCGNGCTTCGGCCGCCTCTTTGGCTTTAGCAAGTTCGAGATTCATCCAGGTGCGGACCTCGACCTCGTCTTTCAAGTCTCGGTCCCGGTGCTCGATCTCCGAAAGCATTTCATTGAAGCCTTCGACGAGAAGACCAAGGTCATCCTTGGCGTGCTGCACGGCGCGAATGGAATAGTTCTTTTCTCGCGAGACAAGTTTGGTAGTGCGAATCAGGTCGAGAATGGGCCGCGAGATGAAACGCTTAAACGCCAGAGCTGCGATGAACGCTGCCGTCACCGAGGTCAGCACGAACACCAGAACAAATGTCAGATAGCGCCGGCCGCGGCTGTGGAATTCCTGCAGGTCGGATTGCAGGCACACGCTTCCAATGGGCTCCTGTTCCAAAACAATGGCGCGACATTCGGTGATATGCCCCGGTCCCATGCGGCTGCCGAGAGCCGGAGAACGGGTGGGAAGCACCACCTTTACGGCAGGATCGCGGCGATACGACACGAAGCTGTCACCATCTCCGTTGTAGATGTAGGCCGCCTGAACGTTCGCTTCGGACTTGAGTGCACTCAGAACCAGGCTTGCGCTGCGAGGATCGTTGTAGGTGAGAGCTGCCGCGCTGTTGGCGCCAATGATCTCGGCGACTCCCGTCAGATGTTCGGTCACGTTCCGCTGGAAGCCGATGAGATCGTACCCCAGGAAAGCTGAGCAGGCCACAAGCAGCGCAATGCCGCTGGTGGCCATCATGGCGAAAACCAGTTTTTGGGCCAGGGGCAGTTCGCGAAGGATTTTCCTCATCAGCTGCCTCCCCCGCTCGGCGTGACGACCCGGGAAACCGCCAGCAGCCGCGAGCTGATTTTCAGGCCCACCGCCCCTGCCGCCTGGGGATTGATTTCAAGTTCGAGGCTACTGTCGTTTCGCACTAAATTGATCATGCCGCCCAAGCGAGTGAAGTCGTCGCTCTCGCCGACGGTCAGAACCGTAGCCGATCGCACTTGCGGCAGGATCTGCGCGATGTGCTCTTTGTCGTGGTAAGCAATAAGCAGAATGTGACAGGATCGAAATTGTTCTCGGTTGGTGACGGTTCGGGCTTCGACCGGCCGTCCATTCGACATCTTCCCCTGAACCGTCTGCTGCAAGACCTCGGCCAGGCGGTCATCACCGATGGAGCAGATAACCGTCGGATCTTGTGCGCTGGAGAAGCTGGCGGCCGGCCACTCCACGAACTTGGCAAAGTTGTACAAGTAAGCCGCCTTGACTCGGTCCTCGTCGGCGTGCCGCACCTGCGCGGCCGCGGGGAAGAAAAGGCCAACGATAAGTGCTAGGGCCGTCACACCGCGCGATCGCAGCCTGCGCCTTCGAAACAGTCGCGGTGCCTCAGATCTGAACGCGGTCCGGCGATGGTTCAGCAAAGGCTCGCAGCCGGAGCAATCCCACGATCTGGATCTGGTGCCTGTCATTTGAAATGAAAGACGCGGCTCAGCTTGATGCGAAAGTCCCGGCCGTTCTGCGCGATGGCGGGCTCTTCGATCTCTGCGCCTACGGGATCGCTGTAAATGCGGTTGAACAGGTTGTGAACGCTGCCGGAAAGTTGAAATCCCCCGGCGAATTCACGGCTCGACAAGGTGAGATTGGCGATCCCGTAAGGACGAACCTCCGTCCCGGCCAAAGTTGTGCGAGAGCTCATGTACTGCAGGTCGCTCCCCAGAAATAGGCCGCGATGAGCAAAGGGCCAAATAACCTCGGCTTTGGCCAGATGCTGGGGAGAATTGCTCAGACGGATGTCCGTGACGGCATCGACCGTATTCTGAAAGCTGTAGCTCAAGCGGCCCTCAACGCCTTTCAAGTTGCGACCGGCCAGTTCCAACTCCACGCCGCGGCTGCGGACACTGCCCGTGTTGGCAAAATAATTGAGACCGTTCCGGGGATCGGTCTGCTGGCTGATGAGGTCGCGAATGCGATTGTCAAATCCATCTGCCGTAAAACGAACCTTGGAGCTCAAGTCCTGCTCCCAGACCAACTCGCTGGTCGTGATGGTCTCCGGTTGCAAGTGAGGATTCGCTTCCATGCTGTAGCCGTCGTGGTAGTACAGTTCGTAGTAGTTGGGAGCGCGGAAAGCGCGGCCGTAGAGCAACTTGAAAGTGGTGCGCGAGAACGGGCTGTAGATCAGAGCCAGGCGCGGATTGGTAGTTCCGCCGAAGGTGTCGTAGTGATCGTGGCGCACACCGGCGTTCAATGTCAGGCTGCGGGTGATGGTGAATTCATCCTGGCCAAACAGGGCCCACTCTTTGGAATGCCGGTCGTCGTCCAGCACCGGAATGTAGGGATTGGTATTGTAGTTGGTCTGGTCCTGCCGCAGATTGAAGCTGTAAGATGCGCCTCCGGTCAGTTTGTGTTTCTCGAAGACCGGTCTCGTGATTCTTATTTTGGTCCCGGTCCAGTCTCCGCGTCCAAGGTCCTCATTGATTTCGTCTCCCGTTTCTCCCGCCACGGGCGGCTCGACGTAAACCCCGTGATAGGCGACTCGATCAAAGTACACGCGTGCGGAGACCTGCGTTTCCTCTCCCAGAGTGCGCTCGTACTTGAGGTCCAGATAGCCGCGATCATCCACCGTGCGGGTGCGGTTGTCGTCAAGGACCGTGTTAAACGATGCCGTGGGGATATGCTTCTCGCGCGTCGAACCCACGGACTCCAGGATGAAATGGCCGAAGCTGATCTGGCCAAAGAAACTGCGCGCGGAATCGGCATCGGCGTTGATGGCATAGCCGTTGTTCGTGGCAGGACTGGCATAGTACGGAAAGAACAGTCTTGTCGCACCCGCGCTGTCGTAGACTGTGCCGGAGAAAAAAAGGGCGACGCCGTGCAGGCGCTGGCCAAAGGTGGATCGTCCCTTGTAAGTGCCGAAACCATCGACTTCGCCGGCGAGTTCTATCCCCTTCAGTTGGTGCATGTCCTTGGTGATCACATTGACTACGGCGAAGAACGCGCTGGTCCCGTACAGGGAGCTGCTGGGGCCGCGCACGATTTCGACGCGGTCGATCAGGTCGACGTCGACCTGGAACTCAGTGCCGAGGTACGCGCTGTTGTAGAGGTTGTCGGTAAGGCGATGACCGTTGAGCAGCAACAGGACGCGGCTGTTGTAATCGCCCGGCCGGTCAAATCCGCGCACGCCCACATAGCTGTAGTTGCGGTCATAGGTGATGTAGAATCCGCGCACGCTGCTCAAGATATCCGCCAGGGTGCGGTAGCCACAGCGCTGGATCTCATCGGCGGTCACGACCGTGACCGACGAGGGCGCCTTGCGGTCATCCTGCAGGTAGAGGGACGCGCTGTAGACCTGAACCTTTTTCAGGTCCTCCAGGCTCAGATCGGTTACGTCATTGTCATGGTCACGGGGATCCGCCGCATGCAGCGGTGCAACCCACAGAATCCCAGGGGCAAGCAGCCCAACGATCCAAGCCGCCAAAACTGCGCACTTGTGGGAGAGATGTATTCGCATATTGACCGATCAACCGCGCGGAACCCTGCCCGCCTGCGCTAGCAGATCTGGCGACGAACGCTCTTTCCTTCCCACGCTTCTCCAACTGGGCGAAATTTTGATTCGACGAGCGTGGGGGCGACGTTGCTCCGCCGAGGCAAAGAGTTCCTAGCGTCATCATCGGCAACGCCAGTCCAACGCTTTACACAAAAACCGACCAGTGGATGCCTTGCAACTGTCGTTGATCGGCGAACTTGGCTAATCCGCGGCGACAGGATGCCGATGAACCAGGAAGGCCTTAATAGGTGAATCGGGCACGAACCCGTTCGCCTGTTCGGAGGGTTGACGCACTCCGCCCGAGCAGACGCAGAAGGAACGAGAACAAGAGGTCTCAAGGCAAGACATGGGTGAGAATTCGCAAATGCTGGAGGGGAATCTGGACCGTCTTGACGCCTCCGTTGCGGCCCGCGGGACCGGCTCTCCCGGCGAGCAATCGGAGTGTGGCCCAGCCCAAGTCCTGGTCGTCGAGGACGATCCCGTGGCTCGGGCAGTCCTTGCCGGATTGCTCAACGAGTGGGGGTATGGGCCGATCGCCGTCGACAACGGAAGCGAAGCGTTAAGTCGGTTGAGCGACCGTCACGGTCCCAGCCTCGCGATCGTGGATTGGATGCTGCCGGATGTCAGTGGCCCCGAGATTTGCCGCCGCTTGCGGGCGGCCCAGAGTCTCCGCTACGTCTACCTCATCCTTTTGACCGGACGGGATGACTCCCATGATGTGGTGGAAGGCCTGGACGCCGGAGCCGACGACTACTTGCGCAAGCCCTACGACCCCAAGGAACTGCGTGCCCGGCTCTCTGCCGGACATCGCGTTGTGGTGCAGAAGGCGTTACGCGAGAGCGAACAGCGCTTTGAGAGTGCATTCGAACAAGCGGGAATCGGAATGGCCCTGGTCCACCTGAGTGGCAGGTGGCTGCAAGTCAACTCGGCACTGTGCGACTTCCTGGGGTATAGCAGCAGCGAGCTGCAGGCCACCAATGTTCAGGCTGTCACCCATCCCGACGACTTGGAGACCACGGTTCAGTCAATCCAGCGAGTTGGGGACGGCACTCTGCGAATCCATCAGACCGAAAAGCGCTACATCCACAAAAAGGGCCACGCCGTGTGGGGGCTGCTGACCGCCTCGCCGGTTCTGAACGCTGCTGGCAAACCCGCTTATTTTGTCACTCAGATTCAGGACATCAGCAAGCGCAAACAGGCTGAGGAGGCTCTGCGCGAGCGCGAGGCCCAGCTGCAACTGCTGCTCGATTCCACAGCCGAAGCGATCTATGGCATCGATCTCAACGGCAATTGCACCTTCAGCAATCGCGCCGGCCTGAGATTGCTGGGCTACGCCCAGGCCAACGATCTGCTGGGCAAGAACATGCACCGGCTGATTCATTACACCCGCGCGGATGGTTCCTCGCTTTCGGAAGAAGAATGTGCGATTTACACAGCTTTTCACCGAGGTGAGGGATCGCATGGCGACTGCGAAGTGCTGTGGAGAGCGGATGGCACGTGTTTCCCCTGCGAATATTGGTCCTATCCGGTGTGGCGGGAGGGGAAGCTGGTGGGCTGCGTGGTGACCTTTGTGGATATTACCGACCGAAAGCTGGCCGAGGACGCGCTGCGGGCGGCGCACGCGGAGTCGGAGCTGTTCATCAACTCCGTGCCCTCGATTCTGATTGGAACCGACGCCGAAGGACGCATCAACCGCTGGAATCTGGCCTCGGCCAATACCTTTGCGCTATCCGCATCGGCGGTTCGCGGCAAATCCCTGAAGGACTGCGGCATCCGCTGGACTTCCGCCAACGCCGAGGCGGAAATCGACTCCTGGTTTCAGATCCGGAAGGGTGGCAGGCAGAGCGACTTGCTGTTCGAAAAGGAGGGTGAGCAGCACTTTCTGGGATTATCCGTCAACCGTGTCACCTTTGCCAACGAGAGAAGCGTGGGACTGTTAATCACTGGCGCCGACGTGACCGAGCGACGGCACCTCGAGCAACAACTGCGGCAGGCGCAGAAGCTGGAGGCCATTGGACAGCTGGCCGCGGGCATCGCCCACGAAATCAACACGCCCACCCAGTACGTGGGGGACAACACCACGTTCCTGAAACAGTCCTGGTCGGCCGTCAGCGATCTGGCCCGTGCCGCTCGGCGGGTGGGAGAAGAATCCAGCAACGGCGGTGTCTCTGAGGAAGCGGCGCTGGCCCTGCAGCGCAGCATCCAGGAGGCGGACCTCGACTACCTGCTCGAAGAAATTCCCAAGGCTCTCGATCAGTCACTCGAGGGTGTGCAGCGTGTAGCCAAGATTGTCCGCGCCATGAAAGAGTTCTCGCATCCTGGCTCAGAAGAAAAAACCGCGCTCGACATCAATCGCGCCATTGAAACCACCGTCACCGTGGCTCGCAACGAGTGGAAGTATGTGTCTGAAGTGGAGACCGACTTCGACCCCCAATTGCCGCTGGTTCAGTGTCATGCCGGGGAGTTCAATCAGGTGATTCTGAACCTGCTGGTCAACGCAGCACATGCCATTCGCGAAGTGGTGGGAGATGGTGCACAGGGCAAAGGGAAGATACGAATCGCTACCCGGCACGATGATGGTGGGGTGGAGATTTCCATCCGTGACACCGGATGCGGCATTCCCGAGGAGATTCAATCGCGCATCTTCGAGCCTTTTTTCACGACTAAACCTGTGGGCCAGGGAACCGGCCAAGGTCTCGCGTTAGCCTACACCACCATCGTCAAGCAGCACGGAGGTCGTTTGTGGCTTGAGAGCGCGCCCGGCAAGGGCACAACATTCTTCATTGGCTTGCCGATTTGAGGAGCACGCGGGCCGAGGGTCGAACGAGATTTGCGTTCCACATGAATCCTGATTCGCAACCATCCACGACCATGCGCAACCGGCTGCTGTTTGTCGATGACGAACCCCTGATCCTGCAGGGATTACGGCGAAGTCTGCACTCCATGCGCGGCGAGTGGGACATCACCTACGTGGAAAGCGCCGACCAAGCGCTGGAAGCGCTGGCTCGCGAACCTTTCGACGCCGTCATCAGCGACATGAAGATGCCGGGCAAAGACGGCGCCCAGCTGCTCGAAGAAGTCAAGCAGCTCTATCCGGAAACCGTGCGCATGGTTCTCTCCGGACAAGCCAACCGGGAGGCCCTGCTGCGCTCACTCGGCCCGACCCATCAATATCTTTCCAAACCGTGCGATCCGCAAGAGCTCAAGCTGCGGCTGACCCAGGCCTTCCGCATGCGCGACCTGATGCGCAACACCGCCGTGCGCGCCGTGGTCGCAGGGCTGAAGTCCATACCCAGTTTGCCCGGGCTGTACACCGAAATCGTGGCCGAGCTGCAGTCCGAAAATACGTCGCTCGAAAGAATAGCCGGGCTCGTTTCTAAAGACGCAGGCATGACCGCCAAGATTCTGCAACTGGCCAACTCGGTGTTGATGGGCGTGCGCCACGAAATATCCAGCCCGACGCAGGCAGTCTCGCTCATTGGAACCGAGATGGTGCGGGCCGTGGTCCTGTCGGCCCACGTATTCTCACAATTCGAGGACCAGGCAGGAGTCGCGTCGCACTGGACGACTCTTTGGGAACACAGCGTGGGCGTGGCTT
>OCOJ01043774.1_pt1 | contig 12521 bp, 11 predicted proteins | sample 1539251 | NCBI WGS metagenome assembly OCOJ01 (sample SAMN01911457, study PRJEB22624) | soil metagenome | biome: Soil | place: Malaysia | collected 2012-04-30 | depth RA_metagenome m
GCCACGGACGAGTGGATCACGACCGACCCCTTCGCAGTCGCGGCGGGTGGAACGAACCAGCTCACGGTTACAGTTCAACTGCACAGTGGCCACCAGTATGACGACACCAGCACTGCCTCCTGGAGCAGCGACAACACCAGCGTCGCCACCGTCAGCTCCTCGGCGCTCGTGACTGGCGTAAGCGTTGGAACCCTCAACGCCTGGGCCGAGGACGACTTCGTGACCAACTATACCTCCGGTTGCTACAGCTCTCCCCAAGAATGCCCGATCAGTACGGGTTACATCGTCCAGTCGCCGGGGAACGTCACGCCCACAGTCACCATCGCCGACACAAACCCCGATCCGATCCTGGCGGGCGGGATCGGGACCGTGCAGGTCACGGTAAACCCAGCTTCAAATGTAACACTCACCATCACGAGCAGCGGAACCGGAACCGCGCAATTTGATAACGGAGAAACGACCACGACTATTTCGGGAACCACCAACGTGAACCTCGAGGGAATCACCGCCAGCCAATCTGCCTTCGACCTTACGATCACGGCGAGCCTCCCAGCTGACGGCTCGACCTTGGCCTCACGGCCATTTACAGTTACTTCCGGCCAATGCGGCTCAACTTTCGCCGGAACCGGAGGTGACGGACAAAAGGTGTGTCCTGCTCAAGTAAGCGTCACAAATAACTTCTCCATCTCAAACTTCTGTTATGAATGCACTTCCTCTTGCATTCCCGTCCAGTTCGACAGTTCTTTCACACCCGTTAATTGTACGTCTGTTTATAACCACGCGCCGGGATCGCTCGCGGCTGTACTCGCATCTACCTCAATCGGCCAATTCTATCCGAGCTCAACCGATTGCAGCTGGCATTATCTGCACATACAAACTACCACGGTAAACGCGCAAAACGTGAAGTCGCAATACGTCAGCAACGCCATCGGACTCCAATGCACGAACTGCCCGCACTAGGGAACGGAAGCGCCAAATGGGACTGATGCTTGCTCTGCGCACGTATGTCCTCCTTTGCGGCGCTCTGGCTTGGTCCAATGGAGCTCAGCAGACTGCCCCAGCCCAAGCTCTTTCGATCGTATCCGTTACGCCGCAGAGTGGAGTGACTACGCCGGGGGTCAAGGTGGATGTGCAGGGAACTGCTTTTACTAGTGACACCGTACTCTATTTTGCGGGGATAGGTGCGCGCGACATCGAATTTCTAAGTCCGTCTCTGATCCGTGCTACAACACCCTACCTGAGACCGGGACGTTACACGCTTGAGGTAAAATCCGGCAGCGTCCTCTCCCGGTCGTCGGCATTTTTTACGGCCCTGCCATCAGCAGTGGACGCTGAAATCGACAGGGCTGTGACCCTCGCTGCCGAAGCCAAAATCCCTGCCGCTATCAGGCTTCTGACTGGAATCACCGAAACATATGGGGACTATCAGGTGCGCGCCTTCGCCGCCTACCAGATGGGCCAGATCTACTTCGCGCAGGGAGACTGGTGGCACTGGGGCGGAGCCCCCATCTATGTTGACTCAGATAAGTCGGGCCTTGCGGTTCAAACCAACTGGCGTTACCGCCTGTCTACTGACCAGAGCGACTACTACCTCCCTACGGGGGTCAATCCCGGCGGGATCCTGCGATTGCTTGACGCGACAGTCTCCATGGATGTAACCGAGAATCCTGAGCCCCGATTTTTCCGCGGCTTGGTGAATGCCCGCCTCGGGAATTTGCCCACAGCAGAGGCGGACAACAAGTACATCCTCATGATTGAGCCCGACAACCCGTCTTACAGAGCCCTCTCGGCATATGTTGATGTCCTCCGCGGCCGCCAGCCAGAATTCAAGTCCCCCGATGCCGAGGCGATTTCCGACGGGAGAGCACTTGGCCTGCTCGGGGAGGCCGCATACTTGATGGGGGATTCAGAGGGCTCCCGACGGTATTGGGGACGTGCGGCAAAGCTCTACCCGCTCGGCGCCAGCCTCGCCTTTCTGGCTGGGAAAAAGCACCTAGCGTGGGGCCAGACGCGCGTCGGAACAGCGCTGCTGACTGAGTGCACAGTAATGGCCCCTGGCAGCAAAGAAGCTGAAGAGGCTAAAGGCCTCCTCGCAGCACTCCAATCCCTACCGCCTTGATTGAGCGCGTCGCGACACCTCTGAGGTTTGCTTCGCTGCCGCTTCATGATCTGAGGCCTTGGCCGGAACAAGCGAAAGGCACCCGCATGACCGCGCATAGGGCCCGAAGCCGGCTTCGGGCCAATCGCAAAACTCTTCTATTGGCAGGCGCGTGCCTTCTCCTGCCCGCCAGCTCCGCAGCCGACGCTCACATCCGCGGTTCGAACCTGGTGGCCCAATGGAACGGTGCTGCCTTGCGGGGCGCGCGCGATTCGAAGCTGGCTGCCCCCATGGTTTCGCGGGCGCTGGCTATCGTCCACACCTGCATGTATGACGCGTGGGCGGCGTACGACGAACGCGCCATCGNGAACGCAACTGCGCGGGGCGCTGCGGCGGCCTGCCGCCGAACGCACGCCGGCGAACAAGGAGCGGGCCGTCAGCTACGCGGCCTATCGCGCCCTCAGCGACGTCCTGCCAGCGGACACGGACTCGGTCTATCGCCCCCTGATGCGACAGCTCGGCTACGATCCGGATGACAATTCGACCGACATCGAGACGCCCGCAGGAATCGGCAATGTGGTCTGCGGCGCGGTGCTCGAATTCCGTCATCATGACAAATCGAACCAGTTGGGCGATCTTGCTCAGGGTCCCTACTCAGACTGGTCGGGCTACGTCCCAGTGAATACTCCCAGCGCCGTTCCCGTCCGCGGGCCGGTGGCCCATCCGGACCGCTGGCAGCCGCTCATTCACGTGGACCAGCATGGCAACCTCATGACCCAGCGCTTTGCCGGCGCGCAGTGGTGTTTCGTGACTCCCTTTGCGCTGTCTCGCGGCGACCAATTTCGCTCTGCGCTCGACCCGCCGCCCGCGAAATACGGATCGGAGGCGTATGGAGCCCAGGCAGAAGAATTGATTGCGCTAAGCGCCGGCCTCACCGACCGCCAGAAAATGATTGCCGAGTACTGGTCGGACGGCCCGGAGACCGAGCAGCCTCCAGGCCATTGGATGCGGTTCGCCCAATTCGTCTCGGCTCGTGATCACCACACGCTGGACGACGATGTGAAGATGTTCTTCGCGCTGGGCAATGCGCTATTGGACGCGGGGATCGCTGCCTGGGACGCGAAACGCGAGTTCGATTCCGTCCGGCCGGTCTCAGCCATCAGCGTATTGTTCCGCGGGCAGAAGATTCGTAGCTGGGGCGGGCCGGGCAAAGGCACAGTCCAGATGGACGGCTCGCAGTGGATTCCCTACCAGGCGGCGAGCTTCCCGACCCCGCCGTTTCCCGAATACGTCTCCGGCCACAGCACTTACAGCGCGGCAGCGGCGCGCATTCTGGCACTGTTTACAGGCAGCGACCGCTTCGGCGACGAGGTGACTCTGCCCGCGGGAAGCTCGAACATCGAGCCGGGCCTGACTCCGGCCCGTTCGGTGACTCTTCGATGGGAGACTTTCACTGAAGCGGCCGACGAGGCCGGCATGTCCCGCCGCTACGGCGGAATTCACTTCGCCCGCGCCGACCTCGCGGGACGGAAATTGGGCCGGCTGGTAGCCGATGAGGTCTGGCGCAAAGCCCAGGACTACTTCGAAGGCAAGTCCGAGCCCCATTTTCATCCGCAGAGCGCTTCGGCGCACTGAGACCGAAGCCTCCCTGCGGCAGGCAGGCGCAGGCAGGCCTGCCTGTCGCGCCTGCTCGACTCACGTCAATGTCGCGCCCGCCTGGCTCCAAATGAGACCTGTGAAAAAGCAGCGAATCGTTGAGATAATAGCGTTGCGATGCCCCCCAAACGCGATAGTTTCGCTGTGTACCTTTTTTCTGTTGTCCTGGCAGGCGCGTTCGCGTTTGCACCCCTCTCCGCGCCCGCCCGCCACGGCGGGCAGGCGCAAGAAGCGCCCGCAAAGCCCGACGCCGCAAAGCCCGGCGCCGCGAAGCAGGGCAAACCGCAGCCCGAGTTGTTTACTATCCGCATCGAGATTACTGCCGGCGACAAGAACAAGCCCGTCGAGAATGCCAGCGTGTACGTCCGTTACAACGAACCGCGCAAACTCAAATCCGACAAGCTCGTGGAAATGAACGTGAAAACTTCACCGGAAGGAAACGTCCGCGTTCCCCTCGTGCCGAAAGGAAAGATTTTGATCCAGGTGGTGGCCGAAGGCTGGAAAACCTACGGGCGCTGGTTCGACCTGACCGAAGACGGGCAAGTCTTCAAGATTCATCTCGATAAGCCGCACCAGTGGTACTGAGCCAAGAACAAACTGCGAGGCTCGCGTAAGCCGTTGAATTTTCTACGCGCTATCGCCCGCCGGCGCAGTTCTGCTGCATTCGAGTGCAAACCGGCGAAAATTCTNGCCGGCGGAGTTCTGCTGCATTCGAGTGCAAACCGGCGAAAATTCTTCCCCGAGCGCGGTTTGGCGGCGTCGCTGCCGTGTTTTCCACAAACTTTTCAACACAATTGTTGAAATCTGATGACGGATCACCGCCGCACCGACTCTTCCAGCGCGGCTCGCGTCGAATAACGCACCACTTCCTCGAAGTCGTTGCCCAGCGCCGCGCGAAGCCGGCTCGTGTCCATGGTCGGCGCCGCCAGATAGTAGGGCAGCGCCTCCGCGGGAATCCCGGAAAGTCCCAGCGCATAGGAAACCCGCAGCAGCATCCGCACCGTTCCTTCGCCGCCCGGCCGCAAAATCGGCGTGCCCGAGAGCTGCATGCATTCCTCGAGCGATAGACTACCCGCTCCGGCCACGTTCAGGATTTCCTGTGTCCCCGCGCGGAAATGGGCCAGGGTCCAGGCAAGCAGGCGCGCCACATCGTCAGCGTGAATGAATTGAACCGGATTCCGCGCCGTTGCTCCCCACGGAAGCGCCGCAGGGATGCGCCAGTTCTGCCGTCGCGCCAATCGCCCCAGCCATCCCCCTCCGCTGGCCCGCCCGCACACGCCGTCAATCAGCCAGTTCTGGATTCCGCGCCCGGCGTAAATATGCGGGCGGAAGATGTAGAGCGCCGCGCCTCCCAGTTTGGGAAACATCTCCTGGCACAGCAGGTCCGTGTCGCGTTTGTCGATGGCGTAGGGCAGCGTGTGTGCCGTGAGCGGAGCCTCTTCCGGGAGCATTGCCGGTTGGTGGGTGCCGTATGCGGACACGCTCGAGAGATAGAGGAACAGCCGTACCCGCGTCCCGCTCCGGTTGGCTTCCGCCACCGCCTCCAGCAATCGCCGCGTGCCTTCCACATTGGTTTGCCGCATGCGCTCGCGGTCCAGGATTCCGCTGCGCACTTGGTCCACCACGAAGGCGAGATGGAGCACGGCCTCCGCGCCGGAATCCTGCACCAGCCGCGCCAGCTTCTCGCGCCCATCCGCGCTCGAGAGATCTACACGATGGAATTCGCCTGCCCGCACCCCCGCCGGCGGTGGGTACATGTCGGCGGAGATTACCTCGTACCCTTCCAGCAGCGGCGCAAGCCGCCGCCCCAGATTTCCGGAAATGCCGGTGACCAGCACTCGCCGGATGGGTCCAGCAGCACGCACTGAGACTTGGTTCATAGCGAAATATTCTAGTTCTCTTCCGCGTCCCGGTCTAATCGCCTCTGTCGGGAGCTAGACCGTCCAGTTTCGCTCGTGACCCGTTCGCGGAACGAATCGCGAACGCAGGAGTGCCTGCCGCGAACAAAATTCCCACAAGGAATGCTGTCCGGACGGCTTCTCCCGTACCATTTCACCGTGCGAGTCCTGCGACTGCAGTTCATTCTCGCAATTTTTCTCTGCGGGGCGCCGGTATGGGCGCAGCAGTCGGGGGTTTTGCTCGGCATCGCTGGTCCCTCCACCGCGGAAGGCTCTGACACGCAGGACTTCGCCACCGTCCACGAACCTCAATACCAGACCCTGTGGATTGCCCGCGATGCGGCCGGCACTTTGAAAGTGCTCTCAACCCTGCCGGAACTGATCGTGCCCAGGCGCGACGGATTCTGGCACGTCGGCGTGAAGCAGGTGTGCGAGTTCGAGAACAAAAACGAAAGTTTGCGCCAAGTGGTGTGGGCCGCTCCCGTCGCTAAACCGGGCGAGGTGGAGCAGACCACGCCCTGCACGACTCACAAGCCCGAAGACTACGCCCCGCCGTATGGAAGAGCTGAAGAGGACATGGACAAAATCTCGCAGTGCGGCGTCCAGCTGGTGAACATTCTCTACCTCTCACCGGAACTCATCTCCACGAGTTCGTACTCCGGCCAGTCGGAGGATTGCGAGCCGCGCGGCGGGCATTATTCCCTGGAGTATAGTGTCCGCGCGTTTGCCTCCTCCGAGCCGGTGGGTTTCGGCCAATTGCTTGGCGCCACAGCCAAGCTTGCCTACGCCCGCGCTTTGCCCAAGCAGGGCAAGGACGATGCTGGAAACGATTGTGGGCAGCCCTCCGCAGCGGACGACACGCGTTGGAGAATCGCGCACGCGCACGGGCGCTGGCATCCCTATGCGCACCTGGACATGGGCTATTTCGGATGCGCCGCGGACGCCCCGATCAGGATGCTGCTTCCCGCCTCATTGACCGGCGACGCGCCCTCACCCATCAGTTGGGAATTGCTGCATACGAAACTGCCCGGCGCCGCCGACTTTTATCTTTCTCCGGGCGGCGACCTCCTGATCGCCGCCGCCCATGACGACACCCGCTTCTACGAGCTCCGTGCCGGTGTGCCCGGCAAACTTCTGCTCAAACTGCCGCCAGGGGGAATTGTGATGGCCCAGTGGGCCACGGGAACCCACCTTCGCGAATGGACCGAGCAGTTCGCGAAGCTGGCGCAGCAGCCTTTGCCCGCGCCCGTAATCCGGGTGAAGCCCGCAGGCCCATGATCCTGCACATCCCCGGGACGGGATGCCGGCTGTGACTGCCCGTCTCGTTTGGGCGGTGTTCAGTTCCGTAGCTCGCCCTTCGAACGTGTTACATTGAAACCAGAAGTTCGAATCGCAGAAGCGGCATGAGCAACTACTACGGCACCACGTACTGGCAGCTCCTGTGGAATAACCTGCGCGCCCGGCCCATCCGCACGGCGCTCAGCGTCCTCGGCGTGGCCCTCCAGGTGACGTTCGTGCTCCTCATCGTGGGCATGACGCTCGGTTGGGTCAGCGATTGGCAGAAGCGCGTCGAGGGCGTGGGCGCGGACATCATCGTGCAGCCGCCCAACGCCTCGATTTTCTTTCAGCTCGGCAACGCCGTCCTTCCCGAAGCGCTCGGCCAGACCCTGCTGCAAGCCCGGGACGTCGATGAAGTCTCGCCGGTTCTGGTGATCGCCAACCAGAAGACGCTCGACATCGTCTACGGCATTGACTACAAAAGCTTCAACGCCCTGAGCAAGGGGTTTGTGTTCGTCTCCGGCGAACCGTTTGCTAATTCCGACGACGTCATCGTGGACGACCTGCAAGCCGCCAAGCACCGCCTGCATGTGGGCGACAAAATCGATTTGTTCAACCGCGACTTGACGGTGTGCGGCATTGTCCGTCACGGGAAGGGGGCGCGCTCCTTCATCCCTCTCGCCACCGCGCAGGAAATCGCCGGGGCCGAGCACCGCGTCACCCTGTTCTACGTGAGAAGCACCGGCAAAACGGAAGCCGCGCGGCAGGAGATCGTGCGGCTCCTGCCCGGATACCTGGTCCGCTCGATGCAGGACTATCTCACGCTGATGAATTCCTCGAACCTGCCCGGCATCCGGCCGTTTCTTCGCGTCATGATTCTGCTGGGCGTCTCCATCAGTTTTCTCGTGGTGCTGCTCACAATGCACACCATGGTGCTGGAGCGCACGCGCGAAATCGGCATCCTCAAAGCGCTGGGCGCCTCGCGCGGCGAGATTGCCCGCCTGTTCATGGCCGAATCCACCGTGATGGCGGCCATCGGGGTGGCCATCGGGCTCACGGCCACCTTCGTGGCCCGCGCGTTCCTCAAGGCCTGGGCGCCGGGACTCGCCGTGCTGCTCACGCCGGACTGGCTCGCCGCCAGCGTGGGCTTGGCCTTCCTCGGAGCGCTGCTCGGCGCCCTGTATCCCGCCTGGCGCGCCTCGGGATTCGACCCCGTCGATGCCCTGGCCTTCGAGTAGCCCGCTCTTCTTTGCTTTCGCCCGTCACCGTTTTCTGATAGACATGAGGGGCGAAGGAATTTTCCGGGAGGGCTGATGCCGAGCCGCGTGGTCTTCTACACGCAGGCGGGTTGACCGGCCTGTACTGTGGCGCGAGAGTTTCTCGCGTCCCATGGCGCGGAGATCGAAGTCCGTGATGTCCGCGCCAATCCCGAATTCGTCCGGGAGCTGGTGGAGGACCTGAACAGCCGCGCGACGCCCACGGTCGTGATCGGGAATCGAGTCATTATCGGCTTCGACCCGGAGGCTTACGAGGCCGCTTTGCGTGGCGCCTCCGGATGAGTTGCGCCGAAAGGCGGCAGGCGGCCGGCGAGCAGGCAGCAACCCATGGCCCGGGCCAATCCCGGCAAGGAGGATCGTGATGCGAGTGGCGGCAAAATGTGCGGCCGTTCTGGCCGCGGTGAGTCTCGCCGTTCCGGCTGGGGCGCAGTTCGGCCCGCGCATGCCCAGCATGAGCGGTATCTTTCATCCCGTGGTGGGCCAGGGCGCGGCGTACGAGATGCAGGGCCGCGAGCAGGGCAAGGGTTTTGAGGTCGCCGTTGTGGGAAAGGAAGACTTCCAGGGCCAGACCGGCTACTGGCTCGAAATGACCTTCCAGGATCCTCGCGGCGGCGCCATGGTTATGAAGACACTCTGGGTGCCGGAAGGGCCCAATGCAGGCACGAAGCGCGTGATTATGCTGATGAATGGCCAGGCCTATGAGTTCCCGATGAACAACCCCATGATGGGCGGGCGAATGGCACAGTCTGCGCCGCACGACATCCGCAGCGACAAAACGATCGTCCGCGTCGGCACGGAAACGATCACCGTGCCGGCCGGCACCTTCACCTGCGACCACTATCGCGCGTCGGATTCCTCTTCCGACGCGTGGATTTCCGACAAGGTCGCACCGTGGGGGCTGGTGAAGTCCGTCGGGAAAGACAGCAACATGGTGCTGGTGCGCCAGATCACCGACGCGAAAACCAAAATCACCGGACCGGTGAGACCGTTCGACCCCATGCAAATGATGCAGCAACAGCAGCGCCCCTGAGATTCTGACAGCGAGCCAGCACCATTTCGCTGGCGGAGCGCGGCGACGGGCATCGCCAGATGCAGCGCGGCGCCCGCTGCAGCCGGAGCAGTGCCGATGACGCAGTCTTCCGACAAGTTCTACAAGGCGCGGATCGTCGAGCGGAAAGACTTTTCCGCAGACCTGTGGATGGTCCGCATCGCTCCGGAAGGCCCGCACAGCTTCGTGGCCGGCCAGTACGCCACGCTGGCGGTCGAGAGCAAGGGGAAGAGAATCGAGCGGGCGTATTCCATAGTCTCCTCGCCCTACGAAGAGGAACTCGAATTCTTCGTCGAGCTGGTTCCGGAAGGCGAATTGACGCCGCTGCTCCACCAGTTGTGCCACGGCCACAGCGTCCTCATGCGCAAAGCCATCAAGGGCCGCTTCACTCTGGACCTGAAGAGCGGGCGTCGCCGCCATCTGATGCTCGCCACGGTCACTGGCATCGCTCCCTATGTGAGTTACGTGCGCACGCTTTATCACGACTGGAAGAAGGGCAAACTGCCCGCCGAAGTGGAACTGTTCATCCTCCAGGGCGCCAGCCGCTCCTGGGAACTCGGCTACATGGAAGAGCTGGAGCGGATCGCGGCCGAAGTTCCGTGGCTCGAATACGTGCCCACCATCAGCCGGCCCTGGGAGGACACTGCATGGCAGCGGGAAACCGGCCGCGTGGAAGACCTGATTCGCAAGTATGCGGATTTATGGGGTTGCACGCCGGGCGATACTTCGGTCTATCTCTGTGGCCATCCGGAGATGATTGAGACGGCTTTGGGGATTCTGAAGCGCCGCCGCTTCCCCAAAGACGCGTTGCAGCAGGAAGTTTACTGGGTCCCCCAGAAGCCACAGCAAAAAGCTGCCGCTCCCTGAGGGGGCGCACAGGCTCGTTCAGAAGCTTCCGCTCAGCTCGTGGGCGCGTCCGCCTGCAAATCTTCAACTACTTTTCTTGCCGCGCGAATCGGCAGGGAGACGTGAACCGTGTCGCTTGCATCGTTCACATCCACAACAAAATTTCCGTTGCGGGTGGCCACGTGCACGTGCTCCTTGGAACTCTCCACTTCCACGAGCAACGCGTCCGGAGCCTTCTCCAGTTCGCGCAGGGCCATGCGGGCGATGGCCAGATTCTCGCCTTGCCCGCGCAACTGCTCCCGCAGCCGCTCCCGAGGCGCAAGGTGCACTCCCCACGTGGCCACGGTCGCAGGCACATAGAGGTGTACGTGCGAGCCGCCTTCATGCTTCTCCTGCACGTTCACTTCGATCATGCCGTCTTTCATCACCACTACGGTGGTCAGCGTCAGACCGAGCAGGATTTTGCCGATCATGGGCGTCTCCTTCCCGCGATCCGCCGTTAATCCTGAGTCGTCTTGGTATCCATCCACACGCGCACGTTGTTTTCCGCGTCCTGGACGGAGACGAGTTCGAGATGCTCGTGGCGGGCAAGCAGCTCCAGTGCCGCGGCCACATTCAGCTCGTCGGGCGCGCCTGAGAAGAGCGCATCGGCCACCTCGATGGGCACGCGCACGTCCACGTTTTCCTTCCCGTCAGCCTTCGCGTGCTCCCTGTGATGCCGCGAGCTGTCCACCACGTGCCCGTTGTCCACCACATGGATGAACAGCATGCCGGCCTCTTTGCGCACCTGCACGTTGGAATCCCGCCCCTCCACGGTCACGTATTCGCCGTCCTGGGCCGTCTTCACCGCCTTCAGCAGGGCGCGGATGTCCACGTCGTTCATGTGCGCGTTTTCCACGTGGATGATCCCGTGATTCAGTTTGCCGCTCTGGATGGAGGCCAGCACGCTGCGGGCCAGCGAGATGGGAATATTCACGCGAACGCGTTCGCCGTCCTCATCCTTGCAGGTAACCGCGATGTGCAGCCAGCGCTCGGCGCCGGCTGAAGCTTCCGTCTTCGCGGCGGTCTGCGTCGTCTGCGTCGTCTGGGTCGTCTGCGCGGCTTGCGCGATGGGCGCGGCGCGCAGCAGCACGGCCAGCAGCAGGGCAGTCACGGCCAGGGCCAGCGTGGCCAGCAGAATGGTCCGTCGGGTCTGGGATGCAGGCATCGGCCACCTCCTCGGTGTTCTTCTGCTTTGACGTACGCAGGCCCCCGAAGGAAAGTTCCCCCAAAATCAGTTTTCGGGGCCGCGGCCCGGGGCAGCCAGCTTGGGCCCAGGCTCGCTGCGGCGGAGGCGGAAGTAGAGGACAGCGAGCGGGGGAAGGGTCACCGGGAGCGAGCAAGGTTTGCCCAGATAGGGCTGCGGCACCGCCTCCACTCCTCCCAGGTTGCCGACGTTGCTCCCTCCATAGCGCTCGGCGTCCGTATTCAGGATTTCCTCATAGAAGCCCGGCGCGGGCACCGGGACGCGGTACCCATACCGCACCACGGGCGTGAAGTTGCACACCGCCAGCAGCCAATCCGCCGGATCCTTCGCGCGCCGCACGAAGCTCAGAGTGCTGTTGTCCCCGTCATTGCAATCCATCCATTCGAAGCCGGTCCATTCGTAATCCACCTCGTAGAGCGACGCTTCGCGCTGGTACAGCGCGTTCAAGTCGCGCACCAGGAGCTGGATCGAGTGATGCCGGTCGTATCCCGAGAGTTCCCAGTCGAGGCTTCGCTTTTCATCCCACTCGCGCCACTGCGCGAACTCGCCGCCCATGAACAGCAGTTTTTTCCCGGGATGCGCGTACTGATAGGCGTAGAGCGCCCGTAGATTGGCGAATTTCTGCCAGTCGTCCCCCACCATTTTCCCGATCATCGAGCCCTTCATGTGCACCACTTCATCGTGGCTGAAGGGCAGCAGGAAGTTTTCGCTGAAGGCGTACATCATCGAGAAGGTGAGCTGGTTGTGGTGGAATTTGCGGTAGATGGGGTCCTGGCGGAAATACTTCAGCGTGTCGTTCATCCACCCCATGTTCCATTTCAAGTTGAAGCCCAGCCCGCCGAGGTACGGCGGCTTCGTTACCAGCGGCCACTCCGTGGACTCCTCGGCAATCATCAGCACGCCTTTGTGATGGTGGTGCACGGCTTCGTTCAGATGCCGCAGGAATTCGATGGCCTCGATGTTCTCCCGCCCGCCGTACTGGTTGGGCACCCACTGGCCGTGAGACCGCGCGTAGTCCAGGTAGAGCATGGAGGCCACCGCGTCCACGCGCAGCCCGTCAATGTGATATTTCTCCAGCCAGAACAGCGCGTTGGCGATCAGGAAGTTCTGCACCTCGTTGCGCCCGTAATTGAACACCAGCGTGCCCCACTCCGGATGCGCGCCCTTGCGCGGG
>OCOJ01033171.1_pt1 | contig 12504 bp, 15 predicted proteins | sample 1539251 | NCBI WGS metagenome assembly OCOJ01 (sample SAMN01911457, study PRJEB22624) | soil metagenome | biome: Soil | place: Malaysia | collected 2012-04-30 | depth RA_metagenome m
GATTGGATTGGCCAAGTTTCTCTCCCCCGCGATTCTCTCCGCACTCTTCATCGCAACGGGGTCGAGAGTCACCCCGTCTCTCTGACGCTAACGGACTCGACGCAGGATGGCAAGAAGCCACGCGCGCCGCGCTACGCAAGCGCCACCGTCGCTGCATGCCCGGCCAGTGGCGCAGCAAAGGTCCTTTTCTTGCATTCGCCCCCGTCCTCCCCTCAAAAAGTGTAGGATGATGCGTAGAGGCTCTTGGTCGCAAGCGTCCGGGTCCTTGCGGCTTTCTGAAGGTTTCTTTTTTGATTCCGTGATCGTCGGCGATACCACGGCCCGCTTGCGAAACGCAGTCGTGGAGGTGACATCATGCGAGTCAGCCAATGCATTCGTTGCAAGTCATTCCCATGTGCGGACGTACAGCGCGACTCTTATGTCGTGCCCAGCATTAATTTGCAGCCCGAGAAGATCTCCCTTGTCATGATTTCCGAGGCTGCCCCAGAGAATCCCGACGACTACTTCTATGCGAAGGGTGCGCCGTTGTTTGAACGAACCACGGTGCAGGCGTTTAACGATGCGGGTTGCAAAGTGTCCTCCATCAAGGATGTCGTGGACCAGGGCGTGTACCTCACTACGGCCGTAAAGTGCGGCAAAACGGGCTACGGAATTCGAACCGACACCATCCACGAATGTTCCTGCCTGTTAGAAAAAGAGCTAGCCTTGTTTCCCAATGTCAAGGTGCTCATGCTGATGGGCGACGTCGCCATCAAGGCACTCAACTCTATTGCCCGGCGGGCCGGACAGAAGCGCGTCATTCCCGCAGGCTCCACGTACAAAATCCGTGGCGGGAAATTCAGCTTTAACGGTGTGCGAGCCCTTCCCTCTTACCTGCAAGCGGGGCCAAGTTTCTTTATCGAGAAAAGCAAGCGAAGAATGATTGCCGAAGACATTGCCGCCGGGATGCGCCTCGCACGCGCGTGAGCGGGCGTGCTCCCTTGGAATCGCCGGCGCTACCACGGCTAGCCGCACTTTCATGTTTCGTGGAGTTGCTTGCGTTCACGCTTTGCCCATCGTACGATTTGAAATTGGTGTGTGGCAGAGATTTTGCTCTGTGCACGGGAGAGCCGCTGCATGAAATCGGTCGTGGTAGTAGGCGCGCAGTGGGGCGACGAAGGCAAGGGCAAAGTAGTCGATTACCTGGCCGGCTCGTTTGACTACATCGCGCGAGTCGGCGGTGGCCATAACGCTGGCCACACCGTTATTATTGGCAAAGATCGCTTCGTGCTCCAGCTGATCCCCTGTGGGATTTTGCGTCCCAGGCAGCAAGCTATCATCGGTGCGGGCGTGGTCGTTGATCCGGCCGCGCTGGTCGCGGAAATTGAGACGCTCGCCGAGGCTGGCATCGACGTAAAAGGGCGACTGCACGTCAGCAACCGCGCCCACTTGATTTTCCCGTATCATCGCGAACTGGACATGGCCGCCGAGGCGGCACGGGGCGCCAATAAAATTGGCACGACCTCGCGCGGCATTGGCCCTGCCTACGAAGATAAAATGGCCCGCCGCGGCTTGCGCGTGGCCGATCTCCTCACTCCTGACCTTTTTCGCGAAAAGGCTGCCCGCGTGGTGGCAGAAAAAAACCGCATCGCTCGCGGCGCCTATGGCGCGGAGATCGACTTCACCGACGAAGTCGACGCGACCCTTCAGCTTGGCGAAAAAATCAAATCCTACATTTGCGACACGGCCGAACTCACCAACCGCGCGCTGGACGAAGGCAAATCTGTTCTCTTTGAAGGCGCACAGGGAACCATGCTCGACATCGACCATGGCACTTACCCCTTTGTGACCTCCTCGAGCGCAACCGCCGGTGGCGCTGCGACGGGCATGGGTGTTCCGCCGACGAAAATCCGAAACGTGCTCGGCGTTTCGAAGGCTTATACCACGCGCGTCGGCGGTGGTCCCTTCCCTACGGAAATGCCGGACCTTGAAGCCAAAGAAGTCCGCGAGCGCGGCAAGGAATTTGGCGCGGTAACCGGCCGTCCGCGCCGTTGCGGCTGGCTAGACCTCGCGGAGTTGCGCTACGCCAAAATGATCAATGGAATCGACTCACTGGTGGTGACGAAGCTGGATGTCTTCGATACACAGCGCGAAATCAGAATCTGCACCGGATATACGTACAAAGGTTCGCCGATTCACGAAATGCCTGCGACGGCGGAAGAGTACGAGCGCGTCACTCCTGTGTACCATACCCTTCGCGGTTGGTGCGAATCCACATACGGAGTGCGCGAAGCCGCCAAGCTGCCGAAAGCAGCGATGGACTATCTCCACTTCGTCTCCGAATTTCTCCAGGTCGAGATCGGCATGATCTCCACCGGTCCGGAGCGCGACGCTACGATCATCCAGCCCGGCACGCTCCTCGCCCGCTGGCTTTAGTTTGCAAGACAACCCATCTAGCCGTCATTCCGAGCCAAGCGAGGAAGCTCTCTTCAGTCGAACTTCACTTCGCAGCCTCCGTTCGGAATGACACATTTGTAGCTGAATCACGCTCTTTCCTCGTCACTCACCACTTTTTCCAGAACGTTCTTGCTACAATCTCTCTGCGTCCCATGCTCTCCTTTGATCAAGCGCGTCAGCTCGTCATCGGCCAATCCAAAACACATACAGGTTCTCGTCCCACTATTTCGCTGCCTGTCTCTGACGCTCTTGGCCATGTCCTCGCTCAGGATATCCGCACCGACCGCGAGTACCCTCCTTTTGACCGGTCGACGCGCGATGGCTATGCCGTCCGCGCCAGCGAAGCCACGCAAGGCGCGACCCTGCGATGCATGGGCGAGATCAAGGCGGGCGACTCCGTCACCGAAGCGCTGTCGCCAGGAACCTGCATTCAGATTATGACCGGAGCAGCCGTGCCATCCGGCGCGGATGCTGTCGTGATGATCGAATTCACGCGCCGCGAAGGCGACACGGTCACCTTCGATCGCCAAACGCAGCCCGGGCAAAACATCGTTTCTCGAGGCAGTGAGGCCCGTGCCGGTGATCTCGCGCTGGCCGTGGGCCTGCGATTGGGTTTTGCCGAACTAGCCGTCGCCGCGCAAGTCGGTGCTGCGTCTCTTTGCTGTTACAAGAAGCCTCGCGTTGCGATCCTCTCCACCGGCGATGAGGTTGTGCCTATCACGGAAACGCCTGGCCCTTTCCACATACGCAATAGCAATAGCGTCTCTCTCGCGGCGCAAATCCGGCTCGGGGGTGGCGAACCGGTTTCCCTCGGCAATGCCCTCGACCGTGTAGACGACCTCTCCGCGAAAATCGAGCAAGGCCTCCGGGAGGACATCCTTGTGCTTTCCGGCGGCGTATCGATGGGGAAGTACGACCTGGTTGAATCCGTTCTGAAGGGTTTGGGTGCCGAATTCTTCTTTGATGCTGTCGCTATCCGCCCGGGCAAGCCCACAGTGTTCGGCCGCTGCCGAGGCGCTCTCGTGTTCGGCCTTCCCGGTAATCCTGTTTCCACTATGGTCACCTTCCAGCTTTTCGCCATTCCCGCGATCGACATTCTTAATGGCGCCGAGCCCCGGCCTCTCCCGTTCCTGGAAGCTACGCTCACCGAATCTCTCCGGGAAAAGCCCGGTCTCACGCATTTCCTCCCCGCACGTCTGGACTGGTCCGGATCCGCGCCTCATGTCCACGCCTTGCGATGGCAAGGCTCCGGCGACATCGCCGCCCTTACTCGCGCCAACTGTTTCCTCATGGTCCCTGCTGATCACCCGGACATCTCCGCCGGAGAGAAAGTTTCCGTTCTGCCGCGCTCCGACGTACTCTAGACCGACACCATGCCCAAGCTGTCCCACTACTCCCGCCACAGCGAAGTCACGATGGTGGACGTCTCCTCGAAATCCGTCACCACGCGCACCGCCGTCGCTTATGCTTTCGTGCGCATGTCTCCTCGCGTCCTCCGCGCCGTCCGGCTCCTCAAAAACCCGAAAGGTAATCCTCTGGAGGTTGCCCGCATCGCCGGAATTGCCGCGGCCAAGCGCACTGCCGAGTGGATACCTCTTTGTCATCCACTTCCCATCACTCACATTGATGTGACCCCGCGCCTATGCAAAGATGGTGTGGAATTGCATTCCCGGGCTACGGCCACAGCGCAAACTGGCGTGGAGATGGAAGCGCTGGTGGCCGTCACCTGCGCCGCCCTCACGGTCTACGACATGTGCAAGGCCCTGGATAAAGGCATCGAAATCACTCGCGTCCACCTGCTTGAAAAGACCGGCGGGAAGAGCGGCGACTACCGACGTGCCCGCGTGAAAAAATCTCGGAGCGCCATCCGATGAGTGCTGCCTCCGGCAAAACCGTCAAGCTTCTGCTCGCCGAAGACAACCCGATGGTGCGCGACCTCGTTGCCAAAGGACTCGAACACTTCTGCGAAGTTTTGGTTGCCAATGATGGGGCCGACGCGCTCCTCAAGGTCGTCGATGAGCCCCCGGACGTCATCCTTTGCGACTACAATATGCCGGGCCTCAATGGCCGCCAGCTCTTCGAAAAGCTGCGCAGCCGTGAAGCCACTCGCCATATTCCGTTTGTCTTCATGGCCAGCCGCAGCGATATCGAGGAGCGTCTCCGCCCGCTGATCGAAGGCGCAGAGGACTTCATCGCTAAGCCCTTTCTCCTAAAAGACCTGGTGCGCTCCGCCAAAAAAGTGGTAGATCGCCTCCTCCTCGAGAAGCTACAGAAGCAAGCTTCGCGTCCGGGCGTCATCCAGGGCCGCCTCGAAGAGATGAGCATGATCGACCTGATGCAATCTCTGGAAATGGGGCAGAAATCCTGCCGCTTGCAGGTGCAGAAGGGAAGTGAGCGCGCTGAACTTTACTTTGCCAGCGGCCAGTGCCGCGACGCCAAGCTCAACAACCTCATCGGCGACGATGCGGTTTACAAGATTATTCTTTGGACTGAAGGCGAATTCGAAATCGATTTCAATGCCGCCAACGCTTCCACTGCTACGACCACGACCCGCAGCACCACCGGCCTGCTGATGGAGGCCATGCGCTTGATGGACGAAGCCAATCGCGACACCGTCGGCACCGGCTGAGAGGAAAGTTCTCTTTTGTCAGTTTTCAGTAGTCCGTAAAGCTCTATACGGCGGCAAGGCAGCGGCTGCAAAACAGCGAAGACTTGAAACTTACAGCTCGGAAGTTAAGACTTAAAACTGCGAATGCGCGTCGCCATCCTCACGATCAGTGACTCTGTTACCCGCGGAGAACGCGAAGACCTCTCCGGCCCGGCGTTGGTGGCGCGCTGCCGCGAACTCGGTTGGGATGTCACCTCGGCATTGCATTGTTCCGACGATGGTGCAGAGGTCCGCAGCCAGGTGCGCGCCATCGCTGATTCCGGCCACGCCGATCTTCTCCTGACCACCGGTGGCACCGGTCTCGGTCCCCGCGACAACACGCCCGAAGCCACCCTCGACGTCGCCGACCGCGCCATCCCCGGCCTCGCTGAGGAGATCCGCCGCAAGGGTGCGGAGAAAACACCTACCGCCCTTCTCTCTCGCGGCGTCGCCATTGCGCGCAACAACACCCTCATCATCAATCTCCCCGGCAGCCCCAAAGGCGCGGTCGAGTCCCTCGGTGTCATCGCACACCTGCTCCCTCACGCCGTCGAAGTCCTCCGCGGCGCTCACCACGGGTAGTATTTGCTTTTATCACCTGTGCCGGAAATCAGTTGGATTTCAGCGCCATTTCCGCATCCGCTGTCTGCCCACTGGACACGCTCCGCGCAAGGGTCATTTTGCTTCCGCGATTCGCTGATACACCCCGCTCCCGATGAGCCCGGGAGTGCCGACGGCGCAATCAAGCCATGGCGCGTCCTTCTTCCGAATCTTGCGCCCGGTTATGCGCACCATCCACTCGATGCCGGTTTCGAGCGCCAATGCGAAAGCCGCGTGGATGCTCTCGGCAATCCCCTTCGGTCTTGCATCCGCGGAGGGACCAGCATCAGACGAAGCCGAGCCCGGATTATTGGTGAGAATATGCATGTTCCCGCATTATCCCACTCCTTCCGTGGCTGTGTGCGCCGTCTGCCGGTTCTGTGCTCCCGCGGTAAGGTCTCTAAGCCGCGCCCCAAACGCTTATTGACCCTCCTCGCCTCCTCCGTAACAATGGTTCCACCATGACTACGAAACTTTCCGACAAGAAGCTAGCCGTTCTCGGCACCGGCAAACTCGGCGGCATTCTCCTGCGTGCCTATCTTAAACAGCACCTGTTCTCCCCGAAGCATGTCACTTCCACGGTTCGCCACGAAGAGAAGGCCGCGACGCTTGCGAAGGAGCTCGGCGTCAACGTCAGTACCAACAATCGCAGCGCTGTGAAAGATGCCGACATTGTCCTGCTTGCGGTGAAGCCTCAAGTCGTCGGCGAAGTCCTCAACGAAATCAAGCCCGCGCTTGGCAAGGACACGCTCGTCATCTCCGTCGCCGCTTCTGTTCCTACGTCCTACATCGAACAGCGTGTCGGAGAGAAAGTGCCGGTGGTGCGCGCCATGCCCAACACCTGTTCTACTGTCGGCTGCGGTATGACTGGCATTTGTCGCGGCTCGCACGCCTCGGCCGAGCACCTCGAAATCGCCAAGGCCATGTTCAGCGCCGTCGGCCGCACGGTTGTCGTCGATGAGAAGAACATGGACGCAGTTACGGGACTCTCTGCCAGTGGCCCCGCCTTCGCTTACATCATCCTCGAATCCCTCGCCGAAGCGGGCGTCAAGGTGGGTCTCCCTCGCGATGTGGCCACGCTGCTCGCTGCGCAGACCATGAAAGGCTCCGCAAGCGTGGTCCTGGAAACCGGCGATCACCCCGCGCTTCTCAAGGACGCGGTCACCACACCGGCAGGTTGCACGATTGACGGTATCCTTGAACTCGAAGAGGGGAAGTTGCGCGTTACGCTCATCAAGGCCGTGGTGAAGGCTACCGAACGCGCCGGCGAACTCCTCTTTGAAAAGTGACCTACGGGATCCCGCGTTGCGGGTTCAGGATGACGATCTTCTTACTCCATCCTTTTCTCGGTGTCCTCCGTGCTTCTGTGGCGATCCTTTTCTTTTCCGTGACCAGCCCCCTTGCACTTCGCCCCGTTTTATGTGCTAGCATGCGTTTTGAGCATCACCATGCCCGCCGCCTACATCCCGGTTCTGATTTTTGCTCTGATCGTGCTCTCTTTCCCCGTGCTCACCCTCCTCATCTTCGAGCTGATTCGCCCCGAATCCCGTGGGGGCCCGGCCAAGTTTCAGCCTTATGAGTGCGGTATTCCTCCCGAGTCCAACGCCCGCGGCCGTTATTCGGCGCGCTTCTACGTGGTGGCGATGCTGTTCGTCATCTTCGACGTGGAAACGATGTTTCTCTTTCCCTGGGCCATCCTCTATCGTGACTGGGTTACGCATCACCTGGGTGCCTTCGCCCTCATTTCCATGTTTGTCTTCCTGGGCATTCTCCTCGTTGGCTACATCTGGCTCTACAAGAAGGGCGCTCTCGACTGGGCCTGACCTCGTCTCTGATTTCTAACCTCGAACCTCTAACTTCCGTGCTTTGGTCTGTGTCTCCCCTCATTGACGGACTTTTTCTCCTATGCTAGAAACCTTGCAGTGATCGAAATAGCGCCCAGGTCGCTGATGAGTGCGTCCGCATAGCAGGGTGGCTCGCGTGAACTTGCTCCTTCCTTTTATGCACGGTCTTGATCGCGGCCATCTTCACTTGAGCGGTTTTACGGCTAACTCTTCTTTCTGTTCCGGCCGTCGCAGTGCAGCAGAATGGTTCTAGGGTCCATGGCAGACGAGTCCAAGCCACCTCAATCGCCCGAGAGTTCCAAACCCGAGGCAACTGCCTCCTCACCCGCGGCGCCGCCTTCAGCGAAGAGTGCAGCTACGCCTGCCGCTCCCGGGGCCGCAAAGCCCGCTCCTCCCGCTCCCAAGCCGCCGGCTCCAGTCCAAGTGCCGCTCGACAATGAACTCACCCGTCGTTTTCGCGAGCGATTTGGCGCCGCCATCCTCGACGCAGTGGAAGATCGCAAGCAGCCCTATCTGGTGATCGATTCGGCGCGCCTTCTGGAAATTGCCCGTTATGCCAGGGATGAGGAAAAGTTTGAACTTCTTGAGGATTTCACGGCCGTGGACTGGCCCCGCCGCGAAAAGCGCTTCGATCTTGTTGCCGTCCTTTATTCCTTTCCGCACAACGCCCGCCTCCGCCTGAAAATCCCCATTGCGGAAAAGGAACGCGCCCCCAGTCTCATCGAAATCTGGCCCACCGCCAACTGGCTGGAGCGCGAGATTTTCGACATGTTCGGCATCGAGTTTGCCGGCCACCCGGACCTGAAACGCATTCTTCTTCCCGACGGCTGGCAGGGACATCCGCTTCGCAAGGACTACGACATTCTTCAGCAGGACACCGCCTGGGTCCGGGAAAATCTCGGCATCGAGAGCGGGCAGTAGGATTGGCAAACGTGGGAAACACCGTGCGGGAAGACGTCGCGCAAAAAAACAATACTCTTCTGGGCGCCGATGAGCTGGTCCTCAACATGGGGCCGCAGCATCCCTCCACTCATGGCGTGCTCCGCGTCAAACTCAAGCTCGATGGCGAGCGCGTGCGCGGCACCGAGTGCGTCATCGGGTATCTCCACCGCGGCGTGGAAAAAATCGCCGAACACCGTACCTACCAGCAGTTCGCTCCGTACGTTGATCGCATGGATTACGTCGCCGCGGTCAGCAATGGTCTGGGCTATTGCGAAGCCGTCGAGAAGCTCTTGAACGTCGAGGCCCCCCCGCGCGCCAAGGTCATTCGCACTATCCTCACGGAACTCCAGCGCATTGCCAGCCACCTTGTTTGGCTCGGCACGCACGCACTCGATATTGGCGCGCTTACGCCTCTCTTCTATTGCTTCCGCGAACGCGAGGAAATCCTCAAAATCTTCGAGAAGTACTGCGGTGCACGCCTGACCACGCACGCCTTCCGCATCGGCGGGTTGCAATACGAGGCTTATGACGGCTTCGAAAAGGACGTTGAGCGTTTCTGCAAAGACTTCGTACACCACATCCAGGAGTACGTCGACCTGCTCACCGGAAATAGCATCTGGATTGGCCGCACGCGCAATGTAGGCGTACTAAGCGCCGCCGACTGCATCGCGTTGGGTGCATCAGGTCCAATTCTGCGTGCCAGCGGCGTGAAGTGGGATCTCCGCAAGGCCCAGCCTTATGCCGCCTACGATCAGTACAAGTTTGAGATTCCCACGGGAACAAATGGCGATACGTACGACCGTTACATGGTCCGCATGGAGGAAATGCGCCAGTCGCGCCTCATCTGTCTGCAAGCCATCGAAAAGATTCCTGAAGGCCCGATACTTGGCAAGGTCGGCAAAGTCCTGAAGCCGCCCGCCGGCGAGATCTATCACTCCATTGAGGCGCCCAAGGGCATTCTCGGCTACTACATCGTGAGCGATGGCAGCACGCAACCCTACCGTGTGCGCATTCGGCCGCCCTCTTTCGTAAATCTCCAGGCACTCGACAAAATGGCCCGCGGCCACCTGGTCGCAGACGTGGTCGCCATCATCGGCACGCTCGATATCGTCCTCGGCGAGGTGGACCGTTAATCCATGAGCCCCACCGCGCAAGCCATTATCAGTTTCCTGCAGACCTGGTGGGTGGAACTGGTTTGCGGCGTACTGATTGTCGCCGTTGTTCCCCTGCTCGCGGGCTACGTCGTGCTTGTGGAACGCAAGCTCATGGCCGACATGCAAGCGCGCCTCGGCCCTATGCGCGTCGGCCCGCACGGCCTTTTGCAGCCTATCGCGGATGCCGTGAAGCTGCTTATCAAAGAAGACATCATCCCCGACAACGCCGATAAGCTGATCTTCTGGCTCGCTCCGGTGACTTCCATGACCGCAGCGCTCACCTCCATGGGAGCGATCGCGTTTGGGCCTTCGTTCCTGGTCGCGCGCGACATCAATATCGGCATTCTTTTCGTTGTCGGTGTCAGCTCTCTGGGACTGCTTGGCATTGTCCTGGGCGGGTGGGCCTCCAACAGCCACTATTCCATCATCGGCGCCATGCGCAGCACGGCCCAGCTCGTCAGTTACGAGACCGCCGCCGGTCTGGCCATCGTCAGCGCCTTGTTGCTCACGGGCACTCTGCAGATCCGCGCTATCGTCAATATGCAGCAGCAATCTCACGCCTGGTTCGCCTTTCTCGCGCCGGTGGCTTTCTTCACCTACCTGGTCGCTTCCATTGCCGAAACCAACCGTGCTCCTTTCGATCTCCCGGAAGCCGAATCCGAGCTCGTCGCCGGCTACATGACGGAGTACAGCGGCTTTCGCTGGGCGCTCTACTTCCTTGGCGAATACTCCAACATGATCGTCGTCGGCTCCGTCGCCACCACGCTCTTCCTCGGCGGCTGGCTACGGCCGTTCCCCAACGTGCATTGGCTCGATTGGCTGGACTATCTTCCTGCAGTTCTCATCGCTCTTGTCGGCGTGTATTCCGCTTACAGGGCAGGGAAGCAGCCAGTTGCCGTCCAGACCTGGTTCATGTGGGCCGTGGCTCTAGCGTGCTTTGCGGTTGCTGTGATTTTTGCCGTGCCCTGGTTCTTCGCCCCGCTCAGATTTGTTTTGCCCGGACTAAACGGCGCCTTCTGGTTTTTCCTGAAAGTTTCGGGCTACATCTACGTTTTCATGTGGCTGCGCTTCACGCTTCCGCGCTACCGCTTCGATCAGCTCATGCACATTGGCTGGTACATCCTGATTCCGCTGGCCATCGTCAACGTCCTTGCCGTCGGCGTTGCCATGCTGCTCCAATCCGAGCTGGGCTGGAACCGCTGGCTGGCGATGGCCGTCACAACAATTCTTACTTTGGCTGTCGCAATTTACCTCGTGTACCTGCACGACAGGCGCACGGCAGGGGCATCTACCGCTGCGACGGTCACAACGGATTCCTATGCTGGATAGCATCCTTTTCTATACGTTTGCAGGTGTGGCCGTGCTCAGCGCGGCGCTGATGGTGACGCGCCGCAACGTCCTTCACTGCGCCGTCTTCCTGATTACCACTCTCCTTGCCACTGCTGGTATCTTCCTGCAGCTCCGTGCCGAATTCCTCTTCATCGCGCAAATCATTCTCTACGTTGGCGGCATCATGGTGCTGTTCATTTTCGTCATCATGCTCGTCCGGCTCGATCTGGCTCTGCACCACATCCGCTTCCGGCTGCAAAGGTTCGTCGCCGTGCTCGTTGCTCTTGCTCTTGGCTTGGAGGTTGCCACCATTCTTTTGTTTGCCCGCCATCTTCCTGGCCAAGGTCTTTTTATTCAGAACACGGCTAGGCCCGAAACTCTGCCGCCCAACACCGAGGCCTTTGCCCAAAGCCTTTTCAGTTCGTACCTGTTGCCCTTCGAAATTGCCAGCGTTCTCCTGCTCGTGGCCATGGTAGGGGCTGTAGTCATGGCCAAGAGCAAGAAAAGGACCGGTGAATCATGATGCCCCCGGCGCATTACCTCTTCCTTAGCCTGGCGCTTTTTCTGATCGGCTGCATCGGTGTCATCACGCGCCGCAACGTCATCGTCGTGCTCATGTCCATCGAACTCATTCTCAACGCCGTCAACATCAACCTGGTTGTTTTTTCTCGCGTTTTCGGCGATGTCGCCGGGCAGGTCTTCGCTCTCTTCATTATCGCCGACGCTGCCGCGGAAGCCGCTGTCGGCCTGGGCATCATCATCGCTTTTTTCCGTAATCGCGAGACTGTCCTCGCCGACGAAATGGATCTTTTGAAATGGTAACCGCCCCCTCATTCTGCTCCCTCGTCTGTGCCACGCCCTCACGGGAACAGGGGTCGGAGCTTCAGCTCCGACATGATAGCCGCAGCAAGACGTGGGCTTCAGCCCCTGAGGAATTGCCTTTGCCCACGGCAGGGAGGCTCCCCACATGACCCCCGGCTACTTCCTCACCCACCTCTGGCTCATCCCGCTTTTTCCGTTGATCACCGCGGCGCTTATGCTGTTCTTTGGCCGGCTGCTTCCCAAGTCCGCGGTCAGCTTTCTCTGCGTCGGAAGCGTCTTCCTCTCCTTTGTTCATGCGCTGGGCTGCGTTCGCGAGTTGCTTGCCTTCGCCCCCGGCCAGCGCGTCTACCAGCAAATTCTCTTCGAATGGGTTACGCCTGGCCCAATGCCTGCCGCCGGTTCGCTCGTCCCATTCATCGCCGATTGGGGTTACCTGCTCGACCCGCTTTCCTGTGTCATGGTCCTGGTGGTCACCGGCGTAGGCTTTCTCATCCACATCTATTCCATTGGCTACATGGGCCACGAAGGCGGCTACTACCGCTTCTTCGGCTACATGAACCTCTTCATGTTTTCCATGNCTTACGCTGGTTCTCGCCAACAATCTCATGCTGCTCTTCGTGGGCTGGGAAGGCGTGGGCCTTTGCAGCTACCTTCTCATCGGTTTCTATTTCCTGAAGAAATCCGCTTGCGACGCCGGCAAGAAGGCGTTCATCGTGAATCGCGTTGGCGA
>OCOJ01049727.1_pt1 | contig 12496 bp, 11 predicted proteins | sample 1539251 | NCBI WGS metagenome assembly OCOJ01 (sample SAMN01911457, study PRJEB22624) | soil metagenome | biome: Soil | place: Malaysia | collected 2012-04-30 | depth RA_metagenome m
CCTTCGGGGCTGACCTGTACCCCGTTTCGTCGACCACCCAGGAAGGCATGATTGCCCTCGTGGGGGAGATGTCGAGGATAGCCAGGGGCGGCGAAGAGTTCACCGAGTGAAGCTCTCTAGGAAAGATTGTACCACCGAGGCGAGGGCCTCGGGCTTTTCCAGCGGCAGCATGTGCCCCGAGTCCTTGATGAATCGGAGCTCGGAGCCCGGGATGTTCGCGTTCAGGTAGTGGGAGAACCTGGGGAAGGTCATTCGGTCCTTGTCACCGCAGACGATCAGGGTCCTGGCTGTAATCTTCGACAGGTCTTTGCGGACGTCGAAGCCTGTGCAGGCAAGGTAGTCGTTCAGAAAGACTGGCATGTTGGAGACGGACAGGGCAGCCCGGGCCTCTCTGCCTAGGGCGAGGTCGATGGAATTGAAGCTCCAGGGGGTGATGATGTTCTCCAGGGTGCGCATGGGCTCGCTGCGGAGTCCTTCGAGAATCTCGGGTGCGACGCCTAGCTTCGCCCCAGTTCCCACGAGGATGAGCCCGCCGATGTCGTCAGGGTGGGCGAGGGCAAGGGTGAGGACGGTTGCACCCCCCATCGAGTGGCCGCCCAGCACGGGCCGATCGAGTCTGCTTTCGATCAGGAACTGGTGAAGCGCTTCCGAGTAGTCCTTCACGCTCTTGCAGGTGATCTCGCCGCTCGGGTGTCCCGGGAGGTCGACGGCCTGGGCCTTCGATCCGCCAGAGAGGCCCTGGAGCATCCGGCTCCAGAGGAGGCTGTTCCCTCCCGCCCCGTGGACGAAGACCGCGTCGTGAGGAGCGCCATGAGAAATGAAGCTGAGCACTGGCCGGGACCCCTTCCGGCTCGATTTAACGGTGACGCGCCGCACGGCGGGGACAAGAATAAAACACGAGTCCTGAGCGTGGGCGCCTGCTAGTTTTGGCGACACAGGCAGACGCGCTGCGCAGGCTCATTGGGGGGAAGATCGTCGTGGCGCCCGGCGTCTTCAGTCCCTCGGCTGCGAAGCTCGCCGAGAAGGCGGGGTTCAGAGCCCTGTACTTCTCCGGTGCCGCGTTCTCCAACCTCCTCGCCCTTCCGGACCTGGGCGTAACGACCCTGACGGAAGTGGCGCGGGCAGCCCGCCAGATAACGTCCCAGGTCGGCGTGCCCCTCATCGTTGACGCAGACACCGGCTTCGGCGAAGCTCTCAATGTGGCACGGACGGTGGAGGAGATGAAGGCCGCCGGAGCCGCCGCCATCCACATCGAGGACCAGGTTCTCCCCAAGAAGTGCGGGCACTTGGAAGGGAAGGAGTTGGTGGACGTGGACGAGATGGTCAAGAAGCTGATCTCGGCCAAGGAGGCAGCGGAGAATGAGCTGATGATCATCGCTAGGACCGACGCCCGGTCGGTCGAAGGGGTGGACGCAGCCATCGAGAGGGCTTCGGTCTACGCCAGGGCCGGGGCGGACATGATTTTCCCTGAGGCGCTTGAGGGCGCCGACGAGTTCGGGGAGTTCAGGAGGAGAATCTCCCTCCCCCTGATGGCAAACATGACGGAGTTCGGCAAGACCCCCTACATGACCGTCAAGGAGTTCGAGGACCTCGGCTACGACGTAGTCATTTTCCCTGTGACAGCGTTCAGGGCTATGATGAAGGCGGTCCAGGATACCTACGCCAGGCTCAAGACAGAGGGGACCCAGAAGAGGATGCTCCGCTCGCTGATGACCAGGGAGGAGTTCAACGATCTGATTGACTATCACAGGTACGAGGAAGCGGACGAGAGGGCCTTGCGCGCGGCGAAGAAGATAAGGAAGGACTGAGTATGGAAGAGGCTGTAGAACCGGTGAAGGTGCCGAAGGGGCTCGCGGGGGTCTCCGTCGCCGACACTCGGATATCCAAGAGCGATACGGATGGGTCCCTGGTCTACAGGGGGTACCCGATTTCCGAGATCGCGTCCAACGCTGGGTTCGAGGAGACTGCCTACCTGGTCCTGAATGGTATGCTTCCCACGATGAGCCAACTCGAGTCATTCACCGATGGGCTCCATAGGAGAGCGGAGGTCGAGCCGAAGGTTTTCGGGATCATGCGGGAGCTCGGGCCCGAGGCCCACCCAATCGACGTTATCAGGACTGCGGTCTCGGCTCTCGGAAGCATAGACGCAGAGAGAGAGCTCCTTGGGAAGCAACTGTCGCTAGAGGCGAAGATGTCTGTGCTGGCCGCCAACTGCCGCAGGGTCCCCAGCGGACAAGCCCCCAAGACTCCCAGGAAGGCCTTGCGGTTCTCGGACAACCTTCTACAGATGCTTACCGCCAGGGAGTCCACCGAGTACGAGCGGTGGGCCTTCGAGCGGGTGCTCATGCTGTACCTCGAGCACGACCTCAACGCCTCCACCTTCACTGTCAGGGCCGTCGCGTCCACCCTCGCAGACCCCTACGCCGCCGCTTCGGCCGGCCTCGCCTCCCTCAAGGGCCCGCTTCATGGGGGCGCCAACGAGGCCGCCATGGAGACGCTGCTGAGCATAGGGGACCCGGCGAAGGCAGGCGAGTTCCTCACGTCTGCCTTCAAGGAGGGGAGGAAGGTGATGGGGTTCGGGCACAGGGTGTACAAGCAGTTCGACCCACGCGCACGGCTCTGCAAGGAGTACCTCAGGGAGATCGTCGCAAGGAGGGGCGACGACAGGATCTACAGGCTCTGCGACGCCCTAGAAACGGAAATGTGGAGGGCGAAGCGCATCCCGCCGAACCTCGACTTCTACGCGGCGCCCATCTTCTACTCCCTCGGGATCGAGGTCCCGCTGTACACGCCAGTCTTCGCGGCGAGCAGGATCTTCGGCTGGATGGCGCACTACAACGAGCAGCTCGAAGACAACAAGCTGATCAGGCCCGACTCGACCTATGTGGGCCCGTCGGGGCTGAAGTACGTCCCCATCAAGGATAGGCGGAACTAGGGGCCCAGGGAGGCCGCTGCGGCCTCGATGGTGGTCTTCCCTGCGAGCACCAACTTGGCGAGCCCCTCGGCCTTCGATTCGGAGACCCCCGCGAGCCGCTCCATGGCGTTGCCTCTAGCTGTCTCGACGATCATCCCTCGGATGCTCTTCAACCGGAGGCCTGAGCCCCCGGCCACGAAAGGCCCGCGGATCCTTTCGATTGCGTCGTGCAGCTTGTCAATCCCCTCCCCAGAAAGCGCGGAGACCTTCAGCACCGGAGGCGACCTGGGGCCGCCCCGGAATAGCGAGAGGAGGCTCACAACCAGCATGTCCGCGCCTTCGAGGTCGGACTTGTTCACGACGTATATGTCCCCTATCTCCATCAGCCCGGCCTTGGAGACCTGTATGTCGTCCCCGAGCCCCGGCATGAGCACAACGAGCACGGCGTGAGACACACCCACGACTTCGATATCTGACTGGCCTATACCGACAGTCTCAAGGAGGATGAGGTCATAGCCCGCCGCGTCCATCAGCCTGATCACCTGGGAAGTCGCCCTCGAGAGCCCGCCTGACCACCCACGCGACGCCATGCTCCTGATGAACACGTTCATGTCTCCGGCGTGGTCGGACATGCGAATCCTGTCTCCCAGGAGCGCGCCCCCGGTAATCGGGCTCGTCGGGTCCACTGCGATGACGCCGACCTTGAGCCCTCTGCTCTTGTAGGACTCGATAAGGCGGTCAACCAGACTGCTCTTCCCTGTCCCAGGGGGGCCCGTTATCCCGACCACGAACGCATTCCCAGGAGGCCCCATCTTTGACAGTAGCCTTGTGGCGGCCAGGGGGTCGTTCTCGGCCAGAGTGATCCCCTTCGCGAGAGAGATCCTCTCCCCCTTCTTGATCCTCGAAGCCAGCTCCGAGACCTGCAAGCCTGCCTCGACGCCCGCAAGCCGACCCCTTTTAACTGGTTGAAGCACTCTTTATCTCTGGGCAAAGGCGGAGTTTGGACAGCTTGCTCAGAGGAGGCAAGGACGTCTACTGGGGGAGGAAGGCGAAGGAGGTGGTCGAGGCCAGGGCGCGCTCGGGCACCCTCTACGACAGAAAGGCTCTGGAGGATATGCGTAGGGGGCTGAAGCAGTGGCAGGAGTCCGTGTACGGGGAAGGCTCCGAGAAGCAGTCGGGCGCCCACGAGGACTACCAGACGGCTTCGGGGATTCCTCTAAAGCCGCTCTACACTCCTGCGGACGTATCCAACGCAGACTACTCCGACCAGGGTTTCCCTGGCGTCTACCCGTTCTTCAGAGGAGTCTACCCCAACATGTACAGAGGAAGGCGCTGGACCATGAGGATGTTCTCTGGCTTCGGCACCCCTGAAGACACCAACAGGAGGCTCAAGCTCCTCCTCGACCACGGAGAAACGGGCCTGAGCATCGCGTTCGACATGCCGACGCTCTACGGGTACGACTGCGACCACAAGAGGGCTCATGGTGAGGTGGGGAGGTGCGGGGTCAACGTCTCTTCTCTCAAGGACATGGAGGTAATCTTCGACGGAATCCCGCTGGACAAGGTCAGCACCTCGATGACGATCAACGCCCCTGCGACGGTGCTCACATGCATGTACGCAGGGGTGGCGAAGAAGCAGGGAGTGCCCGTGGCGAAGCTGAGGGGGACCGTACAGGCGGACATGCTCAAGGAATACATCGCCCAGAAGGAGTGGGTCTACCCTCCGGAGGCGCACCTGAGGCTGGTCAGAGACCTCATGGTCTTCTCGACAAAGGAGATGCCGCTGTGGAACTACATCAGCATCAGCGGCTACCACATCAGGGAGGCTGGGTCGAGCGCTGTACAGGAGCTGGCGTTCACCCTCGCCGACGGCTTCGGCTATGTGGAGCTTGGGCTGGAAGCAGGGCTGAAGGTGGAGCAGTTCGCGCCGCGGCTGAGCTTCTTCTTCAACTCAACCATGGACTTCTTCGAGGAGATTGCGAAGTTCAGGGCCGCCAGGAGGATATGGTCGAAGGTCCTCAGCGAAAAGTATCATGTGAAGGACAAGCGCAGCCTCCTCATGAGGTTCCACACCCAGACTTCGGGCGCGTCGTTGACCTGGCAGCAGCCGCTGAATAACATCGTGAGGACTGCAATCGAGGCGCTCGCGGGGGTTCTGGGCGGGACACAGTCGCTACACACCAACTCGTTCGACGAGGCATGGGCGCTCCCTACCGAGCAGGCTGTGGAGGTGGCCCTTCGCACGCAGCAGGTCATAGCCGAGGAGACGGGAGTGCCCAACGTCATCGACCCCCTCGGGGGCTCCTACTACATCGAGTGGCTGACCGAGCAGCTGGAGGAGGAGGCGTACAAGTACTTCGACAGGATCGAGGCTGCTGGAGGGCTGCTCAAGGCCATCAAGACGGGGTACCTGCAGAGGGAGATCGCGGAGAACTCCTACAGGCTGTCCAAGCGGGTGGAGGAGGGGAAGGACGCTGTGGTGGGGGTCAACAAGTACTCAAAGCCCGAGAAGGAGCCGATAGAGTTCCTGAAGATCGACTTCAAGGCGCAACGGAGGCAACTGAAGCGCCTGGCTTCAGTGAAGCGCGAAAGGAACGAGGCGAGGGTGAAGGATGCGCTGGCGAAAATGAGCAGGGCATTTGAAAACGACGATGCAAACTCGATCTACCCGATGCTTGAGGCAGTCACGCGCTACGCCACACTCGGGGAGATAGTGGACGAAGGGAGGAAAGTCTTCGGCGGGTTCAAGGAACCCGTTCTCCTTTAGGCACACGGCTGCTTCTTTCTCTTCGAGCCAGCAAAGGTTTTGAAGGCCTCCGGCTCGCGTCGCGGACGGGCATGTCAAAAAGGACTGCCGCCGTTCAGAAGAAGATCAGGATTCTAGTGGCCAAGCCAGGGCTCGACGGCCACGACAGGGGAGTGCTCGTGCTCGCGCGGGCCTTCAGGGACGCTGGAATGGAGGTCATCTACAGCGGCCTCCTCCCTTCGCCCGAGCAGGTCGCCCAGATGGCAATCGACGAGGACGTTGACGTAGTCGCACTGTCCCTGCTCAACGGGGCGCACATGACGGCCTTCCCGAAAGTCAAGAGGCTCCTTGATAAGATGGGAGGCAAGGACATCGTGGTGGTGGGAGGCGGGATCATACCAGAAGAGGACAAGCCGAAGCTCCTCAGGCTGGGCATAACGGGGCTCTACGGGCCGGGGAGCTCATTCGAGGAGATAGTGGCCCATGTGAAGGGAAGGGTAGCCAAGGAGAGGTGGAGGGAGTAGCCATGCTCGAACAAGACGAGTTCATGAACCTCTCGAAGATGAACTTCGACGTCACCGAGGAGCAGGCGATGATCCTCGAGCAGGTCGACAGGGCGTGCAAGGAGTTCCGCCCCATCGAGGACAAGTGCTACCTTGACCACAGGATCAACGATCAGGTGAAGCCCTTCTTCGCGAAGGCGCACCTCCTGGGGCTTCCAGTGTCGAGGAAGTACGGGGACGGTCAGGGGGCAGACATGGTGACCTACGCCCTGGCTGTGGAGCGAATCGGCAGGGAAGGGACCGGGCTGAGGACTTTCTTCTCTGTCCATATGGCGCTAGGCCAGATGACGATCCAGCACTGGGGGACCGAGGAGCAGAAGGCGAGGTTCCTCCCACCGGCGACGAGGGGGGACGCCATACTAGCCTTCGGCCTGACAGAGCCAGGCGCAGGCAGCGACCCTGCTGCCCTCACGACATACTTCGAGGAGAAGGATGGGAAGTACCTTCTCACAGGCCAGAAGATGTGGATCTCCCTGGGCTCGACTGCGAAGTACATCCTCGTCTTCGCTTACCCCAAGGGGAAGAGAGAGGGGATGTGCGGATTCATCATGGACACGTCCACCCCGGGATACAAGGCGGAGATCATACCACACAAGCTGGGGCTCCCCACCGCTGACACATCTACGGTCTATCTTGACAAGGCGGAAGTGCCGAAAACGGACATGCTGGGCCCACAGGGGAAGGGCATGTCAGTCGCGCTCTCGGGCCTGATGAACGGGAGGATGAGCGTCGCAGCCGGGTGCGTCGGCGTCATCCAGGACTGCCTGGACGAGGCGGTCAGGTATGCGGGTGTCAGGTTCCAGCACGGCAAGCTCATAGGCAAGCACCAGCTCATCCAGAGGCACATCGCGCTGATGTCCCTGAACCTAGACGCAGCGAAGCTCCTGCTCCTCAGGGCGGCCTTCGTCAAGCAGAAGTACGAAGAGAACCCGAAGAACAAGGAGCTCATGGAGGCGACTGACCTGGCGGTCACCAAGGCGAAGTACTTCGCAGCCAACGCCTCCTTCGACGCGGCGAACAGGGCCGTGCAGATATTCGGGGCGAACGGCTACTCGCTCGAGAACAGGCCTGCTAGGCACCTGGCGGACAGCAGGGTCACCATGATCTACGAGGGGGCCAACGAGATCCTCGAGCAGAAGATGGCCATCGGGTCCCTCGGCAAGAGCTTCACTGCATACTCCTGACCAGCTGCTACGGGTTTGAGATGAATCGGAAGAGGGCAGTCGCGGCTGTGGCGGTTCTGGCCATCGTGGCCATCGCCTCCCTAGCGGTGTACGAGGTGTACTTGGCAGGCGCCTCCCCGACCGGCGTCTCCTCCTGCGGGGCTATCCCTGGAGGGAGCGAGGCCCGCATCCAGACTTCGAAGTCGCAATTCGGGGCCGTGACTGAGTACCTCCTTCCCGGGGCCGACAGGTATCCCAACGCGATCACCAACGCCTCTGACGGGTCGGTCTGGTTCGCCGAGGACGAACTGCCTGGCGTGGGGCACCTATTCCCGAACAACGGGACTGTGGTGGAGTACGCCTGGCCAAACTACCCGTCCCCCAAGCCCCCGGACTGTCTCTTCTCGGTGACTGTCTCCGGGATAGCCCTCTGGCAGGGGAGGGTATGGGGAGCTGATGAGTACGGCAACGCGATAGTCGGCGTGAGCCCCACAGGCGGCAGCACAGTCTCGCTCAATACGTCAGCGAAGGCCGACTACCCCTACTGGCTTGCCCTGGGGCCAGACGGAAACCTCTGGTTCACGTCGGACAACACCCCCGCAGAACTCGGGAGGATATTCCCCAACATGACCATGCAGGTAATCAACCTCGAGGGGGCTGGGCAGGACGAGCCCCTGACCCTCGACTTCGTGAACTCCACGCTGGCCTACATATCCACAGTGAACACTTCCGACTACGCCGGGACTCCCGACTGCATCTGCAGCGGGCACATCTACTCCTTCGACCCCGCCGCAGTCTCGGCGAACATGAACCCCTCGGTCGTCGGGCCGGAGCTCAACCTCACTCTCCCGACAGGCGCCACCTACCTCGGCGGGGGCGTTTGGGTACCTCAGCATGACTCATCGAATCTGATGAGGTATGACATAGCCACTGGGACCTGGACGGCCTACCCTACTTCTACAGTCCCCTACACGCTGGTGACCCTCCCCCTCCAGACTGATGCCTCAGACGGGCAGGTCTGGTTCAACGAGCACTACGCGAACAAGATTGGCGCGATCGACCCGAGCGCGAACACCCTGACCGAGTACAGCGAGTCGAATCCGCCCGCATCGAACTACAGCCAGATCCAGAACGACGTTTCGATCGATGCCGTAGCCGGGGGCGCCTGGTTCACGTCGCTGACAGGGAACTACGTCGGGTTCGCCAACGGGAACTACAACCCCGGCTGGAGGGTGGCGGTCGCAGGGGCCGATTCTGCGACGGTCGCACCTGGCGGGAATGCGTCATTCACCGTTGGGATCACGGGGAGCTGGCCCTCGCCGCTGGGCGTGTCCGTGTCGGACTCCGAGAACCTCACAGCAGTGCCAAGACTCATCAGAATCGTCCCCAGCGTAAATCCGGTGCCTTCGGGCACGACTGCCTACAGCCTCGGCGTCGAGGTCGCGGTGGACCACAGGGTCCCGCCTGGGGTATACACAGTGGTCGTGACACTGACAGGCAGCCTGACACAGGAGTCAGCCTACTTCTTCGTCAGGGTCCAGTAGCCTCTGCTTCCCCCTTCATCGGAGGACCGCCAGCGCCAGGAGAAACGCGGCCACCGAAAGAACGCTTGCCACCACTCCCTTCAGTATGGACTCCAGCCGCGCCGCAAGGGGAGAGTAGACGCCACCGGGCTGCCTCATCAGGGCCTTGTAGGGCCTCGAGGCGTTTATCTCCACGAATGCGGTGAAGAACCCGAAGAGCCCTGCGATGAGGGCGGGAACTGTGACCGAGCCCGTCTGCACAACGAACCCCACGAGCAGGGGGAGGTACCCCCACGACACGGAGAACCAGAAGTCTGTATGGAACATCCCGGAAAAAAGCTCGAGGTTGTACGCGAGTAGGAAGAAGAGCTCTGCCAGCCCCAGTGGAATCAAGATTGGGGCGAACGCGATCGAGAGGTAGAGCCCGACCGCGAGTGCAGGAACGAGACCTCCCACAGCCAGGGCAAGCAGCTGGCTGCGCGTCAGGAACTCGCCCCAGGGTTTGTTCGGCGACATTGCGTCGAGGGAGTGGGCCGACACTCCGACCGCGAGGAGGTAGACCAGCGCCATCTCTGCCATCCTGTCGTAGTGGACCGGCGAGGCGAGAAGGGACCCGATGAGGACGTNAGCTCGCATTCATCAGGGTATACGGGTAAAAGGAAAGGCCAACGAGCAGCCTGAATCTTCTGGGACCGATGCGGGGGACGTAGAATTCGTTCGCGCGGGTCTCCTCCTCCACTTCCAAGTACAGCAGTCGTCGAGTCCTTCACTAATGAACTGTTTGCGGCGAACGGAAGACAGCGTTAAGGAGCCCGCCGCGCACCGCCCGGTATTGCCCGAGCCCAGTGGGATGCACACCGTAGCCCGGAGGCTTTTCCGCGGGCTGGCCGCATCCTACGACAGGACCGTAGACTACGCCACCCTCTTCCAAGACAGATACTGGAAGCGGTGGGTGGTGGAGCAATTGGCCTCCACTGAGGGCTCCCTCGTACTGGACATAGGGTGCGGGACCCTCCTGCTGGAGGAAGGGCTCCCCGTCAAGGGGTGCGAATACGTCGGCATCGATGTGACCTCCGAGATGGCGAGGCTGGGCTGGGAGAAGGGGCTGGCAAACGTTCCCCTTGTGGTCAACGGGGATGGGGTCACCCTGCCGTTCGCCGACGAATCGTTCGACGCGGCCCTGAGCTGCTATGTCCCGAAGTACGTGAACGTCGCCCGGCTGGCTGAAGAGCTTGGGAGGGTCGTCAAGCCCGGCGGGAGGGTCGCCCTCTACGACTTCGCCAGGCCCCGAGGGATGGCTGCGCCCGTTCTCGAGCCCTACATCCAAGTCGGGCTCCGCGCCATCGGCGCTGTGCTGCGGAAGTCCGGAAACGGGGCAGCTCTTGCCTTCGAGAGGCTCCCGCAAATAATCGACGGGACGTCCTGGGACAATGAGGTCGTGAAGTACATGGAGAACCAGGGGTTTGAGACCTTGGCCGCGACGAGGCTGACAGCTGGGGCGGTATTCGCCTATTGCGGCCGGAAGACTCTGGGAGAGCGTCAGCGGGGCCGGGTCTCGCACCCATGATTCGGGGCGAGGCTTAAATCCCGAACCAGGGTTGCGCCGCTTCATGCAACCTCTTCATAGCAAAGACGACCTTGCTGGGCCTGGCATAGGGACCTACGAAGAAGTGGAGAAGGTTCTCCCCAAGGGGTACAACTCCCTCCTCGACAGGAAGGAGACCCAGAAGGCGATCTTCGTTGCGAAGGGGTACATCGAGCAGCACCTGTGCAAGGAGCTCAATCTGATGATGGTCACAGTCCCGCTAATCGTTGACGCAGAGAGTGGAATCAACGACATGCTCGACAGGGACGGGTCGAGGACCCCTGTCCAGTTCCACATTTCGAACGACTACAACAAGCACCCGATCGACGCGCAGGTGGTCCAGGCTGCGACCAAATGGAAGCGGTTCGCCCTGAAGGAGCTCGGGATGGAGATGGGGGAGGGCATATGCACAGACATGAGGGCTGTGAGGAAGGACTATTTTCTCGACCACGACCACAGCGCCTACGTTGACCAGTGGGACTGGGAGAGGGTCATCTCTTCCGACCAGAGGAACCTCGCCTATCTAGAGCAGACTGTGAAGAAGATCTGGAAGGTCTTGAAGGGGGCTGAAACCCACGTGCACGAGCTCTACCCGAAGCTGAAGGGGAAGTATCCTGAGATGGCCGACAGAATCGAGTTCATCCACGCGGAGGAGGTCCTCGAGATGTTCCCGAAACTCCCCCGCAAGGAGAGGGAGACCGCCCTCCTGAAGGAGCACCCGGCAGTGTTCATCGTTGGCATCGGGTGGGTCCTGAAGAACGGGCACCCCCACGAGATGAGGGCTGCGGACTACGACGACTGGGTCACGGAAACCAAGATGAGCGACGGGAGGGCATTCCACGGGCTCAACGGGGACATCCTGGTCTGGAATCCTGTCACCAAGCGGAGGCATGAGCTGAGTTCCATGGGCATAAGGGTGGACGCTGGGAGCCTGAAGAAGCAGCTGCAGATTAGCCACCAACTCGACTCCCTGAAGTTCGACTACCACAAGGGGATCGTCAGCGGGAATCTCCCGCTGTCCATAGGGGGAGGAATCGGCCAGTCGCGGACCCTGATGCTCCTGCTCAAGAAGGCCCACCTAGGAGAGGTCAGCGTTACCGTCTGGCCCAAGGTCCTAAAGGATATGTGCGCAAAGCGGAACATCCACGTGCTCGAGTGACGCGTCAGAACAGGGACAGAACCTTCTCGAATTCCCACTCCGGGAGGGAGGGCATCACAGCACGCGGGGCCAACCGGTCAAGCCGCCCCTCCGAGCGGAGTTGGTCCACCACCATCGCCGAGTAGGCTGGCGCCCCGGTCGCCCCGGGAGAGTTGAAGTTGATTATGTGAGCAGATGCTTCGCCGCGGAGCTGAATCGCTTCCGGGACGAACCCCGAGGAGTCCACCACGGAGCTCCTCACCCCGAAGACGGCTCTCCTGTTGAGCATCCTGGTGCTCAGCGAGGGAACGAACTTGCGCACTCTGTTGCACATCGCGTTCTTCGAGAGGGAACTCCTCCATTCTCCTGCCACCAGCGCGAGGAAATCGCTGTTCATCAGGAGCCTCGCCTTGGGCGCCACTGGCCTGCGGAGGAATGCCCCCAGCTTCAAGAGCCCCACACCGGAGTAGACGTACGGCCCTGGGACCACCACTGCGTTGGGGCCAATCTGCCTAGTACCGTCCGCGCGGACCACGAAGTGAGGGTCGAGAAAGGGATACTGAGGGAACTGCGGGGGCCGGTAGATGTTCGAAGACACTTTCGAGGCGAAAGGCTCGTCCACCACCCAGTACTCTCCTCTGAAATTGAGGGACGCATACTGCTCCGCCAGCCCGCAGGAGTGGGCGATCTCGAGCGATCCTCCGCCGGCGGCGTTGACAAGAAGCCTTGAGCCTATCCAAACCCGACTCGAACCTACCCTCGCCTCCACCCTGGCCGACCCGTCTTTCTCTACAACACTCACGACCCTGTGGCCTCCAAAGAAGACAACCCCCTGGGACGCGAGGCGCTTCCAGAGGTGGCGGG
>OCOJ01034107.1_pt2 | contig 12488 bp, 14 predicted proteins | sample 1539251 | NCBI WGS metagenome assembly OCOJ01 (sample SAMN01911457, study PRJEB22624) | soil metagenome | biome: Soil | place: Malaysia | collected 2012-04-30 | depth RA_metagenome m
TGCAGGCCAAACTCCTCCGCGTTCTCGAAGAAGGCGAAGTCGAGCGCGTCGGAGGCGACAAGCCCATCAAGGTCAACGTCCGCGTCATCGTCGCCACGCACCGCAACCTCGAAGAACTCGTCAAGAAAAACGAATTCCGTGCCGACCTATTTCACCGCGTATATGTTTTCCCCCTGGTGCTGCCTCCGCTGCGCGAACGCCCGGAAGATTTTCCCGCACTGGCCTCCCACTTTGCCTGCCAGGTCGCGAAACAGAACGGCTGGAAGGAAAAGCTATTCGTGGAGGACGCCATCGCCGAACTTCGTCGCTATCATTGGCCCGGCAATGTCCGCGAACTCCGCAATGTTGTGGAGCGGCTCGTCCTTCTTTCCGCCGAAGACACCGTCACCGCCGATGATGTCCGCCTCGTTCTCCCCGCCGCCGAATCCGCAGCTGCACCCGTCGCCGCCACCAGCGCCGCGACGGGGCAAGGAACTCTCGAGCAGCGCACCGAAGCGTTCGAACGCGAAGTCCTCCTCGCCGAAATCCGCCGCCACAACTTCCACATGACCAATGTCGCTCGCGCTCTCGGCCTCGAGCGCAGCCATCTTTACAAGAAGTGCCAGCAACTCGGCATCGACCTCCAGTCCCTCCGCAAACCCGAGTGAATTCCGGGTTTTGTAGGGGCCGCCTTCTGAGGCGGGCCGCTCGTGTTCAGCGCGCTTGTCGATGTGAGGTGTCCCCCGGACGAGTCCAATGGCGCGAGAAATGCCTCGGTTCTCTCGACCACGCACTCACCCTACAGATGGTGCGTCATCAGAGCGACCGTCCATGCCCCTGCCGCATAAATCATGCCACGGGGGAGCAGCACAAAACAGTTCACGAACCAGACCAACATCAATGGGCGCATCACTTCTACGAACTTCCCCTTGCCATCCAAAAACCATTTCGCAATTAGAAAGCAAGCTCCAACCTGAAGCACACTGAGCGCAACCATTCCAGCCGCGCCATACGCCATTGCCGCTAAGACTCCATAGGGAATCGGCAACTGTCTCAAGTCAGGCAGACCCCGAAACGACCTTGCAAATCTTGGCACCAAGACGATGACAAGTACCGCGACAGCCCAGAAAAGCAGCCCGTACCCCGTTGCTCTTGGGTCCCTTGCATTCCGCCGAATCGCCTCGTCGTCCCATTGCTAGATCTTTCTCACTTCGCCAATGTAATACGCTATCCCTCCATCTACCGGCGCACGCAATCCGTCTTCTAGGATTCGCCGCACCTCTGGAGACGTGGCTGCAGGGCAATGATGCACACGCCTCGCACCTCATAGTTCTCCCCAAGGGTCTCTCCCTCCCTAACAGCGGGTACTTTACTATATTCCCTTCCATTTCGGCAGTGTTGCCGGTGACATTGCTTCCTCGCCTCCTTCTCCCTTCGCGTGGCAGAATAGCGTGAGATGACTCCCTGGCTCGTCGCTGCTCCCGCCGTCGCTGCTGGTTTTGCCGGACTCACCGCCTACGGTGCTGTCCACCCGCGCTCCCAGCTTTTCGGCCATTCCATTTTTCAGACCAGCCATCGCCGCCAGCTCGCCATCACCTTCGATGACGGTCCGAATCCGGCCATCACGCCCAAGCTTCTCGACCTCCTCGACCGCCATAACGCCAAAGCCACCTTTTTCCTCGTCGGTAAGTACGTCCGCGAGTCTCCAGCGCTTGCCAAAGAAATCGGCGCCCGCGGCCATCTCCTCGGCAATCACACCGAAACTCATCCCAACCTCTTCTTCTGCGGCCCAGAAGAGACACGCGCCGAATTGCTTCGCTGTACCGAGGCGATCCAGCAGGCCGCTTGGCTGGAGCCGCACTGGTTCCGTCCCCCCTTCGGCCTTCGCAGCCCCTGGCTGGGCCAGATTCTTCAGCGGCAGGGCATGACCACGGTGATGTGGACCCTGATCCCCGGCGATTGGCGCATCAAGCCTGCTGACTGGCTCATCGAACGCATGAAGCCCATCTCCGCCCACGCGCAGAACCTCTCTCTCAAACCTATTTCCGGGCAGCCCACCCCGAAAGGTGACGTCCTTTGCCTCCACGACGGCGACTATGCCCGCCCCAACGCCGACCGCAACCACACTCTCGCGGCCCTCGAGTTTTGGCTCCCCCGCTGGCGCGACCTGGGCCTCGAGTTTGTTACAATCAGCGAAGCGGCAGGGAAGGCGGTCGAGGGCTAATGGACGAACGCAGTTTTTACACGGAGAAGGAAGAGACGCGCAAGCTCAAGCTCCTGTGCCCCAGTTGCCGAGGCGAATTTGAAGCTCCTGTGCGCTGGAAGGTCTGCCGCAAAAAGCGGGAATTGCCCCGCGGTGCCAGCGAGGAAGACCGGCGTAAATTCGCCAAAGCCACCTCCTATATGGTGCGCCTCGATGACCTCGTGGCCTGCTACAAGTGCCGCAAGCGTTTCGAACTCACCGGCCAGTCCACGGTCCTCATCAACGACAATCTCGGCGACCCTAACGAAGACCCCGAAAACTTCGGCAACCGCTGAGGACAATCGCTGGTCACCTCTTTCCGATCTCTGATTACCGATTACTGATAACCTGTTCCCTTCAAGCGACGGTGCCCCGACTAGATCTCCGGATACATCTCGAAAAACGCATTAATCGACCGACGGAACGTCTTCTCAATCTCTTCTTTCGATCCCTCGATCAAATGCATCGCCACGTGTGTCGACTTTCCATTCTTCAGTACCACGGTCGCTTCCTTCACCTCTTTCAGATCGTCTACCGGCAGCAGCCTCATCCCGTAAATCAACGCGAGTTTTGCCATTTCCGCCTCCCGTTCCACCGTCAGCCTACAGTTAGGCGAATAACCGGTCAAATGCCTTGTTCCCGCGCTGTCGGCTTCTTCTTTGCCCGCCTTGCCTCAATCCACTCGTGTTCTCGGGAGCATCTCTGTGAGAAAATGGTGCATCGCAGTTAGTGCACGGAGAGCTCCATGAAACCACCGCTTCTTCGCACCTCTGGACTGCTTGCCCTCCTCGCCCCGCTTATGGTTTGTGCTCCCCTTTATGCCCAAGCCCCTGAGGGCCCGCAGAGCGACGCGCCTGCCCCCGCAACCACGCCCGCTCCTCCGGCTCCCCGCCCCGCCGCCACCGGCCAGACCATCATTGTCCCCACCGGCACGCGCATCGGCGTCATCCTCGAGAGCGGCATTTCGACGGCCACCGCGAAGCCTGGTGATTCCGTCTACTTCCGCACGTCCTTTCCCATCACCATCAACAACAAAGTGGTCGTCCCCGTCAGTTCCTATCTGCGTGGCGAGGTTCTCGAATCCAAGCGCCCTGGTCATATCAAAGGTAAGGGTGAACTCCGCATTCGTCTCAACACGCTCATCTTCCCCAACGGCTATACGGTGGACATGAACGCAGAACCCCACAGCACCGACGCTGGCAAGGTGAAGACGGATGATGAGGGCAAGATGACCGGGCCGGGCGGCAAAGGCAAAGGTGCCGCTTCAACAGTCACTACAGTTGCCACAGCGGGAGGAGCGGGTGCCATCATCGGTGGACTTGGCTCCGACAGCGCGAAGGGCGCGGCCATCGGTGGGGGGATTGGAGGCGCCGCGGGCCTCGCGGCGGTCCTTTTGTCCCGTGGACCTGACGCGCAACTGCCTCGGGGTTCGTCGATGGACTTGATGTTGGAGCGCGACCTGTATCTCGACGCTGGCCAGATTCACTATTCCGACGTCGGCCATCCGGACACCGTCATCCTTCAGCAACCGCCACCATCCAAGTGAACTAGGCGTTGCCGCTAACCAACGGTGCGCATGTCGGGGTGTCTTTTCCGAGACTCGAAACTCACAACGGAGAACTGACCACTTTTCTGCCCTTCGCTTCCAGAAACCGCATCGGGCTCACGCGTCCCCAGTCCACGCTGACTGTCTGCTTGGTCACCCACTCCCGGATCAATCGCGCCGTCACAGGCGCCAGCAACACTCCGCTTCGAAAGTGGCCTGTCGCAATCAACAATCCGTCCACGTCCGTCGGCCCGATAATCGGCAGATGATCCAGCGAATCCGGCCGCAGTCCTGCCCACGTTTCCTCAATCCGTGCCTTTTCCAGCCCAGGGACCAGTTGCAGTGCCTCGCTCAGAATCTTTTTCATTCCACCTGCCGTCACGTCGTGATCAAATCCCGTCCGTTCAATCGTCGACCCTGCGATAATTCTTCCATCATTCCGCGGCACCAGGTAAGTGTGTTCGAGCCACAACACCCGCTGGATCTCCACCGATTCGCACCTCAGCGCCAGCATCTGGCCCTTCGCCGGGAAGACCGGAGCATATGCTTCCGCGCCTTCGATCTGCGCGGAAAAGCATCCCGCTGCGATGATCGTCCATTTGGCCTCGGCCTGTCCCTTCTCTAGGACGAGCCCGCGGCACCGCCCGCCCTCCTTCCACACCGCCTTCGCTCCATTTCTCGCGAAGATCTGCACACCCTTCCGCCGCCCCGCCTCCAGTACCGCATCGGTGAAAACCCGCGTATCCAGCGAAGCCTCGTCTGGCCGGAAAACGGCCGCCTGCATTTCCTCGGTGAGAGATGGTTCCATCTCTCGCGCTTGTTCCGCATTCAATGCCTTTGCCCGCAAGCCCACACCATGTTGCAGCGCGATGATCGTGCTCAGCTCCTTCTGCGCGTCTCCCTCGAGAATTACATCCAGCGCTCCCTCCTGCCGGTACCCCACATTCATTCCCGTCAGCTCTTCAACCTTCCGGATGAACTCCGGGTACAGCGCCACGCTTGCCAGGCTCATCGGCACGAACGGGATCATCTCCGGATTTTCCGGGGCGGGCGAAATCATCCCCGCGCTCGCCCAGGAGGCTTCCCGCCCGGGTTCGCGCGCGTCATACAAACCCACTTTCATCCCCGCTTCCGCAAGCTCTAACGCAATCGACGCCCCGATCAGGCCTCCGCCTGCTATAACTGCATCACAGGTCTTCATGAATTGATCCTAGTCCAAGCCCGCCCGGCGCGGCTGTGATAGCCAACCGCCTCACAAGCTTGCCGCCAGCTCCTCGGAAAGCACCTGCGCTTTTTTCGAAAGGTTTTTCGCCCTCACCCAGTCGCTGTTTCGCATGGCCTCCCGCGCGCCATCTGCAAAACCGCGCACCTTCGAGATCAGGTCCTCCTGCGACGCGTTTAATGTTCTACCCCGCGCCAGTGTTAGATTCTTCTCCATCTGGTCGAGATTACGCTGTGTTTCTGCCATCGCCGCGTTGATCTCTTGCGCAGTTAATTCGGGCGCAATCACCGGCTCCGCTGCTTTCTCCACGGGCGCGTGTTCCGGCGCAGGAGGGGGCGTAACGCGCGGCCGCACCGGCGCGCTAGGGCTGGTCGCCAGTTCCGCGGGTGCCTCCGGAACTTCACTCGGGATATCGGGAGGCGCCTCCAGTTCTGCCATTGTAGCCGCCGGCACCACGGGGTGCTCAACCGGGACGAAATAGGCGATTGGCTTCGCCGCCGGCCGCTTCGTGAAGCAGCCGGCTGTCCACACCACGCACAGGCACAGTAGCGCCAGCCACTTTTTCCTCCCTTCTGTCTTTGCGTTCATGTTTCTTTGTGTTCCGGTCCCCGGCATTCTTATGCCGCCAGCGGCAGTTCGATGCGAAACGTAGTTCCTCGTCCTACTTCCGACGTGAAATCGATCGACCCGTTGTGAAGCTGCACAATCCGGAATGTGCTTGCCAATCCGATTCCGCTTCCGCCCGGCCTCGTCGTGAAAAACAACTGGAATACTTTCTGCCGGTGCTCCGCCGGAATTCCTTTCCCCGTATCTCCCACGGTAATCTCCGCCATCTCTCCCCGCCGGCTCAGCGTCAATTGCAGTTGCCCGCCGTTCGGCATGGCGTCCACGGCGTTCAGTACCAGGTTGAGCACCGCCTGCTTCAGCAGCGCCCGGTCCACGAACACTTCCGGTACCCCGATCGGCAGCAGTTGCGCCACCTGCACATTCGCCCGTTCCAGTTGCGGCCGCGCCACCTCCAGCACTTCCCGCAACAAATCCGCCAGTTGTGTGGGCTCAAGCCGCACGTCCATCGGCCGCGCAAAATCCAGAAATCGTTTTACCACCGCGTCCAGCCGGTCAATCTCCGTATCCAGCACGTTCACTGCTTGCCGTGCTCCGCTGTCCGTTCCTTTTGGGAGCGACTCCTTTAGGTTTTCCAGCCATAGTCGCATCGAATTCAGCGGATTCTTCACCTCGTGCGCCACGCCCGCTGTGATTCTTCCCACCGCCGCCAACCTCTCGCTGACCTGCAATTGCGTGCTGATGCTCTCCAGTGAGTCCAGGTCCCGCAGCGTTACCAGCGCGCCCATTCTCTCTCCCGCTCCCTGGATCTGCTGCACCGTCACGCTCACCCGCTTCGGCCCGCCCTCCGTTTCCAATTCGGTTTCCGAGGCAATCTCGTTCAGCGCGTCTCCATCCAGCCGCAGGGCTTCGTGCAAAGGGTGTCCCTCGGGGAAAATCTCCGTCACGCGTCTCCCTAGAAACTGCGATGCCGACGCGCCCAGGAATTTTTCTGCTGCGGGGCTGATCATCACCGCCCGTGCGTCCCGCGTGAAAAGAATCAACCCTTCCTCCAGCCCCGCCATCACCGAGTTCATGTTTTCCCGCAGCGAGCTGAATATTTCGTGCACCCCGCGCAGTTGTTGGCCCACGCGCTTGATTTTCCGCCGTACTTGCCCAAGTTCGTCCGTGCTTTCTACTGTCTCTTTGATGCTCATCGAACCCGTGTCGTATTCCCCGGCGGAGATGCGGTCCAGTTGGTCGCTGATATCTCGGATGNTGCGGTCCAGTTGGTCGCTGATATCCCGGATGGGCGCCAGCGCTGCGCCGCTCACCGCCGCTGCAAGAATTGTCGAGAGCACCAGCGCCAGCACCGCAATCGTGATCCAACGCCTCATTCGTGGCTCGATCGAGCTGAGCAAGAGTCGCGTCGAAACTGCCACGCGCACCTCGCCGAACGGCTCTCCACGCAGGACAAAGGGATAATCCACTTCATAGATCTGTTCGCTTTCCGCGAGAATTCTCAGTTGGCGGACTAATGAGCTTCGCACCAGTTGATTGAAGGGCCCATGCCGGCGTATATACTTTCCCGGCAAAGACGGATCTGTGGACACCAGCACGCCTCCGTCGCGGTCCACGATGGATACCTCGTAGATCGACGGCAGTGCCGCCGCAGCATCCAACCGCGCGTTCAATTCGTCACCCATTTCAAACGCTTTTCGCACGTAGTCGTGGATGTCCCGGGGATCCGCCGACGTCGGCCGTAGCCCCTGACGCTTGGCGTCTTCCAACGCGCGTTTCGCGGCGTCGAATATCTCGACCGACAGATCCTTCGCGCGGGTGTCCGTGTCGCGCAACACTTGTTGCATCAGCAGGTCCAGAAAGACCATCGACAGCACCGCCGTGGTCAGCAGGACCAGTGCGGTGATCACCATCGTCAGCTTGGCTCGCAGCCCCAGCTGCATATGCTCCTACGACTCCGCTTCGGTTTTTTCGCTGCCGTACTCTTTCAGCTTATTGTGCAATGTTTTCAGGCTCACGCCCAGTAGCTCCGCCGCACGTGTTTTGTTATTTCCGGTGGCCTGCAACGTCTGCAAAATCAGTTCCCGCTCCATCGCGTCCACCGTCGTTCCCACCGGGAATTTGATCCCCGAGAGGTCACTGGGACTCCGCGACGGCAGCTTCCCGAATTCGCCCGGCAGCGACGAGCGCGTAATCAGGTCCTTTTCGCTCATAATCGCGGCGCGCTCCAGCACGTTCCGCAACTCGCGGATGTTCCCCGGCCACGTGTGGCTCATAAAAATGTCCAGCACTTCTGCGCCGATTCCTCGCACGTTTTTCCCGTGTTTGGCGTTGATGTCCTTTAACATGTGTTCCGTCAGCAGCGGTATGTCTTCCTTGTGCTCGCGCAGCGGCGGCAAGTGAATATGGAAGACATTCAACCGGAAATACAGATCCTGCCGCAACTGCCCGCTCGCCACGGCTTGTTCCGGATCTTTGTTCGTTGCCGCGACCACACGCACATCGACCGGCGTCTCTGTTTTGCTCCCGAGTCTTCTCACTTTGCGATCTTCCAGCACGCGTAGCAGTTTCGCCTGCGTCGGCGCCGGCATTTCGCCGATCTCGTCCAGCAGCAGCGTCCCGCCGTCCGCCAGTTCGAAGCAGCCGATCCGCCGCTCCGCCGCTCCCGTGAACGCTCCCCGCTCGTGCCCGAAAATCTCGCTCTCCATCAGCGTTTCCGGGATCGCCGAGCAGTTGATGGCCACAAACGGCGCGGCTGCCCGCGGCGAGAGTTTGTGGATCGTTCGCGCTACAATTTCCTTCCCGGACCCCGTCTCCCCCGTGATCAGCACCGATGCTGAACTGGGCCCGGCCATTTCGATCACGCGCATCACTTCCTGCATGGGTTTCGACCCGCCCACCAGTTCGCCCAGCCGTCCCGCGTCGCGCAACTGTTTTTGCAGAACCGCCAAGTTTTGCGCATCCCGCGCCTTGCTCAGCGCGCGGTCGAGCAGCGCGCGCAGCACCGGCCCCTTCAGCGGCTTCTCGATGTACCAGAACGCCCCCGCCTCGATCGCCGCCACCGCCCGTTCTTCGCTGCCTTTCCCCGTGATGATGATTGCCGGAACGTGCCGCAAGTCCTCGCCCAATTGCTGCAACAGGTCCAGGCCGTTCATTCCCGGCAGCTCCACGTCGGCGATCAATGTGTCCGGCTGAAAATTGCTGAACCGGGCCAGCGCCTCTTCCGCGCTTCCCACCCCAACCACTTCGTATCCCCAGCGCTGCAGAAGTTGTTCATACCCCTTCCGCGCGTTGTCTTCATCCTCTACGATCAGAATCCGATCTTTTCTTTCTCCCGTTTCCACGGTCCGCACCGCTTTCGTTTCTTCTGCCATGACCCCATCTCTCTCGGACCACTCCTGTTACTCCGATCGATTTTGCTGGGTGTTACGACTGTAACAAGCGTCTTCCCGCTTTGCCAAGTACGCCGTGCGCCGCCTGTGTAGTGGCCGATCTCTTTAGGATCGGCTAGGTGTGTAGCCCAGGGCGAATTCTCGAGCCCTGCGGCTTTAGCTTCCGGATGCACTCCGGCTTCTACAACCGCGACTCCGTCATCCCGACCGGAGGCCCGCGCCTTCTGCGGGCCGGAGCGGAGGGATCGCGGCACAATGTTGACTTCAATCGCATTCGCCTTTCTTGCTCCAGCCTCTGCCCCTTTTTCCAAATTCCTTCTTTCTGGCACAATCAGGACCATGCCCCAAGACACACACCCTTTCCCCTCGCGGGACGAGCCTCTTCGCCCTGGCCCAATTTTGTGTGCCCACTTGCTCCGCAAAGTGGACGCCAAGCTTCTGGAACTTCTTCCCGCCCTCCGCCCGGAAGAATGGGACCTCCCGACCGTCGCCCCTCAGTGGACCGTCCGCGATGTCGCCGCCCACTTGCTGGACACGGTTCTTCGCAAACTTTCCCAGGTGCGTGACCACTGGCTCGTAGAAGACGTCCAGATCCGCTCGCAGCAGGATTTAGTCGCCCTCGTCAACCGTCTCAACCGCGAAGGTGTTGCTGTCTACCGCCGCTTGAGTCCCTCTGTTCTCTGCGAGCTAATGACCTTAGCTTGCCGGGAAAGTGCGGAGTTTCATGAATCCCTGGATCCTTTCGCAGCCGCGGCATTCAATGTGAGCTGGGCCGGTGAGGACCGTTCTCTCAATTGGTTTGACACCGCGCGGGAACTCACCGAACGCTGGCATCATCAGCAACAGATTCGTCTGGCCACCAATCGCCCCGGTATCATGACTCCCGAACTCTACCACCCCGTTCTGGACTGCTTCGTGCGCGGCTTGCCCCACGCCTACCGCAACGTGGAAGCTCCCGAAGAGGCCACTGTTCGCCTCGAAATCTCGGGCGACTGCGGAGGCCAATGGCAAATTCGGAGGAATACAACAGGCTGGGCGCTCGAAATCCGCGAGCGAGAAGAGCCGACCGCGCGCGTGATCGTGCCTCAGGAAATCGCCTGGCGCGTCTTCACCCGCGGCATCAGCCGCGCTTCCGCGCTCGAGCAAGTTCGCCTCGAAGGCAACCGCGACCTCGCCCTCCACGCCCTCGACCTCACCGCCGTCGTCGCCTAGTTTTGGAGTGCGGCGGCCTGCGTGCCCTGAGCGAAGTCGAAGGGCCACCGCTTTTGCGGCCGAAATTTGTTCGCTGGCCTACACCCCGCCTTCTTTCTTTGGTTGTGGCCGATCTTCAGATCGGCCAGGCGAGTCCGCGAGCCACTCTTAGCCTTTGTAGCGCTGGCTTTTATGCCAGCGCCTTTGTCAATTACGCGCGGGGCGCACGCTGTCTCAAGCTCCGGGCCTTTTGACTTCGTACTGAGACCCATTTGTCCGATCACCGGACAAACAGGAGTTGAGACGACCATCACTGCTTTGACCCGCTTTTGGTGATAGCTTGCTTAACGGTGCTTCGGAGGCGGAAGCATGAGCGAGGCTCCAGTCACTGTTAAACGGACGCGCTTTAACGTTGCTGCATGTGCATTCGCAATGGGGATGCTAATGGCCCTGAGCGTCTTCGCACAAGACCCGGGGACAAAACCAGACAAGGTGTCAGAGGCGATACCGCCACAGCAGCCGAACAGAGTCCGTGTCGATGAGGACGTTCAAAAGGCAAAGCTGGTTCACATGGTCTCTCCTGTGTACCCGCCTCTTCTTGGCAAGCGCATGGATGGCACAGTCCTTCTTCACGTAATCATTGACAAGAACGGTTCTGTCAAGAGCGCCCGACCTGTTTCCGGCCTTCCGAATCTCCGGGACTCTGCGGTCAACGCAGTGCTGCAATGGCAATATGAGCCGACGTTGGTGAATGGCGTGGCCGTCGAAGTGGATACTACGGTCTCGGTAGTCTTTCCTCCGCTTGCAAAACAAGAATCACCGGAGCCTAAGACAGGGATGCTCTGTGTGATTCCGGAGCCACCGGGCTGCTGCACGCTGGTTAACATTCCATTCGACCTCAAGACGCTCATGTTCAGTATAGACAATGGAGAGAAAGCGCCGTGGCCTCAGAAAACAGGCCTGAAAATTGAAGGCTTAAGCCTTGGGGAGAAGCATCTCGTAGTTGTGTACTCTGGCGGGAAACCGATACAGTCCTTCCGATTCCGCTTCACGGACTACAAGGAAACCGAGCTTTGTCTGCTGTTTGACGGGTACGGCGGCCCGGACTTGATGCACATGAGCAAATCGTGCCAGTGCAAGTGACTGCTTTTTCCTCCAACCTTCCACGGCCGGCCCAAAACTACTCTTTTACCAAGTACAGCGCCCGCTCCAACTCCAGTTCCAGCTTCGCCCCCTTGGGCAAATTCAACTCCTGCCCGCGCCCGGCTTCCATCAAGTACGCTTCCAGCGCACCCAGCGCCGCTCTTTCTGCGGCTTCTTTCTTGTTTTTGTCCTTCACGCCCTCGAGCGCACCCATGGCCGCGCCCGCAGCCGCCGCCTGTGCCGCATCCTTCTGCGTACTGCCGCGCCCCTCGATCACTCCCTCCTGTAACGGTCCGGGCTTGATGCTGTGGTCCCCCGGCACCGACGCCACCTCCGCCACAATCGGCAGTCTCCCGAAGCGCGTCCGGATCTCATCGAACGTCAGCCACAACTTCGCCCGTCCTGTCATACCTGCAGGCTCTACCCGGCTGATGTGCCCGCGTATTTCCGCCCCCGACGGCAGGAAAATGCCCTGCCCGGCCTCCAGCGGCTCCAGCGTGCGCACGGCAAACTTCTGGTTCTGCCGCACCTNCTCTCGTGTTCAACCCCTGCTCCAGCCCCACGAGGAACCGCGTCCCCGGCGCCACAGCAAACAACTCCACGGGCAGACCATGCCTCTGCCCGTCCGCCATCTGCGGCGCATACGCGCGACTCGAGTTTTGGTTTTCTTGACCTGCTTCCGGCCCGGATTCTTGTGCGTCCAAACGGGTTGTGAACAGCAGCCCAACCGCGATCCCCATTACAGAAAGCCAGCGAATTCCTTTGCTATGCTTCATAATCGTCGGAAGCCTCCCGCTCAGACAGGAGCAAGTGCAAATGGCACGCCAACGTCGTACCCCGCTCACCTCACGTACTCTCTTAAAAACACAATGTTTATTCGCTGTTTCGGGAACTTGCATCTCCCACGCCCGTCGGAAGCGCCTTGCACCCCTGCCGCCCCCGCNCCTGACACAGCTTTCCGCCCCCACCGAAAGGAGCAATCCCAATGACCCATGCACTTCTCTCCATCGCTTTCGCTTCCGCGCTCCTTGCCTCCTCCGCTGCCTCGCAACAACCCTCTCCGCCTGCCGCCGGTAAACCTGAAGCTTCCGCCCCTATGTGTCCCATGCACGACGATCACGCGAATATGGACGACCACGCCAAAATGAACCAGCGCGGCGAAAAGGGCATGGGTTTCTCCCAAAGCACGACCACGCACCACTTCCTTCT
>OCOJ01038202.1_pt7 | contig 12488 bp, 9 predicted proteins | sample 1539251 | NCBI WGS metagenome assembly OCOJ01 (sample SAMN01911457, study PRJEB22624) | soil metagenome | biome: Soil | place: Malaysia | collected 2012-04-30 | depth RA_metagenome m
AATCCATTCTACTAGCAAGTGCAACGGATATCGTGGACCACGAGTTCACCAAAGCGCGAGGGAACTCAAATGCATACAGCAAGGAAGACCTTGAAAGTTCAAACAAGTTTCTCGCCTACGGATGCGTATCCTCAATCAATCCAACCGTAGAGCCTGTCCAAGAAATCTCAGCCACCTTGGATAACGCGTTTAGACGCTATGGAGATCGACTCCTTGTGAAACCTGACTGCGGATTCGCAGGATTGATCGGCATCCCAGGCGCTTACGACGCGGTTCAAAGAAAGCTCAGCAACATGGTGGCCGCAGCGAAAATAGCTCATCAGAGCTTCCTTGGTTCATGAGTTATCTGAAATCTATGACTCCGACCCACACACTTAGCGAAGATAACCTACTCCCGTAATCTCATAGATTGTAGTCGTGAGTGAAACTAGGATCAGAAACAGTATCCCATCTGTCCAATAGCAACGCTCCTTTCTCGCAACCCAAAGACGAAAGGAAAGAGGATAAGGATCAAGCGAATGGCCCTAAGTCAAGAGGGAGCGCGAATAGAGACCACGCGAAGCTAGCGTTTGAGACCCACTATGCACTGGCCTAACGCGATTGGCGGGCTACGGCGACGTCCGCGATTATGGATTTGGATGTTCGAACTTCGAACATTCTTCCCATGAGTCTTAGGGCTGCCTCGTGAGCTTCACGGTCAAAGCTGCCAACAGCGTCCTCTGTGACTACAGGGAAGTAGCCGAGGTAGGAGGCATGTCGGGCGGTTCCCTCTATCCCACCCTCGGTGCTAACTCCGGCGAGTACTAGCGTGTCGACGCCTCTGTTCCTTAGGAGTTGATCCAGAATCGTGCCAATGAAGAAACTAGCCGTATACTTGCGCAATACCAAGTCGGTCTCTGCGGGTGAGAGTTTCTTGACGATCTCCCAGTCAGGAGTTCCCTCTTGTAGAAAACCCCCCTTCTTCGGGTCTAGACCTCGCTTCTGCATGAATGCGATCATGGATTTGCTCAGGTATTCGTAGGGAAGTCCGGTATGCTGACTGTAGATAACAGGTCTCCCGGAAGCGTGGAAGGCGTCTAGCATTTTCTTAACGTTGGTGACTATCGTGTCGAAGTTAAACGCTCGCGATGCGATTCCGTTTTGCATATCCCAAACGATGAGAGCGCTGCTGGAGTAGTTGGGACCAGGAGCTTCATTCATGAGCCTCACTTGAGATAAGGCTGCACTAATCTAGCTTTCGTGGTCCTATTTTACGAACCTCGAAGATTACTCGCGTGCGTTGCCCAGAAATGATACTTCATGTGTTGCGGAATTGTGCCTAATGTTGGACTACGAAAATGTTAGCTCACCATAGGCAGTTCAATGAGTTGCTCGACTGAACATGGCGATTTGACAAGCATATCTTCTAGCAAACGGCCATCGCGACGCGGACGAAAATTTGATAAGCCCTATACTGTGAGGACTATTCTAACTGGGTTGTCTTGTTTCGAGTCTAACATCTCGAAGCCTTTGTTGACTTCGTCAAGTTTCAGTTTGTGAGTTACCGATTTTGATAAGTCAACCTTCCCCAGGGCTACAAGTTCGAGTAGCTTTCTTAGGTCTTCGCTCGTGTGATCGGATGAGCTTCGTATTTGTGCTTCTAAGAACCGGAAGTCGGCTTCGGGATTGAACGTCAAATCCGTGAAGCACATTCCTATGGCAACCGCCTTACCTCCCCTCGAAAGGCTGCGAATCGAATCCTTCAGGGTCTTCGATAAGCCGATGAATTCAAAAACCTCATCTGCGCCGCCCCAGAGTTCCTTCGCTTTCGCTACAAAATCCTCCTTCAACGGGTTGACAACATAATCTGCGCCTTGTTCCTTCGCGAGCTTCAGTTTGCTATCCATGATGTCGACTGCCATAATTTGGCTTGCGCCTTGCATGCGGGCGAACTGNTATTCCATGAAGCCCGACGCCTCCCAACCCTACGACGATAACATGGTCGCCAATTTGAATGTCGCCTTGACTTATTCCGTGGAAGGCCGTTACGACACCGCAGGATATTATGGCGCCCTCTTCGAAGCTGACGTTATCGGGCAGTGGAATCGCGTTCCTCGCAGGGACGGCCATGTATTCCTGATAGGTTCCATCCCGTTGATAGCCGATGTACTCCAAGTTGGTGCAAAGGTTCTCGCGTCCGCTGCGACAGAACTTACACATACCACAAGTGACATCGTAATCCATCAATACCCGTTGGCCCGGCGCTATACCCTTCACGTTCGAACCCACCTTCTCGACGACGCCGGCACCTTCGTGACCTAAGGTTCTAGGGAAGAATCCGCTCGTGTCGCGGCCCTTCCAAACGTGGATCTCAGAACCGCAAATTCCAGCGGCCTTAATCCGGATAAGAACGTCGTTGTCCCCAAATTTCGGAACGGAAACTTGTTCAAGCTTCAAAGGTTTGTTGGGTTCATAAAACCTAGCTGCTAACAAAAGTTACCAATTTTGCAACCGTTCGTTTTCTATTAAACGTTTGTAGGTGTTTCCGAGAATTGCACGCACCGCAGGGCTTGCAATCAGTACGCAAAACCTGACGTCTTCCATTGTACCAGAGCTGACCGAACTCATGTTCCACAATTCTCACGGCCTTACAACTCCGATGAGAGAGTATAACTCGAGAAGCGTAGCAGTAGACTTGATGTTTCCCTCTTCAGGTAGAGATTTAGCACCGCATCTCGACCTCCTTTGAGGAGACTCAGAATCATGCTTGACTTCATTCCACCGATTCGTCAGGCGGCGAACGCTAAGCTTGAAGAGGAGATTCGTGCGCATCTTGACCAGCTCACCAAACCCCCGGGGAGCCTAGGGCGGCTGGAAGAATTCGCGCTGCAGTACTGTCTGTGCCGCCAGAACAAGCGTGCGACAATTCATAGCATGAAACTTTTCACCTTTGCAGGAGATCACGGCATAACAAATGAGAGAATAACCCCCTATCCAGCTGAAGTGACACGGCAGATGGTACTCAACATGACTGCCGGCGGAGCGGCGGTGAGCATCATGTGCAAGACCGCGGGTATAGAATACGCGGTTGTCGACGTCGGAGTGAATTGCGACTTCGACCCATTACCAGGACTTATCGTCAGAAAGGTTCGCAAAGGGACGAGAAACTTCCTTACCATGCCAGCAATGACGGCGGCCGATTGCGAATCGGCGATCAGGATTGGCTATGAACTGGCCGTTTCATCTGGTGCGGATTTGCTCGGTGCAGGTGAAATGGGCATCGGCAACTCATCTTCTGCATCGGCGCTGTATAGCCTTCTGCTAGGCGCCGACCCAACGCAAACCGTCGGGCCGGGCACAGGCTCGCACGGCGCACTGCTGGAAAAGAAAAGAACGACGATTCGCAAGGCAATCACGTTCCATAAGAAAGAATGGGATGGGTCGCCGTTTGATGCGCTCCGGCGCGTGGGCGGATTCGAGTTAGCAGCAATCTTCGGAATGGCGCTCGGAGGAGCCGCAACAGGAATTCCAGTAGTCATCGACGGGTTCATCGCTTCGGCAGGAGCATTGGCTGCACTTCTCACTGTTCCAAATGTTCAAGACTATCTTTTCTTTTCCCATATCTCCGCCGAGCCATTCCATCGTGAATTCTATACAAAACAGTCGATACGACCAGTGCTTGACCTTGACATGCGGCTCGGCGAAGGCACGGGAGCCGTGCTTGCCATGCAAATTATCCAACAGTCGATGTTGTGTTATGCTAACATGGCGACGTTCGATTCGGCCGGTGTAAGTAAAGTGAGTTAAGAGAAAATGTGGTGTCGGAAATCGCAGGTGTCACTGCTAACGTGAATCAAGTGCTGAATTGTCAATTTGAACGCCTAAGGATTCTCTAACAACTCGTGCCGTATTCCAGTTTAAGGCGCCCATGACAACGACTCTTTTCGTTGGCGCAGTCCAGTCCACCAGTTTCGAACTTATTCCAACTGTAAGATTACCCATGCTGGTTCTTAGTGGCGAGTCCGAAGGAACCGACTTAAGTATACTTCATGAGAATGCGCTGCGAGTTTCATCTTGGACTCCACCTCCAGAATTTTCCTAAGAGAAACGACTGGATTGACAAAGACGGTTTCGCTCCTCGACGCGATTGCGATTAATGTCAGTTACATGTCTGTCGGGGCGGCGCTCGCACTGGTCGGATTTACCATGCTTGCGTTTCCGACAGTTAACGGCGTGAATCTCGTCTACGGATCAGCAATCGCAGCTATGCTAGCTGTTCCACAAATGATAGTGTATACGATGCTATCGCGACGGATTTCAAGGACTGGTGGGGACTATGTATGGCTGTCACGTTCGCTCGGAGGCTTTCTGGGGAGCACGATTACTTTCACCGGCATCACCATGGAGACTATGCCCTATCTTGCTCTGATCGCCTTATCCGCCGTTTTCGCAATCGGTTCAGTTGGTCTTTCACTAGGTTTCCCCAACATGCTTGGTTTGGCGCTGCCGGGGAACATTATGGGTGCTGACCAGTTCACCCAATTCTTGTTGGCTTCGGCGATGGTGGTAGTGTTGGTTGCGGTCAATATAGCGAGACCACGCCTTGGATTCAGATTAATTTCCGTTTTCTGGGTCATTGGGTTGATCGGCATCTCCATCGCTACTATGACTCTTCTCTTTGCGGGCAGGGCAGGAGTAGAGAACTACATTAATCGCCTCGATATCCCAAACACGTCTTTTTCCTCAATCGAAGCATCCTATTCTGGGTCGACGTTCGATCTTAAGGCGACTTTAATGATGATGCCCTACTTTGCCCTGTTCACTTATCCTTGGTTCCAAGCAGCGCCATCTGTGGGGTCCGAATTGTCGGCTAAAGCGTCAAGGCTGAACGTTCCAATATCGCTACTGGTCGCTTTCGTGACGGTCACAACCCCCTTCGCGTCGATGTATTACGTAGGAGGATACCGATTCATGACCGCAGCCCTATCAAATCCAACTCTCGTCAATAACTATTCCTTCAACTTCTGGAGTTTGGCGATGGGCGTGTCATCGAATATTGTGCAGGAATTCATGATCGGGTTAGGTTGGATTCTCCTAACAATCACGATTCTCGCTTTCGGGGTAATCACTGTCTCTAGGTATATGCTGGCACAGGCTTTTGATCGATTTCTTCCAGTAAGATTGGCGTACGTCAGCCCGAAGTATAGTTCCCCAGTCGTTGCGCACTTACTCGACCTTGCGGTAACGGTCGTTCTAATTGCATTGGCTGCTCTTTTCTACGGTCCAATATCTTCGCTGTACGGATCTGCGGTATCGTCCATGATTTACTTTGCTTTTGTAGGCGTTGCAGCGGTAGTCTATGCCGTCAAGAATGAGAAGGACTGGTCCAAGATTATTCTCGCCGTTTCAGGATTGCTGCAGGCGGCCGTATTCGTCTATCTGACCTATGAATTCCTCGCTTATCCAAGGATTTGGGGCGGAAACGTTCTTGCATACGGTTACGTCGCCGCGGCATTTGTCTTAGGTACCACTATCTACCTGATTTCAAAGAGTAAGCGTGCGAAAGAGGGCATAAACATTGACTTGGCATTCAAAGAAATTCCGCCCGAGTAAGTCGGGCGAATCATCGTATCAAAATCACAGTTAGATATTCTTTTGAAACTCTTTACAAGACGCATGCGGCCTCGAAAATCGGACATTTCGAGATTCCAAGTTTCATCTCCTCAGCCATACGACCCACGGGTCCATCCGGTTCGCCATCGGCAATTCAATTTGTAGTGGCGCCAATTCGTGAATCAACGACTTCTCTGTCCGCTTCGGGCAGCTCGTACCACCGAACTTTATCGCCAACGTTTGCCCTAATTTTCCAGCGAGTAGACTTAGGCTCATTCTCTATGCGCGACTGTAGGCCTTGAATGCGTTCACGTACGATTTTTTGGTATTCTGCATCCAGTTGATACTGAGCAACTGCAGCCAGGATATTCGACAGATTTACCGTGAGGGTCTTGTAGATGCCCCAATCCTTCGCACACAGGCGCGCAAGGTGTTGGCCATTTATGGTCTCGGGGGCGTCTGAATCACCTACGTCGTGGTCGTGGAATAGAGCTATGATGTCTCTATACTCACGTTCAGTTATCTCAACTACCTGAAGCTTCGTAGCGAGCAGATCCGCCAATGGGATAGTGTATTTATCAATAAGTAGGCGATCTCTTAGATCAAACCTGTGGCACATCTCAAAGACATCCAAGAAGATGTCTATTCGCCTTCCATTCTCAATATCATTGAAAATAAGTCGCGTGTCGCCTTGCAATGCATTGAACACGTCGCGCGGAGTGTAACCGAGCTCGATGAAGAGTTTCTTTAGGCCGCGAGATTGTTTTCGCAAGCCCATAAAGTCGATGTCTGCGTACTTCCGGGCTAACTGTCGGTGAGTCGCGCTAGGGCAATGGAATCGAATTGCAATGCCGCCGAACAATCTCAGCGTGATCCTGTTTTTCTCCGCCGTATCGACGATTCGTTCTGCTTCTTGGACGATGTCCGGGAGCGGCGTCAGATTCGCCTTCTAAATTCTTGCATCCAAATTAACTCTTATGCCTGCGAAAGGACGTACTCCGTTCGTTCCCCCTGTTCTTAACACTGTCGTCTGAAATTCACGATGTCGGTATGACTTTACTCCTACGAACACATCGGCAACCCCGCTGAGTCTGACTCATTTACATGTTCGCCTTGAAAAACGGTATAAATGTCCTCTGATGTCGAGGAGAGGGTTATTTGGGATTAACTCTCGCGCTTACCTAGGCTCGCTGTTCTGCCAGTCAACCTGCTGAAAGATAGTATCGTTTCACTTTCCCGTCTTCCAGGTCTACGACAGCGCCCAATAGACTCCCCTCTTCATAGACGCTACCGGGGTTAATGCACGTTGTTCGTCCGATTTTGACGACTCCCTTTGATTCATGTATATGTCCATGAAGGCCGAGCATAGGCTGACATTTTTCGATCGCTTGTCTCACAGCAGTGCTTCCAACTGCTTTCGTAATTCTTCCTCCTCCCTTCAGATCGAGATCCTCCGTAAGATCAGGTGCTTCGTCAAGACCCGAGGAGATTGGAGGGTCATGTAGGTTGAACACGCTTTTTTCAGGATTACTTAAACGGTCTGTCATGTTCGCGATCTTTTTCGCAAGCTCGTCCTCGGGGCACTCGCGAAAAGTCTTCCATGGAGTTGGAGTTGACCAGCCTGAGCTTATCATTTCGTAAGCGCCACCTATCTGAACGACTTTACCCTCAGCATTTGAAATTGATTCGGATTCACGGACTATTTCGTCAATACTGAACTGGTCGTCGTTTCCTGGGCAAACGTAGCATTCGATTCCGGAGTTCTTCAGTTTCTGGTCCGCATAATTCATCCAAGCCTTAATCCTCTCATGCATCATTTTGCCGAAGGTTTCGTTGCTCCAGGCAGGCAGTTTCTCCGGGCCAAGTTCGTCGAGTAGTTTTCGCTCAACAGGGAGCGGATAATATCCTCTGTTGGTTATCTTCTTCTCCAACTTTGATATTTCGTCTGGTTTATTCAATACCAAGCGATTGTCTTGGAAATCGACGGTATAGGTGCCGTCTTTTTCGGCAATTATCGGAATCAGAGCCTTACCCGTCATGTCTCCGCCTAGAATTATCACCTTCGCATTGTAGAAGTCGGCTGCGGCTACAAACTTTTTCCAGCATATGTCAGATCCATGAACGTCAGTTGCAAAGAAAATCCGTGGCAAGCACTACCCACCTGACCAGCACACGATGTTGAGCTTGCATTCGGCTTTTCTTATTCTACAGGAATCTGGGCGTAGATCTTTGCCATGTCGAAGCCTTGTTTCTTACGGTATGCTTTGAATCCGAAGTACAGTACTACTGCGATGGCGTACATCACAAGCATCATGATAACTGAGTAGGGGTTGTTTACGCCGTAGACCGAGTTAGACCCCCATTCGTAAACTAACCACGCCATGAAGAACGCAGTAATCACTCCCGCGATCGTGATGAGGGGGACGCCTCCCACTTTGAATCCTGCGATGGGCGAGCCCTCATACAGCTCCTTCCTCCGGTAGGGCAGAACGGCGGCGGTAATCGCAGTGCCAAGATACATAACCGCGATGACCAAGACGGCGTCCAAGGTGAAGGTCGAGAACGCAGTGCCTGCGATGCTCACGTAAGCGTATAGGTAGCTGAATATTGCCGTAGGAACCGCCATCGCAATTATTGCATTAATGGGGGAGTGCAGCTTCTCGTTGACGTCGGCAAACTTAGCCGGGAATATTCGGTCAAAGGAAGCCGCGAACATCACCCGTGTAGAGGTTATGAAGAGGGTGCCCGACCAACCCCAATACCAGCAGCTTAAGGTGAGTAGGAGGAAGACCTCCACAAACAGGTTGTTCGTAAGGATCCCAGCAAACAACCCTGGGCTGGGAAAGATCGGGAAAGGCAACGCTGGGGTTGAAGGGTTGTACGCGTAGACCGTGCCCCAGTAAACGTAGTTGGCTGAGTTCCAGAAATTCCAGCCGANGAAAGATCGGGAAAGGCAACGCTGGGGTTGAAGGGTTGTAGGCGTAGACCGTGCCCCAGTAAACGTAGTTGGCTGAGTTCCAGAAATTCCAGCCGAAAGCATGCGCGAAGAGTGCGAAGCCTAAAACGGCAAGGATCGTGGTGAACACAAGCGAGGCCGTAAGAGCCTTGAGATTACGCTTCAAATCGTTTGAGCCTCGAACTTCACCATACAACGTCGCACCCCACACGGGATACAAGTTGAAGAATGCGATGAATGGAATGAGCCCAAGACTTGCGCTCACGTTCCAATCCGTCAACCCCGACAAACCGGAGAGGCCTCCGCCAGTAGCCAGCGTCTGCATCGCCGTGTAACTATCACCGGACGCGCCAAAGATCTGACTAGTCCAAGAGTTGAATGCGGACTGGAAGCCCGGTTGAGAGGAGAGTGCAAGGATGACGTAAGTCACTAAGAGGCCCACCATTCCAATGTGGAAGCACCACTTCTGGAAGCGGGCATAGCGTTTCATTCCAAATGAAATGATAACTGCAACGACCACGATAGTCAGGATTGAGGATGCGAAAACGCCATTCGAACTAGACCACCAAAGGGCGGCGGGCACATTTCCAAACACTGCCGCGATCGGCGCGAACAGGAGTATGCTTACTATGACCCCGTAAATTGGCCCCCACAACCACAAAATGAACACATATCCAGTAAACGATAGAATGAATCCTACTGCACCTGAGAGAACACGGCTCTGCCAAACATAGTCACCGCCCGCCCTAGGCATGACCGCGATGAGCAGACAATAGGTGAGTATTTCAAAGAAGATGAAAAACGAACTGACCACGGTTGCAGTAACTAGGTTCCCGCCGGGAATGAAAGCACCATCAGAGAATGCGTACCATCCGAGGGACACAACGTTGATTGAAAGCGCTGAATACACGAACGAATCGTAAAGGCTCCAGGCTCTCAGTAGACCTGTCGCATCTCTCAAGAACAACTTCTTTTCGGACAAAACTACCAGAATTAGCTACTGGCTTGATGATTTATGCCTTGCGAACATACTAAAAATTCCCCATGGATTGCAGCTCGTCTTTTGGGCGGTCGTAACCCCTTAAAGGAGGATAGAGCCTGATTATAGCCGGCGTTACGAATTCAGGTATGAAAAAAAGTAAACTATATTCCATTACATTCACGAGCCAATACCGCTAGAAAATTATGGTTCACTCGAAGCAGAACCAAATCTAAACGAAACTGAGTATTTATTATCGAAGTATTCCCGAAAGCATTAAGGCAAGAAAAGCGGCTGCGTCACAATGATTACTCTTGTCTGAGAGAAATCGTTAACGGTTTCCAAAGACGGATTAATTCCGAAAGAATGAGGGAAGACTCATACCGAAATCGACAGTCGTGAAGACGAGTAACGGTCGCCACGCAGTTGCTATAACGCTTGGGAATATGGGAAATATGGGAAATGACTTTATTCGGTATAGGCGATCATTGCGTTCTTCGCTATCACCAAAAATTATTTTCCCGCCATTATGCAGTGACCTGTTCTCTCTCCGCGTTTTTGACCAAAGTCGATAGCTTCGCTTGCACATCTTTCGGCAGAGGTTCGGGAAAATGTTCTTTCAATATTTGGTGAGCTCTATCCCTTGCGACCTCGTGCGTCGCCTTACGTCCTAACTTTGTCCACTCTGCCTCTGGCCGCCTATCGAAAAGTCTTGGGATGTGGAGTTCATTCCTTATGTGTTTCAGAGTATGCTTATGAGACAGGAAGCTTCCTTCAGGACCTACTTGTTGAATAACGTCTACAGCAAGAGTTTCGTCGTTCACCTCTACTCCTCTGACAATTCTGAGGACGTTATCGAATATTTCGTCACAGATGACAACCATCTCCATAGACCCAGCGCTCCCTCCGGCAAGATACCCACAGTCATGCATTAGGTTGATACCAGCCAGAGCGTTCATGAGAGACATTTGCATCGCTTCAGCCCCCGCCTGTGCGTCTGGCAATTTCGAATCTGAAGGAGCTGCAAATCCGTAGACCGGAAGACCATAATATTCTGCCATCTGCGCGTTGAGTACTGACGTGGAGAGAGAGAACTCTGGGCAGCCGTATGTCATTTTCCCCGTGACTGGATCCATAACGTCACAGAACCCTCCATAAATGAATGGGGTTCCGCGATTAACGAGTTGCACCAATACTACAGTCGCCAGGTTCTCCGCGTTACTTACCACCATCGTTCCGGCCATAGTTCCTGGGGCTGTCGCTCCCACCATCGGACTAGCTCCTTGCGTTATCGGAACACCAGCCTTGGCGAATTCTAAGGCGTTCTCGCATGCGGTCGGTATCGCCAGAGGTGACGATGTTTCAGTGTAAAGGCACATGATCGGTCTCCTCGCAAGTTCTCGCATGCCCCCAACAATTTCAGCTGCCATCTCCAACACTTTCCGTGCGCTGTAGGCGCTTGGTGCTGAGTAGACGATTGGTTTCTCAGTATTGTTGAATAGCGCGTCCCATTCATGCTCATATTCAACTTGGTATGGCACGTCAAACGCACCAGCAACCGCCATTATGAACGACATGTTTGGTAAAGCATCGCCTAGCCTCGTCGCGTCTGCGAAGTCTCTCTTGGTTGGACGCCTAAACTCGCCGGTCTCTAGGTCTCTTATGAAAGGAGGTGGGGTCCCCCCCATTCCAAAGTAGATTCTATCGTGCTCCAGTAGGATATCGTACTTTGAATTCCTACCACACAGGAGGATTTGCTTGGGGGCACTCCGCACTGCGTCGTTAACCATGTGCTCAGGGATTCGGATGGTTTCGCCACTCACCTCCGCGCCCCCTTGCTCGAAAACTTCTAGAATCCGCTTTGACTTACACTTTAAGCCAACCCGCTTCAAGACTTCGAGACTGGCGTTGTGGATTTGTTCTACTTCATCTCGATCTAAATAGCGGAGTCGTCCGCCTTTCATTCCTCGCTTAACCATATTCTTAATCTCCGAATTGACCCTGATGGACTAACTGTCCGAACCCCTGCCTCGTTTCGCAGCTGCTTCTATGAATTCATCAAGCTGACGCCCAAGGTTTCTATCTAAGGGTTCAGGGCGATAAGTACGAACTATTTCCTGGGCCTTTTCTCTCGCCCTGTATCTAACATCTTTACCCTGTTCTTTGAGCCATTGATCTATTGGCATTCTATCACTAATCTTCGGCATTGGATGCTCTGCTGTGAAGTGTTTGAGTGTATGTTTGTGCGAAAGATAATGTCCCTCTGGCCCAACTTCTCGCATGACATCCACGGCTAGCGTTTCGTCGTTCACGGTTATTCCGTCCAAGATTCTTGACACGTGTGCCGCTACTTCGTTGTCGATGACGGCTTTCTCAAGACTCATTGCATCGATTCCAGGACCTAGCGCTCCCCCGGTGGCGTTTACTATGATATTGCAACCGCTCATAGCTGTTAGTAGAAGTGTCATCATTGCCTCATAGCCTGCCTGCATATCTGGAAGCTTTGACTCGGTTGTTCCCGCGGTGCCGCGGCAAGGAAGCCCGTAGTACTTTGCAATTTGACTTGAGGCTATGTTAATCATTGCCGATTCAGGGCAGCCGTATACCATCGTTCCGTACCTCTGATCGAATGTAGCGGGTGCTGTTCCGTAAATTGCTGGGGCCCTCCTTCCTGGTTCAGTAACAGACTGCAACATGACAATCGCACTCAAGTTCTCAGCGTTTTGCTGAACGAGAAGGCCGGCGAGTGTCGCTGGTGCTGTGGATCCGGATTGCGGGGCCGCCGCGATCAACACGGGCAAGCCTCTTTTGGCAAAAGCCAACATCGCGTCCACCTGTTCATTGATGTGACCTAGAGGGCTGAGGGGATTCTCCCAACCCATTATCATTGGTTTTTTTCTAAGCTCGTCCTCTCCTCCCGCAACCTTGGAGGCCATCTCGATAAGATCAATTGCCTCAGCG
>OCOJ01049122.1_pt2 | contig 12487 bp, 14 predicted proteins | sample 1539251 | NCBI WGS metagenome assembly OCOJ01 (sample SAMN01911457, study PRJEB22624) | soil metagenome | biome: Soil | place: Malaysia | collected 2012-04-30 | depth RA_metagenome m
CCTCCGGGGATCACGTAGGCGAAGGTGACCCGTGCGCCGCCTATCCGCTCTCCAAGGTCGATCCAGAAGTCCCTGTCCCCCATGCACCAGGTGATCATCGTGGTGTGTCCCATGAAGTACCCCTGGATGGCGAGGAAGTACATGTGGGAGATTATGCGGTTGATCTCCGCCATTATGACGCGGAGGTACTGGCCGCGCACGGGGATCTTGCTGTTCATCAGCTCGTCAACGCCGATGGCGTAGGGGAAGAGGATATTCGAGGAGTCGAGGATGACCGGGCGCTCAAGGTGGGGCACGTTCTGGATGTAGTTCCTGTATTCTCCCATCTTCTCCTCCCCTCGGTGGACGTAGCCCGGGTCGGGCTCGGCGCGGACCACGTAGTCGCCGTCGAGCCAAAGGCGGATGCGGAAGTGCCCCGCGCCGGGATGCTGGGGGCCGAGGGAGACGGACATTATCCTGTCCGAGTCCGGAGAGTATTCCGACTCTACTGTCAATCTCTCATCTCCCTGGAGACACGTAGTCCTTCCTGAGCGGCGGGAGGTCGTTCCAGTCTTCCGGGAGCAGGATGTGGCCCTGGCCGGGGTGACCCTGGAAGTTGATGCCAAACATCTCGTGTGTCTCGCGTTCGTGGTACTCGGCCCCCTTCCAGACGTCGACAAGGGTGGGCACCACGGGGTTCTCCCTCGGGATGCGCTCGGCCACGGCGAGGATGAAGTCCTGCTGACCTGGAACTGAGGAGCCGACGAAGTAGTCCACTTCCAGCTCATTCTTGGCTATCCAGTCGACGCCGCTCACCGTGCTGATGTGGTCGAACCCCAGGGAGTCTCGGGCGAAGAGGGCGAGCTCTTTGATGCGCGTCTGGGAGGTGGTGACCTTCAAACGGCTCTCCTTCATCCACTCGACCTTGACGTCAGAGAACTTCGCGGTGATCTGGGCGGCGAAGCTCTTGGCGCGGATCGGCTCCGGCTTTGGAGGAGGCGTTGGAGGCGCGGCTGGCGCAGCGGGTTTTGCAGCAGGAGGCGGAGTGGGGGGAGCCCTGCTCATGGGGAGAACGCCACCGACATGCTCGGGGAATGACGGCCCTGGCCGACGGGAACGGGGCAGGCGTCGCCGTGCAGCCTGGACAGGATATCGTACAGCCGCTGGGAGGCAGGCACAGCGAATGGGAGACGAGCGATCAGCCTTGAGGCTCTCCCTCCCGCCAGATTCCCAAGCAGGGCGAGCATGGCATCGCCCCCTGAGGTCATGGCCCCCCTTTCGTCAATCATTCGTGAGCTGGTGTACCATCGGGATCGCGGGACACGGTCGAGGAGTCCAGAACTCCCGGCTTCGCTAATCGAAATGAATTCAACCCTACGCGATGGGTCGAAGAAAGCCGCCAACCGCTTGAATTGTGAACATGCAGCGCAGTCGGAATCAAACAAGAAGACGGGGTGCGACCGCATCTGGTTCACCGGCCGCTGAGGGTCGGCATCCTGCGGATCTTGTCCTGGAGGAGCACCAGGCCCTGGATGAGCGCCTCGGCTCTGGGCGGGCAGCCGGGGACATAGACGTCGACAGGGATGATGTCGTCGATCCCGCGGAGGACGTTGTAGGAATCGAAGTACAGCCCCCCGGTGATGGAACAGGCACCCATGGCGATAACCCACTTCGGCTCCGCCATCTGGTCATAGATCATCTTCAGACGCGGGGCGAGCTTGCGGGTCACGGTGCCCATGACTATTATGAGGTCGCAGGCGCGAAGAGAGCCGAAGGCCTCGAGGGTGCCGAAGCGCTCTATGTCGAAACGGGAGCCGGCGGCGGCGCCGACCTCTACGGAGCAGCAGGCTGTCTCGAGGTGGACCGGCCAGAGGGAGTATAGACGCCCCCAGTTGGCGAGGTAACGCATCGGGTCCCCGATGGCGTACTGCAGGACGTCGTCGATCTTCCCGACTAGGACCTGGAACGCCCCGGTCTTCTCCTGCTGGGCGACTACCAAAGCTCTCGCTTCCCAGCCAGGATCAGCGCGAATGCCATGGGGACGAAGAGCATCCCGACGAAGAGGGTGATCAGCCAGTCCGAGGAGAGCCCGAGGGCCATGGGCTCGTAGGCTGCGGCCCAGGCATAAAGGAACATCCCGAGGACGTCGAAGACTATGAACATCAGCAGGTAGGCGTAGTACTGCATCATGANAGTGCATCTTCCCCGCCCCCTGGGGAACCTGTCCGGTCTCGAAGGGGAGGCCCTTTATCGGGTTCGGGCGCTTCGGACCGAAGATGACCGGGACGATCATGACGGGAACGGTGAAGGCAACGCCGACCAGGGCCATCAGGAAGACAAGCGCAATGTCTCCGAAGAGGGCCATGAAAAAAGCGACCGTCTCACGCTATTTAAGATTGGTGGGATGAAAGGGGCTTTCAGTCGACGCCGTGGACTTCTTCCGACTCCTCCCTGAGGAAGCTCTGCAGGAGCTTCGCCTCCCGGAAGAAGTCGCGGATAGAGAGGACCCCGAAAAGAGTCCCATCGTCGTTCTCAACCACGAGGTGGCGGATGCCGTTGTCCATCATGAGGCGGACCGCCTTTGAGGCCCGGTCCGAGCGCCTGACGCTGATGAGCTTCTTCGTCGCTATTGTGTCCAGCTGGGCGCCCAATGCGGTCCCCTTGGCGACGGCGCGGACCACGTCCCTCTCGGAGATGACGGCCTGGGCCTTCACCGGGCTGACCGAAGTCGCGACCACGAGGAGGCCAATCTTCTCCCGGGCGAACACCTCGGCTGCCTGGCGTATGGTGGCGCCAGGGCTAATGGTGACTGGAGTGCGCTTGACGAGGGCTTCGACCCTCAATGCTTCACGACCGCTGTCTGGGTCCGCTTCTCAACGGGGACGTATTGGGCCCTGGTCGGGCCTATGTACTCGGCCCGCGGCCTGATCAGGCGGTTGTCCGCGTACTGTTCGAGGACGTGGGCGAGCCATCCGGGAGTTCTCCCCACTGCGAAGACGGGGGTGAAGAGGTAGCTCGGGATGCCGACGTGGTTCAACGCAAGCCCAGAATACAGGTCGACGTTGGGGTAGAGGTTCTTCCATGTTAGCATCATCTCCTCGGTCTTCTCCAGGATTTGGAAGACCTTCTTCTCCTTGTCCGTCCTGATGAAGTGCCTGGCCATGTCCTTCAGTATGGCCGCCCTCGGGTCCATGGTCCTGTAGACCCGGTGCCCGAAGCCTGTCACCTTCTGCCTCTTCGCGAGAAGGGCGTCGATGTAGGACTCGGCGTTCTCCGGATTCCCAATCTCGATCGTCATCTCGATGACCTTCTCGTTGGCTCCTCCGTGGAGCGGGCCCTTCAGCGCGCCCACAGCCCCGGTCACGGCGGAGTAAACGTCGGAGAGTGTCGAAGCGATGACCCTCGCCGCAAATGTGGAGGCGTTGAGCTCGTGGTCGGCGTGCAGGATGAGTAGCGCGTCCATGAGCCTCTCGTCCTCCTTTGAGGGGACCTCCCCCGTCACCATGTACAGGAAGTTAGAGGAGTAGCCGAGGTCGTCGTGAGGAGGGAGTACCTCCTCGTCGTGTTTGTGCCTGTGGATGGCAGCCACAATCGTTGACATTTTCGCTGCTATGGACTCGGCCTTCTCCGCCGACGTGTACATCGGGTCATCGTAGAGCCCTAGCGCGGCGACACCCACCCTGAGGGCGTCCATGGCGTCGCAGTTGCGGGGGAGAGCCGAGATGATGGAAAGGACGTCCTTCGGAACTGCACGCTTGGCCACCAGGTCGGCCGAGAAGGCGCTCAGCTCCGACGTGGTCGGAAGGTGACCATTCCAAAGCAGGAATGCGGTCTCCTCGTAGGTCGACTTCGGGGCCAGGTCCACGATGTCGTAGCCGCGGTAGAGGAGCCTCCCTTCCTGGCCGTCGATGAAGCAGATCGAGCTCTGGCCCGAGACGACGTCCTCGAGGCCCTTGGTCTGGGTGACGAGGCGGTTCACGACCTGGTCGAGGGACTCGCCCCATTTGGCAAGGGCAACCAGCTTGGTATGCGTCTCCTCAGACACCTTGACGACCTTGGCAGCGGTTTGCTTCGCCATGTTTGAGTTACCAAGTTTACCCGGTTTACTGATATTTCAATCCTGTGCCTAATCGCGAGCTGAGCGAACGACAAGTAGAATAACGCCATGAGACGCGGGGAGTCTGGGTCTCATATCTGAAAAGGGTGGCCGTCGTAGGAACTGGCGTGGCTGGCGCCTACCTTCTCAACCGCCTCCCCCCCGACGTCGAGGCGGAGGCCTTCGAGATGAAGACCGAGAAGAACTGGTACACTGTCTGCGCCTGGGGGACAAGCGAGCCGTTCATCTCCGACCTTGTCAAGCAGGCCGGGTTCAGCTTCGAGGACTACGTCCTGCACAGAGGGAAGAACATGGTGGTCGACCTCGGAGACGAGGAGCTGAACATCAAGCTCCGGGGGCTGGTGACCTACGACAAGCACAGGCTGACGGAGGACATGCTGAAGGGGAAGAAGGTCCACTGGGGGGAACAGATCAAGGAGGCCAATGGTAGGTTCGAGGGGTTCGATGCGGTCGTCGACGCGACCGGGATGCACAGGTCCCTTCTGCCCAAGGTCGAGGACGACCTGCTCATTCCTTCGCTCGAATACCAGGTGAAGTCGAAGGAGCTCCCGTATGACGACTTCGTGATCAAGCCGTACCCTGGGATCACGGGGTACTGGTGGTACTTCCCACTCGGGGACGGGATGGCGCATGTCGGCGCCGGGGACCTGCGGGGGGCCTATCGGGGGGAGCTTGAGGAGTTCGTCAAGAAGTATCACTGCGAGGTCGTCAGGAGGATTGGGAGGCCTGTGAGGGTGACACCGCCCAAGCTCATGGAGCCCTTCTTCGACGGCAAAGTGGTCGGAGTGGGGGAGAGCATAGGCACAGTGTACCCGATGCTGGGAGAGGGGATAATCCCGAGCATGCAGTGCGCCGACCTGTTCGTTGAACACATGGACGACAGGGAAGGGTACAGGAGGGCCGTGCTTGACCACTACGCCATCTACGCGAAGGTGTACGAGTTCATCAGGGCGAAGGTCGACAAGAGGTTCAACCTCGTGAGGATGCTGCCTACGCTCCTGTCAATCTACTGGTACATGCGGAACAACACCAGGCGATACGGCATAGAGGCCAAGCTGGCGGACTTCTACAAGATCGCTACGAGGCTGTAGTTGAGCACCGAAGAGCTGCGGACCCATTCGGCTCTCCACGTCTTGAAGGGCGCGGTCCAGAGGGCCCTAGGGGCGAAGCTGACCACATCGGTCTATGTGTCAGGAACCCACGGGAGGTTGACCGTCCAGTTCGACAGGAAGCCTACGGACCTGGAGATGGCAAAGATTGAGCAGGCGACCAACGAGAAGATAGCCGAGGGGGCAGAGGTGCTGGAGTTCGAGATGGAGAGGGAGGAGGCCGAGGGGCACTTCGGGGATGCCATCTACGACCTGTTCCCTGTGCCGAGCGGGGTCGCGAGGCTGAGGATAGTGAGGATTCCGGACTGGAACATCAACTGCTGCAACGAGCGGCACGTCGAGAACACCCTCCAGGTGGGGAAGGTCAGACTCGGCAAACCAAGGTTCAGGAACTCGAAGCGGGAGCTTGAGATAGACTTCGACCTGGCACATTGAACTGAGAACAGGTAATATTCCCGTTCTTCACGGCTCGCGGATGGGCCCGTAGCGCAGTACGGATAGCGCGGCAGCCTCCTACTGGATGCGGGGGAGAGCTGTAGGTCGTGCGTTCAAATCGCACCGGGCCCGTTCTCCTCAAAATCACGGAAGCCTACCGTGAGGTTTCTGCGTCATTAGGACTTGAAGAGCTCAAACCAGATTCTGCTCGCGTTCTCCCGGGTTGGGATCAGGTCGACCTCGACATCATTCCCGACGAAGCTTATTCGGACTTCCGTCACTGCAGAAATCAACAGGTCCTGCCGCTTTCCTTCTGGGGTCAGCCTGATCGATGACGTGATGATGAGCCCTGCCTCCTTCAGGTTCGCCAACTTCCTGTAGACCGAGCTCAGGGGAATGCCCGTTTCCCTGGAAAGGGCCTGAGCATCCTTGGGCGTCTCTCTGATGGAGTGTAGGAGAGTCGCGCATTCCGGGTCCCCCATGGCCTGTAGAACTCTGTCACGCAGACCGCCCTCCAGAATCCTCAAGGAGGCCTTCTTCGGGCTTTAGGTTGCTCTTTAGCTTAGAGGGCGACCCCTCGAATGCCGCCGGCGCTTCGGGCTCCTGGGCTAGATTAGAGGTAGCCCGTCTATGGGGGTGAGGACGAACTCACAGACGGGGTCGCCCTTTTGCATGCACCTAGGCTCCTCGCTCGAAAACTCCCTGCCGAAGACGACCTCAGCGGTGCCGACCGCCATTCCGCGAAGGAATGTGCACCTGCGACCGTTCTTCGTCTTGCTGGAGCACTCGAAGCATTCCGTGTTAACGCAAGTCAAGGTCCTACCAGACGAGTCGAATGTTATCTCCGTTGCAGCCCAGCCGAGTGACCTGAGGATGCCCCCTAGCTTGTTGAAGATCGCCTTGGGGTCGGATCCCACGATTGTTTTGTAGTATCCCATTCTTGCTCTTGCATAATCCCTTCCTTGGTAGAAGAGTATCGTCTCGCCTCCCGTCTTGAACTTATCCACGAAGGCTTCGTAGGTCGAGGAGAGTGCACGGGCTGGAATCATGATATACTCGTCGCCATTCGGAGTCTGAAATCCGAAGTGGAACCTGTCTATCAAGAGGCCCTGCTCGCTCTCTGACACCTGGCAGCTTAGCACCCTCGGAGACTTCGACAAGCGTTCCTTAATTGCGGCCGCATCCTCTGAAGGCGAGAGTACTCTGCCGAAGCCGCTGAAGATCGCGCTCCCGTCACCCATGGAGTAGCTTGACGTGCCGATTAGGTTAACCTCGGTCCTGAAGTCACCGAGGAGAGACGCGAGCACACCGGGGTCGTCCGCCATCTTTACCACAATGTGGACCATCCTGCCGTCCGGAGAGTAGTGGAATGGGAACTCGACCTTCCTTTGGAGTGCAGACAGGGATTTCTTGACCATCGGAGGACCTCCCCTACGAAATCTCCCTTTAAACGAGGAGACGATTCTTGTTTCGTAATTACCAGAATATGATAATCGCGGCGTCTCTTTAATGCCGGGCCTCTCATGGCAGTGACCAGGGGCACAAGAGGCGTCTAGGCTATGGCAGACTCTATCCTCGTCATGTTTGTCGTTGTGGAACTCGTCATGATCGGCGTTGGAGTGGCCATATCGATACGAATTGCGAGGATGGCGAGCCGACCCCCATTGGGGTGGATCCTCCTTACGTTGGCCTTCGCGGTCGGTTTCATCAGAGAGAGCTACAATCTAGCCGTAATCGTCGCGACCCCCACCATGGACACCTGGGTTTCTGTTGACCAGCTGTTGACTCTGGCTATCACTCTTCTGATACTTGGAGGCGTCTACTCCATGTACCTCGGGTTCAAGGCGGAGCTGGCGAAAAGGCAGTCGATGATTCTGGCGCCCCCCGAGCAACAGTAGTCGATGGGAAGTCTGTCTTCTCCCTGATAGATGCTCCCAATGGGGAAGCTTCCAACAGGGTTCGCGAGTAAGCTCACGGGCTCGCCGCAGATGGGGTTCGCGAAGTCTGCGAAGGAAAGAATCGTCTAGAACCCAGCGGGGATGCCGTCCCCGCGTACGTCGCAGACCGCCTTGCGATAATGGGCGGAGACCTCCACAGCCTGGCATACGCCCGTCCTTCCGGGCATCTGTAGGGTCTGAATTTCGTAGCCCTCGTCTGTTGGTAATTCGAACCCCTGTTCCACTATCACCTTCCTTCCTCCTCCCCAGAGGAACCTTGGGTGGGCTACGTTCTGCTCCGCTGGCATCCCGTAATCGACCGAGTTGGTGACGAACAGCGCGTGCTGGAGTGGCCGATAGTCACCTCCACTGGCTCCGATAGCAAGGTAGGGTCGCCCGCCACGCTCCAGAATCATAGAAGAAAGGGTGTGAAGGGGGCGCTTCCGTGGCTCCACTCTATTTGGGCCCGAAAGGCTGAACCCCGACCCCCTGTTGTTGAGTGCGATGCCGCACTCGGGAACGAACACCCGCGAGCCGAAGTGCTGGAAGAGGCTCTGTATCCCTGAAACGACGTTCCCTTCGCCGTCCGCGATGGAGAAGGCAGTGGTGTCTCCCGAGCGGACCGTGCTTGGTGGAGAGGCTGGGGTCTCTCGGGTGGACATGAAGTCGACAAGGTCGATTCTCCCGAAGCGCGGGTCTCCAAGGAGCTCGTCTCTCCTGGCGTAGGCCGTGAGGGCTGCTTTCATGGTGAGGGAGACTCTCTCCTTAGAAAGGGGGCCGGTATTCGGTAGCCCGGTTCTGGCTAGAAGGCTCAGAATCAGGAGAGAAGTGGCGCCCATGCTGTTGGGCGGGACTTCGTACACCGTGGTCCCGCGGTAGTCCAGAGTAAGGGGCTCGACCCATTCGGGCTTGTAGTCGGCGAAGTCGCCAAGTTTGCAAGGTACGCCGAGAGCATCCAAGAGATACGCGATTCTTTCCGCAGGCCATCCTCTGTAGAAGGCGTCTGGGCCCGAGTCCGCCACCCCGGAGATGACCTTGGCAAGCGCCTCCTGCCTTATCCATTCCCCGGGGGAGGTCGGCCCGCCAGAAGGGGCGAATATGGCCTTCGCCTCGGGAGTCAGACCCTGATACGCTCCGCCCACAGACCTGCAGATGCCTTCGCCCGCGGGGAAGCCTTTCGAGGCCAGCTCAATCGGACGCTGCAACAGCCCCTTGAAGTCCGAACTCCCGAGCTTCCTGTGCATCTCCCAGACACCTGCCACGAAACCAGGGACGACGCAGCTGAGCGGCCCGAACTGCGGGACCTTCCCTCCGCCCTTGGTCATCACTAGTTCAAGGGTCAGACCTGAAGGCGACCACCCGCTGGCGTTGAGGCAGTGGACCTTGCCTGTCTTGGCTTCGTAGAACATCCCAAAGAAGTCCCCGCCGAGTCCCCCTGCGGGGTGGAAGGTCACAGCGAGCGCGAAGCTCGTGGCCACAGCCGCGTCGAACGCGTTCCCTCCCTTCCGGAGGACGTCGTAGCCTGCGAGGGTGGCGAGAGGCTGCTCGCTTGCCACAGCGGCATGCTCTGCGATGACTGCCCTACTCAACGCCATCTGGACATCCCCTTTCCTCGAAAGTCATCGCCCGGAGAGCCGGCGAGAATAGACCCATGAATTCTTGCCGAAGGGGCCGACCCTCTTGAAGCCTGCGCCTTCGAAGAGCCCGGGGGTCCCCATCCACAGCAGGGTCGCCGACCTCTCCCCCTCTGCGGGATAGGCCTCCACTACCTTCGCCTTCAGCTTCTTCATGTATCTCACCGATTCGCCGACGGCGAACTTGGCCACCCCCGACCGGCGGTGGCCCGGCGCGACAAAAAGGCATGTTATCCGCCAGGGCTCGGCGGCGGTCGGTGTGTACCCGCGCTTACCGTCTATGCGGGAGAGTTCCTCCTTCGGCCCGAACTGACACCAACCGACGGGATCCTTCCCGCAGTAGACAATGGTCCCGTGGGCCCTTCCTTCGCGGGTTAGCGCTTCCTTGGCTTCCTTGTTCTTCTGATACGCCTTGGCGTCGAAGCCTCCCCGTCTGTGAAAGAACATGCACCAGCAGCCTCCCCAGACGCCGCCGTTCGAGGCAAACAGCTTCTCAAAGTCGGGCCAGGTCGATGCCGAAAGCTGGGCGGATGAGAGCGAGCCGTGCGCGTGGGCAGGGATTTCGGTGTGCCTCATGGCTTGTCCCCGGTCGAGAATCTATTTATAGAACAAATCGCGTGTATACAACCAACAGGAGATTACCAGTGAGCCAGTCTGAGCTCGACGCGGTGCTTGGAACCGTCGAGAACCCGATAAGGCGTAGGATCATAGCGAAGCTGAGCGAAGAGCCGAACTATCAGCTGCAGCTTTCGAAGGAGCTAGGATTAAGTCAGCAGCTCGTCGCGAAGCACCTCGTCACAATGGAGGAGGCGGGGCTGGTGGACACCATATCCCAGGACAGCCCCAGAGGACCTCAGAGGAAGGAGTACCTTCTCAAGAAGAGTTTCTCCGTGACCGTTGACCTGGCGCCCAATCTCTTCCGGGCCAGGATGTTCTCCTTCGGGGCGGTCCCGGGAGTCCGTGAGAACGACGAAAGAGCGTTGATGGCCGCCCAGGTCAGCGACCTGATGAAGTACCAGGAAGGGACTTCGAGAATCAAGCCCCTCACGAGGGTGGTGGAAGAAGTCGACAAGAAGCTCAAGGAGATGGAGGAGGAGCGGGCAGTGCTCTTGTACGTCAGGAGCCTTGCCCTAAGAGAGGCGGCAAGGATCACGACTTCGCTCCCCAGCGACGACAGGAGGAAGGTTCTCAGGTACCTGATGAGGGAAGAGTCTGACGGAATCGGTGGCATATGTGCGTCCCTTGGGCTCCAGAAGCAGGTAGTCGGGGAAATCCTGGAAGAGATAGAGAAGGAACTCGCTGGAACTGACTAAAAAGGGAGAGAGGAGCGGAGCTCCTCTACAGTCCTACGTTCGGAAAGCTAGCCTGAGGAACGCCAAGCTGGCCCTGGAGGGTCCTGATGCGGGTCGCATATTCCCTCATCCGAGCGTTGTCGCCCTGGACCTTCGCGATTCTATAGCCCTTCCATGCCTTGCGGAGGGCTCCCCAGACTTGTCCCTTTTGATATTCGGCCAATGTCTTTGGACCTCTGCATTTTCGGCGCCCGNGAGGGTATTTTGCGAGCGGAGTCTATTGTAGTTGAGCTAACTATCAACGGCAGACACCCGCCTGACGGGCTCAGACGAGGGAGCGAAGAAGCAGCCAGACGTTGCTGGGGTGCTCGGTGATCCTTCGCTTGGAGTAGGCCCACCACCTGTCGCCGTACGGGAGGTATTCGGACACCTTGTACCCGGACTTTACCAGCTCTGTCTTGAGGTCGTCCCGTATCCCCTTCAGGAGTTCGAAGCGGAAGTCGACGTGCTTGGACTCTGACAGCTTCTTCGCCTCGTCGACCAGCGCCGAGTCGTGCGTGGCGATGGCGAAACCGTCGCACCTCTCGAAGAGCGTACCCATGAGCTTCCTGAAGTTCTCGCTGACCTCCTGTCGTGTGGGGTAGACGAACTCCCTGCTTTCCCGGTACGCGCCCTTCACGAGCCGCACCCTCCCGCCCGCATCCAGTATCGCCTTCAGGTCTGACTCGCTCCGGCGGGTGTAGGATTGGAGTGCGACCCCCATGGTCGGGTGGTTCTGGAGCGACGCGATGTAGGTCCTTATGGTGGACTCGGTGAATGCGGAGCCCTCCATGTCAACCCAGAGGAGCTGCTTGAGGCGGTCGGCGTTGCCTGCGATTCGCTCCAGGCGAGCCTGCATCCCGGAGTCGTCGGAACCCATCCCGAGCTGGGTAAGCTTGACCGACGTGAACCCGTTCACCCCGGCGTCCGAGATCGCCCGCTGGAGCCGGAGGTACTCCTCGGTGTGTGCATCAGCCTCAGCAGGGTCCCTGATCTCCTCGCCAAGGAAGTTGACGATGACCCCGAGACCCTTCGCGTTCGCCTTCTTCGCGTCCGCCATGGCCGAATCCATCGTGACCCCAGCAATCCACCGCTTCGCCAGCGGGAGGACGACCCGCTCTTTGAGACCCATCCCGAGCGGCCGCGAAGACGACGACATATTAACAGTGCATCCAAATGCCAAAGGCGGGAATGAACCAGGAAGCAATCTACGCGGGAAGAATCAGGAAGCTGAAGGCAGGGCTGGAGGAGGGCGGGCTCCGCGGTGCGATAATCGTCCCCGGGCCGAACATGCGTTACTTGACTGGAGTGAATTCGCTCCTTCTGGAGCGGCCGTTCATGCTTCTAGTCCCGACGGATGGCGAGCCTCAGTTGGTCGCTCCCACGTTAGAGTCCGGGCCGTATTCCGAGAGCCCCCTGCCGCTAAAGATACACGCCTGGACCGACTCCGAGGGGGCATCGGGTGCAATCTCGAAGGCGGTCAAAGGGGCCGGGCTCAAGGGCAAGTGGGGGGCCGAGGGGAGGGTGCCTTACCTCTTCCTCCACAGCCTGATGAAAATCGCCTCCCCGAAGCTCAAGAACGCCGAGCCAATCCTCCAGGGACTGCGTGAAATCAAGGACGAGGCCGAGGTCAGGCTCCTGAAGAAGTCAGCCGCAATCCTGAGCAGGTCTTTCGAAGAGTTTCCCTCGTTGGTCAAGGAGGGCCTGACTGAGCTCGAGGTAGCGAAGGCGGCAACAGATTCGATCTACGCGAACGGCGCCACCAAGGTTGACGACATGCTCGTCCAGTCGGGGGCCAGGTGTGCGGACCCCCACGGGCTGCCATCGGCCAAGAAGATCCAGAGAGGTGAGAGCATCATAATCGACGTCGGCTCTGTCTACGAGGGTTACTACGCGGACATCACGCGTGCCTTCTGCATCGGCTCGTCGTCCGAGATGGAGAAGG
>OCOJ01038694.1_pt5 | contig 12478 bp, 12 predicted proteins | sample 1539251 | NCBI WGS metagenome assembly OCOJ01 (sample SAMN01911457, study PRJEB22624) | soil metagenome | biome: Soil | place: Malaysia | collected 2012-04-30 | depth RA_metagenome m
CAAGGAATTGGTTTTCTTGGTGCCGGTGCCATCCTTCGAGACAGTTCCGGATTCGTGGGCATGACCACGGCCGCGACAATCTTTGTAGAGGCCGCCATCGGTATGGCCGCGGGCGGCGGGTTCTATGCCATTGCGGGCTCCGCTACCGGGATTGTTCTCTTTGCTCTCGTCGTACTCGGCTGGGCAACGACGAAGTTCAGCCTGAAATCCCGCCCCGTGCTGTTTCGCTTCACCACGAATCATGCCGACAATGTTGCCAGTGAAGTTCAGCGGCTGCTTACAAATCTGCATATCACCGCTCGCGAATTTCGCGCGTCTATGGCTGGCGCAAGCTCCGTTGTCGAATTCGAAGCCGAAGTCAGCCACAGTCAGGAGATGCAGATCGTCAACCAACTTAACCGGCAGGGTGTCGTCACAGAACTCTTGCCTTCTGACGGGCATCGCGAATGATCTCTGCTCCGTCCGTCATCCGCAAACCGAAGGCGCTGCGCAAAGGATCCACCTTGGCGTATTTTGCGCCTGCCTCGCCGCCCTCAGATTACGGCGATATCCGGTCGGGCATGCTCGAATTGCAGCGTCTCGGATTCAAGGTCATTCCCGCCCACGAGTTTCTTCCTTCCGGGTATTTCGCCGGCTCCACGGAAGAACGGCTGGAAGGTTTTCTGAACGCACTTTCGAACAAAGAAGTCGCCGGATTAATCGCTGTCCGGGGAGGTTACGGCTCCACTTATCTCCTCGATCGGCTGGCGAACGCATCCTTGGTGTCGGCCAAGTGTCTGATCGGCTATAGCGATATGACCGCTCTTCAGACCTATCTCTGGCAGAGAAGCCACTGGGTTACCTTCCATGGCCCCATGCTGGCCGCTGGGTTCGACCACGGCGCGGACGGCCTGCAAGGCTACGAGGAATGCTCTTTCCTGCAGGCCGTCACGAATACGCAAGGCAATTGGTCCATCAATCTCTCTGGTGAAGTTCTGGCTCCCGGCGAAGCGGAGGGAACAATTCTCGGCGGCTGCCTGACCCTCTTGCAGACCTCGCTGGGCACTCCCTGGGAAATCGATACCTCTGGTGCAATTTTGCTCTTGGAAGACACGCAGCTAAAACCGTATCAGGTGGATCGCGCTCTCATGCATCTCAAGCAATCCGGCAAATTGAAAAATGTCCGCGGAATCATTCTCGGTGATTTCCCCGGCTCCGAGCCCGCTTTGCCGGATAGCCCGACCGTCCGCTCTGTCTGCGAACGAGTTCTCGGTCCTTTGGGAATTCCTATCATTTACGGCGCGGCCGTGGGTCACACCAAGCGCGCCATGCTAACCGTTCCCCTTGGTATTCGCGCTCGTCTCCGGGCGAAAGAGGGCGGCGCTCTTCAGTTTATGGAGCCCGCCGTCGTCGAATAGGGAACAGGGAAGGAATTCTTGACCAAGCAAAAGCACATCCACATGATTGGCATCGGCGGTTCGGCGATGGCCCCACTCGCCGGTATGCTTCGCGAACGTGGATACAAAGTCGCCGGCTCCGACGCGGGCGTGTATCCCCCTGGCTCCACCCTTCTCGAGTCTCTGGGCATCCCCTATGCCACGTCCTTTGACGCAAAGAATCTAGTTCCCGCTCCCGACCTGATCATTGTTGGCAACGCCATATCCCGCGGCAACATCGAAGTCGAAGAGATGCTCGACCGGAAACTTCCCCATCGCTCTCTTCCCGAAATCATCGAAGAAGAGTTTCTCCCCGGCAAACACTCCATTGTCGTCAGCGGCACGCACGGGAAAACGACCACGACCGCGATGTTGGCCTGGCTTTTCCACGTTGCCGGCAAGCATCCCAATTTTCTCGTCGGTGGCGTAGCGGAAAACTTCGGCAAAAGTTACGGCCTCGAGGGTGGCTCGGAGTTCATTCTTGAAGGCGACGAATATGACAGCGCTTATTGGGACAAGGCCGCAAAATTCTTCCATTATCATCCCGACGACCTCATCATCACCTCCGTCGAGTTCGATCATGCGGACATCTATGCGGACCTGGAGGCTTACCAACTCGCTTTCAAGAGGCTCGTCAATCTGGTTCCCCGCCGGGGCCGCATTATCGTTTGGGGGGACTCCGATGCGGGCGCAACGCTCCGCAAGGTCACGGAAAAAGCCTTTTGTCCGGTAGTTACATACGGCTTCGATGCTGGAAACGACTGGACCGCCGGAGAAGTCGCCTTGGAAAACGGCCAAATGCGCTTTGCCGTCCACTTCCGCGGAGAGCGCTACGGCGAATTTCTCCTTAACGCCACCGGCCGCCATAACGTCCTCAACGCTCTTGCCGCCCTCATCGTTGCCCAGGGGCGGGGCGTCCGTCGTGAGGACATTCAGAAAGCACTCGCGACCTTCGAGAGCGTTAAGCGGCGCATGGATGTGAAAGGGGAGATCGACGACATTCTCGTTGTGGACGATTTTGCGCACCACCCCACTGCGATTCGCGCCACCATCGAGGCGGCGCGCCTGCGCTGGCCCAGCCGCCGTCTCTGGGCCATTCTCGAGCCCCGTTCCAACTCCATGCGCCGCCGCGTTTTTCAGGACTCTCTTCCGCAGTCGCTTGCTCTCGGTGATCGCGTCATCCTCGGCAGCGTGCACCGCGCCGCCTTGCTCTCCGAGGACCAGCGTCTCGACCCCGAAACTGTCGCTGCCGGCGTTCGTCACCTCGGAAAGGATGCCCGCGTTCTCCCCGGTGCTGATGCCATAGCGGATTTTCTTCTGGCTGAAGCACGCCCCGGCGATCTGCTCCTTGTCATGTCCAATGGAAGTTTCGATGGCTTATGCGAAAAGCTTTTGAAGCGTCTCGCCTCTCGCCCATCCCCCTCTGAGGCCCACGCCCGGTGAATCGCAAGTTCGGTAGCGTCGCCATCGCGAGTCTCGTAGCGGCCGACCTTCCAGTCAGTTCTGTAGCGCAGGGCGAGTCCTCGAGCCCTCCGGCTTTTCTCTGCTCAATCGTCATTGTTCTCCTCCTGCTCTTCTCCCCTTGCGCAAACGCCACCATTCGTTACGAAGTTTCTATCGCTCATCCCGAGCAGCATCTCTTTCACGTTTCTGTGGAGGTTCCCGATGTACAGGGAGAACTCAACCTCCAGATGGCGGCGTGGAATGCCCTCTACGAAATCCGCGATTTCAGCAGCCATGTCCAACAGGTTCAGGCCTACGCCAGCGGTCAACCCGCGAGCATCGATAAAGTCGACAAGCTTACCTGGCGCGTTTTAGGGAGCGGCACGATTACCGTTAGGTACGACACCTTCTGGGACGACCCCGGCCCCTTCAATTCCCAGCTCAATTCCGAACACGCCTTCATCAATCCCGCCATGATTCTTCTCTACATCCCCGGCCGCCGCATGGAGAAGTGTGAGCTCTTGGTTACCGACCTGCCGGCCGGCTGGAGAGTTGCTTCGGCTACTCCGTGGGGTAGCTCCCGGTCGTCCGCCGCCGTCACTTACAACACGCAAGCCGCCAGCTTCGACGCTCTGGCCGACGCCCCTATCGAAGCCTCAAACTTCGAGGAATTCACCCTTCACGATCTGTCTCCCCCCATCCGCGTTGTGGTCCACGGCGACAACTACAAGAAACACGAACTCGAAAGCGCCCTCCGTAGAATTGTCACCTATGAAACCAAGCTCATGGAGGATACTCCTTATGACCAGTACACCTTCATTTTCCACGTTGGTAAAGCCGCCGGCGGTGCGGGCGGTGGCATGGAGCACGCCAATTCCACCGCCATTTTCGCGCCTTCCGGCCCTTATCTCGTCAGCGTTTCCGCCCACGAGTTCTTCCATCTTTGGAATGTGAAACGTATCCGTCCCGCTTCTCTCGAACCCGTCGACTTCACTCACGAAATGTACTCGCGCGCACTCTGGTTCGCCGAAGGAGTCACCAACACTTACGGCTCTTACACTCTCGTCCGCACAGAGCTTTGGAATAAACAAGAGTTCTATTTGGACCTCGGCGCTCAAATCACCGAACTCCAAGTCTGCCCTGCGGAGTTATCGCAGAGCGCCGAGCAGTCCAGCCTCGATGCCTGGCTTGAGAAACTCGCCGCCCACAACCAGCCCCGGTGCAGCGCTTCGTATTACGCCAAGGGTCAGGTTCTAGGCGTCCTCCTTGACATCCTCATCCGCGATCGCACGGACAACCAACGCAGCCTGGACGACGTGCTCCGCGCCATGAATCGGGAGTTCGCCAAATCCGGGAAGTTTTACCGCGACAGTCTTGACATTCGACGCACCGCCGAAAAAATCGCCGGTGGTTCTCTTGAGGATTTCTTCGCGAACTACGTCAGTGGCTCAAAGCCTCTGCCCTATGCGGATTTGTTTTCGAAAGCAGGCCTGCTGTTACTGGAGAAGGAAGAGGTGCGTGCCACCCTTGGCTTCTCGCTCCAACACGAGCCGAGCGGCCGTTGGATAGTCGCCGGCGTGGAACCCGGCAGCAGAGCCGAGAAAGCCGGACTGAAAGAAGGCGACGAAATTCTGCGGTGGAACTCCGATGATATACCGCGTCGCCCCGACCGCTGGGCTTCGCAACAGAAAGCGGGCGATGAACTGCACCTCCGGATTCGCCGTGCGGAAAAAGAAGAGAGTATTGATCTGCAGCTCGGCGAACTCCGCCAGAAATTCTATCGCGTGGCCGAAGCTGCCGACCCAGGCGAGCGCGCTCGTCGAATCCGCGACGGCATGCTCCGCGGCACTACCGGCCTGCTGACCGCTCTGACTCACTGACCTGACATTCGAATTTAGGTTTCGACAAGGACCTGAGCCAAAATTGGTTCGGTTCTTTTCAATGTATTGTTTCCGCAAATCCAACCACACCGAAGTTGGATTGCCCACCCANCCTGAGCCAAAATTGGTTCGGTTCTTTTCAATGTATTGTTTCCGCAAATCCAACCACACCGAAGTTGGATTGCCCGCCCGACAAACCACCCTTTGTCATCCCGTCCTTGGACCTTGTCCTGCCATTCCAAAAACTCCCATTGTCTCCCCGAAGTTGGATTGCCCACCCACGCAAACCACCCCATGTCATCCCGAAGTTGGACCTTGTCCTGCCGCCGCCAAAACNTCCCATTGTCATCCCGACCCTCAGGCTGCGGTCTTCCGCAGCCTGAGGCGGAGGGACCCGCTTTCGGCTTCGCTTTTCAGGCTGAGCGCTACTTGACCATTGGCCTGGGATTCGAGAAAGTTCTCCTAGTCTCATGCTCCGCGCCGCCTTTATGTGCATTTTTGTGTCGCTCTACGTCCTCATTGTCGGGCCGCCTTTGCTTCTTTACACCTTCCTCACGAAACACGTCGATCCGCTCTACTGGGCCGGCATTAAAGGCGTGATGTTCTTCGTGAATTGCGTCGGCGTTCGCGTTCACGTCAAAGGTACGGAGCGCATTCCCAGCGGCACCTGCATCTTTGCTGCAAATCACACAAGCTCCGCCGATGCTCCTGCGGTCGTAGGTGCCATTCCCCGGCGCATCGCTATTCTTCTAAAGCGCTCGCTTTTTGAATGGCCTATCGTTGGCCAGGCCTTCCATCTAGCCCAGTTCATTCCTGTGGATCGCCTCAACCGGGATTCCGCCATCGAAAGCCTCGAAAAGGCCACCGAAGCTCTGCGCCAGGGCCAGTCCTTTTTGATTTACCCGGAAGGTACTCGCAGCCCCGACGGCCGTCTCCAGGAATTCAAGAAGGGGACTGCGGTCATGGCCATCAAGTCCGGGGTGCCGGTCGTTCCCATTGCCTGTTCGGGGGCCCACCGCATCATGGAAAAACGCAAACTCGCCATCAAGCCGGGCCACATTCTCGTCGAGTTCCTTGATCCCATCGATCCCACGGGATACTCCCTCGAGGAAAGGGAAGTGCTCCTCAAGGAAATCCACGATCGTCTCGCAGCCGCTCTCCCACCCGATCAGCGGCCCATCGGCTTCCCCGGCGCCGCCTGAGCTTCTACTTCTTCAGCGCTTCTACTTGCTCCTCCAGTTGCTGTACTCTCCTCTGCAGCTCCGGCAAGCGGTTCAGCGCCGCCATCATTTTCAGCCATTGTCGGTTTTCCACTGCCGGGTATCCCGAATAAAGCGCGCGCGGCGGCACATCGTTCGGCACTCCACTTTGCGCCGTTATTACGGTCCCATCACCGACCGTCAAATGCCCCGCTGTTCCCACCTGTCCGGCCAGGATGCAACTGTCTCCTATCTTTGTGGACCCGGCGAGCCCAACCTGCCCGCACAGCATCGTATTCGCCCCGACCTGCGAAGCATGTCCCACCAGCACCAGGTCATCGATCTTCGTTCCATGCCCGATCCGAGTTTCTCCCACCGTCGCCCGATCGATGCACGCGTTCGCTTGCACCTCCACATCGTCCTCCAGTACAGCGGGTCCAGACTGTGCCATCTTGTGCCAGGTGCCGTCCGGACGCTTTGCAAAGCCCAAGCCATCTCCCCCGACAATTACTCCGTTCTGCAGGATCACCCGGTCCCCGATTCGGCAGCCTTCCCGCACCACCGCATGCGCATGGGCGAAAAAGCTCGCGCCAATCTTCGCGCCACGGTAAATCGTCACAAAACTGTGCAGCACCGCCTGATCGCCAATCTCTACATCCTCATCGACAAAGCAATATGGCCCAATGTGTGCCCCTCTGCCTATCTTGGCCGAGGGGGCCACGATCGCCGTTTCATGCACCTGGTGTGCGTACTGAGGCGCTTTGTAGAAAAGCTCAATCGCATGCGCAAACGCCAGGTACGGATTCGGTGTGCGCAGCGCCGCCAAGAGTGGCAACCCGGGCTCCCGTTGCAGTGAAATGCCGTCTTCAATCAACACAGCCGAGGCCTTCGTGGTCTTCAATTGCGGCGAGTAGCGACGGTTCGCCAGGAATGTCACCTGGCCGGAGGTGGCATGGTCGATCCCTGCTACCCCTGTGATCTCAATCCCAGGGCTTCCTTCCAAGCGGCAGCCCAGCCTTTGCGCGAGTTCCTGCAGTTTCATGGAGACGTCTCCTCAGCTCAACCAAATTCCTCTTCTCCGGCCTGTGAGTCCCGCACAGCCCCAACATGCCAGGACGTCAACAGAGCCGTCCCTACTCGTTAAACAAGCGTGGCTGCGCTCCCTCGGCGGCTGCCGGCTTCTTCCGCGNCAATTCCTACCACCCCTAATACGGTCAATTCCGCCAGGGCCGTGCGCGGCACGAAAATCCGATCCGTATTCGAATTAAAATCGGGCGGCGTGATCTGCAGTCCGTTGTCCAGGAGTCCGAGCAGGTCGTTCGGAATCACTCCCTCCAGGCTGTCCCCATCCCGGAAGCGCAGCCGCACCCACAACCCTTCGAGTTTCGGCCGGCTAAGAAAGCTCTTCCTATCTAGGTCAATATCCTCGTCGAGGTCACGTACAAAATAGATGGCCCGCACTTTGCCCATGGGCACCTCTTCGTGTGCGCCCTCGGGCGTAAGCAGGTCTAAAGATTCGCTGCCCGGCAAGCGTGAAGGATTCAGGTACCCGCGCAGCAGCTTCCGCTCTGCGAGTTCCACGATCACCTTTTTGTGCGTTGAGGCTGCTTGTCTCGTTTTCAAGCTGGAATCACCCGTTCGGGCTACGAATCCGTTGCACTATGTTTCGGGATATGTTATGTTAAGCACGAATTTCCTGTCAACTCATTGTTTTTACTGGGTTTAGGTCCCTGAGGGGCCCTCTTTGACGGAAAAAAAACAAATCCTCAAATCGGCTTCGATCATCTCCTTGGTCACCATCGTTAGCCGCGTCCTTGGCTACGTCCGCGACCAGCGCATCTCCTTCCTCCTCGGCACCACCCTTTCCGCCGATGCCTTTGTCCTTGCCTATCGCATCCCCAACCTGCTCCGGCGCCTGATCGGCGAGGGCACCGTCACCGCAGCTTTCATCCCCGTCTTCACCGGCTATATGCGAGATAACTCCTCCGAGGAACTCTGGGGCTTTGCCAACCGCCTGTTTTGGACCCTGGCCCTCGTTCTTTCCGTTGTTACGGTTCTCGGCGTGGTCTTTTCCCCTACGGTGATCCAGACCTTCTCCTCTCCCCAAGATCGGGAGAGCAGTTGGGCGGAGGCCATCGCCTTGAACCGCATCATCTTCCCTTACGTCTTCTTTGTCGGCCTTGCGGCTCTGGGTATGGGTATCCTCAACTCCTACCACAATTTTGCCCTCCCTGCGTCCACCACCTCGCTGCTCAACTTCACGATTATCATCTTTTCAACCGCCATCGTCTGGCGTTATTTCCGAAGCCCGGCTATTTCCCTTGCCGTCGGCGTCCTGGTAGGCGGTGCGCTTCAGTTTCTGGTCCTTGTTCCTCAGCTTGTCCGCCGCGGCATGCGTTTCGATTTTGGTGTCTCCTTTTCTCACCCTGGCATTCGCAGCGTGGCTCGCGTCCTGTTCCCCCGCTTCTTTGGCATGGGTGTGGCGCAGATCAATTTCTTTGTGGACACCTTTTTTGCCGCCGCTCAGCGCATGCCGCGTGGCAGTATTGCTGCACTCTACGTTTCGGACCGCGTCATGGAACTTGTCTTGGGCGGCTATGCCATCGCCGTCGCCACCGCCATTCTGCCCATGATGTCCCATCAGGCTGCTGCCAACGACTATGAAGGACTGAAGCGCACCCTGACCTTCGCCGTTCGAATTGTTGCCTATATCACCATTCCCGCCGCCGTTGGTCTCATGATTCTTCGCGAGCCCATCATTCGCATGCTTTTTCAGCACGGCCAATTCGTCGCCGAGTCCACTCGCCTCACGGCCCGTCCCCTTCTCTACTACGCGGCGGGCTTGCCTGCCTTGGCCTGCGTCAAGCTCATTGTCCCCGCCTTTTATTCCGCCCGGGACACCAAAACCCCCGTCATTGTTGCCGTCATTTCCTTCTCTCTTAACATCTTCCTCAACGTTCTCTTTCTCAATTTCTTCTTCAAGCGTTTTCAGAATGGCGGTCCCGCTCTTGCCACTGTCCTTGCCACCCTCTTTGACTTCTTCACCCTCTTCTTCATCTTCCGCTTGCGCTATGGCACACTGGGTATCGTCGATATCTTTCGTTCCATCTCCAAAATCACCCTTTGCTCTGCCCTCATGGGTGTGGGCTGCTTTATCGGCAACTACTATGCCAAGTACACGCTCCAGTCCGCATTCTTCACCCAGCTAATGGTTTTCATCGGCCTGATTGGCGGTGCAACGCTTCTCTACATCGGTCTTACTTGGATCTTCCGCTGCCCGGAAATTGAAGAAGTCTACGGCATCGCCATGCGTCACGAAACCGCTGAAGAATTGACCGGTGCCTCATGGAAATGAGCGCCGCCATCACCGCCTTCCTCACCCACGTCCGCGTGGAGAAGGGCCTTTCTACGAACACTGTGGCCGCTTACCGGCGGGACCTGGTCAAATTCGAAGCCTTTGCCAAAAAGAACAAACTTTCTCTCTCCTCCGTTCGCCGCGATGACCTTGTTGATTTTCTCTCTAGCCTTTACCGCCAGAAACTGGAAAGCCGCACTGTGGCTCGTCACCTCGTTACCCTGCGCAACTTCTTCCGCTTCTCCCAGGTGCAGGAAATGATCACGGAAGATCCCTCCCTCAATCTGGAATCCCCCAAAATCCGGCGTTCTCTCCCGGGTTATCTCCGTCTCGAGGAAGTCGAAAAACTCCTGGCCCAGCCCAATGAAAAAACGGCCATTGGCCTCCGGGACCGCGCCATGCTGGAAGTCCTCTATTCCAGCGGCCTGCGCGTTTCCGAATTGATCGGTTTGCGCGTCATGGATCTCGATCGCTCCGCCGGCTGCCTCCGCTGCATCGGCAAGGGGGACAAGGAACGTATCGTCCCCATCGGAAGGAAGGCCACCTCCCTCGTCGAGCGCTATCTCCGCGACGCCCGCCCCAAACTTCTCGGCAAGGGTCAACTTGCTCACTCCCCAACGCTTTTTCTCAATCGTCGCGGTGGCTCTTTCAGTCGCGTCGGCGTCTGGAAAATTCTTTCGGCTTACGGCCGCCAGGCAGGCTTGCGCGTGGCCCTTACACCGCACATGCTTCGTCACAGTTTTGCCACCCACCTGCTGGAGCGCGGCGCGGATCTCCGCTCCGTCCAGTTGATGCTCGGCCATAGCGATATTTCGACGACTCAAATCTACACCCATGTTGTGGAGGAACGTCTGAAACAGATTTACAAGGCTCATCACCCGCGCGCCTAGCGCTCGGGAAGGGAATTGATAGCGGGTGCGGCTTTGCTCCATCGTCCACCCACCCAAAGCGGAGGGAGTACATGCCAGACTACATGTTCTTGCTTGAAAGTCGCCTCTCACCTGAGCAGCGTGCTGCCATGCTTCGCGTTCAGGAACTGGCCGCGGCCTTGGGCTACAACGTTTACTTAACCGGCGGGACGGTCCGCGATCTGATTACCGGCGCCACCTTGCGCGATCTGGACTTCACCGTCGAAGGCAATCCTTCGAAGATGGCGCGCGAACTGGAGAAGGGTGGCGCCAAAGTTCTCTCCGAAGATGAGAAGTTCCGCCACGTCGAAATTCTGTTCGCTGGCGAAGTAGAGGGCAGCATTGCGGCCGCCCGCGATGAATACTATGTCCGTCCCGGCACTCGCCCGGAAATTCGCTGGTCCACCATCATGGAAGACCTGCGCCGCCGCGATTTCTCTCTAAACGCCATTGCCATTTCTCTTAACCCGGCTTCCCGCGGCCTGCTTCTGGACCCCACCAATGGCCTCTCCGACATCGAACACGGTGAGGTCCGAGCGCTCACCATTCACAGTTTTACCAACCAGCCGGTTCGCCTTCTCCGTGCTCTCCGTTTTGCCGCCCGCATGGGCTTCAAGATTGAATCGCGTACCCAGGAATGGTTTAACCTCGCCATCGAGCGTGAACTGCAGAAGACCATCACCCCGGAAGATGCCGGCGAGGAGCTTCGCGCCCTCGCTCGAGAAGAGCGCCCCCACCTGACCCTGAAAGAGTGGGACGAACATGATCTATTGGAATTGGTCCATCCGCTCCTCGCGAAAAAGCATCCCGATTACGATGCCATCTCGCGCCTCATTAAGGTCCGCGATGAGCTCTTCATGGCCGGTTTCCGGCCCCGTCTTGCGACGCCTATGATGCTCGCTATCCTTGGCCGCCTCAAGGAGCGCGAGGTCAGCAGCCTGCTCTCCAAACTGGGCTTTCGCTCGGCCGAAATCGAAGTCATTGACGAGTTTCCGGAAAACGCACTCGGACACCAGAAAGACCTGGCCGGCAAAAAGAGCAAGACCCCCGTCGAGGCCTTTCATTACATCGAGAAACTTCCTCTCGACGTAGTTGCCTATCTTCTGGCGGAATCCAACAATTCCGCGGCCGTCTCCAAGCTGAAAGCCTTCCTGCACAAATGGCGGCCCATTCGTCAGGCCCTGCCAACTGTGGTCAACGAACTCGAAGCCATCGGCATGCCGCGCGGCCCCAAGTTTGACCACGTCATCAATGAGGTTTTTGCCGCCCAATTGAATGGTCGCGGCAAAACCCCTGAGGAGCGCGAAAGGATCTTGCGCAAGCTTTCAGGCATTAAGGAACCTCCCAAGAAAAAGGAAAAAGAGAAGAAGGGTGGCAAAGCCGCAGAAAAGCACGCCGCCGCCGAAGCGATCCACGCAAAACATAAGGCCGCGGGAGAAAAAGCTGGGGCTAAAGAAAAACCCAAACCGCCCGCAAAATCCGCAGGCGCCAAAAAGTCCGCCAAATGATCCCTTCGTAACACGTCTAAGCATCTGACCCAACGCACTCAGATCACGCTCATAACGCGCGCTGTCATCCTCAGCGCCCGCCTGAGGCGGGCGAAGAATCTCAACCTCGACTTCTTCTCGAACTGAAGTTTTCCCAGCGCCTGTGAAAATCTCCAGAATCCCATTCGCATTTCCTTCACCCGCGTTTTACAATGAAGCTCCATGGCAAACCCGCAGTTTGTTCACCTGCACGTTCACACTGATTACAGTCTTCTTGACGGCGCGTGCGAAACTACCGAACTTCTCGACGAAGCGTCCCGGCAGAAAATGCCCGCCGTGGCCATCACCGACCATGGCAACCTGTTTGCCGCTGCTAATTTCTTCTATGAAGCCACCAAGCGCGACGTCAAGCCCATCATCGGCTGTGAAGTCTACGTCGCCAAGGGTAGCCGCCTGGAGCGGGGGGAGAAGGCCGGGCCCGTCGCCGACGACCGCGACGACTTCGAACCCGGCACTCGTGGCACCAACCACCTCGTCCTTCTTTGCGAATCCCTGGAAGGCTACCGNAGCGGGGGGAGAAGGCAGGGCCCGTCGCCGAGGACCGCGACGACTTTGAACCCGGCACTCGTGGCACCAATCATCTCGTCCTTCTCTGCGAATCCCTGGAAGGCTACCGCAATTTGATCAAACTCGTCTCCGCTGGTTTCCTCGAAGGCTTCTACTACAAGCCCCGCATCGACTACGAGCTCCTCAGCAAGCACAGCAAAGGGCTCATCGCCCTTTCTGCTTGC
>OCOJ01035648.1_pt2 | contig 12477 bp, 8 predicted proteins | sample 1539251 | NCBI WGS metagenome assembly OCOJ01 (sample SAMN01911457, study PRJEB22624) | soil metagenome | biome: Soil | place: Malaysia | collected 2012-04-30 | depth RA_metagenome m
CTTCGTAATTCCGCAGGATCCCGCTCCGCTCGATCGTGTCCGAAAATCTCCGCCAGTCCTCCGGATGCACGAACACCTGCCGCGCCAGATCCGTTTCCAGCACCTCCTCGCGGCTCGTGTAACCCAGCATGCGCACGAGCGCGTTGTTCACTTCCAGGAATCGCCCGTCGGGCGTGGCGAAAAACAGCCCCTCCTGAATGTTGTCGAACAGCTCGCGATATCTCCGCTCCGCTTCCCGCCGGTCCGTGATGTCTTTCAGCACGTGGATGGTGCGCACGCCCTCTTCCGGAGTCCCCGGAATTCGCGACGTGGACACCAGGTACACGCGGTCCTGCTGCGTGTGGATATATTCTTCTTCCTCCCCGCCCTGGCTCGCGCGGCAGAACGGGCAGGCCTCCTCCCCCGCAGCTCCCAGGAACGGCACGAGCTGCCGCATGTTCACCCCGATCAGCTCCGTTGGCGAAGCTCCGATGAATGCCGCCAGCGACCGGTTGATGCGCACGAGGTTGCTCTGCTCGTCGTGCACGGCGATGAAGTCCGTGATCGCGTCGAAGACCTCGATCCATTGTTTCCGCGACTGCTCGATGCGGCTCAGCAGGCCGGAGTTCTCCATGGTTACCGACGCGTGTCCCGCGAGCGCGGCCAGCAGGTTGCGGTCCGCCGGAGTCAGGTCGCGCCCGCGGTTCGCCAGGCACAGCACACCCAGCAACTCGCCGGCGCTCGTCTTCAGTCGTACCACTACGGCGTCGTCCCAGTTCAGTGCGGCTGTCAGATCGCGCCCTACGAGTTCCCCCGCGGATCCGGCAACCACGCTGGCCGCATTCGCGCTCGCCAGACCGTACAGCGCAATTTCCAGCCCACGTTGCAGCACTCCGGACGGCGTGCTCCCTCCCCACTGCGTGAACACCGTCTCCAGCCGCCCGCCCCGCGCGATGGCCAGCACTCCCGCATGTGCGCGCAGCATGCTCATCGCGTGCAAAGTAAACCGCCGCCCGAAATCCGGCAGGCGCATGGAGGGCTGCAGCTCGAGCGCCAGGCTCATCAGGTTTTCGGCACGCTCGCGGTGCTGCTCGCTCGAGACTGCAAACCGCCCGGCCTCGAACGCCGCGCCTCCCAGCGCCGCAGCCACCGCCGCCTGCGCCGCCATCTCTTCGGTAAAAAACTGGGGATTGTTGTCGTGGAACAGCGTGAGCAGGCCGGGCGAGTCCCCTCCCGGCACCACCGGCACGATGAGCGCCGCGCGCGCCGGGTAGCCCCACACCTTCGCCGCGTCGGGACGGTGCAATGCCGGCAACACGCGCGCTTTCACCGCGCGCAACGCTTCAAACGCCGTTGGATTCACCTGCGGCGTCAGCCGCGGCAGGCGTGGCGCACCTCCCGTGGAGCGCGATCGGCCCGCACATCCCGCCACCTGCAGCACTCCCGGCTCCGCCGTCTCCCAGTAGAGCACCGCGCTGGCGTCAAACCGGGCCTGCAGCGCCCGGCAAAATGAGTGAATCCGCTCGGACACGCTGGGGGACGTGGAAAGCTGCGTCGCTAGGTCGAGCAAAAAATTCTGGAAGGCGGCGTCGCTGTGAGACGCCTCCGCGGAGTGAGACTGGTGGCTCGCACGCATGAGGGTTGAAGGGCCTGCGCGCTATCTCGTTCCAGGATGGCAGACCAGCCTTTCGACCGGGTACCAGTACCAGCACGGCGACCCAAGACTCGCCGCCGACACCCAGCAAGCCTATGCCCCCGTCTCATTTTGAGTCAATCAATCCCCCCGTCCCCGTGCCGAATCGCGCAATCTCATTCTGAGACGACCTCCGGAGGAGCCCTACCCCCGGGGAGAGCGGCACTCAGGCCCCCTTTTGGGACCTCCTCAGCAGGCCGCGCCCGATTCCGCACATTTCTGGCACTCACCTCAGGATTTCGATTCGCGTGACCGGATGGACCTCATTCCAGCCAATCTCGCGATCCGTCACGTAAGCGCCGGTCACGCGCACCCGGTCACCCACATTCGGAATAGTGACCTGCGAGGTGAATCCCGCGCACGCGGCTCTGGCCTTCCTTCTGCCTGCGTCGGGCGGATGCTCGCAGATGACCTCCACCACAAGGTGCCGGCCGGCGTGTAGCGCGTTTACCAGATTCAAGACCCGCGCGTCATCTGGGTCGAGAGCGAGGTGCAGATCCCCATCCTCATCGCGCTTCATCGAGATGACGCGGCCCTCGACCGCCGTGCATGCCTCGATTACCCCAAGCCTCTCCGGCCTATACACATGGCCCCACAAGCTGGCATCACAGGTCTCCGCTGGCAATTTCACCGCGGCCTTTCCCGCATATCGCAGGCGTGCCGCCGCGAACAAAGCAAGGAGCGCGACCGCCACGGCCAGCGCGATTCGTTTTGCGCTCTGGCTCATTTTGACCCTTGCGATTCCACGCGGCTAAAGAGTTCCAGCATTTCCTTCTCCATCAGCGGAAGCAAAGCATAGCGCGCCTCAATTCGCATGACTCGCCTTTTATCGTCCGGTACGCCGCGTAGTCTTTTTCTCACGAGCCTAGTCCTCTTGACTCTGACAGCGACCCTGTACTTCAGGACAACTAGACAGCCGTGCGCTTCATTCTTAGCATTTGCCGCGTGAGCCCCCGGCCCGGAAGTTCGCTTCAGAATTCCAACCCAGCCTGATCCAGCCCAGCAGCACTCACGCCCGGCGTTTTAGCGGGTCCTGGAGGCGCCATGTCACGCGCTCGCGCTATTCGTGTGTCCACGCTGGTTGCGCTAATCGTCTGCGGTTCTCCGGAATCGCTAGGCCGTTCTGGGGGTCTCCTCCAAGCAGCTACGCTGACTCGACGGACGGTTCAGAAACTGTCCCTTTCGCCCGCGAATGTCGCGGGCGGCAGCTCCGTGATCGGCACAGTTACCATTTCTCTGGCCGCGCCGAAAGGCGGTTCCTCCATCCTCCTTTCGAGCAGCAATTCCGCGGTGGCCGCGCTCACTTCCTCAACCATCGTCATCCCTGCGGGACAGACTAGCGGGACGTTTACCCTGCACACCACGGCTGTCAATTCGCCCGTTCCGGTTACCATCAGCGCGACGCTGCATAATACCGTTTCCGCCACTCTGACCGTTACGCCGCCGCAGGTCAGCTCGCTGAGTCTTGCTCCTGCCACGGTCACAGGAGGTCAAGGCTCCCGCGGCGCCGTCGTGCTCAGTTCAGAGGCAGCAGCGGGAGGTGCCTCGGTCACACTGACAAGCAGCAACGCGGACGCGGCTGTTCCGGCCACGGTCACTGTGCCCGGCGGAGCGCTCAGCGTCAGTTTTGCCATCACTTCGGCCGCAGTTCCTCAACAGATCTCCGTCACGATTACGGCATCGTTCAGCGGGTCGCAATCGATGGCCACCCTCACACTGGAACCTCCCGTGGTAACGGCGCTGGCATTCAACCCGTCCAGCGTTATTGGCGGCCAGATGTCCACCGGGACTGTGACACTGAATGCGAATGCCCCGCCGGGCGGATTCCCAGTAGGCCTGATGAGCAACTCGGCGGCCGTGCCCGTCCCCGCAATCGTCACAGTGAGTGCTGGGACACAGACCCAATCCTTTTCGGTGACCACGACAGTGGTCAGCAGTTCCCAAATGGCCGCCGTTGTCGCCACGACAGGAACTGCGACGGCGATGGCCAGCCTGACGGTCAGCCCGCAAACCGCCCTGCAGGCCAGCCTCTCATCCCTCAGCTTTTCGCCGGCGACGGTCACCGGAGGAACGAGCTCTACAGGGACAGTGACGCTGAGCTCTCCCGCTCCCGCTGGGGGAACGAGCGTTTCGTTGAGCAGCTCCGATCCATCCGTTACTGTGCCTGCGAGTCTCCTGGTGCCCGCCGGTCAGGCAACCCAGACTTTCAGTGCGACTACCACGGGCGTCGCCGCAGCCAAAAACGTAACCGTGAACGCGACTCTAGGAACCGCAAGCGTCAATGGCGCTCTCACCGTGAACCCCGCCGTCATTACGTCGGTCTCGTTTAGCCCCAGTTCCCTTACCGGGGGCACCAATTCCACGGGTACGCTTACTTTGAGCGGCCCGGCGCCCCTAGCCGGCCTCACCGTCACCCTGACAATCAGTATGAGCAGCGTGGCGACTGTGCCGGCCAGCTTCAGCTTCCCCGCTGCAGCAACCGCGGGGACTTTCAGCGCCACTTCGTCCCCGGTGAGCGCGAATACGACCGTAAGCATCACAGCCACGCTTCCCAGCGGAAATGCCGGCACCGGCTCGCTCACGGTGATCCCCCCAGTGGTGACTCAGCTCGCCTTCAGTCCTGCCACTGTCGGCTATGGGCAGATGACCACAGGAACCGTCGTGCTCAACGAGAATGCTCCGGCCAGCGGATTCTCTGTTGGCTTGTCGAGCGGCGACCCCGCAGCGGTTCCCGTGCCCGCAGCGCTTCTGGTTCCGGCCGGTACAAAGAGTCAAACGTTTGCGGTGACGGCTGGCGCAGTCACCAGCCAGACTCCCGTCACGGTGACCGCCTCTACCGGTTCCACCTCGGCCATGGGAATGCTTACGGTTAACCCTGCGCTCTCGGCTAACCCTCCGAGCGTCGTCTTTGGAAGCGGGACTTTCGTGGGTGTTGCCAGCACGCAAACCATCTCGCTGAAGAACACGGCCGGAGTAAGCGTGTCGATCACGAGCATTGCCGCGAGCGGCCCCTTCACACAAACGAACACATGTCCCGCCTCGCTGGCTGCTGGAGCCAGCTGCATCATTACGCTCACGCCCACTCAGGGCGGGAATCTGACCGGAAACGTAACCATCCTCAGCAACGCGGGTAACCCGGCCCTTACCGTCAACCTTTCCGGTACAGCCATGCACTGGGTGGGACTGAGCTGGGGGGCCAGCAGCACCCCGGGCGTCGGTTATAACATTTACCGCCAGTTGCGATCTGCCGGCGTGTGTGGCGTTCCGAGCGCTGCCACCTACTCACTGCTCAACAGCTCACCCATCAGCGCAACCAATTTCAATGACACGGACCCCAGCTTGGTGGCCGGCGACACGTACTGTTATTCGGTAACCGCGGTGGATTCGGGAGGCCAGAGCGCTTTTACGAACCCGGCAACCTCAGCCACGATTCCATCCCCCTGATTCGCCGGATGCTCCGCTCGGATGAACCCCCAACCCCGGACATTCCGCCGCCAGCGGAGAGGTCCTCTCATCTGGCCGGGAAGTAGGTTCGCAGCTACACTATTCGGTCCCTTGCTGCATCCAGGCCGGTCCCATGGATCGATTCCTTCGAGCGCCAAGCCCGTCCCTGCTCCGGAAGGCCCTGTCTCTGTTTCCCAGGTGTGTTCACCTCCGCAACGACATTGCCGTTGGGCTCGCCTTGGCCCTCCTTTTCCACGCTTACCCTCTTCCCGCGCAGACTCCCGCCGATTCGCAAATCACCATCTCGACCGACCGCCCTTCGGTCGCCAATTCCAGCGTCGTGGTGCCCAAAGGCGTCCTTCAAATTGAGAACGGCCTGCTTGTTGCCAACACGCAGGGGCCGCCTGTCGTCGATTTCCCCGAAACGTCCTTCCGCTTCGGTCTGCTCGACAAAACGGAACTCCGTCTGGCCGCTCCCGACTGCTTCTTCAATCTGCACGCTGCCAACGCGCTGACTTCCGGCTTCGGCGACCTCGCCCTGGGCGTCAAACAGCAACTCGGCCCCATCCACAAGGACTTCAATCTCTCTGTCATCCTGTTCCTCAGCTTTCCCACCGGAGCCGGCGCCATCTCCAGTCACGGCTATGATCCCGGCCTGCAATTCCCCTGGTCCTGGAGTCTCACCAGCAAATGGACCATGGCCGGGCAGGTCGCGTTCTACTGGCCCACGATGGCCGGAAAGCACACCTTCACCGGCGAGTCCACCGTTTATTTCGACCGTCAGTTGACTGGACGCTGGGACGCCTTCGCAGAATATGCCGGCGATTTCCCCGACCGCGGCAGCCCGCGACATCTCCTCCACTTCGGAACTTCCTATAAGCTCGCGCCCCATCATCAGATTGACCTGCACGGTGCCGTCGGCCTCTCCGGCGCCGCACCCGATAATTTCGTGGGCGTCGGCTATTCCTTGCTGCTCCGCGTGGCGAAGTAAGGCGGCAGAGGTCTAGCGCCCGGCCGGGCGAACCTGCAGTGGGTCACTGCCCGCTGTGCCGCGGGTCACAGACCAGGCATCTGCGATCGATACACAGTACTGCTCACGCGGGATGGGCCGTATGAGGCCGGCGCAAGCGGTCTCGTGTCAAAGATGCCGCCGCAGTTGTGAATTTTCCGCAACGCAGTGCACGGTCCCCTGCGTCTAAGGTATGGTTATGCGGAGTCCCCGGCGGGGTCGGCGCCGGGTAATCAGCACATGCCCAATGCCGTCGTGCGGCAGGGTCCGTGGGGAAGGAATATGCGTCGCCGGACTAACAGACTGCGCATGGTCAGATACTGTGCGCTTGCCATTGTGGCGGTGATAGGGACCGCGGCAACGCCGCTCGTTTCCGCACGCTCACCCGTTACCGGTCAGCAACCCACGCCCCTGGTCCACGTTCTCGGCACCCTCAAATCCGTCAAGGGAAGCACCCTCGTCATCACCACCGCCGACGGCACTGACGTCACCGCCGTCGTCGTGCAGGGTGCGCGCATGTTGCGCGTCGAGCCGGGCGAGAAGGACCTCTCCCACGCCGTCCCGCTCGACCTCGCCGATCTCCAGCCCGGCGATCGCGTGCGCATCCGCGGCCGGAACTCGCCGGATTCCAAATTCGTCTCTGCCCTGGAAGTGCTCGCCATCAAGCACCTCGATATCCAGGCCAAGCAGGAGCGCGAACGCGCCGACTGGCAGAAGCGCGGCATCGGCGGCCTGGTCAAGGAAGTGAACGTCTCCAGCGGCACGGTTACGCTCTCCGTCAGCGCTGTCGGCGGGGCCAGGAGCGTCACCATTCACACGGCCGCGAACACCGTTCTGCGCCGCTATGCCGCGGACTCTGTCCAATTCAACGACGCTAAGCCGGCGCCTCTGGCAGAAATCAGGCCCGCCGACCAGCTCCGCGCACGCGGCGAGCGCAGCGCCGATGGCGCCGACTTCACCGCGGAAGAAATCGTCTCCGGCACGTTCCGCAACATCGCCGGCTCCATCACCTCGGTTGATCCCGCCGCCGCCCGCATGGTGGTGATGGATGTGCTCTCCGGGAAACCCGTGACCGTGCTCATTTCCTCCAAATCGCAGCTCCGCAAGCTGCCCCCAGAGGTCGCCCAGGGACTTGCGGCGCGCCTGCGCAGCGCGTCCGCCGGCGGCGCGCCCTCACAGCCGCCTTCGCAAGGCGGCGCGGCCGCGAATCCGCCGGGCGCCCCAGCAGGCCCGCAGCGCAGCCCGCGTGCCGGCGGTGACTTTCAGCAGATCGTCAACCGTTTACCCCAGGTGACGCTCGCCGATTTGCCCAAGGGTGAAGTGGTAATGCTCGTAGCCGCGGGCGGCTCCGGCACCGCGGAAGTAACCGCGATCACGCTGCTCGGGGGCGTGGAGCCTCTCCTCACCGCATCTCCTCGCGGCAGCCAGGCATTCACTCTTTCGCCCTGGACGCTCGGCGGCAATGTTGGGGAAGGCGGTGACTCGAACCCCTGAACGGAAGGGCAGGGCTTTTGCCCCTGAAGCCGGTCGCGCGCAAACTTTCGCAACTCGTAGCGCACTCAGTCGTAATTGTTCATGGATAGAACTTATTCTTTTTCTGGAGAAGGGATGGCATCTCGACACAACTGTAATCTTCTCTGTCTGTCGCTCGTTTCGCTGGCGCTTCTGTTCTTCGCCCCGGGCGCCCGCGCGCAGAAGGCCACTGGCTCTCTCCGCGGGCAGGTCACCGACCCCTCCGGCTCCGCCATCACCACTGCCCGAGTCACAGTCACCTGGCCCGGCGGCAAAGTGACCACGGCAGACACGACTCGCGACGGCAACTTTGAAGTCAAGGATCTGCCTCCCGGCAAGTACGGCGTCACCGTGACGGCCAAGGGCTTCTCGCCCTTCGAGATGCTCGACCTCGAGATTACGGCCGACCAGGTCCAAAAGCTGGACGTCTCGCTTTCTCTGGCCGTACAGCAGGAACGGGTTATCGTTGAAAGCAACACCCCTACCGTCACCGTCAGCCCGGAGACGAACGCCGGGGCGATCGTGATGACCGAAAAAGACCTCGACGCCCTCTCCGATGATCCTGACGAGCTTCAAAACGACCTGGAAGCTCTGGCTGGCCCCTCCGCCGGGCCCAGCGGCGGCCAGATCTACATCGACGGATTCACCGCCGGCCAATTGCCTCCCAAATCCGCCATCCGCGAAATCCGCATCAACCAGAATCCCTTTTCTTCCGAGTTCGACAAGCTGGGCTACGGCCGCATCGAAATTTTCACCAAGCCCGGCATGGACCTATGGCACGGCGAGCTGCAATTGCAGGGCAACGATTCCGCGTTCAATTCGAGGAACCCATTCGCCACTTCCGAGCCCGGCTACGAGTCCACGCTGTTCAGCGGAAACGTCGGAGGGCCCATCAGCAAGAAGGCGTCGTTCTATTTCTCCTCGCAGTACCGCGACATCAACGACGTTTCCGTGGTCAGCGCGCAGATTCTCGACGCCAACTTCAATCCCGTCCCCTTCAGCCAATCTATCCCCAGCCCGCGTACCCGCGTCAACGTGAGCCCGCGCCTCGACTACCAGCTCACTCCCAGCAACACGCTCACCGTCCGCTACCAATATTTTCGTGACGACCTGTCCAACCAGGGCGTGGGCGGCTTCAACCTCAACACTCTGGCGTTCCACTCGTTGAGCACCGAACACACCCTGCAAATCGGCGATACGCAGGTCTTCGGCACGAAAATCGTCAACGAGACTCGGTTCCAGTTTCTCCACGAACCGTTCGAGGAAACCCCGTTCAGCACCCTGCCCACCCTCGTTGTTCCCGGGGCCTTCCGCGGGGGCGGCAGCGGCTCCGGGACGATAAGCCAGGTCATCGATCACTATGAGCTGCAGAACTACACGCAAATCGCCCTGCGCAGGCACACCATCAAATTCGGCGCGCGCCTCCGCGAGGTCACCGACGACGACAACGCCACCGCCGGCTTCAACGGTACTTTTTTCTTTTCCTCGCTGGCGGCCTATAAGAGCGCGCTCCAGGGCGCCGGAGGCCTCCCCACGCAGTTTTCCATCACTCTGGGAACTCCTGAGACCCGCGATTCGCTGTTCGACGCCGGCCTTTACGTGGGCGACGACTGGAAAGTGCGTCCCAACATCACGCTGAGCAGCGGCCTCCGCTTGGAAACTCAGACAGCCATCCACGACCATCTCGACTGGGCGCCGCGCCTCGCTGTCGCCTGGGGCCTCGGCCACGGCAAAGGCGCGCCGAAAACCGTCCTCCGCGCCGGCACCGGAATTTTCTACGATCGCTTCGCGGAAGACCTTCTCCTCCAAGCCCGCCGCCTGAACGGCCTGCGCGAATTGCAGTGCGTCTACGCGTCCCCCACGTTTTTCCCGAATGTTCCCGCGGCCACCATGCCCGGCGTGTGTCCCGGCATGGCCACTTCCGTGCTTCCCACCACCTATCGTCTGGGTCCCAATCTCCACGTCCCCGGCGTCTTCCAGACCGCCGCGGTTCTGGAACGCCAGCTCACCAAAGTCGCCAGCATGTCGCTCACTTACTTGAACTCGCGCGGTTTCGACCAGCTTTTCACCAACAACATCAACGCGCCGCTCCCGGGCACCTTCCCGGCGGCTCCCGTCTATCCCTTCCACACTGCGGGCAATATCTATGAATACCAGTCCGAAGGCGTCTTCCGCCAGAACCAGTTCTTCGCGCAATTCACCATCCGCGCCGGCTCCAAACTCACCCTCTTCAGCAACTACATCCTCAACTATGCCAAGAGCGACACCTCCGGCGCCTCCAGCTTTCCCTCCAATCCCTTCAACCTCCAGCAGGATTACGGCCGTGCCTCGTTTGATTATCGCAACCGCTTGTTCATGGGCGGAAGCGTCGGCCTGCCCCGTGGCTTCCGCGTGACTCCTTTTATGATTGTGAGTTCTGGCCAGCCCTACAGCATCACGTTGAGTCAGGATCTCATCGGCAGCTCCCAGTTCAACCAGCGCCCCGCCTTCGCCAGCGCTGCCTCGCTCCCTCAGAATGTGGTCGTCACCCCGTTCGGCTCCTTCGACACCATCCCCGAACCCGGCGAGACGCTGGTCCCCATCAACTCGCTCGTCGGCCCCGCGCGCTTCACTCTGAATCTCCGTCTCAGCAAGACCTGGGGCTTCGGCTCTGTGCCCGAACGCTCAGCGGGAGCGGTTCCCGGAGGAGGAGGCGGGCCACGCGGCGGGCCGGGCGGAGGCCGCGGCCCTGGTGGATTTGGCGGTTTTGGCGGCGCCGCTCCTACGAAAAAGCGCTACAACCTGACGCTCAGCGTCTATGGGCGCAATATTTTCAATTACACAAATGAGGCCACGCCCATCGGTGTCCTCAATCCGCCCAGCGCCACCTCTCCGGCCGCCAGCGAGTCGCCCTTCTTCGCCCGCCCCAACCAGCTCGCCTTTGGGCCTTATTCCTCGCAGTCCGCCAGCCGCCTCATTTATCTTCAGATCGGCTTCACCTTCTAACGGGCCAGGAGGCCGTCAGGGCGCCAGGCAACCAGACGATTGCGCCCCGGCATCTTTTCGGTGGATAATGTGTGCGTTTCCTTCCCCAGCCCACACAACTGAATACGAAAAGTCATCCACTCTGTGGGGGAGGATCTATGCGTCAGTATTTCGTTGCAGTCTCGCTGGCAGTCCTGCTGTCTCTCTCGCTTCTCGGCTGCGGTAGCTCCACCACCTCGAATCCCATGTCCAGCTCACCGGGCGCCGCGACGGTTCCCGTTTCGATCACCATTCACGACACCCCGCCCGGGGACGCCAACATCCTGCAATTCAAAATTGAGCTCACCGCCGCCACCCTGCAGCCTGCCGGCATGAACCAGCAGCCCATCGACATGCTTCCCGGTCCGCAGGACGTGGAACTCATCCACCTCCAGACCGAATCCGCCTTTCTCGCCAATCGCAGTGTTCCCGCGGGTCAGTACTCCAGTCTCACCGTCACGTTTGCCGACCCGCGGATGGTCCTCTTCAATAGCAGCAGCACGACGACGTTCACCGTCGGCAACCAGTCCTGCGCTCCGATGCAGACCTGCAACCTCACGCCGCCGCTCAACCAGATGACCGTCACCATCTCGAACGGGCCATTCCCCATCACTCTGTCGGCCAATTCGCCCCTGGCCTTGGACCTCCATTTCGACGTGAACGCCTCGGTCCAGAGCGATCTTTCCGTTACGCCCATGGTCTCTCTCACCCAGCTCCCCGTTCCGCCCAATGCCGGAGGGGAACACACGCATATCTTCGGCGTCGTGACAGCCGTGACCTCGCCCACCTTTACCCTGCAGTCCGGTTTTGATGGCACCTCCTCCACCATCACCACGGACAGCAACACGGAGTATCACTTCGGCCAGTCCTGCGCCGCAGACAACTTCTCCTGCATCATGGTCGGCCAACTCCTGAAGGTCAAAGTAAACGTGATGTCGAACGGCACTCTCGAAGCGACCGACGTGAGGTTGATCCAGGCTCAGGGTTTGCCCGCCTTTCACGGAACCATCACCGCTGTCAATGCGGCGCAGAGTCAGTTCCAGATCGCCGTTGATTTCGATGATATGCCCGAAGGCGGGGACCCTCACTTTCAGCCGGCCGCCGGAGCGCACTCTGTCACCGTTCAGCTCTCCTCCTCCACCACATTCTCGATCGATTCCGACAACCTCACGTTGCCCTCCGGCCTCAGTTTCGCCGGCGTGCAGGACCTGGTCGTCGGGCAGACCGTCGAATTCCAGCCCGCCCTCCCGGTCACCACTACAGGCACCCCGCCAATGGTTCAGATCACTGTCGGCGCCACCAGCGTCCAGCTCGAGCCTACGCAGATCACCGCTACGGTCTCGGCTGTGAACGCGCAGGCCTCGCCCCCCAATTTTATTCTCAATTCCTTGCCTTCCCTGTTTACCGGTGCCGGAATTACCCAGATTCAGGTGGACACCGTGATGGGAACGGATTTCGAGAACATCAACGGAATCGGCGCACTTTCTACGGGCCAGACCGTCTCGGTTTCCGGGCTGCTCTTCAACACTCCCACACAGCCCACTGCCGTCGCCGTTCAGGTCAAACAGCGTCACGGCGACGACTGACCGGCTCCCCGTCGCGCGGACCAAAAAAAAGGAGCGGCTCCGGCCATTTCGGAGCCGCTCCCTGAAATCTTGCTAACTGAATCGTGGGTGCCCGGCCTTCGCGTTTCTTCGCGAACGGTCGGCCAGCACTCTTATGGTTTGGCTTTCTTTTCTGCCGTGGCGGGCTTGGCGGCAGGCGCCGCGGCCGGCTTCGGCTTCCAGAAATCCGGATCGGCCTTGATCCACGAATCTTCCACGTAGCTCATGCGCGG
>OCOJ01009379.1_pt2 | contig 12474 bp, 11 predicted proteins | sample 1539251 | NCBI WGS metagenome assembly OCOJ01 (sample SAMN01911457, study PRJEB22624) | soil metagenome | biome: Soil | place: Malaysia | collected 2012-04-30 | depth RA_metagenome m
CGCAAGAAGAAGGCTGCTCGCATGCCCGTGGAAGGGGAGACCAGAGGCGCGGCCTCTCCCAAGTCCCCAACGCGGCGCGCATTTCTCGGCAAACTCGGCGCCGCGGCGACAGTCGGTGCGGCAGCACTGGCCGTGCCCGCGGCTGTGGCGGAGCAGGTAACCGGCTCCGGCCGAACGGCGCCGGCTGATTCTTCAAACGGCAACAGCAATGAGAGAGTGCGCCGTGCAACTGATATTCGCATTGATGCCGCCAACCGGGACGCCCAAGTGCCCGCGGCGATCAACGTGGCCAACGGCGACGAACAGCTCTATCCAGACAAAGCCGGAACGTACACGAAGGGGCTCGCGCACGACGCGTTCGGGCGCGTCGATCCTGCATCGTTCGCATCCTTCAAGAAAGCACTGAACAGCGGGAAATTCGAAGACTTCGAAGAAATCATTGTGGGCGGCACACGCACGCAGAACGGCCCGCAGGGCGGGCTGGCGTTCGACCTGGAGGCGCTGGACAGCGCGCAGTTCGGGCAGCCGCAGGTGCCTCCCGCTCCGAAGACGGCCAGCGACCAGAACGCCACCGAACTGCTCGAACATTACTGGGGCTCGCTGCTGCGGGACGTGGCTTTCACGGACTACGGCTCGAACCCGCTCGCGGCAATGGCGGCCGCGGAACTGGGCTCGCAGTATTCCTACCTGGGACCGAGAGATGGCAGCGGCCACGTGACGCCGCATCTGCTGTTCCGTGGCGGCTTCCCGGGCGAGACGCTGGGGCCCTACATCTCCCAATTATTCATTATGCCAACGTCGTTCGGCGCTCAGCCGCTGACGCAGCGAATGGTGAGCTATCTGCCGGACATTGACTACGGAACGAATTTCAACGAATGGCTGGACATCCAGAACGGCGTGGACACGGGACTGCGAAACCAGATCGATCCGCAATTCCGGTACCGGCGAAACGGCCGGGACCTGGCCGCGTTCACGCACGTGGATGTGCTCTATCAAGCTTACTTTGCCGCATTCCTGGTGCTTGCAGGCATCAACGGAAACCCGCCCGGGAGCTTCTCTCCTGGAGGAGCGCCGCTGAACCCCGGAAATCCGTACATTAATTCGAGGACAGAAAACGGATTTGGGACGTTCGGTGGCCCCGACTTCGCGGGGATGTTCGGTGAGGTGGCCACAAAGGCGCTGAACGCCGTTTGGTACCAGAAATGGTTTGTGCACCTGCGGCCGCGGCCGGAGGCACATGGCGGGCTGGTCCACCTGATCAAGAGCGGGCAGGCGAGCAAGACCGATGCGACATTCAGCCCCTTCATTCTGAATTCGGTAGGACTCCAGCAGAGCTTCAACAAGTATGGAACCTGGCTGCTGTCGCAGGCGTTTCCCGAGGGCTCACCGACGCATCCCTCATACCCGACGGGACATGGGACGGTAGGCGGAGCCTGCTGCACCCTTCTCAAGTTCATTTTCGACGGCAATTTCGTGATCCCGAATCCGGTGGTGCCGACAGGCGATGGGCTGTCGTTGGTTCCGTACACCGGTCCCGATGCGGGACAGCTCACCGTCAACGGGGAACTGAACAAGCTGGGACACAATGTGAGTTTCGGCCACGGGATCCACGCCGGCATCCATTGGCGGAGTGATACGGACACCTCGTTGATGCTGGGCGAGGCGGTGGCGCTGAGTTTCCTGCGCGACAAGGCGCAGACGTACAACGAGCCGTTCACGATCCACATCACGAAGTTCGACGGTACGAAGGCGACAATCTCCAACGAATAATGGCCGCTGCAAGCGGCACGGCGCAGGGGCGGGCCGAACCAAACCAACCGGCCCTGCCCACGTTTTCCCCTCAGTAGTGCGTGGCTGCTTCGACGAGAATCCGGAGCAGCTGCTCGAGCGTTCGCTCACCTTGGCTCTCGATGGGCTCTTCCGGCAGGTCCTTGAGCCGCACGACGGGGGGCATGGTCATCCCGGCCTGCGCGTCTTTGAGAGCTTCCTTGGGCCGGCGCTCGTGCAGTTGGACGACGCCGTGATAGAGGTAGGCCTTCCCCCGGCACAAATACGTCTCAAACAGGCCGATTGAGTGGCCGTTGATGGCTGCGTTCAGATCCGCCAGCGCCGCGTTCCATTCGTCGTGTGCCCATTCCAGCTCTCCCAGCCGCTCGTGTAAGCACTGCGCGCGGCGGGAGGCGTCGTCGCGGTCGGCGGCGAGAGCGCGGCGGTAGAGATCAATCGCGGCGGGAAGGTCTTGCGGCGTGATCGGTTCCGGCAAGGCCGTTAGCAGAGCCGATTGCGCTTTCGAGCGCTCCGCGGCCTCGGTCCAGCGCAGAACACGCAGGTCGGGATCGACAGTAATCCCGAGCGCGGGCGCGGGGACGTTCACGGTGAATGGAGTCAGTGCGCCACGAGTGGCTACGGAGTGTTCCACGATCCCCTGCGCGGTACGCACCCTTATTTCCACGCGCACGGAGCCTTCCGGCGGAAAATCCTTCACCACGATCTCGCCCGCCGCGACGCCGGGCGATTCGGAGGGTAGCCTCCGCAGCTCGATGGTGGGGATCCGAGTCCCCTGGATGAAATAGTCGAAGAACCAGCCCAGCTTTCGCCCGGCAATCTCCTCACACACGGCACGAAAATCGGCTATGGCGGCCTTGCGCCCGGCGAAACGCTTGTAGAATTCGACGAGCGCATGGTCCACCCGCTCGCGGTCAATCACGGTCTCGAGGGTGCGGAAGACCAACATGCCACGCTGGTAGAGCGTGGCTCGCGCTCCCCGCTCCGAGAGCGGCCCGCCGAGCAGCTCCAGTCCCAATGAGAGGGGCCGCATGGGGGTATAGGCGACGGCATCGCGCATCGCTTCCCCCACCATCACTCGAGCGGCTTCCGGGTCTGCTTCCAGCAGATATCGCCAGGCCAGATATTCCGCCAGGCTTTCCGCCAGCCAGCCGTCACTCGCGCTTGCCGGCGCGACGCCGTTGGGGAACCATTGGTGGGCGAGTTCGTGCGCCAGAAATTCCGGCGCGTAGCCTGCCACGCCGGCAAACCGCACCGCCCAGTCACTCGCAACCAGCAACCCTGGGGCCGAGTAGCCAGTCGCGCTCTGTGAATCCGTCGGGCCAGGGACGATGGTCAGAGAGCCTTCTGGCGGGGGCCCGAGCATCTGGGCATATCGTTGGAAAATGCGAGCCGCTCGCTCGGCGAAGTCGCCGCACGGGCCGGTGTCGAGCCGAGCGGCGGCATCGAGATTACACACCTCTTCAACGCGCAGGAACGGCGCTGCCGCGTCCATCCCAGGGCCGGCGGGGAGGGCCAGAGTTTGCACCACGGCGGGAGGCCCGCGCCGCAGACAGACCACCACCGTGCAGCCGTTCACGGCCCTCGCCGTTTTCCAGTGCAGGACAGAGCTGTTTCCCTCCCGGCGCTCTTCGGTCAGCTTACCGCTCGTCCGTGCTTCAAATCCGGAGGGAACGCGCAACGTCAGTTCATTTTCCGCGAAGTCGAAGACGCCCGCATGCGGATACCACGCATCGTCGTCGCGCAATAGAAGGAAATCGGGAGTCGCCACAAATGGCGGCTGGGGATGGATCTTGCCCGCGTATTCGAAATGCAGCTCGGTGGTGCCGCCGCCCTGGCACGCTTGCACCAGGCGGACTGCGAAACGGGGCGAAGCCCCCAGCATGCTGCGGCTCATTGTGACAGCACGTCCCGCGGAATCGCGGACAAGGGCGATATTCAGCTTCCGATTCAGCGTTAGCTCCAGTGACCGCGTTTCCTCCCCGCACAGGAAAGTCACATCGGCCTTCGCGCTCAGCGCGCCGGTGCGCGGGTCGAGCGTCAAGTCCATCACGTAGCGTTGCGCTTGGAGCGCGGTGCTGCGGGACGGGCTTTGCGTCGGAGCCGTTTGCGCGCGGCACGGCAGTGCGGCCCACAGCGCAAACACCGGCAGGAGCAGAAGCACGCCGCAACGTGCGGTCCTGCTGCCTCGCGCTTGACAGAGGCGCCTCCGGCCCGCTATAGGTGTGGACATGCCGCAATCCTATCTGATATTCGATTTCGGCGGGAACGAGGAGGCCGCGCAGCAGGCCCGCCACCGCGTGGATGGATGGAAGCAGGCCTTCCGCCTGGGCCGCAAACTCGAGATGCGCTTCGAACGCCAGGCGGCGCCCGAGGCTGCTGATGCCGCCAATCCGCTGCACCTGCGCCTGCTCGTGCGCCTGGATTTCTCCGACCACGAAAAGCTGTCGCACACGCGCTGGCTGGAGCGGATCCCGGCGGAGGCGCCGTTTAAAGGACTGCCAGTGGAGATTGTCCGCGCGAAGGACGAAGCGTACGCGAAAACCGAGGCGCTGTTCGATTCCCTGCGCGAGTCGGCCCCAGCCTACACGAAAAAGTAGTTCTGTCTGCGCGGCCGGGCCGCTTGGGTTGTTTGCATCCCCCGGCCGCGAGTGGGAGAATGCCGGGATGATAAAATCCGCATTCGTATTCGCATGCCTTGCTGGCTTCTGTATGGCCCTTTACGCACCGGCAGCGGCGGCCCAGGCCTCCGCCACCGGAGCCTCCTCCAAACCTTCCCAGCCGAAAGCGCAGACTCCTCCTGGGACGCCGGCACAGCCGGAGTCGCCGTTGAAGGACGAGAAGGCGAAATTCAGCTACGCCCTGGGAATGAGGGTGGGCGACAATTTGAGGAAACAATCGGTGGATGTAGATACGAATCTGTTGATGCAAGGCCTGAAGGACGCCCTTTCCGGCGGGAGAACTCTGATGACCGACCAGGAGGCGCAAGCTGCCATCACCCAGATGCAGAATGACCTCCGGGCCAAGCAAGAAGAAAGAGCGAAACTGGCGGCGGTCAAGAATAAAGAACAGGGGGAAGCGTTCCTGGAGGCCAACAAGAGCAAGCCGGGGGTGGTCACACTGCCGAGCGGGTTACAGTACAAAATCCTGGTCGAGGGAACCGGGCCAAAGCCCCGGGCAGTCGATAAGGTGGTGTGCCATTACCGGGGAACTCTGATTGATGGGACCGAATTCGACAGCTCATACAAACGTGGGGAACCTGTCACTTTTCCCGTCAGCGGAGTCATCAAGGGCTGGACCGAGGCGCTGCAGCTCATGCCTGTAGGCTCCAAGTGGCAGCTCTTCATCCCCGCGGGGCTGGCATATGGAGAGCGCAGCCCCGGACCCGAAATCGGACCGAATTCCACGCTCATTTTCGAAGTGGAGCTGATTTCGATCGAGGGGCAACACTAACGCGCGGCTGCGCGCCCCGGCACCGCCGGGTCAAAATCAACCTGCGTTTCCCCAAATATCCTGCACCGTGAAGCCGTCAGGGAACGGATCTGACTCCTCGACCACGTATTCGGCGAACCCGGTGATCCACCCACGGCCGCTGATGGTGGGCACCGCGGCGTCATAGTGTCCGACGCGCGCTCCTTCTACCAGCCGGCCCGTAAACGTCGTCCCCAGGATCCCTTCGTGGACGAAGTCCTCTCCCAGTCCGAGCTGTTTTCTGGCGTGGAGCGTCGCCATCTTTGCGCATGTGCCCGTGCCGCAGGGCGAACGGTCCAGGGTGCCCGTCCAGGACGCCGGCTTTTCCCAGTCCAGCCGCCCCGTGGAGACGATGACGGCATTCCGGCGATGCACGCCGGGATTCGCGGACGGCCCCGATAATTGGGCAATCGTGATTCCGCGGATGTCCGGATTTTCCGGATGCACGACGGGAAGCTGCTCGCGTGCCGCGGCTTTGATCATTTCGCCCAGGCGCACAATCTCGCGGGCCTCATCGGGCGCGAGCCGGAGGCCGAGCGGCGCGGCCTCCGCAATCACGTAGAACATGCCGCCGTAGGCCACGTCCACCGGAACGGTACCCAGGCCACGCACTTCCACCGGCGCGTCCAGGTGCAGCGCAAAGCAGGGGACATTGCGGAAGGTTACGCGGATCACCTTTCCGCTGCTTACCTCCGCCTCCGCTTCCACCAAGCCTGCTGGTGTGTCCAGCCGAAGGCGCTGCATGCCTTCCTTCGCCGCAATGATTCCGGTTTCGATGAGCGCGGTAACCACGCAGATTGTGTTCGTTCCCGACATGGCCGGATACTCCGTCTGCTCCATGATGACGAAGCCGGCATCGGCGCCGGGGACCGTAGGGGGCAGCAGCAGGTTACAGTTGGCGGCAGGATAGCCGCGCGGTTCGCGGAGCATGCGGAGGCGCAGCCCATCCATGTGGGTTTCCAGGTAGCGCATTTTTTCGAACATCGTTCTGCCCGGCACGTCGCCCACTCCCTCGGTGATGACACGCCCGGGCTCACCGCAGGCGTGCAGGTCCACGGCTTTGATCCTGGAGGTGAACTTCACGCAGCCTCCTGAGTTCGCACGAATCAGCGCTTCCGGGCAAATCATACATTGGGCACACCGCGGACAGGGATGGGGATTCGCTTGTGGTCAAATACAGCCGGGGACTGGAAGCTCCGGAATCTGGTAGAATGTGCGTCCGGGCAAACCATGACCCGGCCCCGCAACCCAGTGATTCCATTCAGCCCTGACATCTCCAGACCCGCACTGTTTGCGCAGCGCACGAGCCGTGCCGGGCACGCGAGGTAGAGCGAATGGCCGTAAACACCCACGTCAAAACGGCGCCCAGCGAAACCCGCAAGTCTCACGGCCTGGACCGCGAGGCGCTGCTGCGCATCTACCGGCTGATGTACCTCTCGCGCAAGTTGGATGACCGCGAGATCCAGCTCAAACGCCAGAACAAAATCTTCTTCCAAATCAGCGGCGCAGGTCATGAAGCGGCGACAATCGCTGCGGCCCTGTGCCTGAGGCCCGGCTACGACTTTTTCTATCCCTACTACCGCGACCGCGCGTTGTGCCTGGCGCTGGGTGTAACCCCCCTGGCCATGCTGCTTGAAGCCGTGGGCGCGAAGGATGATGCCGCGTCCGGGGGCCGGCAGATGCCCTCGCACTGGGGCAGCCAGGAACTCAACATCGTCACGCAGTCCTCTCCCACGGGAACGCAGTTCCTGCAGGCCGCGGGCGCCGCGGAGGCTTCGCTCTATTTCGCTCAGGTGCCGGAAGCGCTGGAAGGGGCGCGGCGCGGGCCGATGGGCCACGCGGTACGCTGCCACGCAGACGACGTGGTGTACGTCTCCGGTGGCGATGGCGCGACGAGCGAAGGTGAATTCTACGAATCGCTGAATACGGCGTGCACCAAGAAACTTCCGCTGTTCTACCTGATTGAAGACAACGAGTTCGCCATCTCCGTACCCGTGGAAGCACAGACGCCCGGCGGTAACATCTCGCGCCTGCTGGGGAATTATCCCTGCCTTCTTGTTCAGGAGTGCGACGGGACGGACCCGCTGGAGAGTTACGAAGCCTGCCGGCGCGCAGTGGCCCATTGCCGGGAACGGCGGGGCCCGGCGCTGGTGCACGCGCACGTCACGCGCCCGTACTCGCACTCGCTCTCCGACGACGAACAGCTCTACCGCCCGCCGGAGGAGCGCCAGAAGCAGGCGCAGCGCGACCCCATCCCGAAGTTCGGACTGTTCCTCGTCCGCGAGCGGCTGGCGGACGAAAAGGTCATCGAACGCATCGAGCACGAGGTGGACGCGGAAGTCCGCGAGGCCGCCGACCGGGCTCTGGCCGCGCCGCCACCGGACGAAGGGTCCGCCACGCTGTGGGTGTATTCGCCGGACGTGGATCCTACCTCGGCGCAATTCGCCACGGAAGCGAAGCCCGCCGGCGAGCCAAAGACCATGGTGGAAATGGTGTCTGCGACGCTGGACGACGAGATGAAGCGCGACCCGCGAATCGTCGTGTTCGGGGAGGACGTGGCCGATTGTTCCCGCGAGCAGCATCTGGAGAAAGTGAAAGGGAAGGGCGGCGTCTTCAAAGCCACGGCGCACCTGCAGCGGCGCCACGGCTCGCACCGCGTCTACAACTCGCCGCTGGCGGAGGCCAACATCGTTGGCCGGGCCCTGGGGCTGGCCACGCGAGGGCTGAAACCTGTGGTCGAGATCCAGTTCTTCGACTACATCTGGCCGGCCATGATGCAACTGCGCGACGAGTTGCCGGTGATCCGCTGGCGTTCTGGTGGGAAATTCAAGTGTCCCGCGGTGATCCGCGTGGCCATCGGCGGCTACCTGACGGGCGGCGGGCCGTATCACAGCCAGTGCGGCGAAGTGCTGTTCACGCATATCCCCGGGCTGCGCGTGGTGATGCCTTCGACGGCGCTGGATCTGGCCGGTTTGCTNACGCACGGCCATCCGTTGCGACGACCCCGTGCTGTTCCTGGAGCACAAACATCTGTACCGGCAGCCGTATAACCGCTCGGCGTATCCTGGCTGCGATTTCATGATTCCGTTCGGCAAAGCGCGGGTGGCGCGGGAAGGTCGCAATCTGAGCATCATCACCTACGGCGCGGTGGTCCGCCGTGCGGAGGTGGCCGCGGCGGAACTGGAGCGCGAAGGCGTGTCCGTGGAAGTCGTGGACCTGCGCTCGCTCAACCCGTACGACTGGGACGCCATTGCCGCCACGGTCACAAAGACCAACCGCGTGATCGTGGCGCACGAAGATTGCCGGTCCTGGGGCTATGGCGCGGAGATCGCCGCTCGCATCTCGGAGGAACTGTTCCATGAATTGGACGCGCCGGTCCGCCGCGTAGCTGCGAAGGACACCTTCTGCGCCTACAACCCGCGGCTGGAAGACGAAATTTTGCCCCAGACCGTCCAAATCGTTCGCGCCGCGCGCGAGCTGCTAGCCTGGTAGCGCCCGCCCCGAATGCGACCTTTGGGACCGGCGCAGGCTGTCCCATCGCCCTTCAGTCCCGGTCCCGATCCGAGGGAACTTCTTGCATTCGTCTGCGTATCCAGTTTATAGAGGGACGGGCGTTCGCCCCGTATTCCAAGTCATAGGGAGCGTGGCGCGAGGTGAGGACGCGATGATTTGTCCGCGGTGCCAGAAGGAAATCTCCGAGGGGTCAAATTTCTGCTACTTCTGCGGGGAGCGCATGGCTGGGGGTGCTGCTCCGGCCCCTGGGGCGGCACCTGCCGAGGAGCCACGGCGGCTGGAGCGCAGCGTGACGGACCGCAAACTCGGCGGCGTGTGCGCCGGACTGGCCGAGTACTTGGGCATGGACGTATCTCTGGTGCGAGTGCTGGCAGTGCTTTCCGTGATTTTTTACGGCGTGGGGCTGGTCGCCTATCTGGTGGCCTGGATCGTGATTCCGGAAGGCCAGCCCGTCCCCGGAGCGCAACCGCATGCAACGCGCTCGCGACGGCTGCATCGCTCCAGAACGGACAGGAAAATCGGCGGCGTATGCGGCGGGCTCGCGGAGTTTCTGGAGGCCGATCCCTCCGTCATCCGCATCATCTGGCTGGTTTCGATTCTTGTGTTCGGCACCGGCCTGTTTCTCTACTTGTTGCTGTGGATCATCTTGCCGGCCGAAGATGCGAGGCCGGCGGGGATGCAGCCAGCGGGATGAGAAAAACCGAAAACCGAAAATCGAAATTCGAAAAACGAAAAACGGGGATTCGCCAATCCGGCAGCTCTGCTCTGCGGCCCAGGACGGAATTCTTCCTACCCTTTCAACAGGGGCGGACGTACCTTTTTCGGAGGTATGAGCAGGTCATCGAGTGAAATCGCGCCGGGCCCGCCCATAGCCAACGCCAGCGCGGCGGCGCCCACGATTAGCGCGAGTTCGTATTCATTCACCGCGAGATAGCCCTTCTTCGAATGCACCTTCCAGATGGCCACGGCCATCTCCGCGGTAAACAGCAGCGCCACCGGGCGGGTGAAGAATCCCACAGCGAGCAGCGCACCGCCGAAGACCTCCAGCGCGCCGATGGCATAGGAAGTGCCGTTGGCAAATCCCAACTGCGCGAACATGTCCGCGTAATGCCGCGGGTCAGTGAACAGCTTCGGCCAGCCGTGGAACACGAAGATCAGTCCCAGGGCCAGCCGCAGCACCAGCAACCCCAGCGGCCGCAAGGCGTCGAGAAATCGCATGGCATCCTCCGCGCCCAGCGCATTGTACCGCCGTTCCTAATTGCCGGCGCCTGTGCGCGAGACAGCGTACGGCATGTTGTACAATCTGACGTTTGCTGTTCGGCCGACGAGAGGGATGGAGACCCCCATTCGCACAATCGGAATCTCCACCGGCGGCGGAGACGCCCCGGGACTAAACGCCGTGATCCGCGCGGTGGTGCGTTGCGCCATGGAGTGCCATGGCTGGCGCGTGCTGGGCATTCGCAATGGATTTGACGGGCTGATCTGGCCGGAGCAGTGCGTGGAGCTGACCCGCGAGGACATCCGCGGGATTCTGTCGCGCGGGGGAACGATCATCGGCACGACAAACCGCGGGAACCCCTTTCGCTACGAGATCGAGGAAGACGGCGCCATTGTTCAGCGCGACTATTCCGTGGAATGCCTGGAGAACTGGAAGCGGCTGGGCCTTGATGCCATGGTCGTGATCGGTGGCGACGGAACACTGGCAATCGCCAACGAGTTTCAGGGGCGCGGCATTCCGGTGGTCGGGGTGCCGAAAACGATCGACAACGACCTGTCCTCTACGGACGTCACCTTTGGATTCGACACCGCCCTGCACGTGGCCACCGATGCCATTGACCGGCTGCAGACGACGGCGGAAAGCCATCACCGCGTGATGGTGGTGGAGGTGATGGGCCGGGACGCGGGCTGGATCGCGCTGCACGCCGGAATTGCGGGAGGCGTGCACGTGATTCTAATCCCGGAGATTCCCTTCACCATCGAAAACGTCTGCGCAGCCATCCGCCAGCGCGACGCCATCGGCCGGCACTTCAGCGTGGTGGTGGTGGCGGAAGGCGTGCGCCTGCCGGCCAAGGACGGGCTGGGCCGGCCGTTTCCCGTCTCGCGCGTGCGCAACCCCTCGGTGCTCATCGGCAATGCCATCGGCGAGGTGACCGGGAAGGATGTGCGTGTGACGATTCTTGGCCACGTGCAGCGCGGCGGGTCGCCCAGCCCATTCGACCGCATTCTGGCTACGCGGTTCGGGGTGGGCGCGGTCGATCTCATTGCGCGCGGCGAGTTTGGGCGCATGGTTTGTCTTCGCGGCACGCGCATCGAATCGGTTCCGCTCGTCGAGGCTCTCGGCACGCCCCATTTTGTAGACCCTCGGAGCGATCGCGTGCAGGCCGCTCGCGCGGTAGGGATTTCCTTCGGCGATGCGCCCTGAGATTTGCGCGCGCAGGCGCCCTCGGCCTCATTGGGCGGGTTTCCCCGGGTTTGATGCCGGTACCCTCATCTCGCGCGTTTTTCCGATGGTCTTCGCCATCGTGGTGATGCTCGGCTGGGCCGGCTGCCGGCACGCGGAACGTGCGGGCGAAGAGGCATTCGTCGGCGACCGCAGCGTCACGTTGTGGTCCAGCCTCGCACAGGTGCGCCAGCCCGTTGCCAGCCTGCATTACGGTGATCGCGTCGAAATCATGGAGCGGCAGAACGAGCAGGCGCGTGTGCGCACCGCCGCCGGCGAACTGGGCTGGACCGAGCAGCGCAACCTGATGGATTCCGCCCTGTGGCATCGCGCCCGCGAACTGGCCCAGGGGGCCCAGGCCATGCCAGTTCAAGCCCGCGCCACGAGCGATAAACTCACCAACGTGCACATTGAGCCCGGGCGCACTGCCCCGCGGACCTATCAGCTCCGCAGCGGCACACCACTCGAAGTCCTGGGGCGCGCCGTTGCGGACTATACGCGCGGCGGTTCGGAGGGCTCCGGCGGAGAGGCGGCGGAAACGCGGCACGAGGACTGGGCGCTCGTGCGGGCACACGAGGATCCAGTGGGAGAGATTGCCGGGTGGGTTTTGCGCCGCTTTGTGAAGTTCGAGTTCCCGCCCGATTTGCTGGACTATTCCACGCAGTACCGCTTTGTTGCCTGGTTCGAGCTGAGCCGCGTTCCTGCGGGCGAACCCGCTCCGCCACCGGCGGCTCCCGCGCGCCGGGCGGAACGGGAAGCCCCCGGCCCGCCGGAATCGTTGCGTGCCGGACAGACCCCCGCACCCACCGAGAAAGCCCAATACCTGGTGGCGGGGATCCAGGGACCGGAAGGGCAGTCTTGCGACTTCACGCTGATCCGCGTGTACACCTGGGGCGCACCGCGGCGGAGGTACGAAACGGCCTACGTGGAAAGCAACCTTTGCGGCAGCCTGCCGATTCGCGTCCAGCCGGCAGGCACCCGGGGGGTCAATGCTGAATTCGCTTTCACAAATCAGGGCCGCGCGGGCGAGGAACATCGGGAGTATGTGATGCACCAGACGTCTGTGCGCCGCACGGACAATCGCCGCCCGGCGCGGGGACGGCATTAAACGCGAAGAATTCGCTCAGGCTTTGCCCAGTGGCCCGGCGATGAGACTCAATCGAACACGATCTGGCTTATTTCTTTGCGGCGCAGCCGTGGGGGGCCTGCTGTTGACTGTTGCGCCGCGGATGTTTCGCGCCTGGGGAGCCGCGCAATCTTCCATT
>OCOJ01037591.1_pt2 | contig 12474 bp, 11 predicted proteins | sample 1539251 | NCBI WGS metagenome assembly OCOJ01 (sample SAMN01911457, study PRJEB22624) | soil metagenome | biome: Soil | place: Malaysia | collected 2012-04-30 | depth RA_metagenome m
CGAGCCGACATCGCCGCGGCTGAGGCGCGTACGGCGGAATACGAGCAGCGGCTGCGCGAGGCGCGGGCGGCGGTTTTTCGCGCCCAGGAAGCACGGCGCAAGGCGGCGATGGAAGCACGGGCGGCGGCCGCGACGGAGGCGCGCAACAGGGCGCAGACCCAGGTGCAAGCGGCCAAGCAGAACATTGAGAAAGATCGCGAAGCCGCCCAGGCCGCGCTGCAGGGGGAAGCCGCAGCGCTGGCTCGGGAGATCGTGCGTCGTGTGTTGGAGCCGGCGGGAGCGGGACGATGAGCACGGCGAGCAAGGTGAAGAATATCGCCCGCGTGGGCCTGATGGCGTTGCTTCTTGCGGGCGTCGGGGGAGTGTTCACGCTGCGCGCGCAGGAGCAGCCGGCGCCGCCGTCCCATCAGTCGTCGGGCGATTCGGCGCAGAATCCTGAGGGACCTCCCCAGCAGCTGGCCCATGAGGCGCGCGAGGCAGCAGGAGAAGAGAAAGATGAGACCGCAGAATTCAAGCAATCGCCGTCGGTTCGGCTGATCGCAAAGTGGACGGGAATGAGTCTGCAGCGCTCCTACCAGCTGAGTGTATTGTTGAACTTTGTGGTCATCGGCGGCGTGATTGTTTGGGTGGCGCGCAAATACCTTCCGGGAATGTTCCGCCAGCGCACGGCGGGGATCCAGAAGGCAATGCAGGAGGCACAGAAAGCCAGCGCAGAGGCACGGCGCAGGCTCGCCGAAATCGAGTCGCGGCTGATGAAGCTGGACGCGGAAATTGGCATGATGCGCGANTGCCGCCCAGAAAGCAGCGGCCGCGGAAGAGGCGCGCATTAAGGCTACGGCCGAGGAAGACGCACGGAAAATAGTCGCATCGGCGGAGCAGGAGATCGCAGCCGCGGCCAAAGCGGCGCGGCGGGCGCTGACGGTCCATGCCGCCGACTTGGCGGTGGGGCTGGCGCAGAAGCAGATTCATGTGGATGCCGCCACCGACCAGGCGTTGGTGCGAAACTTCGCCGGGCAACTGGGCGCAGATGGGGCGAGAAAGGGCGAGAATTAGCCATGGCCTCTGTTGCCAGCACCTACGCGCGGGCCTTCGCGGATGTGGTTCTGAGCGAGAAGCTTGATGCGCAGCGCGCGATTGGCGGACTGCGCCGGATCGCCGGCTTGCTGGCCGAGAGCTTGGAACTGCGAAGGGTGTGGGAGAATCCGGCGATTCCGGCAGAGCAGAAGCACCGGTTGCTGGATGCGATCGTGCGCCGCGAAGGCATTGAAAAGCCGGTGCGCAACCTGGTTGCGGTGTTGATCGATCACCGGCGCGTGGCGTTTCTGGATCGCGTGATTCAGCAGTTGGAAAGGGAACTCGACGCGCGGCTCGGATTTGCTGAGGCCGAGATCAAGAGCGTGCGCGAATTGAGCGATGCAGAGAGGCGCGCGCTGGAAGCGCAGATTGGCCGGGTGACGGGCAAGAGAGTGCGCGCCCGGTTCGGCGAGGATGCGTCGCTGCTGGGCGGCGTGGTGGTTCGCGTCGGCAGCACAATCTACGACGGCTCGGTAAAGGGGCAGCTGGAGAGGATGCGGGAAGCAATGAGCCATGGACTGTGAGCCACGAGCACCGTGGCTGCTCACAAGCTCAAAGCGCATCGCTCATAGCTAGAAGCTAAAAGCTGATTCTATGGCGCAAATCAAGGCAGACGAAATCACGAAACTGATTCGCGAGCAGATCGAGAACTACGAGTCGAAGATCTCCGTGGACGAGGTCGGCACGGTCATCACCCTGGGCGACGGCATCGCGCGTGTGTATGGGCTCGACAAAGTGATGGCGGGNGCGGGCGAACTGCTGTCGTTCCCGCACGGCGTGGCCGGCATCGCGATGAACTTGGAAGAAGACCAGGTCGGCGTCGTGTTGCTCGGCGAATATACGGAAATCAAAGAAGGCGACGAGGTGAAGCGTACCGGGCGCATCATGAGCGTGCCCGTGGGCGATGGCATGGTTGGGCGCGTTGTGAATTCGCTCGGCCAGGCGGTCGACGATAAGGGCCCGATCTCGACCGACAAGTTCATCTCGCTGGAACGGCTGGCGCCGGGCGTCATTGACCGGCAGCCAGTACGCGAGCCGATGGCGACCGGGCTCAAGGCGATCGACAGCATGATTCCGATCGGCCGCGGACAGCGCGAGCTGATCATCGGCGACCGGCAGACGGGCAAGACTGCGGTCGCGCTCGACACCATCATCAATAGCAAAGGAAACGACCTCATTTGCATTTACTGCGCAATAGGGCAGAAGCGGTCGTCGATTGCGCAGGTGGTAAAGATTCTCGAAGACGCCGGGGCGATGGAGTACACCATCGTGGTGGCGGCGTCGGCGTCAGAACCCGCGCCGATGCAGTACATCGCACCTTATGCGGCGTGCGCAATGGGCGAGTACTTCCGCGACACCAAGCGTCATGCGCTGGTGATCTACGATGATTTGTCGAAGCACGCGGCGTCGTATCGTGAGATTTCGCTGCTCTTGCGGCGTCCGCCGGGGCGCGAGGCGTATCCGGGAGACGTGTTCTATCTCCACTCGCGTCTTCTGGAGCGGGCCGCAAAGCTGAGCGACAAGAACGGCGGGGGATCGCTCACGGCGCTGCCGATTATTGAGACGCAGGCGGGCGACGTGTCGGCGTACATCCCGACCAACGTCATTTCGATCACCGACGGGCAGATCTATTTGGAGACGGATTTGTTCAACCAGGGCGTCCGGCCGGCGGTGAACGTGGGCTTGTCGGTCAGCCGCGTAGGCGGCAGCGCGCAGATCAAAGCGATGCGGCAGGTGGCGGGTACACTGAAGCTGGAGCTGGCGCAGTACCGGGAACTGGCGGCGTTTTCGCAGTTCGGCAGCGACCTCGACAAGGCAACGCAGGCACAACTGAATCGTGGCCAGCGCTTGGTCGAGGTGCTGAAGCAGAATCAGTTTTCGCCGCTGCCGTTCTCCAAGCAGATTCTCATCATCATGGCGGGCACGGGCGGATTCCTCGACGATCTGCCGGTCGATCAAGTGCGCGATTTCGAGAAGGGACTTTACCTGTACGTGGACGCGACCAATCCCGGGCTGCTGCGGACGGTCATGGAGAAGAAGATTCTCGACGACGGGCTGAAGGCGCAGTTGCAGGGTGTGATCAAAGAAGCGAAGCAGCAGTTTGTGGCGCAGAGGGAAGCGGTGGCGAAGTAGAGCGGAGGCTGTTCGTGAAATCGGCTTTGTGTATTGCCGCCTGCTGCGTTATCTCTCTGGCACAGGCGCAAACGCCCCAGGACACCAAGAACAAAGACATGCCGGCGTTCTTGAGGCAGCTGGCAGATACGCGCAAGACTGTCGCCGATGGCTACGTTCGCTGGGCCGAAGCGGCTAAGGCCGGAAACGTAGACGCACTTGTGGACATGTATACGAATGATGCGACGATACTCCCTGACGAAAAGGAAGCCGTCTCGGGGAAGGATGCGATTCGCACATTCTATAGGGACTGGCTTGCTCAGAGAGGTAAGCTCGTCGACCAGAAGTTCGAGAACATCAATTCTGTGCAGGAGGGCGACCTACTAATCGATAGCACAAAATTTTCCGGAATGCTGAACCGAAACGGCAAAGAAGTAGCTTTCGAAGGCAAGCGGCTTGTGGTTTGGAAGCGGGAATTTCAGGGGCCGTGGAAGATACTCCGCGACACATGGAACAAATCTTCCGTGGAGTAATGGTGCATAGATCCTTCGCTGCGCTCAGGATGACAAAGCTTTTGATTTTGGCTTAACGACCGACGACTGACGACTGATGCCTAATATTCTCGATATTCGCCGGCGGATTCGCAGCGTGATCAACACGCGGCAGATCACCAAGGCCATGAAGATGGTCTCGGCGGCCAAGCTGCGCCGGGCGCAGGAACGGGCGCTGGCGGCGCGTCCGTATGCGCAGATGCTGACCAATGTGCTGAAGTCGCTAGTGGGACGGGCGGAGATCTACGATCCGGAGACGGGCGAGCCGAAGCATCCGTTGCTGGCGCAGCGGGACGAGAAGAATATTCTGCTGGTTGTCGTTACCGGCGACAAAGGGCTGGCTGGGGCTTTCAACGCGAATATTACGAAAGCTGCTGGGCGGTTCCTCGGATCAAAGCCAGGGAAGAACGTAGATATCGAGGCCGTAGGGCGCAAGGGGCGGGACTTTCTGCGCAGGCGATATCCCGCCGCCAAGGTGCAGACGCGCAGCCTGACCGAGTTGGAAGAATCGATTGAAGCGGAGCCTGCCGCCGGCGAGCGCTCTGGACCGATCCAGATCACGGGTGAGCACGTTGGGATTCTGAGCAAGGTGGAGTTTGCGCAAGCTCGGGCGTTGGCCGAGAACGTCATTGCGCGCTATTGCCGCGAAGAGATTGACGCCGTCTACGTTGTGTTCAACGAGTTCAAGTCGGTGATTGCGCAGCGGTTAATTGTGGAACAGATTCTTCCCATCGAACAAATCGGCGAGCAGGCGGTGCGCCTGGCCGAAGAGATGACGGAGGAAGAGAAGAAGAGGGCCAAGGAAGCGGCGGTGAGCGCGGGCGTGGGCATGCGCGGTACTGAGGGTGGCAGAGAGGCCGCCTTGCAATTCGGCACGGCGCAGGTGGACTACATCTACGAACAGCCGCCGGAAGCGCTATTCCGGGCGCTGCTGCCCAAGTATGTGAGCGTGCAGATTTTTCGCGCGCTGCTGGAATCGGTGGCGGCCGAGCATGCGGCGCGTATGACCGCGATGGATTCGGCCACCAACAACGCGACGGACATGATCGACTCGCTGACCCTGGCCATGAACCGGGCACGGCAGGCGAAGATCACGAAAGAGATTATCGAGATCGTGAGCGGCGCGGCGGCGATGTGACCGCGCTTCGCGGGCCCATTCGACAACTTCGCGCTGCGAAGTAGCTCAGGGCAAGCTAAGAACCAGCGCAGCGGGAGCCCACGGCGGTCATCCCTTCGGCAGGCTCAGGGCAGGCTCTGAGCGAAGCGAAGGATCTGCGGGTGGGCGCAAAAAGGTTCAGGCAACAGAACTCAACGAGGTGTTATGCCAGAAAACATCGGACATGTCATTCAGATAGCGGGCCCGGCAGTGGACGTGCAGTTTTCCGACGGGACCCTGCCGCCGATCTACCAGGCGGTCAAAGTGGTGAGCGCCGGCTTCAAGGTGCCCGCCGAGATCAAGGTGATTCTCGAAGTGCAGCAGCACCTGGGCGAGGGCCGCGTGCGCTGCGTCGCAATGGAGCCGACCGATGGCATGGTGCGCGGCATGAAGGCCATCGACCAGGGCGGGCCCATCTCCGTCCCCGTAGGGCGCGGCACGCTGGGGCGAGTGATGAACGTGATTGGTGAGCCGGTCGATCAGCTGGGCGCGATCGAGTACAAGGAGAAGCTTCCCATTCACCGCCTGGCGCCGGCGTTCGACGAGCAGGCCACGACGGCGGAGATGTTTGAGACGGGCGTGAAGGTCATCGATCTGATTCAGCCGTTTTTGAAGGGCGGCAAGATCGGCCTGTTCGGCGGCGCGGGCGTAGGCAAGACCGTGGTTATCATGGAGCTAATCAATAACGTCGCCAAGCAGCACGGCGGCTACTCCGTGTTTGCCGGCGTGGGCGAGCGCACGCGCGAAGGCAATGACTTGTGGCTGGAGATGACGGAGTCGGGCGTGATCAAGCCGGGGAAGCCGGCGGAATCCAAAGCCGCGCTGATTTACGGACAGATGACGGAGCCTCCCGGGGCGCGCCTGCGCGTGGCGCTGACCGGGCTCACGGTGGCGGAATACTTCCGCGATGCCGAGGGCGCGGACACACTCCTGTTCATTGACAATATCTTTCGGTTTACGCAGGCGGGATCGGAAGTCTCGGCGTTGCTCGGGCGCATGCCCAGCGCCGTGGGCTATCAGCCGAACCTGGCCACGGAGATGGGCGAACTGCAGGAGCGCATCACCTCGACGAAAAAAGGCTCGGTCACTTCGGTGCAGGCGATTTACGTGCCGGCCGACGACTTGACCGATCCCGCTCCGGCGACGACGTTTGCTCACCTCGACGCCACGACTGTTCTTTCGCGGGCACTGACCGAGATCGGGATCTATCCTGCAGTCGATCCATTGGCATCGACGTCGCGCATTCTCGATCCGCGCATCGTTGGGCAGGAGCATTATGACGTGGCGCAGGCGGTGAAGAAGACGCTGCAGACCTATAAAGACTTGCAGGATATCATCGCGATTCTGGGCATCGACGAACTGAGCGAGGATCAGAAACTCACGGTGGCGCGGGCGCGTAAGATTCAGCGTTTCCTGTCGCAGCCGTTCCACGTCGCCGAACAGTTTACGGGTGCGGCGGGACGCTACGTGAAGATCGCTGACACAGTGAAAGGCTTCAAGGCGATCGTTGAGGGCAAGTACGACGACATTCCTGAGCAGGCCTTCTACATGAAAGGGCCGATCGAAGAAGTACTCGAAGCCGCGGAGAAGATGAAGGCAGCGTAAGAGCAGCCGTCAGCCGGCCGCCAGCCCTCAGCCAAACCGAGGAGCCGGCCGGAGGTGGTCTTGCTAGGGCTGGTGGCTGACAGCTGATGGCTGAAACGTTCCAACTCGAGATCGTCACGCCCGAGAAGAAGGTCGTGGCAACCCAGGCGGAGGAAGTCCAGATTCCCGGCAGGAACGGCTATCTGGGCATCATGCCGGGGCATGCGCCGCTGATCACTGAGCTGGCGGTTGGTGAGATTACTTACCACGCGAATACCCATGAGCTATGCCTAGCGGTGGCCTGGGGATTCGCTGAGGTGCTGCCGGACAAAGTGACCATCCTGGCGGAGACCGCCGAATTTCCCTCGGAGATCGACGTAGAGCGCGCGCGCAAAGCCAAGGAGCGCGCGCAGCAGCGGCTGACCAGCGGCGATGCAAGCGTGGACGTCGAGCGCGCTTTGAACGCGCTGCACAAGGCGGAGACGCGTTTGCATGTGGTTGAGAAGAACAAGTCGTAGGTGTCTCCTGGCTTAAGTTCGCATCCCATTCTGGCCGCCAGCTTGCGAGCGGGGCTGAATTCTCCATATACAATTGAGGCGCAATTCGTGATCGAGGACACGCCTCATGAATTCGAACTCTGCCCGTTCTTCTTTGCGGGTTTTTGTTTTCCTTTTGCTTGCGGGCCTTGCGGTAGGGCAGCAAGAGAAGCCCGTGCAGGCGGCCCATCCCCAACATCCCGTGCGGCTGGTCTCGCCGGACGTGCACGCCGACGGCAGTGTGACCTTTCGCTTCGCCGCTCCTAATGCGAGGGAGGTGAAACTGGCGCGGGAAGGCGCGGAACTGGTGGCGATGCAGAAAGACGAACAAGGCGTGTGGAGTGTGACGACCGCGCCGCTTGCTCCGGATTATTACGGATATTCGTTTGTGGCCGACGGCGTGCGTGGGCTCGATCCCTCGAACCATGGGCTGGTGCCGAACCTGATCACGCCGGAGAATTTCGTTCACGTTCCCGGGCCGTCGTCGCTGCCCTGGGAACTGAATGATGTCCCTCACGGCGAGATCCATCATCAGTTTTACAAGTCGAACGTCGCGGAGAATCAGCGCGACTTCTATGTCTATACGCCGCCGGCTTACGATCCGGCGGGGAAGCGGACGTATCCCGTGCTCTATCTGCTGCACGGCTTCAGCGACGATGCCAGCGCATGGACGGCGGTGGGACGCGCCAATGTGATCCTCGACAACCTGATAGCAGAGGGGAAGGCGAAGCCCATGATTGTCGTCATGCCGCTCGGCTACGGCACGATGGAGTTCGTGCGACGGGGATGGGGCGTCTGGGACGACCACGCCAAGTTGCGGGAGCAAAACTTCACCGAGTTTCGCGAAACACTGCTCAGGGAGGTCATGACGCAGGTCGGGAGCGAGTATCGAGTGAGCAATGACCGCAATTCACATGCGATTGCTGGGCTTTCGATGGGCGGCTCGGAATCGTTGCTGACGGGGCTGAACAATCTTGACAAGTTTGCCTGGATTGGCGCCTTCAGTTCGGGAGGGATCCCTGGCGATTTTCAAACAGACTTTCCATCGCTCGACGCGAAGGCGAATCAGCAAATCAGACTTCTGTGGATTGCGTGTGGGACTGAGGATCATCTCATCACGATGAACCGCCATTTCCGTGAGTGGCTGAAAAGCAAAGGAATTCAGCATGTCGATGTTGAAACGCCGGGCGAGCACACGTGGATGGTGTGGCGGCGCAATCTGGCAGAGTTTGCGGGGTTGCTGTTTCGCTAGGACTCGATGAAGCGGGAACGCCTGTTCACCGATACGGCCGGGTGGGCTGGGTAGGGGTCCTTCGACTCCGCTTGGCTTCTGCTTTGCAGAAGCCAATGCTCCGCTCAGGATGACAGGAGTGAGGTGATTACGGCACGTTCGCGTGCTCGTGATTCGGGGCGGGCACATATTTCACGGCGGCGGTGCGTTCTNAATTTATCCCAGGCAAACTTGCGGCCCTCGAGAGCGCGCTTCAGCGTTCTAAATAGCACCACCGAAAACAGTTGGCGGTAGGCGAAGCGCTGCAGCCAGACCTGACTAAGCAACAAGGGATCTTCTTTATCGTCGGGACGGCGGCGTTCGAGCGCGAAGGCAATCGCCGAGGCAAGAAAGTCAATTACCAGGAAGGCGAAAAAGAACGCCACCAGCTTGTGAAAGCTGGCGGGATCTGTGGAATCAGGATGGAAGTGTTTCTGAATGAAATACCAGATGGCGCCGACCGCAAACATGATGTCGATCAGCGGCGACACGAGCGGCAGCAGAATCTGGAAGATGACGATGTTCGGCAGGGCCACCAGGCCCAGAACTCCCTTGCGCGCCAAAACTACCTTATGCTTGTAAACGGCCTGCAGAATTCCGAACGACCAGCGAAAACGCTGACGCATCAGGCCGTTGGCGGTGGTCGGAGCCTCGGTGTAGGCCAGCGCCATGTCTTCATATTCGATGCGATAGCCGCGGCGCAGCAGGGCCATGGTGAGGTCGGCGTCTTCGGCGACGGTGTCGACGTGATAGCCTCCGGCCTCGCGCACGGCGGAGACGCGCCACGCACCGATGGCACCGGGCACCACGCTCACGGCGCCCAAAACGTCGAGGGCACGGCGCTCAAAATTCTGGCTGGTGATGTATTCCAGTGCCTGCCAGCGCGTCCACAGGTTGACGCGGTTGCCGACCTTGGCATTGCCTGCGATGGCGCCCACTTCGGGATTGATGAAATGCGGCACCAGGCGCGAGATGGCGTCGGGCGCAATGATCGTGTCGGCATCGATGCCCACGAAGATTTCAGCGCCGGCAAGATGTTGGAGTCCATAGTTGAGAGCGTCGGCTTTGCCGGAATTCGGCTTGCTCAGAATGACAACTCTCCCCGCAGCTTCCTCTGCCACGAACGCGGCCCGCGCGACCTCGAGTGTGCGGTCCCTTGAGCCGTCGTCGATCACGATCACGCGCAGGTTAGGATAATTGGAATTCAACGCGGCGCGCACGGTGCGCTCGATGACCTTTTCCTCGTTGTAGGCAGGGATGAGGACAGCGACCTTGGGCTTATACGAAGCAACTTCGGCCGGTCGGCCGAAAATCTTTTCATGCAAGCGGTCGTAGACGGCGGCAGCGCCAATAAAGAGCAGGCGGCCGGTCATGAGCAGGTCACCGAGCAAAAAGATCCAAGTAATGCCGACGATTCCGGCGTCAAAGAGCCAGAAGCCGAAGCTGTCGAGCCGCGCCACCCAGAGCTCTCCGGGCGGGAGCGGCGCCATCACCTCCGCTCGGGTCTTACCGAACAAGTCGTACACCGGGGCAATCTCNCCGGGGCAATCTCGTATCCGCGGGCGCGAATGCCATCGATGATCATGGGCAGGGCACGCACGGTTTCTGCGCGGTTGCCGCCGCCGTCGTGCAGTAGGACGATGTTGCCGCAGCGCAAGTCTTCGGCGCGGCACGGCGGCAGATGCGCCAGAACATAAGAACTGATCTGCTCCGCCGTGTGCCGCGGATTGTCGCTCCAGTCGTTGGGATCGATGCGGTTGCCCACCGTGATGTAGCCCTTGTCCTGCGCGAATTCAAGGGGGCGCACCTGATCGGCGGTGTCGGGTTCTTCATCGATGGCATAAGGCGGGCGCAGCAAAGTGGTGCGGATCCCCATCAGGCTGCCGAAGAGGCGCTCGGTCAGGTTCAATTCCAGCCGCATATAGCTGGAAGATATATTGCTCACATCCGGATGGGTGAAGGTGTGGTTCCCGATCGCGTTGCCTTCGCGGTAAATACGCTTGGCCAAGCCGGAAAACTTGTCGGCCTGGATGCCGATCAGGAAGAACGTTGCCGTTGCATGCTTGGCCTTGAGCACGTCGAGAATCTTGGGAGTCCACTCGGGGTCGGGGCCATCGTCAAAGGTGAGCACCACGCGGTCGGGGCTGTAGCCGTAGCGGCTCACGCGGTAGGGTTCTGGGAGCGATTGGAAGACCTCGTCGGTGATCAGTCTTGTGTTCGGATCGATGGTCAGATCCCGCGCGCCGTGGGTGGGCCGGTCCTCGATGCGGAGAATCTCGCCCTGGCCCTCCATGTCGACGTCCTGGCCCGGGGGCACGTCGCGCAACTTGTCGGCCGCACCGGCATCGCCGGGCACGTCCCAGACACGCCACAGGGAGCGGTCCTCGCCGCCCAGCCGCCAGAGGGCGAAGGTCTTGATGCCCAGCGTCTGCGCAGCGCGCATGTGATTCAGGGCGGTTACGGCATCGAGAAACCACACGTCGTGGCGGATACTCTTTTCGTCCAGATAACTGAAGTGAGGATTGAGCGCATCGTCATCGAAGCTGACATCTTCGTCGGAGTCGCGTGCGGCCAGCCATGCCTCCTGCACGCTGACGGAACTGTCCCGCTCATCGGACGGCAGCTTGCCCTTCTTTGGCTTGAGCGCCCAGTCGTAACCGTAGTTCGCAATGGCGCAGATGATCTTCTCCTTGGGGATCACGCGGTTGGCGAAGGCAAGGTTCTGCACGAACCAGTCCTGCGAGGCCACGGGACCGGAGGCGGCGCCGGGGTAGTGCTCATCGTAGTTCATGAGCACGACGCCATCCGCGGCAGCGGCAATAGCCGGGTAGTTGAATTCACCATTCTTGGGAGGTACGGCGACGTAGAGCTTCATAGCGCGCCGGTGAAGGTCCGAGGATAATTCCTGGAGCAGCGCGACATAGCCCGGCTGGCCGCTTGCCGGGAATGACTCGAAATCGACCATCAATCCGCGGTAGCGCCCCGAAGAGAGAAACTGTGCCGCTTGACGACGAAAGAGCGCGCGGGCATCGGGATCGTTCAGGAACTTAACGATGCCTTCCACCCAGTTCGAGCCATCGAAATTGTTGACCATGGGGAAGACTTCCATTTGCGTGTCTTCCGCATTGAGGAAGGGCATGACGCGGTCGTCGACGGGGCGAACGCTGTTGCCCTGGATCACGTCGAAGAACTTGTTGGTTTGATCATCCACCGCCTGCAAGCGCCCGTCGGGTGTGAGCACGTGCAGCCAGTCGGGATAGAGCAGGTCGATCTGGCGGGCGTAATCGCGCAAGGAGGAAAAGCTGGCGGCATCCCAGGGGACGTAGAACGCGGCGCGGATGCCCTCCTCCTGGTTCAGGGTGACTTGCGATGGTGGCAGTTTGGACCTGCGGTGGGAACGGCCGGCTTGCTTACGTTGACGTTTTTCCTTCTCGTTTTCCTTGAGGGCCTTGAAGGCACGTTTTTGCGGCGAAAATAAAAGTTCGGGCAAGGGCTCATCGCGCAGGGCAGTGTAGACGAAGACGATGATCAGAGCAGAGACAGAAAACGCCAGGACGTCGAAAAGGCGTCGCAGACGCTTCCAGCGGGCGCGTCTCGGGTCGTAGAAAACAGGTTCAGGCATGGAGTACGCAGGTTCATCGTAAGCTGCGCGCGGCACAGGGTCAATTCGCAGGAGCGACTTGGAGGACACCGCATACTGCGGATGAGGAGCTGTAAGAAAGCGTCGTCGGTCGTCGGTGCTCCGTCGTGGGTCCGGAGGCGTGTGCGAGAACGATGACGCGTACCCGCGCGAGAGAGTTGGAGCGCCCAACGGCTGGAGACAAGCTTCACTTCAGCCGCCGGAGAACTGCCCAAACGCGCTATCATTCGCAGCGTGCGGGAACTGGTGCGGAGAAATGCGCGGTTCTTTGTTGGAGCCACTCTGGCGGCGCTGGGTCTGCGCCTTTTTTTCTTTTTCTGGTTTCCGGCGGTGGTGGACGATTCGCGGCTCTATGCGAACATCGCGGAAAACTGGCTGCGGCACGGCATCTACGGCATAACCGACTCCGGGCAGATTGTGCCAACGTTGTCGCGGCTGCCGGGATATCCCGCCTTTTTGGCGGGCATCTTCGCGGTATTCGGAATCGATAGTTTTCGCGCCGCGCTGTTGGTGCAGGTGCTGTTCGACCTGGCCACATGTTTTCTAATCGC
>OCOJ01034081.1_pt4 | contig 12464 bp, 15 predicted proteins | sample 1539251 | NCBI WGS metagenome assembly OCOJ01 (sample SAMN01911457, study PRJEB22624) | soil metagenome | biome: Soil | place: Malaysia | collected 2012-04-30 | depth RA_metagenome m
GCGAGCTGGATGGCGCGGGAACAGGGCTGGATGGCCGAGCACATGCTCATCGTCGGCCTCACCGGCCCCTCAGGAAAGACCCACTACATTGCCGCGGCCTTTCCCTCGGCCTGCGGCAAAACCAACCTGGCGATGATGGTATCCGCGCTGGAAAGCCAGGGCTACCGCGTGACCACCATCGGCGACGATATTTCCTGGATGCACGTGGCCGCGGACGGCACACTTCGCGCCATCAATCCCGAGGCCGGATTCTTCGGCGTGGCCCCGGGCACAAACCGCAAGACGAATCCGAACGTCATGGATGCGCTCACCCGAAATACCATTTTTACAAATGTGGGCCTGACCTCGGCTGGGGAACCCTGGTGGGAAGGCATCAACGGCGCCCCGCCGGAGGGCACGATTGACTGGCGTGGACGTCCCCACACGGGCGGCAGCGAGCCCGTGGCGCAGGCGAATTCGCGCTACACCGTTCCCGCCAAACAAACGCCCTCGATCTCTCCGCGATTTGAAGACCCGGAGGGCGTGCCCATTTCCGCGTTTCTATTCGGCGGGCGCCGCGCCCGCGTTGCGCCGCTGGTGTACGAAGCCCGCGACTGGCCACACGGCGTGTTCGTGGCCGCAACCATGGCCTCGGAAACCACCGCGGCGATTACCGGGCAGGTTGGCGTCACACGGCGAGATCCCATGGCCATGCTCCCCTTCTGCGGCTACAACATGGCCCGCTACTTCGGCCATTGGCTGGAGATGGGCGTCAGAATCCCCAAGCCGCCGCGCATCTTCCACGTCAACTGGTTCCGCAAGGGCGCGGATGGAAAATACCTTTGGCCGGGCTACGGGGAAAACGTCCGAGTGCTGAAGTGGATTGTGGAACGCGTGGAAGGCAAAGCCAACGCGGTGGAAACTCCCATAGGCTATGTGCCCACGTCCGAGGCCCTGACTCTCGACGGCCTTACTATCCAGCACTCCACCATTCAGGAGCTGCTTCGCGTGGACGTGGCCGATTGGACTGCCGAACTGGAATCCACGCGGCAGTTTTTCGGTAGATTCGGGTCCACGCTGCCGCCGGAAATCTGGAAGGAGCACGAGAAGCTCCACCAGCGGCTGAGCCGCGTCAGCGTCCACGCCTCCTGACCGTGGGACAGGCTTTCCGCCCGTTCTCCGCCAATTGCGAACTTTTCCGGCGGCATTCCTAGCAACCACCAATCACGCCGCTCACAGCAGCCCGCGAATCCCCTCATCAAGGGCCACGTGTGTCTGCGGAAATCCGTTGATCGAAAACTCGGCACCGGCCTGTCGCGAGAACTTCAGATAGCGGCTGACCTGGTAATCCTCGTCGAAGGCGCTAAACAGCCGCGCGGTTTCCTGCTCGCCGAACCCGAAGGAGCCAAGCGGGACGGCTACGCCGAATTGCCCGGCCATGGCCAGGTACCGGTCCACGATCTGCCGCAGTTCGTCCACGCCCGAGGCCTCGCTGCGCGGCGATTGCCACCCGCAGAGCCTTTCGCTATCATACGGACGCCGCGAGGATTTGCGCACGCAATTCTGCATAGGGGCACGATTCCGCGCAGCGGGACGCCCCTAAGAGTAAAGTCCCACGGGTCAAATGAGAGGAGGAGTCATGCCCCTAACTGCGGGCCAAGCGGCCCCTGAATTCACCTTGAAGGACCAAAGCCAGCAGGAAGTGAAGCTCGCCGATTTCCGGGGAAAGAAAAACGTGGTTCTCATCTTTTATCCCCTCGACTGGAGCCCCACCTGCACTAAGGAACATGCCTGCGTGGTGAACGAAATGAAGCGCTTCGAGCAGCTCAACGCCCAGGTGCTGGGAATTAGCGTGGACAGCGCCTGGTCGCACAAGGCCTACGCGGAAAAAATGAACATCCAGTATCCGTTGCTGGCCGACTTCCACCCGCGGGGCGCGGTAGGCACCCAATACGGGGTGTATCTCAGCGACAAAGGCATCACCGGCCGCGCCATTTTCATAGTGGGAAAAGACGGGAAAATTGCCTGGGCCAAGAATTACGACATCCCGGTGGTTCCCGACGTGGACGAAGTGGCGAAGGCGCTCTCCGCTATTCACTAACCCGCCGTCCCTGACAGATAGGCAATCCATGCTCCGCGGCAGCATGGACCTGAAGAAGAAAGTGCCCACGGCCGGCACAGCATTTGCCGTGGCTGCCATGAGCCGTGAACTCTACACGCCTCGGTAGATCTGCCAGAGCAGCAACGCGTTTAACCCGATGATGCCCGCCGCGGTGAACCAGGCGAGCGCAATGGTCCCAGGCCGGTTGGCGAACTCCCCCATCCTTGCGCGGTTCGAAGTGAACTGCACGAGGGGCACAACCGCGAAGGGGAGCTGGAGGCTCAGAATCACCTGGCTGAGGATGAGCAGTCCGGTGACGTGCTTCGGCCCCATCAATCCGATCACCAGCGCCGCGGGCACCACGGCCGCCAGCCGCGTCACCAGCCGCCGCAGCCACGCCGGCAGGCGGAATCTCAGGAATCCCTCCATCACGATCTGCCCGGCAAGCGTTCCCGTCAGTGTGGAATTCTGGCCCGAGGCCAGCAAGGCTACGGCAAACAGAGTGCTCGCCAGGCTGGCCCCCAGCAAGGGGCTGAGCAGCTTGTACGCCTCGCCGATCTCCGCGATGTTGTTCATCCCTCGTGTGTGGAATGCCGCGGCCCCCAGCACAAGGATGGCCGCGTTGATGAAGAAGGAAAAACCCAGCGCCAGGGAAGAGTCCAAGATGCCGAAGCGAATGGCCTCGCGCTTTCCGGCTGCGCTCTGGTGAAAGGACCGCGTCAGCACCAAGCTGGAGTGCAGGTACAGGTTGTGCGGCATCACCGTCGCGCCCAGGATTCCCACGGCGATGTACAGCATTGTGCCGTTGCTCAACAGTTCCGCCGAGGGCACCAGCCCGCGGGCCGCCACGCCCCAGATGGGCCGCGCCAGCAATAATTCGTAGGCGAAACAGACACCAATCAGGCAAATCAGCGATATCACAAAGGCTTCGATCCAGCGGAACCCGCGGTGCTGCAGCATCAGAATGAGCAGCACATCGAACGCAGTAATGAAGACACCCCAAATGAGCGGGATGCCGAAGAGCAATTGCAGCGCCACCGCCGAGCCCAGCACCTCCGCCAGGTCGCAGGCCACAATGGCGATTTCGCTTCCCAGCCAGAGCGCGATGGTGGTGCGGCGCGAATAGTGCTCCCTGCACGCCTGCGCCAGATCGCGACCGGTGGCCACGCCGAGCTTCACGCACAGAGCCTGGAGGAACATAGCCATCAGGCTGCTCAGCAGGACCACGGAAAGCAGGGTGTAGCCGAACCGCGATCCCCCCGCCACGTCTGTCGCCCAGTTGCCCGGGTCCATGTAGCCCACAGCGATCAGGTATCCCGGACCGGCGAAGGCCAGCATCCGGCGCAGAAATCCCGCGCCGGCGGGTATGCCGACCGTGCGATGAGACTCTGGAAGGGAGGGAAGGGCTACGCCGGAAACGGCAGCCCCAGCCCCGCGCGCGCCAGCGGCCGCAGCCCCCGGCATAGGGGCGGCATCGAGCACGTTTTCGAAGGCGTCCTGCATTCCTCGGCCTGGAGGTTGTTAATCTCGCTTAATACAAAGAATAAAGTACCGTTAATCCATTCCCGCAGTCAAGATTGATTTCTGCAAGCGTGCCGGAGCGGCACCCTCCCCGGACGGCGCAATCTGCCCGGCTCTGCTATAGTGGTGCGCGGAACAGGAGGTGGACATGACCGATCAGCCGAAACCCGAAGCACAGCTTCAAATCAAGGCGGATGAGAAGGAGCTTCAGGGGGTGTACTCCAATCTGGTCATGATTCACCACAACGCGGAGGAATTCACCCTGAACTTTATCTACGTGTTTCCCAACGCGCCGCAGGGAAAACTCATGTCCAGCGTGATCGTCAGCCCGGGCCACGCCAAGCGCCTGCTGCGCGCGCTGGCGGAAAATATCGGGCGCTATGAAGCGCAGTTCGGCCAAATTCCGGAGGCCCCCGGCGGCGCTCCAGAACCGAAAGTGGGATTCGTGCATTGACCGCGAGCCCGGCTAGCTACGAGGATTTCGGTCGCCGGGAGAATGTGGATGGATTTCCGGATTGAGCCTATGACCCCGGATGACTGGCCTGCGGTCAAGGCCATCTACCAGGAGGGAATGGCCACGGGAGTGGGCACATTTGAGACGGCGGCCCCCTCGTGGGAGCAATGGGATGTGGCACGCCTGCCGCATTCCCGCCTCGTGGCTCGCGGTACGGTGGTTCTCGGTTGGGCGGCTTTGAGCCCGGTCTCCAAACGGTCGTGTTATGCCGGCGTGGCGGAAGTCGGCGTGTACGTCGCGGAGTCGGCCCGCGGCCAGGGCGTAGGTCGCGCGCTGCTCGATGCCCTGGTCGAATCTTCCGAAGCGCATGGAATTTGGACCTTGCAGGGTGCGACGATCGCATCGAATACGGCAAGCATCGCGCTGCAGCGACGATGTGGCTTTCGGGTCGTCGGGCGCAGGGAGCGAATCGGAAAACGTGACGGCGTATGGCACGACACCATCCTGACCGAACGCCGCAGCCGGCGGGTCGGTGTGGATTAGGCACAACATGCCGGAGTTTTCATGGATGATATGCCTCGCCGACGCGGCGAGGTCGGATGGCGCCGCCTCAAGTTCCCAGGGTCAGGACGTGGTCACGACAATCGTGTGAGGAACGCCGCGCCGAAGGTAAATTTACGGCCCGGGTAGCGGCGGTCCAGTGCAAAACGCTCGCCCGTATCCCGAAACGCCTGCCCTCCCATCCAGGCGAGTCCGCTGGCCGCTACCAGTTGCGCCACTTCTTCCGCGCTGCGGACCGCACCCGGCTGTGGAGCATGAGAGCCAAAATCAAAGGTCAGCACGAGCACGCCGCCGGGCCGGAGCAGCCGCGCGAGCCGCGCCAGGGCAATCGCCTGCTGCTCTTTGGGCAGGTGTTCGAGCACGCTCGCGGAAATGACAGCGTCGAACGGCCCTGCCAGCTCCGGCGGCGGAGGTGCTTCCAGCAGATTCTGCGAAGAAACACGCAGCGGCCAGCGATGCCGCGCCGCGGCGCGTCGCGTGGCTTCGCACAACCGCTCGTCAATGTCCAGGCAAGCCACAGGGCAACCTCGCGCGGCTAGGAAGTAGATCGGCAGCGTGGCCGCACCGCCGAAATCGAGTACGCGCGGCTGTTCCTCTCCGCCGGCAAACAGAGACGCCGCGGTCGCGGCGTACTCCCACAATTTGTGGCGGCGCACAAAAACCCTGCGGCGCAGCACGCCGTTTACGGCAAACGGCGTGCCCCCCACGCCGAGCCGAGCCGCAAAGGCGCGCAGCGCCCGCGCCCATGGTGCCACCTGGGGCAGCTCGAGATCGTGCGGATCGTACGTGCGGCTGGCAAAAGGCGGCGCGCCCATGGCCGCTTCTTTTACCGTTTCGTGTCCGGCTACGCAACCGCGAGCCGCCCCGCGTGTTGAGCTATGGTAGAGTACGCGAACATCGCCATGAAGCAGTACGGCCGCTACGAGGTATTGCAAGAAATCGGCAGTGGCGCCATGGGTGCGGTCTTCAAGGCCCGTGACCCGGTGATGGACCGCGTCGTGGCCGTCAAGACCATCCACGCCTCGGCGCTGGTCGGCCCGCTCGCCGACCAGTACCGTGAGCGCTTCACGCGCGAAGCGCGTGCCGCCGGCCGGCTGGCGCACCCCGGCATCGTCACCGTGTTCGACGCCGGCGTGGAAGGCGACACGCCTTACCTCGTGATGGAGTTCGTTCCCGGGCGCACCCTCGAGGACGTTCTCAACGCCGGCGAGCACTATTCGCTCGACAGGGTCTGCGAAATCGGCCAGCAGCTCGCCGAGGCTCTCGGCTACGCCCACGCCAACGGTGTCATCCACCGCGACATCAAGCCAGCCAATATTCAGCTCACTGGCAACCCCGAGCGCGCCAAGATCATGGATTTCGGCGTGGCCAAGCTGACCCAGGCGCAGGTCACATCGACCGGGACACTGCTGGGCACCCCGGCCTACATGGCGCCGGAGCAGTTCACCGGCATGCCTCTCGACGGCCGCTCCGATCTTTTTTCCCTGGGCGTCATCCTCTACTGGATGGCCACCGGTGACAAGCCGTTCACGGGCGACACGATCACCGCCGTGTCCTACAAGATTGTCCACACCGAACCAATCGCCCCGCGGCAACTGAACCCAGGAGTGCCGCCTCCGCTGGAAGCCATCATCCTGAAATGTCTGGCCAAGGACCCTGCGGCCCGCCCGCAAACCGGCGACGAGTTGGCCACCGATCTTGCGGCGCTGCGCACCGGCGTGCCGGCCGCATCCGCTGCCGGGATCCTCACGGCACCTGCCGCTGGCGCAAGTCCCAGCGCCACAATTTCAAGCGCGGTCACCGTGCCGCTCGGCGCCAGCGCGCAAGTCCGGCGTTCCGCGATGCAGGTGCCAACACAAACCCCGCCGCCAGCCACGCCGGTGCCGCCCGTAGCCGCTCAGCGGACCGGCGCACCCGCCGTGCCGCGCCCTCCCGCACCGGAGATTCCTCGTCGCGTCATTCCGGCTCCCGCGCCTGCGCACTCGGGCGCAAAGATTTGGATCGGAGTCCTCGTTGTGCTGCTGGTTCTGGCCGTTGCGGGCGGGGCCTGGATGATAAAGCAAAACAAAGACCGCGAAGCCGCCGAACTGGCCGCTCGCCAGCAGCAAATCCCTGCGCCGGCTCCTCCGCCTCCAACCGCAAACCCATCGGCGACTGCGCCTGCGCCTGCTACCTCGGCGCCTGCGGAATCCAAGCCTGCGCCAGCGGCCAAACCTCCCGCGCCGGCAAAAATAGAAAAGCCAACGGCGCCTGAGCCCCAGCCCGACGTCAGCGGATTCCCATTGCGGCTGGAAGTCTCGGCAAGCGCCCCGACCAACGTGGAAATCACTGCGGATGACAATCCGGCGCAGATGCATTCCCTGCGCAGCGGCGGCACGCTGCGCGCCGGCGCCAGCAAGATCTTCCAAGTTCGCACCGACAACGCCGGCGCCTTGCACCTGAAACTGAACGATCAGGACATGCCCGAGCTGGGACCGCTGGGTTCGCCCAGAACGGTACGGTACACGGCGAGAAATCTTGCTCCCACGCAGCGCGTCGCCACGGCACAGCAGGGCGACGACAGGTCAGCGACGCGCCCGGGCCCCTTCAAGAAGACACAGGTGGATATGGAGGTCTCTAACCTCCCGAGGTTTGCCGACTTCGCGGTCTGGGTGGACGGGGAGATTCTCTACGAACGTCCGGGCCTGATGGAGGCGGGCGCGGATTCACTCTCCCAAATGAAACCCATCGCGCCTGGGACACACACCATTTCCGTGTTTATCGGAAGCCGCAAGGCGGGCAAGGGCGTGAAACACGAGGTCACCGGCGACTTCTCCGCCGGCCAGACGCGCACCGTGCGCGTGCAGACGCACTTCGAGGGCCGGCGCGGGCCGGGCATGTTCATGTTCGAACTTTCTTTGGAATGAGGGCCCCAAAAGCGCTTGGGCCTTCAGGCGGAGAGTTTGGCTTCGTTGGCCGGGGGCACTTCAATCACCCATCCCTGCGTTTTTTCCAGGAATTGGAGCCCCAATGCAAATCCCTGTCCCTGCAGCGACTGGCAATAGGTGACGCGGGCGAGCGACCGAAAACCGCCGGGAAGCGAGGAAAGCACCAGCCGGTCGTTCTTCCTCCACGGCCGCACGGAATAGACCCGCGCGCCGTTGGCACTCACATTTTCCGTAAACGTGCTTTCTGTCCCCTGGACGTTTCCATGGCCGGAGAGCTGCACGGCTATGGCCATGGGGACGCGCTTTTCGGCCCGTTCCACGTTCGACTTCATTGCCTGGCCCCTCCGAAGAGTCTTCGCCTGGGAGTCGGAAGGGCTACTACCTGCGGATCCGCTCCGGGCGGGGTGCGTTATCCATCCTCTCCTTCGATACCGGCTTTGTACAGGCCGGTTTTGGCAGGGAGACACCAACTCGTTAACGGTCTCCAAGTGGTAGATGGCTATGTGCTGAGACCGGCGCGACAAGCCCTCAATCCGGCATCTTGGGGATTCGGGACCTGCCTGCCCCGACGCCCGCCACCGGCCACGATTCAAGCGCCCTGCATCTGGCCGGAGTCCCACCCACCAAGTTTACGGGGAGGAGCAAGACGGGTATCATGCGGTCAAGTTCTCAGAGAAATTAGATTCTAGCCCGCTTTGCGCGCCAAAGCCCTATGAGGTACTGTGGATCCAATTGACCTTCCGGATCTCGCGAGCCCGCAATTCAAGGCCAATCCCTACCCCTTTTACGCTCGCCTGCGCGCCGAAACTCCCGTGGTCCGCGCCCGCGTGCCGATAGCCGGGACCGCGTGGCTTGTGACCCGGTTCGACGACGTGGTCACCGTGCTCAGAGACGGAAGATTCGCCAACGACTGGTCTCCACGCATGCCGTGGTTCCTTCGCCGTTTCGCCAGGCCGATTACTCGCCACATGCTGGCTCGCGACGCTCCAGATCACACTCGCTTAAGGACATTGGTGAACAAAGCCTTCACGCCCCGCCTGATCGAGCGGTTGCGCGGCAGGATAGAAAGCCTCAGCAATGAGCTTCTGGATGCCACAGTCGCAGGAGGGGGGATAGATCTCGTCCGCGGCTACGCACTGCCTCTTCCGATCACCGTCATCGCTGAGTTGCTGGGAATACCAGCACAGGACCGCCTGCGGTTCCACGCCTGGTCGCGACGCATGGTGGCGGCTTCCTCGAACATGCGCATGCTGAAAGCTCTCCCAGGGGTTTGGTCGGCCATCCGATACATGCGCCAGCTCTTTGCCGAGCGCCGTGCGCACCCGCAAGACGATCTGATAACGGCGCTAGTCCAAGCCGAAGAGGCAGGCGACCGCCTGAGCGAGGAGGAGCTGGTGGGCATGGTGATCCTACTCATGCTCGCCGGCTACGAGACCACTGTGAACCTAATCGCTAGTGGAACTCTGGCCTTGTTGGAGCACCGGGAGCAGCGCGAGCGCTTCCTGCGGGAACCGGATCTGGGCGAGTCTGCTGTCGAGGAGCTGCTGCGGTACACAAGCCCGCTGGAGATTGCCTCGGTGCGCCTGCTGCGCGAGGAACTAAAGATCGGGTCCAGGCTTGTTCCGCGCGGCGAGCTGATACTGGCCGTGTTTGGCTCGGCCAACCGCGACGAGGCTCAGTTCGTGAACCCGGACGTGTTGGACATCGCCCGAGAACCAAACCGGCATGTGGCCTTCGGGCAGGGCGCGCATTTCTGCCTGGGCGCGCCACTGGCGCGCTTGGAAGGGAGGATTGCCCTGACCACTTTGTTCCAACGGCTGCCGAACCTGCGGCTCGCAGTGCCTCCGGAATCGTTGTGCTGGCGCAGAAGCTTGATCTTCCGCGGGCTGGAGGAGTTGCCGATTCTTCCTGGGTAGTTGTTGATCTGGGCGCGCTCGCAACCCACCCCTTCAAGGCGTAAAGAGCACTAGTTAAGGCTTCGGGGCGGGCGGAGGCAGGTCGCGGGCTGGGCATTGGCTAAGAAAACCGGAGCTTTTGTGCGAACCGTCGCAAAACGGCTTGTTGTTGGAATGGCCGCAGCGACATAGAGCCACAGCCGTCCGTCCGGCCAGACCAAACGCCTTTCCCGTGGGATCGACAATACTGATGTTGCCTTCGATAAACAGCGGGCCGTTGTCTCGCGGCGTGATTTTTACGTCGGACATAATATCTGATTTCCTCCGTCTCTGATCCGTCTGCTCTGTGTCTCTGTGAGATCAGTAATGAAATCGCTCGCGCGCGAGCATGCAAGCACAGGCTAGAAGCCCGCGCTACCTAATACTTCGGCACGCGCGGATCCACTTCGTCCGACCACGCCAGGATGCCGCCTTTCAAATTCCAGATTTTGCGGAACCCGGCCTGGCGGAGGAATGCGACCGCATCCGCCGAGCGCTTTCCGCTCCGGCAGTGCGCCACGATCTCGCGCGAGCTGTCCAGTTCATTGACACGCCGCGGCAGGTCGCCCAGCGGGATCAGATGCCCCCCGATCTGGCAGATTTGATATTCATGTGGCTCGCGCACGTCCAGGATGAACACGTCGTCGCCGCGGTCCAGCCGTGCTTTCAGTTCGCGCGGAGTAATTTCCGGAACGCTCACAGTCGGTGCCGCCTCCTCGCCGCGGATGCCGCAGAATTCCTGGTAGTCAATCAGTTTGGTAATAGTGCGCTTCTCCCCGCATACCGGGCAGTCCGGATTCTTCCGCAGCTTCAATTCCCGGAATCGCATCTGGAGCGCGTCAAACAGCAATAGCCGCCCCACGAGCGAGTCGCCTTTCCCCAGGATCAGTTTGATCGTCTCCATAGCTTGGATGGAGCCGACGATTCCCGGCAGTACGCCGAGCACTCCGCCCTCCGCGCACGAAGGCACCAGCCCGGGAGGAGGCGGCTCGGGATAAAGGCACCGGTAGCACGGCCCGCCGGGAGCTCCAAACAGGGTGGCCTGTCCTTCGAATCGGAAGATCGAGCCGTACACGTTGATTTTGCCCGAGAGCACGCACGCGTCGTTCACCAGGTAGCGCGTGGGAAAATTATCCGTGCCGTCCACGATGATGTCGTAGTCGCGGAAGATCTCGAGCGCGTTGGCGCTCGTGAGCATGGTTTCGAAGACTCTGATTTCGATTTCGGGATTCAGGTTAGCCAGCCGTTCCCGCGCCGCTTCCACTTTTCTCCGGCCCACATCGCTGGTTCCAAACGTCACCTGCCGCTGCAGATTGGTGAAATCCACCTTGTCGAAATCCACCAGCCCGAGATGCCCCACGCCCGCCGCGGCCAGGTACAGCCCCAGCGGCGCGCCCAGGCCGCCTGTGCCGATCATCAGCACGCGCGCCTGCTTCAGTTTGAGCTGCCCCTCCATGCCTACTTCCGGCATGATCAGGTGACGGCTGTAGCGCAGAATTTCGTCTTTCGAGAGTGCCGCCGCGGCCTCCGCCGGCGCTGTCTTCGTCCCCATCGTTCTCACTCCGTCGCTTCTTTACTTCCCTGCCTGCCTGCTTCCCTGCCTCCGGCTATCGAGGGCACGATGCTCACCGTGTCCCCATCGCGCAGCGGTGTGGCCTCCTTCTGGAGGTAACGGATGTCGTCGTCGTTGACGTACACGTTCACAAAGCTGCGCAGGCGCCCGTCGTCCTGGTAGAGGTGCGGCCGCAAATCACCGTGCTGGGCAATCAGCGTGCTTAGCGCTTCGCCAACGGTCTTCGCCGCCAGTTCCACGTGGTCGCGCTTCCCCGCGTACGGCCGCAGCGGGGTGGGAATCATCACTTTCACAGCCATTCCGTCTCTCCTCGTTTTGATCGGAAGCTCATCACATCAGCCTATTTCGATGCTTTCCGCCGCATATCCGCTGCGGTCGTCGGCCAGCCGCCACGAAGTCATTTCTCCCGGCCGGCTCGCCTCCACACCCAAAATCACGTAGCTGTACCACGGCCAGGCGTGCTCGCGGTCGAATTCGCTCGGCCGCGCCGGATGGTCCGGGTGAGTATGATACCAGCCCACGAGCTCCAGGCTCCGCTCGGCGGCTGCGCGCTCCGCCCGCAGCACGTCCTCCGGCGTCACCGCAAAGCGATTGCGGGGCGAATCGTCCCGGCGGTTTTCGAGCGGCAGCACTGCGGTCACCTCGCGGACGGAGCCCTCGCCGTCGCCACGCAGCTCGCGACCCAGAAGCGCGCCACACACCTCGTGGGGATACCCGCGGGCACCATGCTCGCGGATCTCATCGCGCACCGGAGAGGTTATACGCAACCGCACCAGCGTCACTGCTCCTGCCAGAAGCGTTCGCTCAGGTATTTGTCGCCTGAGTCGGGAAAAATTGTCACGATCACAGCCGGCTCCCCGCGTGGCAGCCGCGCGGCGACGCGAAAACTGCCGGTCAACGCGGCGGCCGCGCTGGGGCTCACCAATAGGCCCTCTTCACGCGCCAATCGCATAGCCAGGTAGTAGGCGTCCTCAGTCTGGATTTCCAAGTTCTCGTCCGCAACCGCCGGATCGTAAATCCTCGGCACGATGGCGGAGGGCATGTGTTTCCAACCCTCCAGCCCATGGAACGGCCCGTCGGGCTGGAGGCTGGTGCAGCGGATGGCGGGGTTGCGCTCCTTCAATCGCCGCGACGTGCCTACAAATGTGCCGGTGGTCCCGAGCCCGGCTACGAAGTGAGTGATGCGCCCTTCCGTCTGCGCCCAGATCTCCTCCGCGGTGGTCCGGTAGTGCGCCAGCCAGTTCGCCGGATTGCTGTACTGGTCGGGGTAGAAATATCGCTCGGGATCCTCCGCGTACAACTCACGCACGCGGCGGATGGCTCCGTCGGACCCTTCGTCCCCGGGCGTAAACACCAGCTCGGCGCCGAACGCGTGCAGAATGCGTTTCCGCTCCTCCGAGGCGCTCGCCGGCAG
>OCOJ01041930.1_pt1 | contig 12461 bp, 11 predicted proteins | sample 1539251 | NCBI WGS metagenome assembly OCOJ01 (sample SAMN01911457, study PRJEB22624) | soil metagenome | biome: Soil | place: Malaysia | collected 2012-04-30 | depth RA_metagenome m
CCTCGCCTCTTCCCACCCTCACTGCGCTGGCTATCATGAACTTAGCGAGTAGCTGCCATGCTTCGAAATTTTGCTATCCGGCTCAGTTGTCCCCTGGGCGACAGCGACACGTGGGTTACGCTCTCCAATCGGGAAGAGTCTTTCGAACAAGTCCTGCAGCAGACGTGGGATTTCAAATGCCGCGAACACGGGCCGCAGCGCGGCATCCCGAAGGAGGTTTTGGAAGTCGCGCCGATTGACGAGCCGCAACCCAAGAAAAAATCTGTTGCGTCTCTTGCCGTTCCGTTTCCTTCCACCAGCGCCAAAAAAACTCCTCGCTCCAGTCCGCGCATGTTGCTGCGGGTTCCCGTGACGATCTATGGCTTCGCCGGCCAGGGAGGCGCCTTCCACGAGGACACGGAAACCATCATGGTCAATTCCAGCGGAAGCCTTGTCACCATGAGGACGAAACTGGAACTCGGTGACAATATTTTCCTCGTGCACAAAAGCAGCCATCAGGAGCAGCAAGTCCGCGTAGCTTACGTGGACCGCTACTCCGATCGCGAGTGGCGCGTGGGCCTGGCCTTCAAGCAGCCCATCCTCAACTTCTGGCGCAAGAACCGCCGTTATCCTCGCATTACCAAATCACTCCGCGTCGTCGTCAAAGGCACCGATGCGCAGGGCCACCGTTTCGTCCAATCGGCCTACACCATCGATCTCAGCCAGGAAGGCGCACGCCTCGACGGTATCGGCTTCCTCACCGCTCCCGGCCAAACCATTCAGGTTTCTCGTCACTGGCGCAAAGCCAACTTCCGGGTGATTTGGATTGGCCAGGTAGGTACGACGGAAGCCAACCAGGTCGGCATCTTCGGCTTGCAAGCCGACAAAGACATTTGGCACGTCAAATTTCCCAGCCCCGGCGCCGCCCCTGCCTCACAAAGCGAGAAACCCCCAAAGAAGTAGTTTCCTCGCCGCCGATTGGTCCGCTCCCCGGATGGACGCGCAAAGGAAAAACCCACATGCGTTGTTCACATGTGGGTTTCTGGGAATTCGTCCTTCGTCGCGCGCTCTTCCCGGCCTTTAGGAATCCCAGTAGTGGGCCGGTACCTAGCCTAGGGCTTGGACGAGGCTGCAACGGCGCTGGACTGCCCTGTGCTGTGATACGAGTTTACTATTTTCTCGAACGCCGGCTGCATGTCGCGAAACAGCGGTTCGACGCACCAAATCGTCACTCTTGTGTAATTACTCCCCGACCCTATAATCGCAGTCAGAAATTCCAGTGGCAGGTTGTTCCCTTTGGTCAGATTTCCCCGGTAGAAAATCAGCATACTTTTTTTCCCATCAATAGTAACGGGCGACTCCGAAAGTTCCTCATAGTTCCCAAGCGTTCTCCGAGCCGTTAGCAGGCTAAGGTCCTTATAGCTGTCCAGGGATCCGGGGTATTCCTCTTGGACCACCAGCAGGTAGCGCNNGACCACCAGCAGGTAGCGCATCTTGTCCCGCGAGCTGAGCGCCGCCACCGTCTCGGGCAAACGCCGCAAATCCGGGTTGATCATCCATTCCGCAGGCAGCGTCAGCGAGAATCTTCCGGTCCTGTTGAGGTACTGCGTGCCATTTAGAACGTCGTCGATCTTGGGTAGATCCTTTTTCAACGGCGCTGTTTCAGGTGTACCGCCCGGGGCCGTCCCTGGCGCCGGCGCGCCGGCCGCGCCATTTTCCGGAAAGCTAATCGTCAGGATGTCCGTCCGCTTGAGTTGCATCTTCCCGTACGCGGTCTCGACTTCAATCTTGTCGGCCGTGACTGCGGTCATGTGCCCAACAATTTTAGTGCCGTCCTTCAGCAAAATCTCTTCGGCCACGGCTGGCAGACAGGTAATCAGCCCTGCCGAAAAAACCAGCAGGAAAATCGGCGCCACGCGTTGCACCAGANNAGAGGCCTCCTTGGGTTCGTTCAGGGCCTGACGAGCGGTCGCCCGTTTGTTCGGCTGGCAATCGTCGCCGCAGGCTGGCTGCCCTGAATAGTCCTCCCCGGCCTTAAATCTGCGGCCCCCTTTCGCCCCTGTCTATAGCCATGCGGTACTCCGGCTCCAGTTGCGGATTACCTTACTCGACACATTTTTGTTGTGAGAGCCCGATTATTCCTGGTCATTTCGCCTGCACTAACGCTGGCATAACAATCAGGAAAATTCCGTCCATGATTACGTGCATTAACATACAGCTCGGAAGATTGCGGCGCCACAGGTACAGCACGGTAAGAATCCCGCCCACAAGCGCGGGAATGATTAGCGCCGCCGACAGGCCGTAGAGCCTTAGGTGAGCGCCAGTGAAGAGGACCAATGAGAGCGCTCCCGCCAACCAGCGCTTGCCTGTCAGATACGCAAGTTCTTCAATGGCGAATCCACGGCTTATGACCTCTTCGCAAATGGCCGCCGTGAGCAGCACAATGATTCGCACACCCAGAGGAACCGCCGCGATTTTTCGGAAGTCGGCTAGAGAAGCGGGTATGACTACGAATCGAGTGGCGGCACTACCCAGAGCAAGCGCGATGATCACACCGGCGAGGGCTGCCAGGATATCCCGCCATCCTAGCCAGCAAATCCCAAGCTCCCAAGGTTTCCATCGCTGAATGGCAAATGCGATCACGCAGAGAACCAGTGTGACAAGCCATTTCGCGCATGCGTTCACAACGTCCCCGCGCACGTCCGTGAGATCGCGAGACGAAAGGCCCAGGATCCAAGGGACCAGTGGCCAACCGATGACAATCGCGAGTCCTAGAATCGCAGCCAGCGTTGTTCTGACGCTTCGTGTTGTCTTTAGCTGCGGGTCATCCACTTTATGTCATTCCACTATGATCCGGTCTGCCCACTCCACCAGGCCCACAAAAATCGCCGGAGTCCCAAACTTCGCTCCCCACTGACTCAGGTCCGCTTCCGTGACCCCACGGGCCCGGGAGCAGNAACCCTCAAGAAAACACCGGCACTTTTTTCGCTACCAGCTTCTCAAGCGTTTCAATCAGCGGCGGCCAGCCGACCGGCACGACCGCGCTGGCCGTGGCCTTTCTCATCAGGTACGTCGCTTCTCCCAATAAAAAAATCTGTACATCGTGCCCCGCCTCCGCTAACGCCAAGGCATGCACGAAAACGAAAGACGCCCGCGTCGGGTCATCCGATCCCCAGGCGCTCTTCATCATGATTTTCAGATTCTTCTTTGGTTCTTCAGCGCTCGCAGCGAGACCTAAGAACGGTAAGCTCGCCAGTTGCGCAANGAAACGTTCGTCGTGCCATCTTTTCTCTCCTGAACTGAAAATTCCCGGTGAGGAGTGCCGCCGACTGTAGCACGTTTCTTTTCTTCTGCCATCTGCCTTTGCAAGGCACGGCATCCGCAAAAATCCGCCGCGTTCGCGAAAGGAGAATTACCTGGAATCAAATTAAACCGCGGGATTGGCGGTTTCTGGGTCGGTTGATTCTGCGGATACACGAGCGGCGGGGGCGCTGCCATTCTTTGAAGCAGTGACTCCGAGTGGGCCGCGCAACACCACTGGCGGAGCAGACTGATTTGCGGCGGTGGCGCCGGAACCGTCAGCCACTTGCATCAAGTGGTCCTGCGCCGAAAAGGCTCGTCCGTTGCGAGCTGCGCGCAGACGGCCATAGGTCCCGTCCGGCGAAAGCACGCGCGCTTTGCGCGTGTCGGACAAATAAGCCTCCAGAATTTCCGAGACCACGCGCTCGCGAAGCTGCGGATCCTTCAGCGGAAATAAAACCTCGACGCGCTCATAGAGATTCCTAGGCATCCAATCCGCGCTTCCGAGGTAAATTTCCGGTTCGCCCCCGTTTGCAAAATAGAAGATCCGGCTGTGCTCCAGGAAACGGCCAACGATGCTGCGGACGCGGATGCGGCTGCTTACTCCGCGGANGCTTACTCCGCGGACGCCGGGCACCAGCGCGCATTGCCCGCGAACAATCAAGTCGATCTCCACGCCGGCCTGCGACGCTCGATAGAGCACCCGGATGACCGGCGGGTCCACGAGCGCGTTTACTTTGATAATCATTCGCGCGGGGCGGCCACGGCGCGCGTGCCGCGCTTCGCGGTCAATCAGCGACGTGCACGTTTTAGCCATGTCGCGCGGGGCCACCAGCAGCGGCTTGTAGTGCGGTTGCTCCGCGTAGGCCGTGAGGTAATTGAAAACGTCGTGGACCGCGGAGGTGATTGCGGCGTCGCTTGTCAGCAAGCTGAGGTCGGTGTAGAAGCGCGCCGTGGAAGGATTGTAGTTGCCCGTCCCCAAGTGCACGTAGCGCCGGATTTGCCCGTCAGGATCGTGCCGCAGGATGAGCGCAAGCTTGGCATGAGTTTTCAACCCGGCAAGCCCGTAAAAAACCTGCACGCCGGCTTCTTCAAAGCTGCGTNGCCCAGCGAATGTTCGACGCTTCGTCAAAACTGGCTTTAAGTTCCACCACGACAGTCACTTCTTTTTTGTCGCCCGCCTCAACCAAAGCTTGCGCCACCGGCGAATCCGAGTTCGTGCGGTAAAGCGTTTGCTTGATGGACAGCACTCGCGGATCGCTAGCCGCAGTCTTTAGAAAGTTCACTACGGCGTCGTAGGAGTCGTAAGGATGGTGCAGCAAGACGTCCTGGCGGCGCAGCGTTTCGAACATCGAATCGGCGTCGTGGCCGATGCGCACCTGGCGCGGCNGAAAACGGTGGATATTTCAAATCCGGCCGCGGCGTCTCCTCGTACAGGTGAAACAAACGTTGCAAGTTGACTGGTCCACGAACGCGAAACACCAGCGAGGGCTCCAGCTCGAACGTCGAAACCAGCCGCGCAACGATGTCCGGATGGGCACTCGCTTCGATTTCCAGACGCACGGCCCAGCCTTTCCGGCGTTGCGCCACCTGCGAGTCGATGGTCTCGAGCAAACTCCGCGTTTCTTCTTCTTCGAGATACAGATTGCTGTTGCGCGTGATTCGAAATGGCGCGGAGGCCAGAATTTCGTACCCGCGATACAGTTTGGGAGCGTACGTGGAAATAATGTCCTGCAAGAAAACGTAATGGATCGCTCCGTTAGTAGCGGGCACGCGCAGCAGCCGCGGCAGCGCGCGCGGCACCGTGACCACTCCAAAAAACGGCTTCGAGTGCCCTCGCCGCCGGCGCAGCAGAAATGCGATGCACAGCGCTTTGTTGCGCACGTGTGGAAACGGGTGCGACGGATCGACCGTGACCGGCGTCAACATCGGATAGACCCGGCGCTCGTAGAACGATTTCGCGGCCCGCGCTGCTTTTCCCTCGATGGCCTCGAGCGGCAAGATGCGGATGGAGTGCTTGGCGAGGGCCGGCAGCAGCTCCTCGTTCCAGCATTTGTACTGGTCGCGCACGAACACGTGCATCGCCCCAGTGACTTTTTTCAGCTCGCCCTCGACATTCAGCCCGTCAGGACTCGTGTGCGTGGAACCGTGTTCGATGTGCTGGAGAAAACTCGCAACGCGGACCTCCACAAATTCATCGAGATTGTTCGCGGTAATTGCCAAAAATTTTACGCGCTCGAGGAGCGGCGTTCCCGGGTCGCGGGCTTCGTCGAGCACACGCCGATTNGAATTCCAGCCACTGTACGTGGCGGTTGAGATAGTAGCGCGGGTCGTCGAGCTCAATGCGTGGCATGGGATTCTTCCGGGAAGCCCGAGAATTACTCCACACATGTTACGCGCTGATGAACGCCGATGGAACTGCCTTTCCCCGCTTACGGAAACTCCCTCTTCCGGCCAGGGTGGTGTCACGGCGCCGTTGCCATCAGAAAATCGTAGTGCGGCCGTACCTTGAAATAGCCACAAAAACCCCGCAACACAATCTCACAGCCCGTGTTCCATCCAACAGTGGGTGAGTGTCCAACGCACTCCCCAGAAGTGGTCAGCCGTCACCAGTCCAACGGCTCACAAACACCAATTGGGGAGACCCTTTCGCGGCGCTCCCAAGGAGAACGCAATGAAGTCGAGGCTTTTCCGCCATCTGGCAGGGCTATCCCTGTGCAGCTTTGCTTTGGTCGGAGCAGGCTGTGGTTCCAGCTCCTCCAACAACGTTCAGAACCCACCGCCCCAAAACGGCACCGTTAACGTCATGGTCAGCGACCAGTCCACCGAGGACTGGGCCATGACCGGCGTCAAGGTGTTGTCCATTTCGTTGACGCCCCAGGGCGGCGGCAGCGACGTGACCGTCTACACAGCCCCGGCCGGTGCTCCGCCACTCAACCTCTTGCAGCTCGACCAACTCTGCGAAATCCTTGGCACCGCCTCCGTTCCCGCGAACACTTACACAGCCGCAAAACTGACGGTCAGCGGAAATCCAAGCGACATCATTCTGACGGCCTCCGCCGATCCAGAGACCGGCTTCCCTATTACTCAGGGCACCACGATCCCTTCCAACCAGATTCAAGTGGTCGGCGCCACGGGAGACGCAGGCAGTCAGACGGTGTCCATCAAGCTGACGTTCGCGTCGCCTTTGACCGTGACCGCTAACCAGACGACTCCTATGGACATCGAGTTCGACCTTTCGCATCCAGCCTTTATCGTCGCTCATGTGCCTCCGGTCAATGCCGGCACCATTATCTGGGCTGTCAACTTCAACGGGCCCGTGCGTCACCACCCGATTTTCGACATCCGCCGCCTGATCCTTCGGGAACACTACGCAACTGTCACCGGCGTGACGAACAGCAACGACACACTTACACTGACCAAGGACTACGCGGTCTATCCTCCGACCAACCCCGAGACTGCGGTCACCACCTCCCAACAGCTTTCACTTAACGTGGACTCGACGAACGGTACGATCTACTACGACGTGGATGCGAAAACTCATTCCACGATCAAGGACTTCGGCTCCATCGCCGGCTCCATCGTTGGCAAATTCATCCGCTTCACCGCACGTTACGAAGTGGACGGCTCGCTCACCGCAGTGCGCATCTGGGCGAGCGGTACGTTTAACAAGGTGTGGATCAGCCCTGAAGGCCACGTCCTGCACGCCAATGCAGCCGCGGGAACTCTCACAGTTCAGAACGAGTTGGGTCTGCCCGTGGTGCTGACAGTCGATGCCAACACTCAGTTCTTCTTCCGCACGCCGCAAAACGCGCTGACTGACACGACGCCGATCGGCACGGGACCTGCGTTCCTCGCGAATCTGGCTCGCGGCTTCAAGGTACACGTCTCGGTCGACGACCCGCTGGCCGCCCCGCTGGTCGCGGATACGGTTGACATCGAAATCGCGCGCTATGACGGCGCCATCTCAAACGCCAACGCCAACAACTTCACCTATACCCGTAAATTCCGCACGGTCAGCGACGACTACACTTTCACTCTGCCATATATCTCCGGCAAGACAGCCAACATCAATGGCGACACCGGCTTCGAGTGGTGGAACTTCGCCTTCCCGACGGTCGTGGATAGCGGTCAAAACGCGATTTCCGACTTCATGGCCGCCACCAACGGGGACGCCAACTTCGGAGGCAGCGTCGGGCCGATAACGGCCTCCGGCGAAACCTCCGCCACCTGGAATGACCCGGCCGCCGCAGGCAGCTGGTCTGCCCCGTGGGCGGTCCTAATGCCAGCGGACGTGCCCTTCGGCGTCGCAGCCACTTCCTACTCGAACGGCAGCTTCACCATGACCGTTCCGGGAGGAACGAACGCGGTTACCGTCACGCTGGATACGACGCCGGGCTCGGCCGCCCTGGTCTACCAAGTTGACCGGACCAACGGCATCATCACGATCAGCCCGGTGGACATCTCTACGACCGCCGGGCAAAACACCCTGTCGATGAACCTGGTCACCGCGACACCGGTGAAGATCTTCGGCGTTCCGCAGACTGCCGGTTCGCTCAAGTGCTACGTCCTGGTTTATTTCACGGGAACGTTGCCGACTTCCGTCGACTAGGCCCACTCGACTTAACCCTTGGGACCGCCGGAGGAGACTCCTTCGGCGGTCGCAGGCGTTTTGTGCCCCTTCGGTTGCGATACGCCCTTGGGACAGATTTCTTCATGAAACCTTTGCCCTACCCCCACCCCGGTGTTTTTGGAAAAGAGTTCGCGGGAAGTGCTCAGCCGCCACATCCGGTGAGAGAGAGTAGTACGAGATTCGTTCCTGCCCGATAGCGCGCGGTATATTTGCCGCAGACGCCGCGTTTCAATTCAGACAAGTCGTACTCTCGGCGTAGCTCGTCATCCCGTTTCCGTTTCTCAGTTTTTTTCTTCATAGTGTTTTCGTTCGCGCTGCCCTATCTTACGGGCACTAAAAATCCTGATGCTCTCGGTGCATGGTACACACCACTTCTTCGGGCGGCTACTTCTTTCTTTTCTTCCGCTTAAACGATGTTCTTTCCGCAGCACCATCAGGCGAGCCGCTGATCNTCGGGCGAGCCGCTGATCGCTCATTTTCAGGGAAACATTCATCCCGCCTGTCTCGTATGTATCTCCAGATGCCGGATGTGCCTCTGGCTTCAAGGGGTGTTCCAAACAGCCGGCAAGGAGGCATCCGTATATGATTCGTTGCACTCGCGTTTTCGCCGCAAACGCCATTTTATCAACCACCGCCGCTTTGCTCCTCTCGCCGTTAGGCGCACTGGCGCAAGCCCCAGCCGACCACCAAAGTCCCAAGCCATCAACGACATCCACGACAACCACGCAATCAACAACAACTCCTTCTACTTCTACTACTTCCAAGGGGGACCGCTGGCTACACGTGCGCGTGATCAGCTCGGACGCCAAGGGCGAAACCTTGCGCGTCAACATCCCGCTCGAACTGGCCGAAAAAGTTCTACCGGCGANTCAACAAGGACCGACTGCACGCAGGAAAGGTCCGGATTGACGAAGACCGCCTGAATGACGTGGACCTGCGCACCATCCTGGACGCGATTCGCACGACCAAGGACGGCGAATTCGTCACCGTGCAGAAGGACGACTGCGACGTCCGGGTGGCCAAGGATAAGAATTACCTGCTCGTCCACGTTGNTGGACAAGGGCGTTCATGACAAAGGCGAAGCAAAAAATGCGCGGGTCGAGATTAAAGTTCCCATGAAAGTGATCGACGCTCTTCTGTCGGCGGGCAAGGATGAGTTGGACCTGGTGGCCGCGCTGCGCGCCCTCTCTGCGCAGGACGATACCGAACTCGTGTCCGTTAAGGACCACGAAAACACTGTGCGCGTCTGGCTCGACTCGAAGAATGTGACCGACTAAGGACGGAGGGAAACGACCATGATGCTACTTGCGAAAGCAGCGCTCGGACTTGGCGGAACCCTGGCGGTCGCCGGCGCTTATACCTTTCATCAAGGCGTTCTTCGGATTGACGTGGACGAGTACCGGGCGGGCGGCTCGCACGTGCACGTGTGGGTGCCCGCCGCGGTGGTTCCGATGGCCATGCATGTGATTCCGGCCCAGCATATGCGCTGCATAGGAAAAGATGCGCACGATGCGCTGCCGGTCGCGCATGCCATCGTAAAGGAGCTTACAAAATATCCGAACACCGAGTTCGTTGACGTGGTCGATGGCCGGGAACACGTCCAGGTGCGGACGCGCAACGGCACATTGCAGATTGACATCGCTGCGCCCGATCAAAATGTTCACGTCCTGTGCCCGCTCGCGACNGCTCGCGACGATCGAGGACGTAACCAGCCTGCTCGAGGACAACGCGGCCGGGGCGTGAGTTGCGTTTTTGGGTAAACAGAGCCCTCAGGCCTAAGGCCTGAGCTACAGCCTGCCCTATAACATCGAGGGAAAAAATACGTCAGGGATGGGGAGTTTCCTTGATGTTCTCTTTTTCTTGGACAAAATAAATTTCGTCGAAGATGGCATCCTTGTTCCAGCCTGCCCGGTGCAGGATGCCGCGGCCGTTTTCCACCATGCTCGGATGGCCGCAGAGATACGCGGTGGTGGCTTCCGGCTTCAGGCCCCATAAATTCGCGTACTTGCGGATGACGTCGTCGACGCGGCCGGTCTCGCCGGTCCATTCCGGCTCCTGCCACGGACGGCTCACCGTCGGCACATATTCGAACCACGGCACTTCCTTTGCGACTTTTTCCAATTCTTCGCGATAGGCAAATTCGAACGAGCGGCTGGCGCCGTGGAGACAAAATAATTTGTGCTCGCCCGGCATCGGAGCATTTCCGTTTTTCCAGTCGCGATAAATGGTTCGAACGTAACTGACGAAGGGAGCGACTCCCGTCACCGTGGAAACGAGAAAGTGGTTCGTGCGGCCACTGCGCAAATCCAACGTGAAGCGGCCTTTGGCGATTTTGCGGCAAAGGAGAGCGTCACCCTCGTTCAACTTGAAAAGATCGGGAGTGAGTTCGCCGTGCGGAACCAATTCGACGAAAAACTCGAGAAGATCTTCGTAAGGAGAGGAAGCGATGGAGTACGCGCGTTCGGAGCGCCGGCCGTTGCGCTCGAATCCCAACGTAGCGTACTGGCCGGCGAGAAACTTGAACGGACCTCCGGGATCAACGCGGAAAATGCACAAATCCGGAGAAATATCGCGGCGCTGCAAGACCCGCGCGTGAAAGTGCTTTTCGGAGGAAGGGACCATGCTGAAGTAAGGATGCCACAACTGTTATCGGTTTCAAAAAAGGCAGGTAATCAAGATAATTCTGGCTGGAGATGCGACACCGCGGCGCGGCGCTCGCGATGGAGCGCGCCGCGGCGATGAGCGAGCCTACGCTTTTGGTTCCGGCGAGATGAGAGAATAAGCTGCAAGGAGATCATCGATGGGAAGGCGTACTGCTTGACGCTTCGCAAGCCGTGAGAGGCAAGACGCACGCGCTGCGTTCATGAATCCGTAATATAATAAGGCCAGAGTACTTCTGGCTTCCCGCCACCGTATCCTGAATCGCTTCGGGTTCCTATGCGAAACCTGGACAAAGCGTTGCTTCAGCAGCTGTCGAACGAACTAGCGTCGCTTAGCTCCGATATGCTTGACTTAGAGCGGTCGATGCTCAAGCGGCCCCTGTCACTTCACGAAGCACACCAGCGCAGCGCAAGAAATTTCGCGCACTATCTTGCGCTGCGCCAGCACGACGTTCGAAAACTGCAGGCCGAGCTGGCACTGCTTGGTCTCTCTTCGCTTGGCCGGACAGAAAGCCACGTCCTTAACGCCGTGCAAACCGTGCATCGCGTGCTGAACGTCTTGCTCGGTGCGGACGGCTCGCTGCCCTGCCCGGACGAGCCCGCCGTCGAGATTGGCGAAGGCGCGCAGCTTCTCGAAGCCAACACGGACGCCTTGCTTGGTCCACAGCCGCAGGGGAGAAAAGTGCGGATCATGGTGACCATGGCGACGGATGCCGCAACGGACTACGAACTGGTGCGCGATCTGGTCCGAAACGGGATGGACTGCATGCGCATCAACTGCGCTCATGACAACCCCGAAGCGTGGCTGGGCATGATCCGGAATCTCGAAAAGGCCCGCGAAGAAACGGGTCGCGAATGCCGAATCCTGATGGACGTCGCGGGCCCGAAACTTCGCACCGGTCCGATCGAGCCGGGACCCTCTGTGATCAAGTGCCGTCCCAGACGGGATGTGTATGGCCGCGTAGTGACTCCCGCGCGCATCTGGCTCACGCCGGAAGAAAATCCCGAACCCGCTCCCGGGCCTGCAACATCTTGCCTCCCGATCGCTGCCGGATTTCTGAAGAATCTCCGCGTGGGTGACAGGATCCGGCTTCGCGATGCGCGCAAGGCGCAACGAACCTTGCGCATTTCTCACCTCCACGGACAGAGTTGCTGGGCTCAGGCGCGACAGACAATTTATTTTATTCCGGGACTGGAGCTCTGCCGGTTCACGCCCGCGAAATCAGGCAAGACCGGTTTGCAGGAAAAGGAGAGGACTCGCATTGGCAAGCTGCCCGCGCTCCCGCAAACGTTGCTTCTCAAGGAAGGCGATACTCTCGTATTGACGCGCTCTGGCGACATCGGCCGTCCGGCCGCTTATGACAAAGCGAGCCAACTCGTAGCGCCGGCGCAGGTCGGCGTTTCGCTTCCGGAGATTCTCGAGCACGCCAAGGCAGGCGAGCCGGTGTGGTTTGATGACGGGAAAATCGGAGGAGTGATCCGCGCGGTCAATCCAGATTCCGTTTCTGTCGAGATCACGCAGGCACGGCCTGAAGGCGAGAAACTTGGCGCGGAAAAAGGCATCAATCTCCCCGAGACGCGGATTGATATTCCCGCGCTAACTCCCGATGATCTTGAAGCGCTGAAATTTATCGTGCAGCATGCGGATCTTGTTGGTTATTCCTTTGTGCGCACCGACTCCGACGTTCGGCAACTCCTCGAGCACCTCGCGGAATTGGGCGGGCAGCATCTGGGATTGATTCTCAAGATTGAAACGCGCAAAGCATTCGACAATCTGCCCAAGCTCATTCTCGCGGCGATGCGCTCACGTTCGTTCGGGATCATGATTGCCCGCGGCGATCTTGCGGTGGAATGCGGGTATCAGCGGCTCCCGGGGGGGCAAGAGGGAA
>OCOJ01042273.1_pt2 | contig 12449 bp, 13 predicted proteins | sample 1539251 | NCBI WGS metagenome assembly OCOJ01 (sample SAMN01911457, study PRJEB22624) | soil metagenome | biome: Soil | place: Malaysia | collected 2012-04-30 | depth RA_metagenome m
CCGCTTCCAGCACCGGCAATCACGGCGCTGCTGTTGCCTACGCCGCCAAAACTCTCGACATCCCTGCGACGATTTTTCTTCCTGCAAATCCGAATCCGGCCAAGCGCAAGCGAATCGCCGACCTGGGTGCGCACATCGTGGAAGCTGGCGGCGCTGATCTGGCGCACGCTTTTCTGCTCGCGAAGGAATACTCCACCAGTCCCGGCGTGTACTTTTNNNCCCCGTGCTTCCCGCCGGGCCCGCCACGATTGGCCTGGAAATCCTCGCGCAGTTGCCCCAAGTCACGGCGATCTACGTCCCCATGGGCGACACCGCTCTGATTCGCGGCGTCGGAGCCGCCGTGCGCCATACCAGCCCCGCTGCGAAGATCATCGGCGTGCAAGCGGAACGCGCGCCTTCTTACTATCTGTCCTGGAACGCAGGCCGCGTGATTCCCACGGATACGTGCGACACATGCGCCGACGGACTTGCCACACGAACTCCCGAAGAAGCCAATGTGCGCGCAATTCGCGAGCTCGTCGACGACATCATCCTGGTCTCCGAGGAGGAACTAATCCAAGCTATCCGCACGCTTTTCGATTCGAACGGCATCGTCGCCGAACCCGCTGGCGCGGCCGCCGCCGCTGCCTTCCTCAAGCAGCCGGTCTCATCGGGTCCCACCGCTCTTCTCGTGACCGGCGGAAACATCACCGACTCCATTCGCCTCCGCGCCGGCCTGCCCGCAGCTTAACCCTGGCGGGACCTTGGAGTTGTATTTCAGTTCTCATTCTTCCGACACCGCTAGCTCCCTAGTTGCTCCTACGCTACACTACGTCCGATTCCCTCAGGAGGCGTATGCTCTCGTCCGTATCGGTGATTGGTCTGGGCAAATTGGGTGCGCCGCTGGCGGCTTGCTTTGCCGCGCGCGGCTTTCAAGTGATTGCCGCCGACGTCGAAGCGCAAAAAGTGGACGCCATTGGCCGCGGCATTCCGCCGGTACACGAACCCGGCCTGGCAGAACTGCTGAAGGAAGCCAAGGGGCGGCTTCAGGCGACTCAGGACACCGAAGCCGCGGTCCGGGACACGGACGCGACCTTCATCGTTGTGGGCACGCCCAGCGAACCCAGCGGCGGATTCTCCTTGCGCTACGCGCTGCCCACCTGCGAAGCCATCGGCCGCGCCCTGCGGGGGAAGCATCGCTATCACCTTGTCGTTTTGACTAGCACGGTAATGCCTGGCTCGACCGGCGGCGAAATCAAATCGGCGCTGGAACGCGCCAGCGGGAAGCGCTGCGGCCAGGATTTCGGTCTTTGCTACAACCCCGAATTCATCGCGCTCGGCACGGTGATCCGCGATTTCTACAATCCCGATTTTCTGCTCATCGGCGAATCGGATCCACGAGCGGGCGACATGCTCTCCGACCTCTACCTGCGGACCTGCAAGAATTCTCCCTCGATCGCGCGGATGAATTTCATCAACGCGGAAATCACTAAACTGGCGGTGAACACCTACATCACCACAAAAATCAGCTACGCAAATATGCTGGCGAGACTCTGCGAAAAGCTGCCGGAAGCGGACGTGAGCGTNGGTCACTTACGCGCTCGGGCTGGATTCTCGGATTGGACCGAAATACTTAAAGGGTGCAGTGAGCTACGGCGGCCCCTGTTTTCCGCGCGACAATCGGGCGTTTGCGGCGCTGGCGGCCCAGAGCGGCGCGTTCGCCGATCTTGCCGAGGCCACGGATCGCTTCAATCGCTCGCAGATCAAAGCGCTAGCTGAGTTCGTGAAGACGCACCGGTCGGGGAATGATCCTATCGGAATTCTGGGGCTCACCTATAAACCCGAGACGGACGTGGTGGAAGAGTCCTTCGGGCTGATGCTGGCGCAAGAATTGGCTGCGCCGAAACATCCGGTTGTTGTGTTTGACCCATCGGCGGATTTGGCTCGTGTTTGCAGCAACAACAAATCGCTTCGCGCAGCGAATTCCGCGGAAGACTGCATTGCCCAATCCGCGGTTGTTGTCCTTGCCACCCCTTGGCAGGAGTTCCGCGATCTTCCGCTGTCGGCGTGGATGCAACCCTTCCGAGCAGCCCCGAGTTTTCACGGGGCGCAGCGCGTGGTGATTGATTGCTGGCGCGCCCTGCCGCACCTGGAAGGATCGCAAACCGTGCAGTACGTCCGCCTTGGGTTCGGCGCTCTCGTCTCCCATCCGGCTAGAGCGGCTACCCTGAAATAGCAGTTCCCGCTGCAAATCGCCTATCGCAGAGTCTTGCCTTCCTCTCGAACCGTTCTACGGATCTTGCTGCCAGACTATGCTTACGTCACAGGAAAGTACTTGCCTTGTGAACACTGCAGGATTACTATAGCTCTACTATATGGAAGCGATAGCATCCAACTATCTCTCCTCATTCCAGTAAGGAGGGTATTCCCATGGCCGCCGTCAACCCAGTGACGCCCTCGTCTCGAAATACGCCAAGGATAAATCCTGCGAGGGAAATTGACATCCGGCTGACGCCCTTCGATCAGAAAGACTATCGCAAGATGACCGAGGCGCGCGGAAAAACGATTCAAAGAGTCGTGAGCAAATTGAAACCGGCGCTGGGTCTGTTGAGCGCCGTGGATGCTGGGTGCGGAGTAGGATTTTTTTCGCAGACACTTTCGGAATGTGGCTTGCGAGTATGCGGTTTTGACGCCCGAGGGGAAAACGTCGAGGAAGCCCGCAGACGTTTTCCGGGAATCCCGTTTGAACGGGCCGATGTACAAGATGGCGCGATTTTGCAGTTGGGCAGCTTCGACTTGGTCTTGTGTTTTGGCTTGCTTTACCACCTGGAAAGCCCCCTGCTGGCGATTCGCCATCTGCGTGCGCTGACGGAAAAGTGCCTGCTCCTCGAAAGCATGTGCATCCCGGAGATCAAGTCGTCGATGCTGTTGCGGGAGGAACCGCCTCGGGAAGACCAGAGCTTGGCTGAAGTGGCGTGTTACCCAAGCGAAGGAAGTCTGGCGAAAATGCTCTATCGGGCGGGGTTCAGCTACGTGTATCGAGTTCTCTCGCTGCCGGATCATGATGATTTTCGCGAAACGGCTGAACACAAACGCAGGCGCACCGTGTTGCTCGCGACAATGGTGGCAGTTGATGTCGCGGGTTTTCGCCTTTTTCCTGAGCCACAGGAAACCGAGGATCCTTGGGCGAAAAACGTCCTGGCGGGGGCCAATCTGCCACAACGTATCGGACGATTTCTTGGCTATCCTTCGAGAAAGAAGTACCTCACGCTGGCAAATCGAGCCCGGAGGATTTTCGCGGCAATGCCTGTGCCGCTTCGGCTGCCGTTCGGAGCTTGGTGGCTGGCGGAGAATAGCATGCTGGACCAGGAATTGATGTATGGCGAATTCGAACGGATGGAATTGCAGTTCGTTGAAAAACTCCTGCGCCCAGGGATGACCGTGCTTGATATCGGCGCGCACCATGGCTTGTACGCACTGTTAGCCTCGACAAAGGTCGGACGAAGGGGCCGAGTGCTTGCCTTTGAGCCTTCTCCGAGAGAGTGCGGCAGGCTGAAAAGGCATTTGCGATGGAATCGCTGCTCGAATGTGAAGCTGGTACCTTTCGCTCTCAGCGACGAGCCCGGCGAGGCGGATTTCTACTTGGTGGATGGTTTCGAAGACGGGTTCAACAGCTTGCGGCCACCGGCCACCGCGGAACGGTTAAGAACCGTGCGCGTGCAAGTCCGCTGTCTGGACGCTGTTTTATCGGAACTCGACATTTCCAAAGTGGATTTCATCAAGCTGGATGTGGAAGGAGCGGAGTTTTCGGTTCTGAACGGAGCGATCGAACTTTTGCATCGGGAGTCGCGGCCAGCGATGCTAGTGGAAGTGCAGGACGTTCGAACGCTGTCTTGGGGCTACAAAGCACGGGAGATTCTTCGATTTCTCATTCGAATGGATTATCGGTGGTTTGCGATTGCGGCCAGCGGCACGTTGCAGTCGGTTTCGTGTGACCAGGAAGCGTACGACGCCAACCTGGTGGCGTTGCCGGTGGAACGTACAGAAGAATTTCTGAGCTTGCTCGGGCAAAAGTAAAGCGAGAGCCCACAGGTGACATAGCGAGAGTAAGAGAGTTTCCGACTGGTGGGGAGGCGCGCGAATCCAAGCGCAAGCAAGAAATGCTCACTTTCTTCACGACCGCAAAGCCCTTTCACGGGCACAACGGAATCATTCAACGGAACGCGCTCAAGAGTTGGACACTCCTGCGGCCAGACGTGGAAGTCATTTTATTTGGCGATGAGGAAGGCGCGGCAAAAACGGCCGAGGAGTTAAACATCCGTCACGAGCCGCGCGTGGAACGCAACGAGTTCGGGACGAACCGTCTGGATTCGATGTTTCATCGTGCGCAGGACATCGCGCGGCATGAATCGCTCTGCTACATCAATTGCGACATCCTCCTCATGCAGGATTTTTGTGATGCGCTGAAGCGCGTGCGCGAGGCGCATGCAGATTTCCTAATGGTGGGGCGGCGCTGGGATACAAACATCAAAGGGTACATCGATTTTGAGAACCCCGATTGGGAAACGCGGCTGCGCGGACGCGTTTTACTGGATGGAAGGCGGCGCACGCCCGAATGGATTGATTATTTTGTGTNTTCAGCGCGGGCCTCGCCTAGCGAACTTGCCGCGGTTTGCGGTGGGCCGCCCCTTTTGGGACAACTGGTTCGTGTGGAAAGCTCTTGACTTGAAATATCCCGTTGTTGACGTCTCAGCCGTGGTTCTGGCCGTGCACCAGAACCACGATTACGGTCATCACCCGCAGGGAAAACCCGGCGTTCTTCATGGCTCGGAAGCCGGTCGCAACCACCAGCTCGCGGGCGGCTGGCGTCATCTCCGCACGANNNNAATCCTCTGTGCACGGACGCTTAGACCGAACCGCATGCGCTCTTGGTCTACCGCCAAGCGGTACCTGCGACAAGCCGGCCGCACGCTGCTTTACCGGTTCCTCCATCCCGCCTGGTTTTCTCTGCTTGGATTGACGCGTCCCCTGCGTGCCGAGCTGGGCCTTCGCTCCGGGTTTCTTCGCCGTTTTCGCCAAAGAGCATAGAAGCCGCGCAAGCGGACAGTCTTGGACACCTGTGGCCTTTAGTACTCATCGATAATTGACTTGATTAATTAGCTCTGTCTAATTACTATTNCTTTGACTTCCCGCCTGTGTATCTCCGCCCCGGGGAAGACACTCCCTTTCTGCCTACAGGGGTGGCACAATGAAAACTCCTTTCGTCAGCGTCGTCATCGACACCTACAACTACGGGCAATACATCGAGGAAGCAGTGCGCAGCGCGCTCGTTCAGGATTTTCCCGTGGCCGACCGGGAAATTATCGTGGTGGATGACGGCTCAACGGACGATACCGAGCTGCGGCTGAAGAAATTCGGCGCCGCGATCCGCTACTTTCGCAAACCGAACAGGGGACAAGCTTCGGCGTTCAATTTCGGCTTTCGTCAAGCCCGAGGACAGATCGTCGCGCTGCTGGATGCTGATGACGTCTGGCTGGAAAACAAGCTCCGTCGTGTGTGCGAAACGTTCGAGAAAATGCCACAAGCGCAGATGGTCTATCACCGCGCGTATCTCTGGAAAGGCAACGGAGAAATTTCCGTGGACACGAACTTTGCGCGGATCGACGGCTACGTCCCGGGAAACCGCGCAACCCTGCTGCAATACCCGATGATCGCCACGTCTTGCCTCGCGTTTCGCCAAAAGACGCTGCAGGTCCTGCTGCCGGTTCCGGAAGCGCTGCGCTCGCAAGCGGATGCTTATCTAACCGCCCTGGTCGTATTTGTTGCGCCCGTGGTGGCCGTGCCGGAATTTCTGGCAAAATACCGGGTACATGGCGCCAATGCATTTCAGATGAACGGAGATGCGATTTCGCGGGCTCAGATCGAAAGACGCATGACTGCTCGCGCTGCGCTGCAAACCGAAATTCGTAACTGGCTGGTCCGTTACGGACACAATCCTACGTCGCCCGATCTGAAGGCGTACTTGAAACAATGGAAGAAAGCGCAGGAGGTGGATGCGTTCAGGCTCGAAGCTCCAGGCCGTTGGAAATTCTTCTGTCACCTCATCGAGTACCCCCGGACGTATGGGGAGATTATGAGCGTTCGGCACCGCATCTATAGCTACGCGCGTGCGTTTGCGAGCTTGCTCCTTGGCTATCATCATCTGCATCTGGTCGATGAATTTCGCGGATGGTACAAACGGCTGCTGGGCAAGTTGCCCGCCAAGATCCATGCGGCCCGCACGCGACAGCTACGCCTAGAAGCTCAGCCAAGCAATCACTGCAGCGACAAAGAACGCAGCGAGCAAGACGCGCTCAGAAGGTATCACGCAGCCTCGCACTAGGAACCGGAGGGATGGAGCGTTGTATTCATTTGAATGCCGGGGGGACAAACAGTCGTTCCGGTTGAATCAAGAATGCTAGAATTCAAGCAATGCTGCGTGGGGAGTCATGATAGGGGAACCCCGGGTTTCTGTGATCATCGTCAATCGGAATGGCGCCGAGCACCTGCGCCTCTGCTTGCCCACGCTCGCGTCCCAATCGTTCCAGCCGCTCGACGTCATTGTTGTTGACAACCACTCGTCGGATCATTCCGAAGAAATAGTGCGCAGTTTTAAGGCCCGGTGGATCGTTCTCGAAGAAAATCTCGGTCTCGCTCCGGGGCTGAACCGCGGCGCCTCGATCGCCTCCGGCAACTTGCTCCTGTTCGTGAACAACGACATGCGATTTGACCCTGGCTTTGTGGCGGCTTTGATTGCGCCGTTGCTCGCGGATGAAGGCATTTTTGCCACGGACGGCATGCAATTCAACTGGGACGGAACTTTTCGCGGACACTTGGCGGCGCGCCTGGCGAACGTCCGGACACGCGGCGCTTCCTCGACGGAATTGGTGCCGGGTTTATACTTTTACCAGCAAGAGGAGCCGGAAAAAACTTGCGTATTCATGGCCTCTGCGGCCTGCATGATGGTGCGGAGGGAAATGTTCGAGAAGTTGGGAGGATTCGACGACCGGTTGCCGTTAGGATATGAAGACGTTGAGATTTGTTGGCGTGCGTGGACAAACGGTTGGAAAACTGTGTACGTCCCGGATGCGATTTGTTGGCACCGCATAGGCGCTTCGAGTACGTCGCCGGAAGGGGCGCGCCTCAGTTTCCGCGGGATATTAAAGGGACGGCTGCTGCTGGCGACAAAGCTGCTTCCTGCGCGGTATGCCTTGCGCACCTGGCTTGTCACGGTGGCCGGCCTGGCCAAGGATCTGGGCAGACGACGATGGACGCTGGCCAAGGACCGCATCGGAGTACTGACTCAGATGGCGGGCCTGATCCCAAATTTGCTGGACGAAAGGAAAGAGCTATTCCGCAAGACAAGCCGGTCGCCGGCAGGACAACTCGACGGGCTGCTCCAGCTTTCGAGACAAGAGGACTGAGGACAGTAGCCAATGTTCCACGTGGAACAATAGAAGCCGCAGACACGCCAGGACACACAATGACAAAACTCCTCTTAAAGGGCTATCGGTATCTTAAGTGCTTGAGCGAACTGGCTTTGGGCAGGCCGCGCACTTTGGACGAGACCATTGACTATTGTGTGGGCCGCCCCATTCTTATGTCCCAGGTCCGCTCCGAGATCGCAGAGCTGGGAAGAGTCTTGCAAGCTGCAGCGCCGAAACGCAGCCTCGAGATTGGGACAAACTACGGGGGCACACTCCTTTTGCTTTGCCGGCTTTCGCCCCCAGATGCCAAGATTATCAGTGTGGACCTGCCCTATGGACGATTTGGCGGGGGCTATCCGCGGCGCAAGGTCCCTCTTTTCCGCGCGTTCCCTCGATCGACCCAGGAGCTGCATCTGATCCGGGCAGATTCGCATTCTCCAAAAACGAAGGACCAAGTCCTGCGCATTTTGAAAGGTGAGCCGCTCGATTATATGTTCATCGACGGTGACCACACCTATGCTGGCGTGCAGCACGACTTTCAAATGTATGCGCCGCTCGTGCGCAGCGGCGGGATCGTGGCCTTCCACGACATTGTAGTCCACAAGGGAGAAACGGACTGCGAAGTGAGCAAGTTCTGGACGGAAATCAAGCAGCGCTACCGGTATCGTGAAATTGTCGTGGATCCGAGCCAGGGATCGCCGCCCATAGCGATTACCGGCGCGCCCATGGATACCTCAGGCCTTGGACTTTTGTTCATGCCTTGAGGTCAGGCGGTCCTTTTTGTCGCGTTGCCGAATAAGCGGACGACCACGACGAACAGAAATGCGAGACCGGCGCTGCGAATTGAGACAAGATTGATTATGCCAAAGCCGTTCGTTACAGTTTTAGTTGACACCTACAATCACGAAGCCTTCATCGAAAAGGCTATTCAAAGTGTCCTCCACCAGGACTTTCCCGCGTCCGACATGGAGATTCTCGTCGTGGACGACGGGTCTACAGACAGCACCGCGAAAATCGTTCGCAGCTTCGAACCCCGCGTGCGCTTGCTGAGCAAAGACAATGGCGGACAGGCCTCCGCATTCAATGCCGGGATTCCCGAGGCATGCGGAGAAATTGTCGCGTTCCTCGATGGGGACGATTGGTGGGCGCCAAACAAGCTGAGAGCTGTGGCCAGCGTATTTTCCGCCGATCGAGGCGTTGGTTTGGTGGGGCATGGCATCACCCACGTGTATTCCGATGGGCGGCAACAAACCGAATCGCTACGGGAAAGCTCACGCTTTTGGATCGCTTCTGTCGAAGACGCAAAGATGTTCCGCACGCGCAGAGGCTTCTTGGGCACAAGCCGCATGGCTTACCGCAGAGAGATCCTTCGCCAGATCGGAGCAGTACCAGTAGCTTTGAAGTTCGAAGCCGACGAATACCTATTCACTCTTGGCGCTTTGCTCACCGGCGTGATGATTCTGCGCGAGCCACTGACTTTCTATCGTTACCATGATTCGAACCTGTTTCAGATTTCGAATGGAGACTCGCAGGGTGTCTGCCGGAAACAGCAAGTTCTCGCGGCCTTGGCAGATTCGCTCGATCAAAAAATGAAAGCACTCGGAGTCTCGCGGGAAATCGCCAAGATTCTCGTGGAATGCGTGCAGGTCGAAGCTGACGTCTTGCGGCTCGTCGTGGACAACGGATTCCCTTGGGAAACAGTGCTCACCGAACTGAGAATACAGCGCGTGTTTCACAGCGATGCTTCGTTTTGGCAGCATCTCTTTAGTTGCGCAAGACTCATTCCTGCCGCCGTTATGCCCGCCGCCACCTATTATCGGTGGAGGCACTGGCTCTCTCGCTCGGCGTTTTACAGGAATCTGCGGACGCGTTTCTTGCCATTTCCAGTGCCGGCGCAGATCGAACGGCAAGAGAGACCAGCGCCGCCGACAACTCTTTCGAGCGTGTAATGCAAACACAGCTCAAACTCAAAGCTGACTCTTCATACCTGAAGCGACCCGACAAGAACGCGCGAAAGCCGAAATGATCACGCTTGGCATCAACTACAATAAGATGCATGATTCGTCGGCCTGCATTGTCCGCGACGGCGAACTTCTGTTTGCGGTTGCGGAAGAACGCCTCAGCCGCGTGAAACACGATGCGGGTTTCCCCCAACTGGCGATCAAGGCCTGCCTGGACTTCGCGCGCGTCCGCGCTCATCAGCTCGACGAAGTGTGCTTTGGATGGACCACGGCAGGGCCCGCTTTTCGTCACGACCTGAAATGTCTTGCCACCGGTGAGCTCCCGCGGACTTATGTGAATCTGCTGACGACAACGCTGCACTTCCTGAGCCTGTGGCACCAACAAAGCGGTGCAAAGAGATTCGAGCAGCAATTCGGGCCGACGCGCGCGAAGATGCGTTTTGTCGACCATCACTTGGCCCACGCCATCAGCGCGTATGGCTTCGCGGGCTTCGAAGAAGCCGCTGTCATGATCATGGACGGACGCGGCGCATGGGAAGCGACTTCCATCTGGCATGGACGCGACGGCCGGCTCGAACACATTCTGACGATTCCTTTTCCCGATTCCGTCGGATTTTTCTACAGCACATTCACGGAATTTCTGGGCTTTCAACCCAACAGCGATGAGTGGAAAGTAATGGGGCTTGCGCCCTACGGCCAGCCGGGCATCGATTTGTCTTCTTTTATTGATGTGCAGGCCAAGCCGTACCGCGTGTCGGCACGACATGTAGCTGCGAATGGTACGGCTTCGCTCATGAAAACGAGCCCATTGCTTGGCGCCCCGCGTGTGCCGGAGAGCGAGATCGAAGAGCGGCATAAGAACATTGCCTATGCCGTGCAAGATGCTTGCGAGACCGCGATGATGAACGTTGTGAAGCTGGCGATTGAGAAAACTGGGTGCCGCAACGTATGCCTTGCCGGTGGCGTGGCCCTCAATTCAAAAGCCAATGGAAAAATTCTTGCTTCTGGCCTGGTTGAGAAATTCTTTGTTCAGCCGGCGGCCTCCGATGACGGCGTAGCGCTCGGTGCCGCGCTCGCGCCGTACATGGACAATCTCGGGAAATTGCCGAACATACCGATGCGGCACGGCTATTGGGGTTCCTGCTTTGGCGATGAGGGCATCGAGAGCGCGCTTCGTACTTACAAACTGNCAGTACACGCGGCTTTCCGATCCTGCCGCAACCGCCGCCGAGCTCCTGTCACAAGGAAAAATTCTCGGGTGGTTCCAGGGACGCATGGAGTTTGGCCCGCGCGCGCTGGGGAGTCGCTCGATCCTCGCCGATCCGCGCGACCCGGAGATGAACGCCAAAGTGAACAACGCCGTGAAATTTCGCGAATGGTGNGCGGCCCTTTGCTCCATCCCTTAAGAAGGAAGCCGCGGGAGAATATTTGGAAAGCGCAACTGATTCGCCGTTCATGATTCTGACAGCGCAGGTACGGCCCGAAAAACGAAATGTCGTCCCCGCAGTAACGCATGTGGACGGCAGCGCCCGCCCCCAAACGGTCGAGAAGGAAATCAACCCGCTCTACTGGCGGCTGATCGACGAATTCGAAAAACATACGGGAGTTCCCGTGGTCATGAACACTTCGTTCAATCTGCGCGGAGAAGCAATCGTGCATTCGCCCACCGACGCGATTCGCACCTTTTTTAGCTCCGGCATGGACGCGCTCGTGATCGGAAGCTTTCTTGTCGAAAAATGAGCGCCGCACGATGAGCAGGCNAGCGCATCATCGCGCTGCTCGGAAAGCGCGACGAGCCGACAGACGCGGTGGAGGAATATTGCAGGCATCTGAGCGAAGCTCTCAAGGAGCATGACTACAACTTGCTCCTTTATCGGGTCCATTGGGATGAGCGTGGCTGGCGGACCGCTCTTCGCTCGCTCCGCAGGCATGCGCGAGGGTGGCGCGGAAGCTGGGGCTTAGTTCAATACACGGCGCTGGCCTGGTCCTNCGCGTGGCTTTCCGCTGCGATTTCTTCGCGTGCTCAAGACACTGCGCGCTGCAGGCGTGCGCGTTGGTGTTGTCTATCACGACGTTTCGCCGTTCGAAGGGACTCGCGTGATCGACCGCTTGCGGCGGCGCACGCAGTTGCGCACCATGCGAGAGGCTTTGTGCCTCTCTGAGGCCGCCATTTTTACCGTCCCCGTTGAGAAGCTTTCCTGGATCCGCACCCAACGCGCCAAGCCAGTTTTCATTCCCGTGGGCGCAAACTTGTCCGCATCAGACGCAGCTTTTTCAAGATTGCACTTTTCTAGCGACAACAAACTGTCCATCGCTGTCTATGGCATTACCGGAGGGAGGGCCGGCAGCAAGGAAATTGACGATCTGGCAGGCGCGCTTCGATACGTCGTTCCGCGAGTCAAGAATCTGCGGCTGCTTGTATTTGGGCGGAATTCGCAAGTCGCGGAAGCAGATTTGCGAAAGGCTCTGGACAACCTGGACGTGGAGTTCCATGTGCTCGGCGTTTTGAAGGAAGAAGATGTCGTGCGCGCGTTGACGTCTTCCGACCTCCTGCTTTTCCTGCGTGGTCCCATCTCTTCGCGGCGAGGCAGCGCGATCGCGGGAATTGCCTGTGGCTTGCCAGTCATCGCGCAGCAAGGCCCGGAAACCGCGCCGCCCATCACTGAAGCGGGGCTCGCGCTCTACTCACCGCAACGCAAGGACGACTTGGGGGAAGTTTTGTTGCGCGTGCTGGAAGACGAACATTATCGCGCTGAGTTGGCTCAGAAAAGCTGGGCAGCGCAGAACAAATATTTTTCCTGGCGGGCGATTGCCGCGCGCTACGCGGAGTGTCTCGGGCAACAGGATCCCCTCACGAAGGCTTCGGAGGGTTTGCGGAAGCTGTGACGGCCTGCAGCTCTTTCGCGGGAAACGCGGCGAGAACCGCGGGCAGCTCCACGCGGAAAACAGCTCCGCCTTCCTGGCGGTTGTAACAGAGAATTTTTCCGCCGTGCTCCTGGATAATCCCGAAGCAAATGCTTAAACCCAGCCCGGTCCCTTTGCC
>OCOJ01058052.1_pt2 | contig 12449 bp, 13 predicted proteins | sample 1539251 | NCBI WGS metagenome assembly OCOJ01 (sample SAMN01911457, study PRJEB22624) | soil metagenome | biome: Soil | place: Malaysia | collected 2012-04-30 | depth RA_metagenome m
ACCCTGACTATCAGGACGTAGTCGCCCGGCTCTGGATACTGGTGCGAGACCACCGTCAGGTTCTCGGCGGCCGAACCCCCGGTGGAGTTGTCGCCGAAGAACCAGGAGAAGGTGTAGGGCGGGTTGCCGCCCGTCGCGTTCACAGTGAAACGGTAGGCGGTGCAGCTCACGGGATCAGCCTCGAAGGAGGAAATGTGGACGCCGGGGACGCTGCCGTTGTATGAGAGGGCGGTCTGGCTGCTCACCGTGATCGCCCGCGTCTCTTCCTGCGGCAGGCCCGGAAGGGTCGAGGTCACACCCGAACCATTGAGCACGGCTGCGGACGTGGCCGTCGCCCCGACCATGATCATGGCGATGACCACTCCGGCAAGCGTCGGGTACTTCATCCGGCGCCCTCGGCCGCCCTGCCGGGTAATAGCCCCATGCCGTGACGACCAGCCGCGTTCAGGCCTGGGCCCTCTTGATCCCACCGTAGGCTAGGTAGGAGGCCAGCAGCAGGAGAAGCGCGCTGGCCGCGGTGCCCAGGAAGAAGAAGGGCGCATAGGCTCCTGCGAACTCCGCGTACTGGTTGCCCATCGCCCCGACGCCCTGCATCACCGTCGGGGAGATAGATATCGCACCTGTCGTGAACGCCAGGGACGTGCCGACCAAGGTCACGAACGCCACCGCGAAGTACACCAGGAGGAGGCGGCCGGCCGTGCCCAGCCTCGGCTGCCCGACCTCGGTGCCGAGGGTCCGCAGAGAAGAGCTGATTCTGTACAAAGCGTAGAACACTGGAATCTCCGCGGCGGAAATCCCCAAGAACACGTTGGCCAAATAGTCTTGGAACGCCTGGGTCTGAAGGATGCCACTGGGGGACAGGGCGCCGGTGGGAAAGCCCGAGCCCACCAGCGAGGACACGAAGATGACAATCGCCATGAAGACGGCGACCCCGCCGACGACGATGGCTATGATTATCGAGTAGATGATCCACCTGCCGGTCGACCTGTAGCCGGCAGCCGACGGGAGGCTGGACCGCCCCAGAGCCCGCCATCCCATGATCAGGAGGATGACGCCGACGAAGGTCAGCAGGCCCCCCGCGGAGCCCACCACAGGGACGAGGGAGATGGGCGCGCCTATGGCGAAGAGCAGGAAGGAAGTGCGGAGATGGCCGAGCCCCCGCCGTTTCTCGTTATCCATAGTGGCCGGGACCGGAGCGCCGGCCTGCGGGGCGGCTCCCAACTCGAAACCACAGCGATGGCAGAACTTGTCGACCTCCGAAACCTCATAGCCACAACGGGGACAGAAGGGCAACGAGCCAAGGCGGAAGCCGCGTTATTTAGGCCTCACGCACCCGGCGGCGCTAGACGGGCCCGAAGGCCCATCTGGCCCTGCTACGGCAAGCCCTTGATGGGCCTTTGTTTCATTTGGCATGTCGGTCGTGCCAGTCACAGAGTCTCTCTGCGCACCATGCGACCCATCGTCAACGCCGATGGAAGGCACCCGCGTTTGAAGTTTCACGGGCGACAGAACACAGCGGAGGCAAATCAGATGGCTTCGACGGCCGCTTGACGGAACCCAACAGTTCCAAGGGCCGAATACCGCAAGGAACATTGAGCGAAGGCTTAAGCTGCCCTGTCAGTTCATGGTTTCGTGGAACTCCGAGCGAAGCCTGTAATCATCGCTTCACTTGTCGTGATGGCACTCTTCTTCCTCGTCCCAGCGCTTCCCTGGGCGAGTTGGGGAGCATTGCCAGCCTACCTATGGACAGATTATCGATCGCTAGGATGTGCCATTGTGGGAATCGGGACGACATACTATCCCCCAGACGGACCAGTAACGAACCAAACGGGCCTTCACTGGGGTTGCGTTAGCATGCTGCCTAAGCTTCCCGTCGCCTGAGATCAAGCTACTTTCCCTTCGATAACGCAAGGCACGTCACGGACATACAAGGAATACGTAAGATGTGACACCTCCCTTGTGGAGGCGGGTGTCCGACGTGATGGAAGCGCATGGAGGCGGCTTGGCCAGGTGTTGGGACCTCTTCTTCTGCGACGACAAGATTCTGCGGGTTAGGATGTCTGGCCGCAGGTGGGTATGGGCCTATTGCCTGATTGCGCTCTACACCGTCCTTGCCATCATAGCAGCGTTCGGTTTCGCCTCCACTTCGATCATGGGAATATGGTACGGCATCTTGGCAACAGTTGCTATAACTGTCCCCCTGACTTCGACGGTCGTCGCTATGGCAATAGGGATAGACCGGGCGAGGAAAGAAGTAAGGTCGCAGCTTCCCCATCTTACTCCGACGGGCAGGAAATTCGAAGCCATCCCATATGATCAGGTTAGGAGCATCGAAATCCACCAGCCCACGCGCAACTCGTTCTATGTGAAGGTCGCCACCTCCACGGGCAGGTATGCGGGGAGCGTGAAGAAGCTGGAGGTAGGCGAGCTGAAGGAGTTCCTCAAAGGAAGGGTCCCTGAGGGCGTAATCGACGAACGCATCCTTGTGTGACGTTACTCGGGTGGCAACTCGCGCCTCGCTTCAGTACTTGACGCGACCGCAGTTTCATCAGGAAGTGTCACGACCGGGCTTTCAGGAGCCGCCCCACGCCTGTGGCGCCAGATTATGATCGGCAGGGCGATGACCAGCGCCGTGTACAGCAGCACCCCGGTGTCCCCCTGCATCTCCAAGACGACGTCCATGGGTACGAAGACCAGAAGCATGCCGAGGACGAAGCCGAGCTTGGCGCCGTCATTCCCTGCGCCGCCAGCGTGTCTGGCGAGATACCAAGAGGTCAGCGCCGCCAAGGGGACGTACAGCCCCGCCGTGACGGGCCAGGGGAGCAGCAGGTCGCCGAACAGGAAGATCAGGAAGAACGAGCCCATGAAGGCCAGCCCCAAGATGAGGAAGACGCGCGCTCTCCTGTCCGGCCTCTCCCCCTTGGCACTGAAGAACGCCCTCGGGGCGAAATACGCCGCCAGGATGAACGACGCCGCGTAGACCGCCAGGAACAGGTCCGTCTGGACAGGGGCGGCGAACGGCTCGGAGAGCGAAAGCAGCACAACGACCAGCGCATAGGCCAGCATTGCGGCGGCTACCCCCGCGTTCCCCACCAGCCGCCGGCCCTTGGTCTCCGGGAAGAGCATCTCGACGAGGACGACGGGTACCGCTATGCTGAAGGCGGCGTGAAACAGCGTCAAGGCCGACAGGGGGACCCAGTTGATTCCCGCCCAGTGGCTGTATAGCTGGTTGCCGATGTTCGAGCCAAGGGGATCGGTCATCGTCTTCGCGCCGAACCCCTCCTCCCCCACGGCGTAGGCTCCGCCCAGCAGCAGGATGGCCCCCCACCGCCTGCCCCATCGGAGCGCGGCCTCCCTGATCAGGAGCGCCCCGCCTCCATAGAGCCCGACCAGCATAACAAAGCCGAGCGGGTTGGCTATGGCCTGCGGGATCTTGGTGGAGCCCGTCAGGAACTCCGCGAGGGTCGCGGCGAGCAGCAGGAGGGATGCCAGGGCGTACCAGCGGACCTTCCCCACAACGACGCCGTTTTCGGCGGGCGGAGCGGTTTGCACCACGTCGGCACTTGAGACTGTTCTAGGTTTGGTCTCCAAGTTCGACGCCGACTGCGCTTCGGACCCACGCTTGTTATAGAACTGCCGATGCCACCGACCTGATAGGGGAGCCGCGCCGGAACAGGGACGGTCAAATCCGTAGACGTACGGCTAGGCGAAATGTCCGCCGCAGTGAAACGCGAAGGCTGGAAAGTCGAAGAAGCCCCCCGCCTTGGTGATGTTCCCAGTCTCATACGCATCCATGCCGTAGAAAGACGCGCACTTGACGAGATAGAAGGAGACGGACGCCCGAGCGCTCCAGTGGACTGTTCCGACATAGTGAGTCGGAGGACCGCAGGGGATATGGGGGTAAGGGTTCAGGCATCTGGGGAGAGCGGTCACATTATCAGGGTATTCTCCGCCCACGGGAACGACCGGAGCGAAGAAGAACGCCACGGTGACCGCCACGACCACGACGGTGAGCCACCATCGCCGTCTCATACTGTCGAATGAGCGTCCCGAGTTATTTACGGGTAAGGGAGAAAGCGAAGCTGGGACAGCTAACGGTGCAGCTGTCTGGATCCTCGGAACTTCCGAGTCTATCAGCGGTCACTCCATTCGTCGTCTTGCCGTTCCACCCCGAGCAGGTCACATATCAGTTCGTGGATAGCCGCCTCCGGCCCGCGTCGGTCAGCCCATGCACGAACGGCTTAAGTAGTAACTTCATCTGGTAGTACCCGAAGAAGGTATGACAGAGGAGGTCGTAGTAACACGGAAGGGCCAGACGACCGTGCCCGTCAGGCTGAGAAGGAAGTACGGCATATCGGAAGGCACTAGGCTGGTGGTCGAGGACACGGGGAAGGGCGTCCTGTTCCGGAAGGCCACGAGCACCATCGAGCTGATNCGGGTCCGGCGCGAAGACGGCCTCGGTCGGGGAGATGAAAAGGCTGCTCGACGAAATGCGGGCTGAGGGAGATTGAAGGGCGCCTCCTACGACACCAGGTTCCTCGTCGAGCTGTTCTACTCCTCCGACGCCGCTGCGCACGAAAGGATAAGGAAGGTCCTCCTGAGCTCGAAGCCGAATTTCCTGTCGACTGCGGCGCTCTCGGAGATCTACAAGCTGACGTTGGAAAAGGAGGGGAAGGAGGTCGCGGAGTTGCGAGCCGACTCGCTGGCCAAAGACTTCCGGCTGGTCGACGTGAACCGGGAGGTGGCGGTCAAGGCGGCCATCATCAAACACAGGCACGGGATTCCATTCGCGGACAGCCTGATCGCGTCGACGGCCCAGGTGCTCGGCGTTCCGTGCTACACCGACGACCCACACTTCCGTTCCGTGGCAGGCCTGACCGTGAAGTGGATTCCATCCTGACGTGGAGTTTCCAGGCGACCTTGTTGACTGGTGAGGTGTATATGCGGGCCACGAATACAAGATGTCATTGGACAAACTGGAGGAACAGAAGGGACGGAAGATCATCACGAAGTTCTTTGACAAGTATGGGCACGAGACGACACCCGACAAGGCACTGACGGCGGAACAGCTCGTCTTTGACGAGAAGACAGGCAGGCTGATCAGCCAGCATCTGTTCAAATCGGAAAAAGCACCCCGGGACACCCCGTCCATACCAGACCCCTAGGCCCAACCTGTTGGTCGGGATCTACCGGCGTCAAGCATCTGTCAGCTCATAGACGAAGGGTTTGACCGAGTTGTTCCTCATGACCCTTCTGCCGAACGACGGTGTGGATATCTGCGCGGGCGTAAATAACCCACAATCGATGATGCTGGTCGAGGACATGCGCCCGCACATTTGGAGGGTAGTCCCATTATCCGCCCTTCTGCTGTTCATGTCATTGCTGGTCGCCATCCCGCCGCCAAGCCATGCGGTGAGTCTCGGGTGTGGGACCACAATAACGAAATCGACGTTACTCACATCTGACATCGGGCCGTGCTCGGGGGACGGGCTCATCGTCGGCGGCAACTACATAACCCTCAACTGCAACAAGCACGCTGTCAACGGCACATCCGCAGAAGGAACAATCGGAATCGACCTCAAGACCACCAGGGGGGTGACTGTGAAGAACTGCGACGTCAACGGTTTCGACGTGGGCTACAATCTGAACGGGTCAAGCAGAGACCGACTCATCGGGAATACTGCTAACGGCTCACAGAGCGTCGGTTTCAGCGCGACAAACTCCATCGCGGACGTCCTCACTAGAAATCTGGCAGTAGCTGCTAACGGGGAGGGTGATGGGGATGCGTTTATGATTCAGAATTCTGCACGGGACCTGCTGACATCAAACATCGCCACTCCCGGTCCCCAAGGATCTTGGGCGGTAGGGTTCTCCGCGTACAAATCCCAAGGGAGCACTTTCATCAATGACGAGTCGGTTCTAGGCAGCGAAACCGGGAACGACATCGGATTCGGGATAACGAATTCCAGTCAAAACCACTTCTCGTCCGACGCCTCTGAGTCAGACATCGAGGGGTTTTCAGTCCAGAATTCATCGTCCAACACATTCAGCCACAACTTCGTGAGCGACTCTTACGACACCGGGTTCATCGTCAATGCCTCCACGTCGAACGTCTTCAGCTTCAACGTCTTGAATGAGAGTTCCAACTTCGGCTTTTTCGTGCTCAATTCATCGCGCAACGCATTCACGGGGAACACAATCCAGGATTTCGGAGACAGCTATGGCGGTGGTCTCGCTCTGGTGTACTCGGATTCCAACGTAGTGAGGTCCAATCTGGCGTCAGACACTGGCTTCGCCACGGCTGGCTTCTATCTCGGCGGCTCCACGGGAAACACGCTCAGTAACAACAGGGCCCTCTCAGACTTCGTGGGATTCTTCTCCGATGTTGCCACTAACGGCGACACGTTAAGGGGCAATCTGGCGCGGAACAACTCATGGGACGGCTTCGATTTCTATGGCTCTTCCCTTGATTCGGTAGTCGGCAATACGGCGACGGGCAACACCGGGGATGGATTCTTCTTCACTGGAGGATCTGAGTTTTGCTGGGGTCCGATAGACTACTCATACGTCGAACCGTTTACCGTGTGCCCCGGCGCTGGAAACAACACCGTGTCCAGAAACACGGCAGCCGGCAACTTGTACGACGGATTCGACTTCTGGAACGCCACTTCCAACACCATCAAGTCGAACACGGCCAGGAACAACACGCGGAACGGGTACGAGCTCTCGTACGCCGCAGATGGGAATCTGCTTCAGGGGAACGTCGCACGATTGAACGGATTGGCGGGGTTCGCGGTCAACAGCAGTTCGAATTTCAATGTCCTGTTCAGTGATACGGCCACCAACAACGGCAATCATGGATACTACCTCTACGACTCGGCCTCGAACCTGCTGAGAAGAGATTCTGCCTCACTCAGTGGACACTCTGGCTTCACGCTAGAAGGATCGTCCAACAACACCCTCACTGAGAACGTCGCTAATATGAACACCGGAGATGGGTTCAGCCTTACCGGCTCTTCAGGCAACGCCCTCACCAAGAACACTGCCAAGAGCGACGGCAACAACGGCTTCCGGCTCTCCGGCTCGTCAACCAACACCCTCACCAAGAACACTGCGACGGGAAACGACTATGGGTTCACTATCGCCAATTCCAACCAGAGCTCGTTCCTGGACAACACCGGCAGTTACAATGTCAATGCCGGATTCTTCGCAAGCCTCTCCCACGGCGACCTGTTTGTGGGCAATCTCGCGTCTCACACCGTGAACACCACGGGCAGCATCCCTTGTAGCGGCGATGGCTACTTTGTGCAAGACTCCTCCGGGATCAACTTCACGGCCAACAGAGCCATTGAAAACTGCGTGAACGGCTTCGTGCTGACTGGCACCGACCACTCTATTCTGAACGGGAACACCGCTACCGACGTCTTCAACTCCGGATTCTTCCTTAGCGGTTCCTCCTTCAACTCGCTGGTGAGCAACAGGGCACACGGCTACCACGGGGATGGTTTCACCCTGGAGTCGTCCTCGAACAACACTCTCAACGGGGACATCGCTTCCGGAGGTCCGATTGCCGGGAACGGGTTCGACCTGCTGTACTCCTCCAATGGCAACACCCTGACCAGCGACACCGCAACAGGGAACGGGGAAGGTTACGAGGTCTATGGAGGGTCATTCAATGTCCTAGCATACGACATTGCGAGGGTGAACTCGGGCGGCGGATTCAGACTGGAGGGTTCCGTCACCAATGCCACCGTCTCCCATGACGCAGGCATAGGAAACGGAGGGGACGGCTTCACATTCTTCGGCCTATCGCATAGCATGGTCTCTTACAACATAGCCGACAGGAATCGGGGGTACGGCTACGACGATCAATCGTCGGGGGCCAACGTAGTCTTCACCGCGAACGAGTGCCAAAGGAACCATCTGGGCGGATCCTTTCCGACAGGGCTCGGCAGCCCGCAACCCTAGAACCTCAGGTCCCTGGCCCTCTCCGTCACCAGCTGGTTGCCACACTAAAGCAGAGACTACAGGAGAAAATCACTTCAAGACCCACCTTCCCGTTCTCAGGGATAGAAAGTTCAGCTGACAGACAACTGGCTGCGCCCTGCGTCAGTCAGCTCGTAGACGAACGGCTTCGCCGCGTCGTTCCTCACCACCAGCCCCTTGTCGAAGAGCGCCTTCAAGAGCCGGGCGGCGTGCTCGCGCGTGATGTCGAAGCGCTCCCTGATCTCCACTGACGTCCTGGGCTTCTCGCTGAGCATCTGCAGGAGGTCCTTCTCCTTGATGTCCCCGGAGCGCGCGGGCCTGCGTGAGGACGCCACAGTCTGAGGGGCGGGCTGAGTCGCTCTCTGGATGGCCACGTCCTGGACCACACCGAGGCGGCCCTTGATTTCCATCATCTCGGACTCCTGTCTCTCCAGTTTGGCCTCTATCGCCTTGAGGAGTTCTGTGTCAGGGGACGGAAACGGAGGCACAACGGGCGCGGCCTGAGAGGCGGGAGCCTGTGATGTGACTTCACGTGACTCCTGAGAAGGCGTCGGCTCAGGTGATTTCTCGGTTTCAATCGGCTCTTCGGCGCGTTGAGGCGGCAGTCCGAGGACCCCCGTCGTCTCCAGCGCTGCCTCCGCCCGCTCCCTGACGGCCCTGGACTGGATTACCTCGACCCTCGCCATCACATCGAGAATCCGCTCATCCTGCTTCGTGAGTCGAGTCTCCAGCACGTCCAGGAGCTCCCTGCCGATGTCGGAGGAAGCGTTAATCTGACGGGAAACCTGCCTGTACTTCGCCAGCAGGATGACTGCTATGACCACGAAAGCCGCTGAGGCTGTGAGCAGGGCGTACGTGACCACGTCCTCGACCATGTAACGGGGCGTGTGACCTATGTGATTTAAGCCTAACCCTCACATGTCACTCTCCAAGAAGAGCCTGGGACCCCGCAGACAACCGGCGAGTTCAGTAGTGGCAGGCATTCTTATCTGGTGTTCTCCCCCTTTCCCAGCGGGTGTAGCGTTGCTTCAAGGCAAGAAGGTGGATCTGAAGCTTGTTGAGAAGGAAGACGCGCCCCTGCTTCAGGAGTGGCTCAACGACCCCGCCTTCTTCGGCGAATTCGAGCCCATCCTCCAGATAACGAAGGCCGAGGTCGAGAAGAGCGCCGAGCGTCCCGAACGGCCGAGGGTGTTCTTCATCCAGAAGAAAGACGGGACAAGGGTCGGCCTGATCGAGGTCCGCGACGCGCACCCGGGACGGTCGGACTCTGGAAGTGAAGTGGGGTATGCGATACTGCCTGGCGAAAGGAGGAAGGGGTACTGCTCCGAGGCCGCCGCCCTCGCCGTCGATTTCACGTTCCTCACCACGCCAGTGGTCCGCGTCCAAGCCGACACCAACGTCCGGAACGTGGGCTCTCAGAAGGTCCTTGAGAGGGTCGGTTTCAAGAGAGAGGGAACGCTGAGGAAGGCCCACTTCGCCCGCGGGGAGTGGATGGACCTCTACCTCTACAGCATACTCAGGGAAGAGTGGAAGTGGCCGAAGGTTCTGAAAGGCTGAAGCCTATTCACGACTATCCCCGGCCTGCCCGAGAATCTCAGGGTGTGATGGAACGATGTTACATCACAATCTTCTGGACCAAGGCCTCAATCACATCGGCCATCCTTTCAATCTCCTCCTCTGAAAGGCCGGAGCCGCCCCTCGCGACTAGGTCGAAGAGCCTCCGGACGTCTTCCGACCTGACGTAACCGAGCCAGAGCCCGATCAAGAGTGTCGTCATGGACTTTCTCATAGTTTCCTTTCCCTGTTGGACGCTCCTGTAGTACGAGCCGACGGTAATCGGCTGCCCTGCCTTTTCCGGAGACTCGCGCTGAGACGCCGCCTCTCTCAAGTTTAGCTCTCCTTTCATGACACATACATAGGTTCGGAGCACTTCGAGCTGACGCGGGGACATCATGGAGTTGCCGACCAGGAGTTCTGGGAGGTCCATAGACGAATCAGGCTCATACGAATCGGTATTAACACTTCCAGGTCTCAACCAAGGTTTATCACAAATTACGGAGGGCACTACAGCAATTCCTTGCTCGGACGAGCGGAACAAGTGCAATTCCCGCAAAGCAGCTTTGACTGTGCCGACACACTCGGTTTTATTTAGCTCACCTTCGAAACTGGCGCGTGAGCTTGGTTGGGTAGGAGAAGGAAGAAGACTCTACGAGTCGTCAGGCGGACATTGCCCAAGGTATTTGCTTGTCCGAGGTGCGGGATGATCACCATAAGGATAACATCACACCAGGATGAGACATCATCTGAGGAAACATCACAGGACTACATCTACGAAATCGCGTGCGGGAACCTCAACTGCAACATCAGGAGAGAGTTCAGGTACCCGTACAAGCGGGCCGACATCGACGTCTACAACACATTCGTCGACGACTTCGCCAAAGTCGGGGGGTAGCGGCTCTTGATGTCGCCGGGGACGGTCGAGAGAGATATCATCGAGCGGTCGAAGAAGGGGACAATCTTGGCCGCGCTGATAGATCCCGAGGACTTCTCTCCGAGCAGGGCCGCCCAGACGGCCGTCGCCGCCGAGAAAGCTGGAGCGTCTCTGATTCTCGTAGGCGGGTCCACAATCGCTGATCAGGGGAGGCTAGACGCTGTCGTCAGGGCAATCAAGAAGACGGTCAAGTCGCACGTCGTCCTCTTCCCGGGCAACATCACAGGGGTGTCACGCCACGCTGACGCCATCCTCTTCAGCTCACTCCTCAACTCGACCAACCCCTACTTCATCATGGGGGCCCAGGCGCTCGGAGCGATGGAGGTCTACATGAGCGGGCTCGAGAGCATTCCAATGGGTTATCTCGTAATGGGGTCTGGGAGTGCGACCAGTTTCATTGGCCAAGTGAACAGTATCCCTCCATCAAAGCCAAACCTCGCAGTCATCTATTCCTTGGCGGCTCAATATCTAGGCATGAGAAGCCTCTACCTAGAGGCAGGGAGCGGAGCGCACGATCCCATCCCACCGGACACAATCAGGCTCGTTCGGAAGTACTACAACGGAATCCTAATTGTGGGCGGGGGAATTACAACGTCTGAGGCCGCTAAGAAGGCGGCAAAGGAAGGGGCTGACATCCTAGTTGTAGGCAACATCTTGGAAGGACCTGGGTACGAGTTGAAGCTCAAAGAGATAGCCACAGCAATCAAATCCTGAACTCCGCAACAAGGTTCAGTAAGCAGACGGATTCCAAGACTAGGCGAAGATGAGTTGGCGTGGGGATAGTTCTCAAGGGAGCAAACGGGAACGCTTACCAAATCTCGGCGAGACACTGGCTGTCAATTCTTAAAGGAGCAGAGGCAGAATTGGGAGTATCGGCCATGTCTTTCTTTGAGACCGAGAGGCTTTCGGCCGAACAATGCAAGATCGTAGCTCGTGTGTTTCTCAAAGAAGCGGAAATTAGAAACCACAAGATGCAGACGGACAAGATGGTGGACAAGAACCTAGGTACCACAGAGAGACAGCTCGCAGGGTGGATGGCGGAGGCGGATGGTGAACTCGCCGAGTTTCTGGCCGAGTCCGGGGGTCTTGTCATGGTGTCAGAAGAGGAAAGCGAAGTATTGTAAGACAAGGGAGCACAGACCACATCATGCGAGACACGGGAAACTCGGCCGCAGCCCTCAGTGTTTGGAAGGAGAACGTCTGGCGGAAATGAAAATCACAATTGACGGTAAGCAAGTGTGGCCACCACGAGGGCGAGCAGGTCTTCACAGCTACGCCTTCGAAAAGTCTGACGACGGAGGCATCAAGTACATGGAGTTCCCCCTTGATGCAAGGGGCGAGGCAGTCAAAGATCATCCTACGGTAATCGTGGAAATCAGCAAGAGCGAATTCCAACGTCTAGCTCGAAGGTTGGTCTGGGACAAAGAGCCAGACAACCAGAAGGTTGGCGCCGAACTTGAGGAAGGCGCTCCGAAAGCTCGACGAGATGAGGAATGACCATCCTTAGGACACCTAGGAAGGTTCGCGGCCTAGGCGCACATGTGCATGTGAGTCTACGCCCTCCATTGATTATTGGAAGACAGACATGACACTCAAGAGATCCGAGAACCAACACACGAGTGAGCTTTATCTCCGAATCCAAGTATTCCATGGAAGCGCATCCGCATGAGGTCAATCGAGACACCCGAAGGCGTCCTGCTTTTCGACCGGCGGACCGGAACGAACGTCCTCTTCGACGAACTGAAGAGGGAAGGCACGACTTGGAAGAAGCCTTTGTACGTGGCCCTGGCGATAACCAACCGCTGCAACAGGGAATGTCGGTGGTGCTATTCTTCTTCTGGCCCAGAATCGACCGCCGAGGGTTTCTGGACAAAGGACAAGGTCCTAGGGCTCGCCCACTCGCTCGACGAGCTCGGCATCCTCGGCATGGCGCTGGGGGGCGGAGAGCCTTTCACCTATCCCGGTTTCGCGC
>OCOJ01036414.1_pt5 | contig 12446 bp, 7 predicted proteins | sample 1539251 | NCBI WGS metagenome assembly OCOJ01 (sample SAMN01911457, study PRJEB22624) | soil metagenome | biome: Soil | place: Malaysia | collected 2012-04-30 | depth RA_metagenome m
GTCCTCGGCGTAGGTGGTCATCACGCTGAGCACGTAGGGATGGCCTTCGAGCAGGACGATTCCGCTCTCGCAGCGCACACCGGCGAGGCTGCCCGGCTTGCTGGCCAGAGCCACGCCGGCCGGGAGGCCGCGGCCCATCGGTGTGGGCTCGTACTTCTCATCTTTCAGCAGCTGGATGGCCAACGCGGTGTGCTTCTCATCCAGCAATTTGCCGGCGCAGAGCTGTGCCAGCAGGCTCGCCATTTCCCGGGCGGTGGAGACGTTTTCCACTCCATGGCGCTCTTCGGAGGGCTGAATCATGCGCCGCAGCAGGCGCGTGCGCGAAAACCCCAGCGCCTGAAGCGTTTCGTTTACCTGGGCCATGTCCACGCGGTCGATCAGAATGTTGGTGGCGGTGTTGTCCGAAACCACCATCATCAGGGCGGCGAGGTCGCGCAGGGAGAGGGCTGAGGTGCCGTCGCCGAAATCCTGAAGGACTCCGCTGCCTCCTGCGAATTGTGCCTTACGAATTTCCACGCGGTCTTCGAGACGGAGCTTTCCCGCCTGAGCCTCGCGCAGTACTTCCAGGAGCACGGCGATTTTGATGGAGCTGGCCTGGGGCATCGGGAGGTCGCCGTTGACGGCCAGCGTGTCGCCTCCCGCGGGATCCTGCACCGCGAGCGACATGACTCCGTCAAACTGGGCAGCCATCTGGTTCAGCTCGCGCCCCAGCTTGCTGCGCAATTCCGAGGAGCGCGGATCGGGCACTTGTGTCTGCGGTGCTGCAGACGCCTGTACGAGCACCCCGAGTGCAGCCGCCAGCGCACCAAGAAGAATGCGGGCAGCAGTCCTGTTTGTCTCCATCAAGAAGCTCCCTCTTAGCGCCGGAAATCAGGTGCCAATATAGCGAGCGTAGAGGGAGCGGGCAACCGCGGGGTCCTGGGTGCCTTTGAAGACCGCGCGGCCGTCCGGGAAGACGGTGATTTCGCACGGGGGCACGGCAAAGCGCAGCAGAAAGCCGTTGGTGCGCACATTCGCGGCCACTGCAACGAGCCGCCGGGCCATTTCCTCGAGGTCCAGGCGGCGGCGGCGCTCGTGAATCTGCACGGAGTCGCGTCCGCAGAGGGTGACGTGGGGCTGGGCCGCGCCTGCGAGCCAACGGAAGTCGCGGCGGGCGCAGGCGCGGCACTTGGTTTCGCGAGCCACGCGGATGGACTGGAAGCGGCCGGCCCAGGTGTCGCAGGAGACCAGGCGGCCGGAAAGCGCTGTTTCGTTCCCGGAAAGAAATTTCACGGCCTCGGCGGCTTCGATGGATGCGGCCACCGATGCCGCGGAGTTCAGCACGCCGGCCGTATCGCAGGTTTCTTCCCGCGGCAGGGCCGCGGCGGCTCCGGCGGCGTCCGGAGCTTCGACCAGGCAGGCCAGGCAGGCGGTTTTTCCCGGCAGGATGGTAAAGGTAAGGCCATAGCTGCCGACGGCCGCGGCGTAGATCCAGGGCGTTCCGGAGCTCACCGCAAAATCGTTCACCAGCATGCGGGTTTCAAAATTGTCCGTGCCGTCGAGAATCAGCGGGAAACCGCCCAGCAAGTCGGAAATGTTTTCCGGAGTCAAGTCTGCTACCACGCCTTCCACTTGAACGCCGGCGTTGGCGCCGCGGAGCCGGCGTTCCGCGGCGACCGCTTTGGGCAGCGCATCGCATGCATCCGCCTCTTCGAAGAGCGTCTGCCGCTGGAGGTTGGAGAATTCCACGAAATCGCGATCCACGATGCGCAGCCCTCCCAGTCCGGCGCGCACCAGCAGGTTCGCTGCAACCGTACCCAGGGCGCCGCAGCCCACCAGCACGGCGCGGGATTGCAGCAAGCGCTGCTGGCCCTGCTCGCCGAGCGGGGCAAAGAGGATCTGGCGCGAGTAACGTTCGGCTTGGACCGGGTCCATCATGACGGATCCAAAGCAATTCTACCGCGCCGGACGAGCAAAGTTTGCCCCCTGGGCCGGTATCAGATTCTTGCTTCGAAAATTTGAGCAGCACGAAACGCGGCTATACTAACCTCTTTGTTTCGAGTCACGGATGCAGACCGTTCGAACCTTGCTCGGCGTCATGCTGCTCGGATTGCTGCTGGGCCCGCTTTCGACCGTGGGGAGAGGGCCGCTCAGCGCTCAAACGGTGCCCCCGGACGCCGCAGATGCGATGCTGGGCCTGCCCGTGGCGAGAGTACAAATCGTGGAGGACTCCGGCCAAGTGCTCGCGGAAAATCCCCCGGGCCTGGAAGTCCGTCCTGGGGCGGCGCTGGAGCGTGCCGCGTTGCGCGCGAGCCTGCGCAGACTGAATGCCACCGGGCGTTATGCGGACATCACCGCGGAGGCCACACCCGGGAGCGGCGGCCTGCTTGTGGTCTTCCGCGTGCGCGATAATTTTTTTATCGGCAACGTGCGGGTGGAAGGTCTCCGCGAGCCGCCCACGGAAGCCCAGGTGCAGGGCGCACTGCGCCTGGGGTTGGGAGAGACGTTTCGCCAGAAAAACCTTGACCGCGGGCTGGAGCGCGCGAAGCAGCTATTCCGGGAAAACGGATTATACTCCGCCGTGTTCCGTCCCGAAGTCTTGCGCCATGCGGAAACGCACCTGGTGGACATCCTGCTGCAGGTGGAGACCGGGCAGAGAGCGCGGGTGGGCGCGGTCGCGGCCTCCAACCCGACCGCGTTCCGCAGTGAAGAGCTGGTGCGGATTTCACGCCTGAAACCGAAGCAGGAACTCACGGCGTCACGCCTGGCCAAAGGCGCCGACCGGGTGCGTTCCTGGCTGTTCCGGCGAGGATACCTGGCGGCCCGGGTGACCGCGCGTCCGGGCGACTATGACGCAGCGGCCAACGCCGCGCCGATCACCCTGGAAATTTCCGCTGGGTCGCCTACAAAAGTGGAGGTGACCGGCGTGAAACTTTCCACCGGCAAGCTGCACCAGCTTGTTCCCATTTTCCAGGAGGGAGCGGTGGATGAAGATCTGCTGGCAGAGGGCCGGCGGAATATTCGCGACCACTTTGAGCGGCAGGGGTACTTCAATTGCGAGGTACAGTACACGGACAGCGGCAACGCAGATTCCGGGGTGCGGCAGATTATCTATACCGCGCGCCTGGGCCCACGGCGGCGCCTGGAGGCCGTGGAATTCACCGGAAACAAGTATTTCAGCTCGGAGATTCTGCGCGGCCGGCTGACCATTCATCCCGCGGAATTCCTGCGTTCCGCCGTCTTCAGCAGCCGGCTGCTGGAGCAGAATGAGGATTCTCTGCGCGCGCTCTATCTGACCAATGGGTTTGCCGCGGCGAAGGTGCGCTCGGAAACGGTGGAGCATTACCGCGGCAAGCAGGAAGATCTTCTGGTGCGCTTCTACATCGAGGAGGGCGAACAGACGCGCATCGAGTCTCTGGAGATTACCGGGAACGCAGCGATCTCCCGGAAGGAACTCAGCGCGGTGATCAGCGCGGAGAAAGGACAGCCGTACTCGGAGGCGGGGGTGGCCACCGACCGGGACAACGTGCTGGCGCTTTATTTGAATGAAGGCATCTACGGCACGAAGTTCGAGTCCGGCGTGGCGCCCGGAGCGGCTCCGAACCGGGTGCGACTCACCTATGAGATCGCCGAGGGGCAGCCCGCCACCGTCGCGCGCATCCTGCTGGACGGTAACGAGTACACGCGGACGGACGTGATTCTCCGCCAGGTGGTGATGAAGGAGGGCGGCCCGTTGCGGGAAGGAGACATCATCGCCACGCAGCGCAATCTTTACAACCTGGGAGTTTTCAACCGCGTTGCCGTGGCCCCACAGAATCCGGAGGGCGATGAAAGCGCCAAGACCATGCTGGTGAACGTGCAGGAAGGCAAGCGCCTTACGCTGGGCTACGGCGCGGGCATCGAGGTGCAGCCGCTGAACAACACCAATAATCCCACGGCCACCTCGCTCAATTTCGCTCCCCGGGGCATCCTGGAGCTCACCTATGCCGATTTTTTGGGCCGCCCGCAGACGCTGCAGTTCCGGATTCGCGCCAGCACGCTGCAGGGTCGCGGACTGGCCCAGTACAGCGCGCCGCGATTTCTCAATCATCCCAGCCTGAATCTCCAGCTCATCGCCTTTGCGGACAAGACCCGGGACATTTATACCTTTACCTCGACGCGCTATGAAGGCACGGTGCAACTCGAGCAGCGGCTTTCACCTTTCACGACGCTGCTCTATCGTTACACCTACCGGAAAGTGCTTACCAGCAGTCTGCACATCGCGCCGGAGGAAGTGCCGCTGTTCAGCCAGCCCACGCAGGTTTCCGGCCCGGGATTCGCGTGGATCCGCGACCTGCGGGACAACCCGGCGGATCCCACGCGCGGGCGCTTTTATACCGCGGACCTTTCCCTCTCGGCGCAGGCCCTGGGATCCACGGCCAGCTTTGGACGCGCCTTCTTCCAGAATTCTTCATTTACCCCGCTGGGGCACAACCTGACATTTGCCCGTTCCACGCGCTTTGGTTTCGAAACCACCTACGGTTCGAGCGTTTCTACGGACATCCCGCTGCCGGAGCGGTTCTTCGCCGGTGGCAGCACCGGCCTGCGCGGATTCGGACTGAACCAGGCGGGTCCTCGTGATACGGTGACGGGCTTCCCCGTCGGGGGGCTGGCGCTGCTGACCTCCAACCAGGAAGTACGCTTTCCATTGCGGCTGCCGTTCACGGCCGCGGCCGTGCGGGGGGCGCTCTTCTATGACGTGGGCAACGTGTACAGCTCGCTGAGCCACATTACGCTGCGGACCACGCCGCCGCCGAATGACCTGAATTTTCTTTCCCACTCCGTGGGTATTGGCGTGCAATATCCGACTCCGGTGGGCCCCATCCGCGTGGACCTGGGTTACCTGCTGAACTCGCCGCGGTTTTCCTTTTGCGCCAGCACCACGACCCCCTGCCCCTCGATGACCAATCCCACCATCCTGGGCCGTCTGCACCGGCTGCAGTTTTTCCTCACGCTGGGGTCGCCATTCTGATGCGCCTGGCCCTCCTGCCCGTTTTGCTCCTGGCCGCGCATGCCGCGCCCGCGGCCGCCGCCCCACAGGTGGTGGTGGACCGCATCGCGGCCAGGATCGAGAACGACATCATCACCCTGAGCGACGTGCGGGAGCTGGCCGCCTACCAGCGCTTGAATGGCCGGGAGCCAGCCACCGAGCCGGAGCTGTTGCGCGAACTGATTGATCAGTGGATCGTGATCAACGATGCGGCCAGCGCCCGGTTTCCAGCACCGCTTGCTGCCCAGGTGGACCAGGGATTTGCCGCGCTGCGCAACCAGGCAGGCGCTGGGAATTTCGCCGCCCGGCTGCGCGAGCTGGACCTGACCGAAGCGGATGTGCGCCGGCTGGTGGCCAAAGAAATTCTGGTGGACCATTACCTGGAGCGCAAATTCCGGGCGCAGGCGCGGGTCGAACCGGATGCGGTGGAGCGCTATTATCGCGACGAATTTACACCCCAGCTCCGGCAGCGCAATCAACCCGTTCCGCCGCTGGAAGATGTTCATGACGCCATAGCCGAGGTGCTCCTGGAGCGGGAGATCACCCGCCGCGCCGAGCAATGGATCCAGCAGGCCCGGAGCCAACTGGATATCGAAATCGTGGCGGAGGCGAAGCCATGAGGCCGGGGTTACGACACGCGCTGCGCGTTGCCGCGCTTACGCTGCTTTCCGCCACGGCGTTCCTGCTTTTGCTGGAGCGGACCGGGCTGCCGCGCATCTGGATGCGCCGCGTGGTAATCCGTCAGATCGAGAAAATGACCGGGGGGGCCACCGAGTTAGGCGAATTCCGCTTCAATCCGTGGCGCCTGCGCGTGGAGCTATTCGATCTGACCATTCACGGCAGCGAGCCCCCCTCTTCGCCGCCTTACTTCCGGGCCGGTTACGTGCGGGCGGACTTGCGGATCGTCTCCCTTCTGGGCGGGCGCGTGGCGCTGGAAGAACTCCGGCTGGATCATCCGGCGCTCACCGTGCGTTTTCAGCCGAATGGAGCAAGCAATGCGCCACAACCCGGGGGCCGGGCCATGGCGCGCGTCCAGCCCGCGGCGCTCAATGAAAGAGTTTTCGATCTCTCCATTTCCAGCCTGCAGATTCTCGAAGGGACGATACGGTGGAATGATCAGCGCACGCCGTTTTCACTCGATGCTCTGGGCTTTCGCTTTCAGCTCCGGCGGGACTCGCCCGCTCCGGACATAGCGATTTATCGCGGGGAGCTGGCTTGCCGGAAACTGCGGCTTCAGGCCGGGCGCTCGATTCCGTTTCCTTCCGATCTGGATGCCCGCTTCTCCCTGGGACGTGATTCCTTTGCGCTCGACGAATTTTCCTGGCGCCCGCCGCGCTCCGAAGTGCGCGGCCATGCGGCGCTGTCCAGTTTCGCGAAGCCGGTGTGGGCGTTTGCCTATCAGGCGAAGCTGGACTTTCGCGACATCCGCGAACTTCTGCGCGTGCCGGAAATGCCCGCGGGCCGCGCGCAGGCCAGCGGCGAAGGCCGGTGGGAACCGGGAGGCGCGGGCCTTTCCGGCCGCGGCCAGTATGAGGCTTCGGAGATCGCGCTGCCCTATTCGTGGTTCCACAGCTCCGGGCTTTCCAGCCACGCGCACTTTGAGCTCCAGCGCGACCGGCTGGTGGTTCCGGATTTTCATGCGCAAGGCCTGGGCGGCCAGCTCGACGGCCGCGTGGAGATGCTGTATAGGGATTTCCGCTTCCGGGTGGAAAGCGAGATTCAGGGCGTGAGCCTGGCGGCGATTCTTTCCGCAGTCGACCACCCCGGTTTTCCAGTAGCCACGCTGCACTGGGAAAGCGGGGTTGCGGTGCATGCCGTCACTTCCTGGCAAGGAAACTTGCTGCACCTGGACAGCCGTGGAACTACTGAGTGGACTGCTCCCGATGCTCTGCCGCCGGGAGTCTCCGCGGCCGCAGCGCGGGTGGAATTTCATTTTTCGCGTGACGCCGCGGCCGCGGACCTCTCTTCGGGCTTAATTACCGCGCCCGGCACGCGCGTGGCATTCGCCGGGCGGCTCGGCGCGCGCGACTCCGGACTGCAACTGGATCTCGAGAGCAGCGATCTGCTGGCGTTCGATGACTTCATCAACGCGGTGCGCGGGGTGGAGGCACAGCCGGAGCGCATCACCGGCCGCGGCTCCTGGTCCGGGCGCATCACCGGACCGCTGGGCGGGCCCACGATCGCCGGTCACGCTCGAGTCACCCATGCCGCCTACTCCACCCTCTTGTGGGACGAACTGGACGGCGACGTGAACTATTCGCCGGAGGCCCTGGAATTGAAAAACCTGCGGGCCACGCGCGGGCGCGCCTCCGCGGATCTCTCCTTTGCGCTGGAGCTGACGGATTGGACGTTTCTCCCCGAGAATGCCTGGAATCTGGACCTGCATCTGGCGCATACGGATGTGGATGGTCTGCAGACCCTCTTCGGCAGCACCTATCCGGTTCACGGGCTGCTTTCCGGCAGGGTGCGGGGCAGCGGAACGCGGGACACTCCGGAGTTCATCGGCAAACTGGTCATGGACCAGCCGGTGCTGGCGGGCTTTTCCTTCGACTCCGCGAGCGGCGAGCTGCGCTGGACGGAGCAGGAGCTGCATATACATAATGTAGAGCTGCTGCAGGGCACCGGACGCGCCTCCGGTTCGTTGGATTACGACCGCGACACCGAATGGCTGACCTTCGACCTGCGCGGCCAGAGCATCGCGCTGGACAATTTCCCTGTATTCGCTCCGAGCCGCATGCCCGCCACGGGCCGCGTGTCGTTTGAAGCGAAAGGCGAAGGCCCGCTCCATGCGCCGCGCGGCTCCGGAACGTTTCAATTATCCAATTTGCACATCGGCGAAGACGCGTTCGGCGATCTCAATATCAGCGCGCAATCTGACGGCAAACGCGTGGTGGCGGAGATCAATTCGGCGATGGCGCGCGGCGGCGTGAATGGGCATGTGGAGCTATCCCTCGCTCCCAACCTTCCGATTCAGGGCGAGCTACAGCTCCAGGAGGTAGACCTGGATTCGTTCTTGAAGGTGGCGCTGCGGCTGAAAGACCTGACCGGCAAGAGCAGCGTTTCCGGGCGCCTGTTGCTCTCTGGAGAAGTTCTCGGCGCAGAAGGAATTCAAGTTGAGACGGATCTTTCCAGCCTGAGCTTCGACTTCGCGTTCGTAAAACTGGAAAACACCGGGCCTGTGCGGCTCTCCTATGGCCATGACGAAGTGCAGGTGAAATCGGCGCACCTGCGCGGGCCGGATACGGACCTGACGCTATCCGGATCGGCGCATTTCGCGCGCGACCGGCTGCTGGCCCTGAACCTCTCCGGGCGGGTGAATCTGCGCTTGCTTTCCGGAATCCTGCCCAATCTGGAGGCGCGTGGCCCAGCGGAGCTGGACGTGGCACTGCATGGCACGACGTCCCGGCCGCGGCTGGCGGGGCGCCTCCGCCTGCTGATGGATTCCGCCACGTACTCCGATTTTCCCGTGGCCCTCAGCCAGGTGTCCGGCGACGTGCTCTTCGACATCAACCGGCTGACCTTTGAAAACGTGGAGGCGCAGGTAGGGGGCGGGCGCGTGCAGCTCGCCGGTAGCGCCTTGTACGGCGAAGGTCCAATGTCCTACGACGTAGCCGCGCGCGGCCGCGATATTCGCGTCCGTTATCCGGAAGGAATGAGCTGGCTGGTGAATGGAAACCTGCGGCTGCAGGGCAGTACGGCCTCCGCCACGCTCAGCGGACGGCTGGTGGTGGAGCGCCTCTTGCTCTCGCAGGGCCTGGACCTGAGCGGCCTGATGAGCACCAAGGGACAACTTTCGACGGGCACCTCCGACTTTCTCCGCAATCTGCAATTGGACGTGGAAACTGCTTCCAGTTCCGACGCGCAGGTGCAATGGAACGCCGCGCGCTTCTCCAGCGATGCGCAACTGCGCATCCGCGGCACGGCGGAGCGCCCGGTGATTCTGGGGCACGTGCACCTGCTTTCCGGAGAGTTCGATTTCCGCGGGAACACGTTCCGGCTAACCCGCGGGGACATCAACTTCGCCAATCCCTTCAAACTGGACCCGATCATCGACCTGGAAGCGGCTACGACGGTGCAGCAATACGACGTGACCATCCAGCTTTCCGGCCCGGGCAGCCGCCTGCAGCTCAGCTATCATTCCGATCCGCCATTGCCTTCCTCGGACGTGATTACCCTGCTGGCCCTGGGGCGCGCGGCCACCACCACGGATCTGCGCGCCAGCGCCACCAGCACGCCCAGCGACCAGGGCGCGCAGGCCCTGCTCACCCAGGCGGTATCCAGCCAAGTGAGCGGCCGGGTGGAAAAACTTTTCGGCGTGAGCCGCTTCAGCGTGGACCCCGGGCTCACCGGCGTGGGCTCCACGCAGAGCACCACCGCGCGCATCACCGTGCAGCAGCGCATCAGCCACGACCTGACAGTCACTTACGTTACCGATGTGACCTCGACGCAGCGGCAGGTGATCCAGATCGAATACAACCTGAGCCGGAAGTTTTCCATCATCGCGCTGCGCGACGAGAACGATACCTATGGCTTGGACTTCGTGATCCGCAAATACTTCAAGTGACCGTGGCGATGCGGAAGCCGGCCGCGCTGGAAATCTATTTCATGACCAGAACGGGACAAGGTGCGTAGTCGAGGACCCGCTGGGTGACGGAGCCGATCAGAATACGGGAGGTGCCGCGCCTTCCGGTGTGTCCCATGATGATCAAATCGGCGCGCAGGCGATTGGCGGCAGCGAGGATTTCTTCGAACGGATCGCCCTTGCCGGTGAGGCACTCAGCAGGGACGCCCTGGCGCTCGGCATCCTTGCGCGCCAGCTCCAGATAGCGGCGGCCCTGTTCTTCCAGCTCCGACTCCACTTCCTTCGCGCTGCGCTTGCTGAAACGGGCGAGCTCATTCAGCACCAGCGTGTCAATGACGTAGAGAATGGTCACCTTGCAGGCCGGGCAAAACTCGAGAATGCGCAGGGCCATGCGCACAGCCGCGAGCGACGGCTCCGATCCGTCAATGGGGACCAGGATATTGCCGAAGAGAGGATCCATCTAGCGCCCCTGCTTCTCCTTAACCCGCTTGGTGCGCAGGAAAGTCTCCCGCTCCTGCTCTTCCAACACAACCTGTATGCGCACGATGGCGGCCTGATATTTCGGAATCAGCAGATTCTCAAGCGCCTTGACGCAGCGCTGGGTGCGTTCGAGTTCCGCAGCCACTTTCCAGATGGAACCGCTGAGCTCCGTCCAGGCGCCCAGGGTGCGGGCCGCTTCGAGCCATTTCATGCGCAGCTCGTCAAACACGGCGCTGATGCCCGCCGGGCTGTAAGGAAACGGCAGCGCTTCCACCTGCATGGTCACCAGCGGCAGAGAGACGCCCATCACGTTGCGGGCTTCGATGGAATACTCCGCCGCCGCCGCCGGCGCCAGTGCGGCAAAGCGCATGGCTTCCATGCCCATCACCAGGCGCGCCTCGCGCTGCACCGTGTAGGCCCGGGCAAAGCGTTCGCGCACTTCACGCTCGGTGTGCTTGATCTCGCTGAACAGGTCCCACAGCTCGCGCAGAAGAGTCTCCCTCTTGCGCTCGAGGATGGCGTGGCCTTGCAGGGCCTGTTCCAGCTCGTGGCGCAGCGCGAGCAGCACCGTGCGCGTTGGGGGCAATTGATCCGGGTCATTCATCGGGAGCCTGTTCTTCGAGCTTCCCGGCATAGTGGCGCCGGAGATCCGCCTCGCGGATGCGCGTGAGCTCGCTGGCCGGCAGCAGGGAAAGAAGCTCCCAGCCGAGGGCGAGCGTTTCCGCCATCGAGCGCGCCTCGGTGGCCGCCTGGGCCACGAAGCGCCGCTCGAAAGCCTGGCCAAACGCGAGGTACGTCCGATCCACAGGAGTGAGCGCGGCTTCGCCAATGACCACGGATAAGGCCCGCACCTCCTGCACGTGCGCATACGAAGCGTAGAGTTGCGCAGCCCAACTCGGATGGTCCTCCCGCGTCCTGCCCGCGCCGATGCCGTTTTTCATCAGCCGCGAGAGCGAGGGCAAAACGTCAATGGGCGGATAGATGCCCTCGCGGTGCAGCGCGCGGCTGAGCACGATCTGGCCCTCGGTGATGTAGCCAGTGAGGTCAGGCACCGGATGCGTGATGTCGTCGCCCGGCATAGTCAGGATAGGGATCTGCGTCACCGAGCCCGGCCGGCCCTCGACGCGCCCACAGCGCTCGAAAATCGACGCCAAGTCCGAGTAGAGATAGCCGGGATAAGCCTTGCGCCCCGGCACTTCAAAACGCCGGGAGGAGATTTCGCGCAAGGCTTCCGCATAGTTGGTGATGTCCGTCATCAGCACCAGCACGTGATACCCATGTTCAAAGGCCAGGAACTCGGCCAGACTCAGCGCCACGCGCGGCGTCACGATCCTTTCCAGCGGGGATTCATCGGCCAGATTCAGAAAAGCGGCGGTCCGCGCCAGCAGGCCGGATTGCTCGAATCGCTGCTGGAATTGGGCCGCGACATCGTGCGAGACGCCCAAGGCCACAAACACCACGGCGAATTTTTCCTCCGCTTCCGCGATACGCGCCTGGAGAGCGATCTGGGCCGCCAGTTCGTTGTGTGGCAGCCCGGCGCCGGAGAAGATGGGAATCTTCTGCCCGCGGACCACGGTGTTCATTCCGTCGATCGCGGAGATGCCGGTCTCGATGAAGTGCTGCGGATTTCCCCGAGCGGTCGGATTCAAGGGGAGGCCGTGCGCTTCCACCCGGGCTTCAGCCATCGGCGGAGGGAGCCCGTCCCGCGGCCTTCCGAGCCCGTCAAAAACACGGCCGAGCATTTCCCGCGACACCGGGGTGTGCAGGGTCTCGCCGCGAAAGCGGATCCTGAGTTCGTGCGGTTGCAAGCCCGCGGTTTCGCCCCAAAGCTCGGCGATGACCAGGTTTTCTCCGGTGGTGAGCACCTGGCCCAGGCGCACGCCATCGGCCGCATGGACTTCCACCAGTTCCCCGTAGGCGGCTTTCCCGTAGCCTTCTGCGGTCACCAATGGGCCTTCAATGCGATCCGCTCCGAAGTATTCGCGCATCAGGATTTCCGCTCCGCGGGAAGCAGCGCGGCCAGGCCGTCCTTCAAACGGTTCAGTACGCCGGTGATCTGATCCACCTGATCGTTGCCCGCCGTCTCCTTAATCTGCGCCAGGAGCCGAATATCCAGAAGCTGGCGGACGCGCGCCAGCGGCGCTCCGGAGTCAATCACCTGCCGGGCCGATTGGTACAACTCCACGAACAGGCGCAACAGGGCCACCTGCTTGGCCGGAGTGCAATATCCATCCACAGGGTGCAGGGCGTTCTGCTGGAGAAAACCTTCCCGGAGAAGCCGGGCGGCGTCCAGAATCCAGCGCTGCCGGTCCGGGAGGGCCTGCTCGCCCACGAGCCGTACGAGTTGGTCCAGCCGGGCAGCCTGTTCCAGGAGTT
>OCOJ01033101.1_pt5 | contig 12441 bp, 11 predicted proteins | sample 1539251 | NCBI WGS metagenome assembly OCOJ01 (sample SAMN01911457, study PRJEB22624) | soil metagenome | biome: Soil | place: Malaysia | collected 2012-04-30 | depth RA_metagenome m
AAATGGATCTAGCCGAGGCGAAGGAATTTCTTTGCGGCCGGTTTTCGTTTTTCAGACCTACTGCATACAGCGGCACCCCTACGGCTCCCTTCGAAGATCCGGCAGTCGATGCCATCCTCCGCTACCTCAAAGAGGAGGTGCATGTTCCATTGAGTCCCCGAGAGATACTGCAAGGTTTCGTGTACGTTTACGATCAGGCAGCTAATTTGGAAAAAGGCATTGGACCCGCTGAGGCTCTTGATCTACTGAAAACAGGCTATGGCGAGACGCAATAACAGGGTCACAACTTCCGGCGATTTCACCGAGATTTTGACTAGGCGNTTTGACTAGGCGCCCTGAGGATGGGTCCCGTCGGTGGGCTTCGGTGACGTTTGGTGGAATTACCCTGTACGGCCCAAACGAATCAGTCCTCCGGAAGTGTATTGAGCTGTTGCAGGCAACAATTGAGGAGGTTTCTCACGAGAATCTTCTCTTGATCCATCAGTTGCTACTGAACTTGACTCGCCAGCAGCTGGGATATTCAGTCGAGGATCGAATTTTCGGCGCAGTGCTGGGCCGTGCCCTGCGACTCGGACGCATCGTCGTTCTCCCTTGCCTGACCGTGAATAACCGAATCTTGCGAACACATTTCAACAGTGAAAATGCCCCGATTGTTAGTGAAAAGCTCAGTCATCTGTCGGGCATGTTGCAGAATCGTCCGGCTGTAAGCGTGGTTGCGGCGCGAGCTGAGTGTTTCCCCGATCAGGCCTGGGGGACTTCGTTTATGGCACAGCAATTATTGGGACACTTGGCATACCGAGGTTCGGCTGTTTGCGTCGACAAAGATTTATTTACTTTTCCGAGGTTGGTGGAACGTGCCGTCCGCAACCCTTGCTAATGAGTCGGTACTGATGACGGAGGTTGGCTGGGTCAACGTCGATTCCGCCCCAGTAGAGTCGGTGCTTCTCAGAAGTGACCGGCACGGAAAACTTTCGCCTAGACCAGTTGCAATTAAAGGAAGTGCGAAATCAGGACCTTTTGGCATAGTCGGCACGGAAGCGACATTCGGAACATTTCCGAGCGAGACAAAGCTGATCATGCAAACTGGTCAACCGAAAACCGTGTCTGCCATAATCGACGAGTACAACCTCGAAGGACTGGTTTTCGAGAACGTGGTACAACTCCATTCGGCAATCGTGTTTGCTGCTGCAATTCATTCCTTCGCCGCTGCCGTTCGGCGGTCAGCCTCTTTTTTTTGTGGCTCGGCGAAATTCGCAGCAAGATGTCGCAGCAGAGATGTGCTCGACTGGAAGCCGAAATCCGTGGACCGCTTCTGCACGTTTCAGAAAGAATCGCAAGAGATCTTCTGTGTTATGAACGAACCGAGCTTTGTCAAGGCGACCGTGGAAGATTGGTGGCCGTTGGTGAATGATGTGACAAGGGTTCTGTCCTATTCCTCTGAGGAAGAAACAATACAATTTGATCTGAATAACGCTGGTTTTGCCTTGTGGTATCTCATCTTCGTTGCTCCGAATGAATATCAAATATCGCCTGTCGTACGATTCCCTGCAGCATTCTCTGTTTGCATCTGTTCATGAAGTGCAAGACCATCAAACGCCCTTTGCGCAAGCACGTTGTGCGTATTATTCGAACCAATCTGCACAGAGGAAAATAATCGAATGGCAGGACAGCAGTTGGAACCCCATCGCGAATGGATTTCTCCTTGCTTCTTGATGACTTATGGAAGACAAGGCCGCAGATGTGAGGTCATTTCAGGAGAAGATACTGGTCGGGACGTAGCGAGTGTCCTGTGCGTGGGTCCCTTTCGGGACCCGTGAGGATCTCAAGACCCTCTGCTCGTAGTTCCCTCACTCGCCTGCCGTATTCCGAAATGCCGGATATCACTGAAAGTTCGTCGCCATCGACGATCTGCCCCTTGTGCTCAAGCAGATATTTGCGTATCCGATCTCTCGCGCTACCAGAAGTGAATCCTGATTCTTGCATAGTGATTTTCCCAAGCTTTCGGAAGCCATCTCTTAGCTCAATTAGTCTCAGGACACGATCTCGCGCTGACAGGGCGTGAGCCGTATTCCTGAAGTTGTTTAAGCGATCCGTGAGGTGGTCAACTAGGAAGCTGATGTTCTCATCGTTTGTCATGCAAGAATCCGATCCAGAAACGTTGGCCTTCCCTACCGATTTGGTGAAAGCAGCTCTGTTTAGAATCTGCGATGTTCTCGTATTTTTTCGTAGCTGACTGCAAGCTGCTGCCCGAGTTTCATGTCTGAATTGACGACCGGTTCATTATCCAATTGGCCAAATACAATCTCTTGTTCGTCGTCGCTTGAGTCGACCACGGTTTTACAGTTTTTACACATTTCAAGGCTTATTGCGGCTGCGAGGGCTTGCAGAAGCCTGTAATTGCCTGACATGTGAAATGCAACATAGATGGCATAGAAATGCGAGGGATAACGCATTTCTTGACCGAATTTTGCGAGAATAGCCGGTGACGTTGATGAGAATCCTTCCCTCTCCGCCAGTCCTTTGATTTCTGCTACTTACAGTACGTGACTACCAACTGACTATCAAATCCCAATCATTTTGCTTACGGCGCCGTAATAAGCACCCGGAGGGTCGCCTCGATGTGTGGGAGAACAAGCGAAGCGCTCTGAGTTCAGAGTTAGAAAGCACGCGGGCAGAAACCCAACTGCGATTCGATTCGTGGGTTCTACATTCAGCCAGGGAAACCAAGGGCTAGAGGATGAAAGAATTACATGCGCCGTGAGCTGCAACCCACGAGCCAGCCCTGGAAAGACGCAAGATCCCGGATTTGGCCCTCGCTGTGCAAGACCTAATTCGATGCCGCGTGCAAGATGAAGTTCTACCCTGCACCTAGGGTTCACTGTGCGTCGGTTGAGGAAGACCGCGTACCGGCATCCGCCCTCCGTCTTAACTGATTGCGATCCTAGAATCGCCTAGCGACACAGGAATCCTGTTCCACGTAGTAATTGGAATCTCACCAGAGAAGCGGTGGTGACGAGCTTCTCATTCCAAGGTTCGGTCCGTTTTCGCGGTTTCGAGGAACGAATCGAATGCGATTGCTAAGCGCTCGACTCATAATCTCTCTCATTATTGGCGTGACGCTGGTGTCGCTCTGTTCTTCCTATTATCAGGTTCTGGTGCTGAAGCGTGGCTTGCGAAGAGACCTGCAACACCGTGCCGAAGTACTGGCGGAGAGTCTGGCCCGGAATGTGGAACGCGACGTGGAGCGAGATACCCCACAAACGCTGCAGCGAACCGTTGAGCACTTTGCCAACCGGGAGCATTTAACCGGCCTGGCAGTCTATGACGCGCAAGCCCACCCGATTGCTGTCACGGCCAGCCTGGAAGCACTCATGGCCACCGCGCCCAGCGTTGTCTCTCAAGCCCTCAAAGGAAATGCGGGCGCCGGCGCCTTCCTTAGGATGGGAGGCACCGCCGTCCATATCTACGCCTTGCCGCTGCATAGCGGAGACGATCTGATTGGCAGCCTCGCCATCATCCATGACGCCGGATACATCCGCGATGAGAGTCGGAGGATTTGGCGAGAAACCTTCCTGAGTGCGCTGGCACACGTCTTTCTCATTGCCTTGATCACTCTGTTGATCGTGCGCTGGAGCATCGCTAAGCCCATCGCACGAACCGCCGTTTGGATGAAAGCTTTACGCACCGGACGAGCAGCATCCTCGCGCATCAAAGCGCCCGACGTGGAGATGTTTCGTCCGCTCGCACGAGAGGTGGCGACGTTCGCGGAAAGCCTCAACACAGCGCGTTCCGCCGCCGAGCTGGAAGCTCGATTGCGCGATACGGGGGAATCGGTTTGGACCGCCGATCGGCTCGCCGTACACGTCCGCGACCGGCTAGAAGAAGGGAAACTGTTTGTGATCTCCAACCGCGAACCCTACACGCATATGCGTCGCGGCAAGGTGTTAGAAGTCAAAGTGCCGCCCAGCGGCCTGGTAACCGCCCTCGAACCCGTGCTCCGTGCTTGCGGCGGGACTTGGGTGGCTCACGGGTCTGGCGATGCTGACCTGGAAACTGTGGATCGTCACGATCGACTAGCGGTCCCGCCCGACGATCCGCATTACACCCTGCGGCGAATCTGGCTGACCAAGGAGGAGGAAGCCGGCTATTACTACGGATTTGCCAACGAAGGTCTCTGGCCTCTCTGCCACATCGCCCACACCCGCCCCATCTTCCGAGCCGGCGACTGGAAACATTATCAGGAAGTGAACCGAAGGTTCGCGGACGCCATTCTGGAAGAGATGGAGAGCGTCACCCGTCCCATGGTGCTCGTGCAGGACTACCACTTTGCCCTGCTCCCCAGAATGATCAAACAGAGCAGACCCGACGCGCGTGTGGCCATTTTCTGGCATATCCCCTGGCCCAATCCGGAAGCCTTCCGGATTTGCCCCTGGCAGGGCGAACTTGTGGACGGGCTGCTGGGCGCGGATCTCATGGGATTCCACATCCAGGCACATTGCACGAACTTTCTCCAGACGGTCGACCGGATTGTGGAATCGCGGATCGACTGGGAGCACTTTTCCATCCAACGCCTTGACCATCAAACCGCGGTGCGGCCGTTTCCCATCAGCGTGGAGTTTTGTGACGATCCGTCGGAGCACCAGCTCGGGTCGTCCTACGAGGAACGCGTGGCATTGCTCAAGGCCCTCGGCATAGAAGCCACCCACATGGGCGTCGGGGTCGATCGGCTCGACTACACGAAGGGGATATTGGAAAGGTTCCTTGCTGTCGAGCACTTTCTGGAGATGTATCCGCACTACCAGGGGATTTTCACGTTCGTGCAGATTGGGGCCCCCAGCCGCACTCACATCAAGCGGTATCACGACTTGCAGGCCGAAGTGGAGGCGGAAGCGGACCGCATCAACTGGAGATTTCAGACACCTCAGTGGAAACCGATCATGCTATTGAACCGCCAGCACAGCCACAAAGAAATCGAGCCGTACTACCGGACAGCCGACCTCTGCTTGGTAACGTCTTTGCACGATGGGATGAACCTAGTGGCGAAAGAGTTCGTCGCCGCTAGACGCGACGAACTCGGCGTGCTCATTCTGAGTTGCTTCACTGGTGCTGCCCGAGAATTGCAGGACGCCCTACAAGTCAATCCCTACGATATCGACCAGACGGCGGAAGCCATCCGGGCCGCCCTCGAAATGTCGCCGGAGGAGAAGCGACTGCGCATGCAGAGAATGCGCAAGCTTGTCCGTGAGCACAACGTATACCGTTGGGCGGCAAGCCTGATTCGAGAGCTTTGCGATGTTCGCCTGGAGGTTGCGGGAGGAAGCAATGAGAGATTCCGGACTGGAGCGTCAGTAGGGTAGCGAGACCGGGCATGCTCCATCATCAGAAGATTGACAACTTCTTACGGCGCGTAGCCAAAGCTCCCTTGTCCGCACTATTGCTTGATTACGATGGGACGTTGGCGCCCTTTTCGGTCGATCGCGACCAAGCTGTACCTTATGAGGGTGTGACGAATGTGCTGCAGAAGATCGTGGATGCTAGCCGAACGCGCTTGGTCATTGTCACCGGGAGGGATGCTCGCGAAGTTGGCCCGTTGCTCGGTCTGCAGCCGCCACCTGAGGTGTGGGGTGCACACGGTCTTCAGCGCTTGAGGCCGGACGGGGCCTGCGATATGCCCGAGATCCCACCGGGCGTCGCACAGGCTCTGGACGATGCCCGGGGTTGGCTCAGCTATCAGGAGCTGCAAGAGTTGGCGGAGCTCAAGCCGGGAAGTATTGCGGTCCATTGGCGAAACTTCGACGAGACGGCGGCATCTGAACTGCGTTCCAGAGTCCTCTTGGGCTGGTTTCGGATTGCCCAGCGCGGCTGCCTGAAATTGTTGGAGTTTGATGGCGGGGTGGAGATGCGAATGGCGAACCTGGATAAAGGCGACGCGGTGAGAACTATCCTTGATGAAGTTGGTCCGGATGTTCCGATCGCGTATCTGGGTGATGACGCTACCGACGAACGCGCCTTTCAAGTGCTGGAGCACCGCGGCCTGACCGTTCTGATACGGCCAACGCCGCGACGCACCTCGGCCCAGATGTGGCTGAAGGCTCCGGAAAATCTCCTGGAGTTCCTGTCGCGTTGGGAGGAGGCCACGGAGCTACTGCCGAGGGTCGATCTCCCTACCCCTTCGCAGTGAAGCACAATGCATACCGCTGACCAGCCCGAGTTGCGCAAAGCCGGCGAGCCGTTTTACTTCAACACGTCGGAGCACCTGCTGCGAATCGGAAGACAGAAGGCAACCACGCTCTCTGAATTGTTGCAGGCACTCGAGACCTGTCCCGACGACTCGATCTTCCAGCACACGTTCTGCACCTTGCAAGAGCATCACTTCATCCGCCAAGGATTCTCCAATGACTTTGCTCACTGGAGTCTTTCTGCCTGCCACGAGCCGGTGCTGGCGGAGCAGTTGGCAAGCGTCGATGTGCGTGAATTCACCGCCATTGACGGACTGCGCCGCAGAATGGTCGACACTGTGAATGATTTCCTGCGGAAACACCCTAAATCGGCCTTCCGCACGGCCAATGAACCATTCTATTTCTGTGCCGCCGACATCGTGGTGCTCCCCACGCCATTCATCGCCGACTCCCTGGCCGGGTTTCTCGATGGACTCCGGCAAGTCAGCGTGCATTCGATTCACCATCATTTCATTGAGGCACGGTTGCGCCTGCACCTGATGTCTAATGATTTTTCGAAGTGGTTGGAAGAAGAAGTTGGCTTGTCCAGTACAGCGGACGCGATCGAACGCATTGACATTTACACGAACACCATGGAGGGCGTGCGCCAGCAGATTATCCACATGGTCGAACAGGTTTGGAGCTAGAACAGCGAAAAGAATGAAGTCGAGAGATCAGCGCGCCGTGACCATCCAGCCCACTCCTCTCCTCGGATTGAAGGCTGCCGCAGGGGTGGTCACTTCCCCTAGGGCGTTACTTGACCCTTCACTGGTCCGCGGGGACGGCAGGCAGCTTCCTGCCAGTTTGCTGACCCCTCCCTTGCCCCCCCCGCCGCCGCACCTGGACGACTACCGGCACATCATCGGCCAGGGACAGGTGGACGCATTGCGTTTTCTGGCGCACGAGCTAAAGGGAAGAACGATCAAGATGGTCAATTCCACCTCGGTCGGAGGAGGTGTGGCCGAGATGCTCAATCGCTTGGTCCCGCTGTTGACGGAACTGGGAGTTCCCACGCACTGGGACGTTATTATGGGAGGCAACGATTTTTTTGAGGTCACCAAGGCATTTCACAACGCCCTGCATGGCACAAGTTACGAGCCAACCAAAGCTGCGCAAGACATCTTCCTGATGTACAACGAGCAGAATCGGGAGAGGATGCAATTCGGCGAGGAGATGGTGGTTATCCATGACCCGCAGCCCGTCGCGCTCGTGCGCTCGCGCTCCAGTACCAGGGTCAGGTGGGTCTGGCGGTGCCACATTGATCTGTCGAACCCCAACGCCCACGTGTGGGAGTTCCTGCGCCCGTTTGTCGAGCAATACGATGCAGCGATCTTTTCTTCCCAGTCCTTTGCACGGCAACTGCCCATCTCCCAGTACCTGTTCTATCCCTGCATTGACCCGCTCTCGGAGAAAAACAAGGAACTCGAAGACTCGGTGGTTCAGAGAATATGCGACGAATTTGGGATCGACCGCACCCGACCGATTGTGACTCAGGTGTCACGCTTCGACCGGTTGAAAGATCCCGTGGGAGTTGTGCAAGCCTACAAGCTCGCGAAGAAGTATGTGGACTGCCAACTGGTTCTGGCGGGCGGCGGCGCGAAGGATGACCCGGAAGGTGCGGTCGTGCTGCAAGAAGTCAGAGACGCAGCCGGTAGCGACCCGGACATCATCATTCTCGACCTTCCACCCTGGTGCGCCCTAGAAATCAACGCCATCCAGCGAGCTTCTACCCTAATTGTGCAGAAGTCGATCAGGGAAGGATTCGGCCTTACCGTTACCGAGGCGTTATGGAAGGGGAAGCCGACCATCGGTGGGGCTGTCGGGGGTATACCAAATCAGATCATTCATCGGCTCACCGGCGTTCTGGTGCACTCGGTCGAAGGATGCGCGTTTCAGATTCGCTACCTGTTGACCCATCCGGAATTCGCGCGGCGCATCGGAGCCAGCGGTCGAGAACACGTCAAGGAAAACTTCCTCATGACCACCAACGTGAAGCGCTGGCTGCTCTTATTTCGGATTCTGCAGAGTACCAAATCAACCCGGGTTTAGGCGGCCTACGCGGGGTCTGCGAGCTACAGCGGAGCCTCTTCCAGCAATCCTTGCTCCAGCTTTTCCTGGCACTCGATGCAATGGCGCGTCCACGGCACGGCCTCCAGCCGCTTCGCGTTGATCTCCTTGCCGCAATGTATGCACTCGCCAAAGCTGCCTTCGCGGATCCGGGCCAGCGCCTTCTCCACCATCTGCAGCAGCTGCCGGTCATTGTTGCTCTGGCTGAAGAGAAACTCCTTGTTGTATGAACTGGCGGCCCGGTCGGCGATGTCCTGCGCGGTGTCTTCGTCCGCCGAGCGGCCGTCGGCCTGGTTCCGGTTCACCGTAAGCCGCAGCTCCTGCTGCCGGGTTTCCAATCGTTTCTTGAAGGCTTCCAACTTCTTCTTTTCCATAAGGGTCACTTCAAACATGATGGGGACGGCTCCCGGAGCCGTCCCTGAGCTTTCGGCCAAACGACGATGATAAGCGCGAAAATTAAGATGCGTCAACAGCCCCGGCGTTCTGCCTGGCGCCCTCTAAGTGCAGCGGCCGCCGTCGAAACGGCCCAATACCGGGATTCCTGTCGCGTCCGGAGACAAATTGTAGGATTGGGGGCGCACCTGCGATGTGACGCGAATCACAAGCCTTGCCGAAGCATTCGATTCGAACAGGTGCGGTTTGAAGCCCGCAAACCGCCGCGCCGATTCAGCGCGGTAACGGCTCCTTCATGCTCGCCAGGGCGTAGGCCATCACCGCCATCGCCGCCGCATTCTCGCGCAGTTCGCCGGGCACGATTTTGTCCAGGGTATCGGCCGCAGTGTGATGGTAGTGGAAATACGTGCGTCCGTCCTGCATGATCCCCAGCACCGGCACGTGCGCGTCCGACATCGCCGTGATGTCGGCTCCCGGCGAGTAGGTGCTCGCCCGCAGAACGTTGGCTCCAATGCTTTGCAGCACCTTTAGCGCCGGCTGCAGCGCCTCCGCCGCCGCTGGGCTGATCTTGGTGTCGAATCCCAGCGGATGTGCCGCGCCCGCATCGCTCTCGATCGCCGCGACGTGCCGCGGAAACTGCGCCGCATAATCTCGGGTGTACGCCTGGCTGCCAGCCCCGCCGCTTTCCTCGTCCATCCAGGCGATCACGCGAATCGTGCGCCTAGGTCGCAGATGCAGTTTCTGCAGCAACTCTGCCGTCTCCATCGCGATCGCCACTCCCGCTCCATCATCGATCGCGCCGGTTCCAAGGTCCCATGAATCGAGATGCCCCGACACCACAACGATCTGATCGGGAAACTCGCTGCCCTTCAGATCGGCGATCACGTTGTAGCTGGGTTCGTCGGGAAGCTTCTGCGGAGTCAGCGTGAGCCGCATGCGCACCTTGCCCTGCGCCGCGAGATGCGCGATCAACTCTGCGTCTTCCGCCGTCACCGCACCCGCCGGAATTCCCGCCGGGAAATTCCATCCGGTGTGAGGCAGACGGAAGTCCGCGCTGCCCACCGAGCGCACCAGCGCGGCCGCTGCTCCCAGATCGGCCGCCGCCTTCGGCCCGGTCCCGCGATAGCGCACCGCTTCGCCATACGCCGCGAAAGCCTCGCCACCAGCCGCTTTCCGCTTGTCGAAGATTTCATTGAAGAGCACGATCTTTCCCGCCACTTGATCGCGATTCAACGCCCTCAATTCATCAAAGTTATTGACGACGACGACCTCCGCTGTGATTCCTTCCGCTGGCGTCGCCGTGCTACTGCCTAGCGCGGTCAGAATGATCTTCTGCCGCGTCCCCGGCGCTTGTCCCGCATACTCGACCAGCTCCGCAGTTTCCGCGCCGCGCACCCAATGCGGAACCTTCACCTCTTCGAGCTGGACCTCCAGCCCAAGCTGCCGCAGTTCCCCGGCGACGTAGTCCACAGCCGCCTTCGCCTGCAACGAGCCGCTGGGACGCGGCCCGATATTCTCCGTCAGATGCGCCACTTGGCGGTAGGCGTAGTCATCCTCCAGCGCAGCGGACTTGATCCGCGCCAGCTCCTCCAGCAACGGCGGAGGAAAATTCTCGAGCTGCGCCTGCGACGCCTGCGGTGCCGCCGCCCACGACGGCGGCTGCGGTTTCTGCTGGTTCTGGGCAAAAGCGTTGGTGACGAGGAGGAGAGCGATAAGAGCGTTCGGAAACAACTGACGGCCACAAATTGTCTTTGTCATGGTCGCTGGTCAGTGTATCCGAGCGCGGTGGTGAGAAGGAAATCGGGCGTGTGATCTGCGTCACCGCAAATAGCTGGGCTGCTAGAATACTCTTTGCTTTCCATGTTCGGCCGGGAGTCGCGATGAAATCCTGCCTCCTGTTTCTTTCATGTCTGGCCGTCCTATCCGCCGTTGATGCGCAAACCGCCGCGCCCAAACCTCCCGCCACCTGCACTGTCCAGGGTCAAGTCGTGCAGACGCCCGGTGGCCAGCCAATCAGGAAGGCGGCGATCGTTTTACTCGCCACCGCCCGCGACCAGGACAACCAATCCGAAACCCCCGGATACCGCGCCCTCACTGACGCAGAAGGGCATTTCAAAATCGAGGACGTGAAACCGGGCAGCTACAGCCTCTATTTTGGGCGGGAAGGCTTCGTCGACGCTGAAAAACGGCATCATGGCTCAGGCATGCAGCTTTGGCTGGAACCGGGGCAAGAAGTTAAAGACTTGCTGTTCCATGTGACGCCGGCTGCGGTGATTGTGGGCAAAGTCCGTGATGACGACGGCGATCCCATCTCCGGCGTTGACGTCCTGGCTATTCCCTATGGCATCGTGCCTCACTGGATTGCTCGCAACAGCTCACTTGGCCAAGTCGGCCAGTGTTCCACCGATGACCTTGGCGAGTGCCGCATCAGTGGCCTGGACCCGGGACGATATCTGGTGGCTGCTGCGCGAGCGTGGTTCCGAGGCTCCCCTAAGGAAGGGGAGACCTACGTCCCGACCTATTACCCGGGCCGGACAGACAAGAAGCAGGCGGTTCCTCTTGATCTCCGCCCCGGCGACGAACTGCCGGTCGGGCTGACCTTGACCTTGGTGCGCACGTTTCACGTACGCGGCCAGGTGACCCTGCTGCCTGCATGGACCAAAAAGGAGGCGGCACAACTAACGCTGGAATCCGAAGGGCGTGCGTCGTCCGACTACGACTTCGACTATGCAAGCGCAGTGATTGATGAAAACGGCGCATTCGACATTTCGGGGGTGGCTCCGGGCTCATACACGGTGCGGCTGGATCCCACCAGAGTTCCTGCGCTTGAGGCTTATTTTGATGCCCAAAGTCCGCAGGGGATGCGTACTGATGAAATCGTGCGAGTCGTGGACGGAGATGTAAACGATTTGCGTATTACACCTCTGCCAAACGGCTGGGTTCGCGGTCGCCTCCAGATGGATAGCGGGCAGAAAAGGGACTGGTCGGATATGGTTGTCAGCCTCCAACGTGACTCGGCTGAAAGGTGGAGCGCGGGCCCCGCAGGAGTAAAGCCGGATGGCTCGTTCGAAAGGCCGGTGCTGGCGGGCTCATATCACGCTCGACTGTCACGCGCCAGCAGCCTTCAATTAGGCTACTACGTGAAAGCGGTGAATCTGGGTGGCAAGGACGTCGCTGATACCGGCTTCGCCGCTGGCGGCGCGAACCCGTACCTGGAGATCGTGGTCAGTGCCAATGCCGCAAGCATCGAAGGCGTCGTCGCAGACGAGCAGGGCAAGCCCTCCTCTGGCGTGGAGGTCATTTGCATTCCGGAAGCGAAGAGACGTGCCCGCCGTGACCTCTACCGCCAGGTCATGACAGATGCGCGCGGCCATTTCAGTCTGCTCGGCCTGACCCCGGGCGAATACCAAATCTTCGCGCTTGACGATGATTTTGAAGAGAGCGAGATCGCCGACCCCGAGTTCGTTCGCACTCACGAGTCATTAGGCCAGACCATTGAGCTCAAGGAAGGCGAACACAAGAACCTCGCCCTGAAGCTGGCGCCCTCCGACGACTGACGTCGTGCCGCGTGACGAAGGGGATAATCGCCGCCAGACGGACTATAATTCCTTACGAACAAGAAATCAGGGAGGACACCCATGAGTCCTCACGGCATTGCGGTTCTGGCTTCGCTGATCGTTCTCGTCCCAATCCTCATCTTCATCGACCGTCTGCTGCGTCCCGGTTTGCGCGGGCTCCTGGAAGAAGTGGCGGGCCTGCCGGC
>OCOJ01037952.1_pt2 | contig 12437 bp, 14 predicted proteins | sample 1539251 | NCBI WGS metagenome assembly OCOJ01 (sample SAMN01911457, study PRJEB22624) | soil metagenome | biome: Soil | place: Malaysia | collected 2012-04-30 | depth RA_metagenome m
ACCTACCGCGTCTACGATTACAAGCGGAAAGGCCCGGACGGGAAGGAGCGTCCGCTGCACGTCCGCCAGGCATTGGAAGTGATCAACTTCGGCGAGCAGACTGGCGAAAAGGTGGTGCCCGTCGTGCGCCTCGAGCACGGGCTGAAGGTGAAGTACGTGGCAGCTTGCCGCTACTTTGCCACCGAACGCTGGGAATTCGAGGGACGCATCGGCGCAGTCACTTCTCCGGAGAGCTTCGAGCTGTTGGTGTTCCTTTCCGGCGCGGGACGGCTGGAATGGGGCGGCCAGCATCAGTTGTTTGAGCGCAATCAGGTGTGGCTGCTGCCGGCTTCGTTGGGCGCGTATCAAATTACGGCGAGCGAGCCAACCACGTTGCTGCATACCTGCGTTCCGGACCTGGACGCCTATTGCCGCCGCCTGGATGGCCTGCGCATTCCGCGCGAAGAATGGTCCCGCGTGGTGCATCCATGACCCGCAAGGTAATGGCGGCGCGCGGCCCGTCCGGCGTACGGGCGCTGCTTGTAAAACCTGACGCAGGAAGGGCTGCGCCCGGTAGCATCGCGGAGGACTGAAATCGCGCAATGACCATCCGGGCAAAACGTGGGCACAGCTCGGGCGCGGTCCATGCCGTCATCCTCGCGGGCGGGCGCGGCACGCGCTTCTGGCCGCGCAGCCGCACGCGCACGCCGAAACAACTGCTGAATATCGTCGGCAACACGACCATGCTGGAGCAGACCGTCGAGCGCCTGCTGCCCCTGGTTCCCTACGCGCGCCTCTGGGTGGTGACCAACGCGGAGCAGTCCCGCGACGTGCGCCGGCTGGCGCCGCGGCTGCGCGCGGCTCAGGTGCTCGCCGAACCCGTGGGGCGCAACACCGCCGCGGCCATCGGCCTCGCCGGCGTTCATCTGGTGCGGCAGGACCCGGAGGCGCTGATGGCCGTGCTTCCGGCGGATCACTTCATCGCCGATGCGGAGCGTTACCGCGGCGTGGTGCGCGCGGCGCTGGAAGTTGCCGCGCGCGGGCCGAACCTGGTGGTGCTGGGCATTCCGCCCACCCACCCTGAAACCGGCTATGGATATATCGAGCGCGCCGCGCCCGCGGAGGCATCTGGCGGCTGCGACGTTTTTCGCGTCCGGCGTTTCACCGAAAAACCGCAGGAAGCCGCCGCGCGGGACTTCCTCGCCTCCGGCAATTATTACTGGAACGCCGGAATGTTCTTCTGGCAGGCGGCGACTTTTCTGGATTACCTGCGGCGCTACCTGCCGGCAACACACGAGGCTTTGGAGCGGCTGGCGGAGACTATCGGCACGCGGCGCTATCCCGCAGCGCTGCGCCGCGCCTATCCGAAACTGGAGAACATCTCCGTGGATTATGCGGTGATGGAACGCGCCACGCAGGAGCCGGATGGCGGAAACGTATTCGTTCTGCCCGCGGAAGTAGGGTGGAGCGACATCGGCTCCTGGGCCGCCGTCTATGAACTGTCCGCGCGCAGCGCCGGTTCACCGCCCGGCGCAAACGTCTCCTCCGCGTCGTTGTGCGCCATCGATGCCTCCGGCAACTACGTTTGGAGCCGGAAGAAGCTGGTGGCCGCACTGGGCGTCAGCGACCTGGTGATCGTGGAAACTCCCGACGCGCTTCTCGTCTGCCCGCGCAATCGCGCCCAGGACGTGGGTAAAATCGTCAAATGGCTCGAAGAGCGCAAACGAAAAGACCTGATCTAACCCTTCTCCTCCAGCCTCCGGCCTTGCGCCTTTGCGCGGAGTTCTGAGCCTGTGACCCGCTTGAAAAACTAGAACAAGTGATCGAATTCCGCGTGAGAGCCGATCCAAAACCAGGTAACCGTGGAACTTTCCAGAACGCCCAGCGCCCGGTAGCCCAGGCCGATGCGAACCGAGTAGACTTTCTCTGTCCCCTCTACCTTCTTGAATCGTAGGCTGGCATGGGAGGGATTCGCGCGAAACAGCAGGTACGCCCTCCGCGCCTGGGACTGGACTTCTTCAGGCAATCGGGAAAAGGATTCGAGGAAGGAACGCGAGAGGCGTGATTCCATCAGAGAATTTCATCAATTGCCTTGGTCTCACCGCGCCGGTGCTCTTCCAGCGCTTTTTCCGCCAGGCGCCGCAGCCCTTCCTGATTCCGCGCCAGTTTGGCCTGCCATGCAGCCTCGTCTTCGAGCGTCTCGAGGATCTGCGCGGCAATCGCATCCTGCTCCTCTCGAGGAAGAGCGGCCACTTTGCGCAGGGCGTTCTCCAGCAGTTCCGTCATAGGTTCAGCGTAGCAAAGCCGCCCCTCCTCCGCAATGAACCCCCGGACATTCAGGACGATTCATTGAATCCGCCGGACCGACTTTTGGCTTCCCGCTTTGCACGCGAACCTGTTAACTTCACCTCTATGCGCGAGCAGCCGTCCCTCTCCCCGCCAGTCACCAGTCACCAGTCACCAGTCACCATCAAGTTCGGCACGGACGGCTGGCGGGGCGTGATCGCCGACGACTTTACGCACGACAATGTGCGCCTGGTGTCCTACGCCGTGGCGCGCTATGTAGTGCGCGCGGAAAATCCCGAGCGCGGCGTGATCGTGGGCTACGACAACCGCTTCGGCTCGGAGAAATTCGCGCGCACTGCGGCGGAGACGCTGACGCTCGCGGGTATCCCCGTCTATCTCGCCGAACAGGCCTCGCCCACGCCCGCGGTCTCGCTGCTCGTGCGGCAGCGCAAAGCGGCCGGCGGAATCATGATCACCGCCAGCCACAATCCCCCGAAATGGAACGGCCTGAAATACAAGGCCAGCTACGGCAGCTCCGCGCTGCCCTCCATCGTCGCGCAAATCGAGCAAGAACTGGCTGTAGTGCTGCGCGAAGGCGTCCCCGGACTCCCGGTGCGCCCGGCGCTGATTCATTCGATTGATTTACGCGCGCCGTATCTGGAGGCGCTGGAGAAGCTGGTGGACTGGAAGCGCCTCGAAGAAGCTCAGTTCCAGTTCCTGATTGATGCCATGCACGGCACTGGCGCCGGCCTGCTGAAAGCCCTCTTCGACCGCCACGGCATCGCCTGCGAGGAAATCCGCTCGCAGCGCGACCCGCTGTTTGGCGGCGCCAACCCGGAACCCATCGAGCCGCACATCGAGCCCATGCGCGCGGCCATGCTCGCCGGCCGGTTCGATGCCGGCTTTGTGATGGATGGCGACGCGGACCGCATCGGGGCCATGGACCGCGACGGCACGTTCGTGACGCCGCACCAGATTTTCTCCATTCTGCTGTGGCATCTGGCGGGAACGCGCAACATCTCCGGCGATGTGGCGAAAACCTTTTCCGTGACCAAGCTGGTGGACAAGCTGGCCGCGAAGTTCGGGCGCACGCTTCATGAAACGCCGGTGGGCTTCAAGTACCTCTGCGAGCTGATGCTGGAGCGCGACATCGTGCTGGGCGGCGAAGAAAGCGGAGGCATCGGCACCAAGCTGCACATCCCGGAGCGCGATGCGGCCTCCTGCGCGCTGTTGCTGGCGGAGGTGCTCGCCTGGCACCGCAAGTCCCTGGGCGAAATCATCGCCGCGCTGCACGCGGAATTCGGCGAACATCATTACGGGCGAGTGGACCTGACGCTGCGCCCGGGTCAAAAAGAAAAAGCCCTCGAGCACTTCGGCGATGCGTCGCTCACCCACTACCTCGAATACCCGGTGGTGAAGCGCGAAGACCTGGACGGAGTGAAGATCTACTTGGGCGACGCCGGCTGGCTGATGGTGCGCGGCTCCGGCACCGAGCCCATGCTGCGGCTCTACGCGGAAACCAGCTCCGCGGCCAGAACGCGCGACATTCTCGACCGCACCGCGGCCCTTGTGCGCGGGCTGTAGCCTGAGGGGGCACAGGCACTCCTGCCTGCGCTGCTTTTTCGCGGCGCGTATCACCTTCTAGCGCACGGACTTTCCAACGCCCGCATCTTCGACACTTGACGCCACCGCATCCCTGGCCACCCAGCCGCGGGGTGGCACGCGGCGGTCCACTTTGGCCGGAGATCAATTTGGCTCGTGCGCGCGGGCTATCCCCATGCCACAGTTTCCCGGTGGTTGAGGAGGCGAGCATGATCTCCCCTGTCAACGTCGCGCAGAAACTTTCCCTGGTGAAAGAGCACTGGCACCCCACCATCGTGGGCGAGCTGAATCAGGACTACATCAAAGCAGTGAAATTCATCGGCGAATTTGTGTGGCACCACCACGAAAATGAAGACGAGATGTTTCTGGTGGTGAAGGGCACCATGCGCATGCAGTTCCGGGATGGCGACGTGCTGGTGCGCCCGGGGGAGTTCATCATCGTCCCCAGGGGGGTTGAGCACAAACCGGTGGCGGAAGGCGAAGTTCATGTGGTGCTGATTGAGCCCAAGACCACGCTGAACACCGGGAACGTGCGCAACGAGCGCACCCTTGAAACTCTCGCCCGGCTCTGACCGCGCGTCGCATGGCCGCATCGCGGGCGCATTTCTTATATACTTCAGAGCCGCGGGACGCGCGGGGTGCGTTCCGCGCGAAGGAGATTGTGCGTCCGTGAGGCGGCGCCTGTACACCCTCGACGTTTTCACTAATCGGCCCTTCGCCGGCAATCCGCTGGCGGTGGTGGCGGATGGCGACGGCATTCCGGCCGAGCGCATGCAGGCCATTGCCCGGGAGATGAATCTTTCCGAAACGGTATTCGTGCAGCGGCCCTCGCATAACCAGGCGCTGGCGCGGCTGCGCATTTTCACCACCGAGCGCGAACTGCCACTGGCCGGGCATCCCGTCATCGGCACCTGGTATCTTCTGGCGATGCTGGGCGTGGTCCCGCGCAACGCCGGCATCGTCCACGTGATCCAGGAAGTTGGCGCGGGACTGCTGCCGGTGGCCATCGAATTTGAAGGTGGCCGGCCCTCCCGCGTGACCATGGAGCAGAAGCCCGCGCGCTTTTTCCCGGCGCGCGTGCCCGCCAAGGCGCTGATGGCCGCCCTGGGTCTGCGCGCTTCGGATTTAAACCCCAGGCTTCCGCTCGAATACGTCTCCACGGGAATTTTCAATCTGATGGTGCCGCTCAAAGACCGCTCCGCGCTCAAGCGGATCCGCATGGACGTGCACGCCCTGGCCCACCTGATTGCCGATCGTGGCACGCTGGCGTATTGCTTTGCTTTCGGGCGGCCCGGAGAGATCTATGCGCGCGGGATGATCCCCTGGGCGCTCTACGAGGACCCAGCCACGGGCTCCGCGGGCGGCTCGCTGGGCGCTTACCTGGTGAACCACGGAAGACTGGAGGCGGGGGCAAAACTCCAGATTCATCAAGGCATCGACATGGGCCGCCCCAGCGAAATCCACGTCACCGTGGAGCGCGCCGGCCGCAAGCTCGTGCCGCATGTGAGCGGCACGGCCGTGGCTGTGATGGAGGGCCACATAGAAGCATAGAAACGAAACTCGAATCCCGAAGTTTCGGGACGAAAAACGAAAATCGGCAAAACCATCCTTCGCACCCCTAGAATTCGCCATCGGCCGCGCCTCCGGCCGAATTTCGAGTTTCGAGTTTCGAGTTTCGCTTATCGCCTTTCGCAATCGCATCCAGCACGCCGTTGACGAACGCAGGCGCGGCGTCATCTGAAAACTTCCGGGCCAGTTCGACGGCCTCGTCCATCACCACGCGGGGCGGCGCGGTGGCGAAGCGCAGCTCGAAGCTCGCCAGGCGCAGAATGTTCCGGTCGATTGCGCTCATGCGGTCCAGGCGCCAGTTGGTAGCGTGCGCTTCAATCAGCTTGTCCAATTCCGCGGCGGCAGCCACCGTGCCGGTGAACAGGCGGTGCGCAAATTCGCGGGTCTTCTGGGCCGCTTTCGCTCCCGGCCAGAAGGCTGTTTCCACTTTCTCGGGGGCTTCCTTGCGAAGCTCCCACTGATAGAGAAGCTGTAGCGCCAGTTCGCGCGCCTTGCGACGCAGGGTCATTGCCGGCGCCGGGCGGCGCGCTTGCCGCGTTGCGGCGCGTGCTTTCCGCCGGAACCCGCGGCCAGCGTTCTGGAAAGGTTGGCCATTTCAATCGCCGCCAGCGCGGCCTCTGCGCCCTTGTTTCCGCCTTTCAATCCCGCGCGGTCGATGGCCTGCTCGAGGCTATCGCAGGTCAGCACACAAAAGGCCATGGGCACTCCCGTGTCCATCTGCGCCAGCATGATGCCCCGGGCGCTCTCCGTGCACACGTAGTCGTAATGGGAGGTTTCTCCGCGCAGGATGCATCCGATGCAGATGACCGCCTGTACGCGGGCGGAAGCCGCCAGCTTTTTCGCGGCTACCGGAATCTCGAACGAGCCGGGAACGCGGACCACCTGCACGTCCGCATCCGCCGCACCCGCTGCGCGCAGCGTGTCCAGCGCCGCAGCCAGCAACCGCTCGGTAATGAAACTGTTGAAGCGCGACACCACCACGCCGAATCGCAATCCCTCGGCGCGCAGTCCGCCCCGCAGCCCCTGTCGTTCCGAAGACATGTGGTTGAGATTGCCGCGTTCCCGCAACCCGGGCGCCGCCAGTGTACAACGAAACGGTTCAGGCGCGGCGCAGCGCCAGGGCGGACTCCTGCCGCGCGCGTTCCTGGAAGTGCCGCCGGGCCAGGCGACCCAGCACGCGCGTGGCCGCATAGTTCCAGGTGGCGCCGATGCCTACGGAAACCAGCGGGACGGCATATTTCAGCAGCGAGCGGCTGGCCAGTTTCGCGCCCACGCGCTCGCCGATGAGCTTCCACGGCGCCAGCACCTCGCGGCGCATCCGCCTCTCCAGGGCGCGCCGCGTAGCCTGCGCGCCCACGCGCATGCCCAGGCGCCCGGCATGATCCGCCAGCGATCCGCCCAGGGCAAAGCAGAAAATCGTGAGCACGTCCTCCGGGTCCTCGGGATCCAGCGCCACACCGTAAATGCGCGCCAGCCCGGCCACCATCTGGAGCTGGAAGCGCACCAGCAGGAGCAGTTCCGCGCCGGCCGCGGCCAGCCCGAGCAGCACGTTTCCGGGCAGGCCGATTCCGCCTTCGCCCGCGGTCACCAGTCCGGCCACCTCGTCGGCGGAAATGGCCGCGCCCGTGATGGTCCCCAGCAGCAGGGCATTCTTCGCGGCCACGCGGATCAGGCGGTCAGCGATGAACTCGTCGTCCATCCCCGGATACTTTTCGCGCAGATATTCAGGAGTAACGCGCAGGTAGTAAGACTTGAAGGTCGAACGGGCGAACTCCTGGAACCACGAGCCGCTCTTCAGTCCGGCCCAGCCGCCCAGTCCGGACAGCGCGCCTTTGGCCCATTCCAATTCCGAGCGCACCGAGGCCTCGCGTTCCGTGCGGCCTGCGTTATCGGGCCGGAGTGCCATCGCTCAATGTTCGCCGGGCGCGGGGTGAAATGCAATGGCCTGTGGGAGAGACATCCCTATCTGTCCTCTCTCCCGCAACGGTATCTGCAAAAAAGGGGCAGACAAGAATGTCTGTCCCACGCCGGCGCTACGGCGCTATCCGCGCGAGACCGTTTTTCGTTTTTCGTCCTGAAATTTCGGGATTCGATTTTCGATTTTCGTCCGCCGCAGGCGGAGCCGATTTTCGTTTTTCGTCCCGAAACTTCGGGATTCGATTTTCGCTTCTCTATTTCCCCTTGAATTGCGCCGCCCTCTTCTCCAAAAACGCCCGCGTCCCCTCGCGCATGTCCTCCGAGGCCGCACACAGGCCGAAGAGCGTGGCCTCGAAGTACAGGCCCTCTTCCTGCGGCATTTCCAGGCCGCGTTCGATGGCTTCCATCGAGTAGCGCACGGCCAGCGGCCCCTTCTCGATGATCTTCCTGGCAATAGCTTCGCAAGCCCCCAGCAGCTCGCCGGGTTCGGCAAGGTGATTCACCAGGCCGATGCGCAACGCCTCTTCGGCGGAAATCATTTCTCCGGTAAGAATCAATTCATGGGCCATGCCCTTGCCCACCAGCCGCGGCAGGCGCTGCGAACCGCCATAGCCGGGAGTGATCCCCAGCTTCACTTCCGGCTGGCCGATTTTCGCGCTCTTGCTGGCCAGGCGCATCGAGCAGGCCAGCGCCAGTTCGCAACCGCCGCCCAGGCAGAAGCCGTTGATCGCGGCGATGGAGGGCTTGCCCATGGTTTCCAGCTTGTGCACTGTGCTCTGCCCCAGCAGCGCGGTTTCCTGGCCGGTGATGGGCGTCATCTGCGCCAATTCGTTGATGTCGGCTCCGGCGACAAATGCTTTTTCCCCGGCCCCGGTCAATATGACCACGCGCACGGCGGCATCGTCGCGCGCGGCGTCCAGAGCGCGGCCCAGCTCCAGGATGGTCTGGCGATTCAGCGCGTTCAGCACCTTGGGACGGTTGAAAGTGATCCAGGCGATTCCCTCGCGAACATCGTAGAGCAGGTTTTCGTAGGCCATGTCGTGCGGCTCCTCGGAGAAGGTTTGAAGTCAACGGCTCAGAGTTGACGGTTAAAAGTTGAAAGTCAAACGTCGAAGGTTAAACGCTCCTCGGAATCCGGGGGTTCAACTTTGAGCTTTCAACTTTCAACGGTCCCCCGCTCACCCCAACTTCACCGGCTTCGGATTCTTCGCGTCCGCGTAATCGTAGAAGCCGCGTCCGCTCTTCCGGCCATTCCACCCGGCCAGCACCATGCGCTTCAGCAGCGGCGGGGCGGCGAAGCGTTTCTCCCGGAATTCGTCGAACATGATGTTGGCGATGTAATAGGTGGTATCCAGCCCGACAAAGTCCAGCAGGGTGAGCGGACCCATGGGGTGTCCGCAACCCAGTTTCATGGAGTTGTCGATGTCCTCGATCGAAGCCACGCCTTCTTCCAGCGCGCGCACCGCATCCAGCAGATAGGGCACCAGCAGCCGGTTGACGATGAAGCCGGTGCGGTCCGACGTGCGCACCGGCGTCTTTCCCAGCCGTTGCGCAAAAGCATGCACCTCCTCGAATACGCCCGGCTCCGTGGCGATGGTGCGGATCACCTCCACCAGCTTCATCACCGGCACGGGATTGAAAAAGTGCAGGCCCACAAAGCGCTGCGGCCGGGCCGTGGCCGCCGCCATTTCCGTGATGGAAAGCGACGAGGTGTTGCTGGCAAAGATGGCCTGCTGGGAGCACAGCGGATCGAGCGCGGACCAGAACTCGCGCTTGGCCGGCAACAGCTCGATGATCGCTTCGATCACCAGATCGGCCCCCGCCAGGTCCGCGACTTTCGTGGTGCCTTTCAGCCGCGCGAGCGTAGCGGTGCGGCCCGCTTCGCCCAGGGTTCCCTTCTCCACCTGGCGGTCCAGGTTCTTCTCGATGCTCTTCATTCCCTTCTGCAGCAGAGCCTCGTTCACTTCGCACACCACGGTGGGGAATCCGGCCTGCGCGCACACCTGGGCGATTCCCGAGCCCATCAGGCCGCATCCCGCCACTGCTACTTTTTCAATGGGCATTTTGGATTCTCCTGCACTCCAGGGAAGTCCGGCGCAGGGGCCGTTCGCCGCCAGCGCGCAGGCTGAAAGTCCGTGCTACCGGCCGCTCCTCGGCTTTCACGGGCACTCGACCACCGAGTTGCCTCCTCCCTTGCGCACCTCGTCCAGAGCGAAATCCACGCGGTTAATCAGGTGGGTAACGATGTCCTCATTGTCAAATTGCGGCTGGACCGCCGCCTCCGCCACCACCGCGCTCAGCGTCACCCCCGCGCCGTTCCACGGCGCCTTGACCGTGGCGCACAGCGAGCGCAGCTTCTGGGCCAGGGACACGGCATTCGAGCCGTTGGTATCCGGCATCACCAGGGCCACGGCCCAGCCCGCGTATTTGACCGCGATGTCCGTCTGCCGCACGCCGGAAAGCAGCGTGCGCGAAAGATTTTCGATGTAGCCCTCGATCTTGTCTTCGCCGTATTGCCGCGCCAGCTCGCGCGCCTTGTCCACCTGCAAAATCAGCAGGGAATAGGGCGTGGCCTGCTGCTTGGCGCGCGCGGTTTCCGCCAGCAGGCAATCCTGATAGGAGCTGGGACTGAGCAGCCCGGTGCGTTCATCGGCCACGGAAAGCGTGCGCATCAGCGTGCGCAGCCGCGCGTGGTTCACGGCCATGAGCATCTGGTCGCCCACCGCCTGGAGGAAATAATTCTCGTTCGGCTTCCAGCGGCGCGCCACGTCCATCGCCGCCAGCAGCATGCCGCCCTGCTCCTGCTTTTCCTTGTCCACCAGGGGCACGGCCAGCACGGCGCGCAGTCCCGTCTCCGCCAATGCCGGCTGCGCGCCCGCATCCAGGGTGATGGCCCCAAGCGCGTCCGGCTGCTCATGGGCCACCAGCGAAAGCAGTTTGGCCAGCAGCGGCGGCGCAAGCGGCTCCGCGCCCGCCATGCCGTACTCCGCGGACATCTGCGGCGGCTGGCCCGGCGGGCCCACCATCGCCAGGCAGCGGCTGGAGCGCAGGTGCTTGCCCACTTCGTTCACCGCGGCGGAAAGAATCGCCTTCGCCGTGGGCTGGCGGAAAAGCGACTTGTTCACTTCCGAGATCTTGGTCAGATCGCGCAGCGTATCGGCGTTGAACGCTCCGGACTTCATCCCCGCGCCGGTTTGCGTGGCGCCGGCGGAGGCCGCCGCCTGTGGCTGGGCCTTCGAGCCGGCCGGCCACCATTTGGCCTGATCGTAGACCGCGCGCAGCCGCTCATTCTTCTCTTCCTCGCCGGGAAACATATCCGCGATCTTCTGCAGCCGCTCGCGCGCCTTGGCTTCCAGCGAGTACTGCAGGAAGATTTCCGTCTGCACGATCATGTCCTCGAGCGTCTGCGTGCGCTGGCCTCCCTGGCTGGAAGCCTGCGCCGGGGCCGTGCCGGGCGCCGGCGCTCCTTCGCCAAAATGGGTGCGGGTGGTGGTGACCGGCGCGGAGCTGCCCGCGGATTTCGCCAGCCGCCCGCGGAAGCTGGTGACATAACTGGCGTCGGCCTTTCCTTCCAGCCGCGCCAGCCGCTCCGCGTGCTTATTGTCGTAGGGATCGATTTCCACCAGGCGGTCCAGCGAGTCGCACGCGCCGCGGATGTCGTTCCTGCCCACGTAGAGATCGAAGAGGCGCGCCAGCACGCTGAAGTATTTGGTTTCCCGGTTGATTTCGTTGTAATAGCGCGCGGCAAATTCCTGCAGCGGAACGCAGTTTTCGTGGCTGTTGAGCAAGCTCTCGAAAGCGGCCACGAATACGTCCTCTTTCTTCGCCGTGGCCGCCAGGCTGCGGATTTTGGTCACGGACTTCACCGCCGCGGCCTCTTCCCCGCTTTCCAGTTGCCGCAGCGCCACCTCGAAGAGCTTTTCGTAGTGCTGCCCGCTCTGCCGCGCCAGCCCTTCAAAAATGCTGAACGCGCGGTCGAACTGGCCGCTCTCCACCGTGGCCCGGCCCAGCAGCAACTGCAGGTCCGCATCGGCCGCGCCCGCGGCGAACGGCTCGAGCAGCTCCATGGCGCGCTGCGCCTGTCCTTTGCGCAGCATGCCCTCCGCATACACCAGGGCAATGCTGCGGTCGTTGGGCTGGATACGGTGGGCACGTTCGAGAATCGAGAGCGCCTGGTCCACGTCGTTCAATCCCAGGGTGAGCTGCCCGGCGCGCAGGTAGCCGCGCGCCGCCGTGTCCAGTTGCCCCAGGCGCTCGGCCACCTCTCCGATCAGGAAATGACGCCCGGGGTTGTCCGGGTCCAGCACGGAGATGCGCTCCCAGCAGGTGAGCGCTTCTGCCGTGCGCTGCTGGAAGAGGTACAGCTCCGCGGCGTTTTCGAACTGTTCGATCGCTTCCAGGGCCCGATTCTGCTTTTGCAGGAGATTGGCGTAGCGCGCCACGCGCTCCGGCGGTTGCTGGGTGGACTTTAAGAAGCGGCCGTAGAGCGCCAGGGCCTTGGTGGGGTCGCGGCTTTCCACCAGCCGGTCGAAGAGCAGGCCGTAGAAGTGGGCGGCGCGCTCCGCATTCCCCTGGCGCGCGTAGAGATCGCCCAGGGTCTGCATGGCGTCCTGGTTGGTGGGATAGGCGCCGTGAATTTCCAGATAGGCTTCGATGGCGTCATCGAATTTGTTTTTCTCGATGCTCTTCTTGGCCCGGGTGAGCAGTTTGTCGAGATCAATCGCCATCGTAGGGCTCCGCCGAGGGCCGCGGCCGCAGGACCGCGCCACCTGCGCAAACGAGTAACTATATACCGCACCGGGACTGCCCTCCAAAAGCATTCAAGCGTGGGCCTTGCCTTTGCATGTAGTGGGGGCTCTACACCGCCAGCTTGTATGGAATTTCGAGTGCCTCCGTCGTCCTTGCCCGGCCGGCCCCTATCGCCCGCCACGACTGTTCCCCCCTGCGCTGCCGTTTCTCAGAGTTTTCTGTGTTCAATCCGTCTCGGTGGCGAATATCCCGCCATTTGCCGTCACAAGGGAGCGATGGACCGCAGCTATTCGAATTCTTTCCGCAAGGGGTAATCGACGATGATGGCTCTCCCA
>OCOJ01776551.1_pt1 | contig 12437 bp, 11 predicted proteins | sample 1539251 | NCBI WGS metagenome assembly OCOJ01 (sample SAMN01911457, study PRJEB22624) | soil metagenome | biome: Soil | place: Malaysia | collected 2012-04-30 | depth RA_metagenome m
CCTTCTTCTGCGGGCATCTCCTCCAGCCTGCCGCTGATTTCACGCAGCGCCTCGGCCCATCTGCTGGTCGAGTCGGCGACCAGGACTGTGTCGTACCCCATGTCCCTGTAGTACTCGGCCATGGTCACCCCTGTGTAGATGCTAGCTTCCCTGGCGGCTACGGGCATGTTGCTCACGTTGGCAATCAGGATGGTCCTCTCCATGAGCGGCCTGCCGCTCTGGGGGTCAATCAGCTCCGGGAACTCGACCAGCACTTCGGTCATCTCGTTGCCCCGCTCGCCGCACCCTATGTGGAACACGACCTTCGCGTCGGCCCACTTCGCTACGCTGTGAAGGGTGACGGTCTTGCCTGTCCCGAAAGCGCCGGGGATCGAGCCCGTCCCTCCCTTCGACATCGGGAAGAATGAGTCCAGGACCCTCTGGCCCGTCAGCAGTGGGATCTCGGGGTCGAGCCTCTCCCTGATGGGCCTCGGGGTCCTCACTGGCCAGCGGTGGTAAAGCATGAGCTCCTGCTTCTTGCCCGACTTGTCGTCTGCGGTGACCACTACTTCGTCGACCTTGTACTTCCCCGCCTTGGCGACGTCCTTGACCTTGGACTTTGGTGCTGTTGGAGGAGCGAGTATCCTGTGCTCTATGAGGGGGGTCTCCTGGACAGTACCCAGTATCGTGCCTCCTTCAATCTCGTCCCCCTTCTTGACTGCCGGGACGAAATCCCATTCCCTGTCGAATGGTATCGAGTCTGCCGAGATTCCCCTGGTGATGAAGGCGCCGGCCTTGGCGGCAATGACGTCGAGGGGCCTTTGGAGGCCGTCGTAGATTGTCCCTATCATCCCTGGGCCAAGGCTGGTTGACAGGGGCTGGCCGGTTCCCATGACCGGCTCCCCCGGCCTCAGGCCGCTGGTCGACTCGTAGACCTGGACGAACGCAATGTCACCAGTCAGTTTGATGACTTCGCCGACGAGCTTCTCCTCGCCGACTTGAGTCACTTCGTACATCCTCGAGGCTGCCATGCCAGAAGCCTTGACTGCCGGGCCGGAAATCCACTCGATCTTTCCCTTGGCTGGCAAAACGGAACCTGCTCGACCGCCGAATCTGGCGGCCTTATAACGTTTAGAGCGGTGAAGCCCGTTTTCCGTTGTTCACTCGGTGCCCATGAGCACCGAAGCGACATCCTTCCGGAGGATGGGCCTCATCCTTTCGAGCCTCGCTTCGAAGGTGTTGTCGAACCTGACTGCCCCGTCGGGAGTGGTGAGGACCACGCCGCCCATTGTGTCTACGGGCTCGTTGTCCAGGGAGAGCTTTGCCTTGCTTCCGAACTTCCTTATGGCCGTAGCCACGGCTCGTCTGTCTTTGGAGGCACACCGCACTTTGGCCCGGAGCCCGATCACGTCCAGTCCCTCCTGAATCAGGGCAGCCAACGCTTTCTCGTGTGTTGCCCCCGAGGCGGACGAGATTTCCTTTGCAGCGAGGTCGAAGGCCCCGTTGACAGCCCTCTCGAGAGACCGCAGCTGGGCGTTCCTGGTTTCGAGCTCTGCGGCCCCGATGATCTGGCGCCTTGCAGACTCGGCCTGCTTCTCGCTCGTTTCGAGGATCTTGCTCACGGCTTCCATGGTTTCCTTCCTCACAGCCTCTATCTTCGCCAGCGTCTCGGACCGCCCTGCTTCCAGGTCGGACAGGACTTCGGATTCGAACTCTCCCGAGACCTTCTCGAGGGTGTCAGACGCGGCCCTGCTCAATATCTCAGACTCCGAGTATGGCCCTCAGCATCGCCCTGTACTCGACCTTCTCCTTCTTGCTCCCGGGGCCAGGGACTTCGTAGATCAGCGGGATTGCCTTTTTTGCCTTCAGCTGGGTGAGCTGGTCAGCTATGGGCTTGGCGACTTCGTCGCTGACCATTATCAGGCCCACCGTGGGGTCCTTTGCGAGGGTCTCTATCATCTCGAGGGCCGCGGGAGCGCCGGAGACGTACCTCCCGCTCACGCCTGACAGAACGAAACCTGTGACGAACGCCTTCCCTCCGACCGCCACGACCTTCATTTCGATTCACCCAATAGCCTCGAGGCTGCCAGCTCCGCCGCCTTCGCACTGTGCCGCGAAATGGAGCTCTCGAACGCCTTCAGCTCAGAATCCCCCTTCTCCCTGATTTTCCTTGCCTCTGCCTCAGCCCCGGCCTTCGCCTCCGTCACTCTTCGAGCCGCGATCTCCGTGGCCCCTGCGACAGCCGACGCCTTTGCGGCCTCTGCCCAGTCCAAGGCGTCCTTCATGGCCCTCCTCTTGGCCTCGGAGGCTTCGGCCTTGGCCCTGTCGAGGGCTGATTCAAACTCGACCAGTGCCTTGACTGTCTGCTCCATTGCTGAGCTCAAGGGGACTTTTTCGTCTGCCTCGGATTTGCGTAATTAAACATTGGCCGCTCGGAAGACGAGCTATGCGGCCCTGAGAGGAGGGACCTCCCCATTCGCGACCCTGAGCCTGTTCACCTCGCTCAGTTCGAACGGGAACACGACCCACCTGTCCACTACCTCGAGGTAGTAGTCGGGCTCGAACTTGGTCCACGGCTTCTTGAACAGGACCGCCACTTCAAGGAGCTTCGGACCTTTCTGCGCCAGGAAGTCCTTCACCACCTGCATGGTTTCGCCCTGGTCCACCAGGTCGTCCACAATCAGGACGTTCTTCCCAGTGATTTCCTCAGTTAATGTCGAAAGGATGGCGGGGGTCCCCCGCACGCCGATTCCGGTGTAGGATTTCACGTTGATGAAATCGATTCTGACGTCGAGGCGGTCAGAGACAACCATCGCGACCGGCAAGCCCCCCCGAGCCACTCCGACGACCAGGTCGAACCTCTGGCCGCTGTTGCGCACCTTCTCCGCCAGGGCTTCGGCCAGGTTCCCGTAGTCCGGCCAGCTCACGTACTTGTACTCGGCCAATGGAATGTCCGTCTGGTTTTCGTAGATAACGTTTCGAGGCCCCGTTCACACCCAAGTGTGAAATGACCGCGTTCGTGAACCTGCGTGTGGCAGCCGATTGCAGTTCTTTCTCAAAGACACCGGTTAGGGAATACCAACATGAAGAGGAGTTATAGGCGGGTTTCCAGAGAGGTAGAATTGGTTTCTTGCCAGAAAAGCTCGTGGTGATAGCCCTGGGAGGCAACGCGCTCCTCCAGAGGAGCCAGAAAGGGACCTTCGAAGACCAGTATGGCAACGTCGAGAAGACTGCCAGGAAGATAGCCGACCTCATAGAGCAGGGGTACAGGATCGTCCTCACTCATGGCAACGGGCCCCAGGTCGGAGCCACCCTGCTGAGGCACGACGCCGCCAAGAAGATCGTCCCCCCGTTCCCCCTCGACGCCTGCGGTGCGGAGACTCAGGGTTTCATCGGTTACATGATACAGCAGGCCCTCAGGAATGAGCTGAAGTCCCGGGGCATTGAGAAGTACGTCGTGACAGTGATAACGAGGGTGACAGTGGACAAGAACGACCGGGCCTTCACGCACCCCACAAAGCCGGTGGGTCCTTTCTACACAAAGGAAGAGGCGGACGACCTGGCGCAGCGCATGCCCGGCATCGTGGTCAAGGAGGACGCCGGGCGCGGTTACCGGCGCGTGGTGCCTTCCCCTGACCCGAAGATAATTGCGGAGAGGTCGGCCATCCGGACGCTGGTCGACGCCGGGTTCGTGGTTGTCTCCACCGGGGGAGGCGGGATTCCCATAGTGGAGGAGGGGACTCGGGCGAGAGGGGTCGAAGCCGTAATCGACAAGGACCTGGCGGGGCAGCGGCTGGCGACGCTGATAGGGGCCAACGTCCTCGTGATACTCACCGACGTCGACGGAGCCTACGTCGACTACGGGACCCCCAAGCAGGAGCTGCTGACAGAGGTCACCAGCGGGAAGATGCTGAACTACCTCGGGGAGGGCCAGTTCAAGGAAGGTAGCATGGCGCCGAAGGTGATGGCCGCCGTCCGGTTCGTCGAGAGCGGAGGGGAACAAGCCATAATCGCAGAACTCAGCAAGCTGACCGAGGCCCTGGAGGGGAAGTCCGGGACACACGTGGTCGGCCCGAGGGCCTGATCCTGCCAATTGGCCAAGCCAAGCTCATTCCTGATCGAAGACGCAATCATCGTGACCATGGACCCCCGCAGAAGGGTGATTGACGGGGGTTCGATCCTTGTAGAAGGAGGGAGGATTTCCGAGGTCCGCGGCCCGGGTTCTAGGGGGTCCGCGAGGGCCGAGCAGAGGGTTTCTGCGAGGGGTATGGCAGTGATACCCGGGTTGATTGACACCCACCTGCACCTCGCCCAGAGCCTCCTCAGGGGGTGCGCCGACGACCTGTCACTGGTGGAGTGGCTGAAGGAGAGGGTGTGGCCGATTCAGGGGAGCTTCACCGAAGAGGACGGCAGGGTCAGCGCCGAGCTCTCGATGCTGGAGATGATCAGGAGCGGCACCACCTCATTCGTCGGCGTGGACGTGGTCTCGAGGTACGGCTTCGACGGGATAGCGAACGCGGTGGCGAGGGCGGGGATGAGGGGGGCGCTCGCAAAGACAATCATGGACAGCCCAGGATACGGCAGGAAGGGGAGGATCATGCCGGAGGGGCTGGTGGAGGAGAAGGGGGCGTGCATCAGAGAGGCGAAGTCGATGGTCAGGAAGTGGAACGGAATCAGAGACGGCCTCGTCAGGACGTGGGTGGCGCCGAGGTCCCTCGGAGGATGCAGCAGGGGGCTATACGAGGAGGTTGCGGACCTCGCGAGAGAGGAGAGAATCAGGGTGACCATGCACCTAGGCGAAGTGAGGGAGGACGTCAAGTACGCGAAGCAGAACTTCGGGCTCACCCCCTTCGAATTCATCGAGGAGGTGGGGCTGGCGGGTCCGCAGTCGTTGTTCGCCCACATGGTCTGGCTCACTGAATCGGACGTGAGGAGGGTCGCAAAGACGAAGGCGAACGTGGCGCACTGCCCCTCCTCCAACCTCAAGCTCGCTTCGGGCATACCGAAGGTGCCCGAGCTGCTCAAGGCGGGAGCCAACGTCAGTCTCGGATGCGATGGGGCCCCATGCAACAATTCTCACGACATGATTAGGGAGATGAAGCTCGCAGCGGTTATCCAGAAGGGGCGGCTGCTTGACCCCCTGGTCATGCCCGCCTACGCCGTGCTGGAGATGGCGACCGTGAGGGGCGCCCGCGCCATGGGAACGGAGTCGGAGGTAGGCACCATTGAGGCAGGAAAGAAAGCAGACCTGGCCCTCATCGACCTGAAGAAGCCTCACCTGACGCCCTACAGGGACATAGTGTCGAACATCATCTACTCGGCCATGGGGAGCGATGTCGACAGCGTCATGGTCAACGGCAGGTTCCTGCTGAGAGGAGGGAAGGCGCTCACCCTGGACGAGGAGGGAATCATCGCCGAGGTGCAGCGGCACCAGGACGAGCTCATCGCAAGGTCGGGGGTCCGGGCCTAGGGGGCCCTGCCTTTGGACCTGCTGATCAAGAACGCGAGAGTAGTCACAGGTTCGGAGTCGTTCGAGTCCAACATAGGCGTAGAGGGAGGGGTGATAGTCTCAATTTCACCAAACCTCGAGCCGTCAGGGGCGGAGGTCTACGACGCGGGGGGGAAGATAGTCATCCCCGGCGGGATCGACGCACACACGCACATGGAGCTCCCGGTCACGGGCACCAAGTCTGCAGACGACTTCTACTCGGGGACCGTCGCCGCGGCCTGCGGCGGCGTCACATGCATCGTCGACTTCGTGGACACTCAGCCTGGGCAGACCCTGCTCGGGGCGCTGGCCGACTACAGGAGGAAGGCCGACAGCAAGGTGGTGGTCGACTACGGGCTCCACATGATGTTCAAGGGACAGAACCTTCCAGAGATGGACAGGATACCGGAGGTGGTCGGGAAGGGGGTCCCGAGCTTCAAGGTCTACACCGCCTACAAGAAGCGAGGGCTGATGCTCGACGACCCTGACATCTTGAAGGTGATGCGGACTGTCAGCGGCGCCGGGGGGCTGGTCGCGGTTCACGCGGAGAGCGAGCGGATTATCCAGCGGCTTATCGAGAAGAACCTGGCGGAAGGAAACACAGAGGCTAGGTTTCACGCGAAGAGTAGGCCCGCGGAGGCCGAGGCAGAGGCCATCTCAAGGGTGACCAAGCTGGCCCGGGACGCCTCGGCGAAGATGTACGTCGTTCACCTCTCGAGCAGGGCCGGGAGGGAAGAAGTGGAGAAGGCCAGGCGCAGCGGGACCGACGTGTTCGCCGAGACGTGCCCCCACTACCTGGTGCTCACCGAGGAAGTCTACGAGAGGGAGGACGGGCGGAACTTCGTGATGTCCCCCGCACTGAAGAAGGCCGAGGACAGGGCGGCCCTGTGGGGGGGCCTTGGTCCTGGCGGGGTCATTGAGACTGTCGGGAGCGACCACTGCCCGTTTCCAAGCGCAGAGAAGGATTGGGGCGAGGAGGACTTCACCAAGATACCCAACGGGGTCCCCGGCACCGAGGCGATAGTACCACTCCTCTACTCGGAAGGGGTGAGGAAAGGAAGGATTTCCATGTTCGACCTCGTCAGGGTCACGTCTGGGGCGCCCGCATCGAGGTTCGGGCTCGCGCCGGCGAAAGGGTCCCTTTCAGTTGGCGCGGATGCTGATTTCGTGGTCATCGACCCTGGCCGGCGGGTGAGGATGACGGCCGACGCTATGCATTCAAGGATCGACTACAGCATCTACGACCACATCACAACAGAAGGGTACCCGGTTCTGACAGTGAGCAGGGGGGAGGTGGTCATGGAGGAAGGCGAGTTCGTAGGCAAGAGGGGACGTGGAAGGTTCCTGCCGCGGCGTCCGGCTGCCTAGGCGGCCGCTACCGGCCCCTTTTCTGCTTCGAGCTGTGGTCGTCCTGCCCCAGCGGCTCCACGGCCTCGGGGGGCGAGGACCCTAGCCTGTTCCAAAGCCGCTCCATAGCCTTCAGGACCCTGGACTCGGCCTTTCTGACGTCGACGGTCACCAGCTCCCTCTCCTTCATTACGACCTGGCCATCCACTATCGCGTCCCTGACGTCTGGTCCTCTCAGGGAATTGACGATGTAGCCGTAGATGGAGCCCGAGTACGGCGTGGCTGTGAAGGCGGGCCGAACTACGATCATGTCTGCGCGCTTGCCCGCCTCCAGGGAGCCCAGGGAAGACAGGCCGTAGGCCCTGGCCGCGTTCACTGTACACATCTCTACCACCTCCTCGGGGGACGGCCTGTTCGGGCTCCGCCGGGCGACCCTCTGCAGTAGGAAGCCAGCCCTCATGTTCTCGAACATGTCGAAGACATACCCGTCGTTGCCGAGCCCCACGTTCACCTTGTGGTCGAGCATGTCCAGCAGAGGCGCGACTCCGACGGCGTTCAGCATGTTGCTCATGGGGTTGTGGGCGACGCTGGACGAGCTCTCGGCGATGAGCTCAATCTCCCGCTCGCTGAGGTGGACGCAGTGAGCCAGGACCGCTCTGGGGCTCAGCAGCCCCCTGTCGTGCAGCCTTTCCACACTCCTCTTGCCGTACCTCTCCATGTTGTGGTAGCCGTCGTTGGGCCCCTCGGAGACATGGATGGTAAGCGGGACCCTGTGCCTCTGGCTCGCCTCGACCCCGCGCGATATCAAATCGTCCGAGACAGTGAAGGAGGCGTGGAGGCTGATCATCCCCATTGCCCTCCCCTTGTCCCTCTTTGCGATGAACCTCAGGTTCTCCTGCAGCCCCCTGCTCCCCTCCCGCTCGCTCCTCCTCTCGGTCGCCTCGAATGAAACTAGTCCCCTGATTCCGACCTCGTTAGAGGCCCTGGCTATCTGGTCAAGTGAACCTTCGATGGCGTTCGGCGCCGAGTAGGTGTCCGCGTAGCAGGTAGTCCCGTTCATGAGGGACTCGATGCCCGCCGCCAGCGTGGTCGCATAGGCGTCCTCGTTCGAAAGCGCCTCGTCGACGGGCCACCAGACTCGCTGAAGGATCTGGAGGAAGTCCGAGGGGGGCTTGATGTTCAGGGCCGATCCTCTGAGTGCTATGCCGTACAGGTGAGTGTGGCTACAGATCAGCCCGGGCATCACGATGCACCCCTTCGCGTCGATTACCTCGTCAGCCGCGAACCCCATCGACACCTCTTCGGCTGGGCCCACCTTGGTGATTCTGCCGTCAACCACTGCCACCCCGGCGTCTCCTATTACCCTGCGTCTGGGGTCCATGGTGACGGCCACCCCGCCCTTAACCAGGAGCTTTGTGGCCAAGCCGCCTACGCCAGGGACTCGACAGCGTACTCGATGTTGTGGCTCAGAAGCAGGAGGAGAGGGGAGCTGCACCCCGCAGCCATGTACTCCTTGATCTTCCTCTCACAGTCGCCTGGTGTGCCCGAGGCGGTTATGAGCTGCACGACTTCGTCGGGGACGATTTCGGCGGCCTTCTCGATCCCTCCTGGCTTCGCTGGCCAACCTCCCATCCGCTCCTGCACCTCCCTGATGAGGTCCTCGCTCACTCCGCTGGCTTTCGCGATGTGGGGCTGCTGCCCTATGGTCATGGTGACGTGACTCTTTGCAAGCTCTACGGCCTTGTCTGCGTCCTCGTCCATCGAACAGGCGATTAGCTGGGGGGAGTCAATTCCCTTGGGGTCCCTGTGAGCCTTCTCGGCGCCGCGTCTGATGCTCTCCCACGCCTTCTCGTTGTACTTCGGAGAGACGAGGTAGTTCAGGAGCACGCCGTCGGCTATCTCCCCCGCTAGCTCCAGCATCTGGAAGCCGGTCCCGCCGACGTAGATGGGAACATCCCGCGGTCGGGCGCCTGTCCCGTGCAGCGTGTCGAGCTTGACCCCGTCCATCTTCACAAACTCCCCCTGGAACGTCACCTCCTCCGCCCTGAATAACCGCCTGATCACCTGAACGTACTCCTTCATGCACTGCAGAGGCTTGGTCCTGTCGATGCCGACCTTCTTCGCCAGCGGGTCCCACCAGGCGCCGAGGCCGAGCATCGCCCTGCCAGCCGAGAGTTCGTCCAGCGTCGCCCAGGTCTGGGCGATGAGTGCCGCATTCCTCGTCCAGGTGTTGATCACCCCCGCTCCGACCTTGATCCTGCTGGTGTCAGTCGCGATGGCTGTGACGGGGACTACGGCGTCCCTCGCAAGCCTCGACTCCGCGATCCAGACGGAATCGAACCCATGCGCTTCTGCAATCTGGGAGTACTTCACCATCTCGCGGACGTGCATGTCCTGAAGATAGAGGCCCAGCCGATTCAAAGAGCCAGAAGCCTTGGACAGACTAGTTCGCCACAATCGACCGCTTCTGTATTTGATTTAAAGTCTCCAGAGGTTCGCCAGGCCGACACCTATTTCCCGGCGGCTGATGGGTCGAAGTCCACCACTGCCTGGTCGGCTTCCGGGAGTTCATACCAGCGCCTCCTGTCCCCGACAGTGGCTCTCATCTTCCACCCCATGGACTTGGGAGCGCCCTCGATGGACTTGCGCAGGGAATCAGCACCCCCTCTAATCCGGGTTCTCTGTTCCTCATCCAGCTCCAGCCTGCCGAGGAACTCGGGAATCCTGTCGAGATTCATGGTGAAGGTCCGGTAGATCCCCCAATCTTCGGAACAGAGCTTGGCGATATAGCTGGCGTTGATCTTGTCAGGAGCCTCCTCCATGGCCACGTCGTGGTCGAGGAGCATCACCAGGATGTCCTTGATGTCCTTCTCGTTCATCTCCACTATCTGGAGCTTCGTCGAGAGCAGATCCGATATCGTGATGGTCTTGGGTTCGAGCCTCAGCCTATCCCGGAAGTCGAACTTGTGGCACATCTGGAAGATGTCAAGGAAGACGTCAACGCGCCTCATGTTCTTCATGTCGTTGAAGATGAGCCTCGAGCCGTGGAGGGCGTTGAACCTCTCGCGTGGCTTGTAGCCCAGGTCCTTGAAGAGCTGGTTGATCTTCGCAGTCTCCTTCCTGCGGCCGATCAGGTCGATGTCCACATAGCGCCTGGAGAACGGAGGATTCGACGCCGAGGGGCATCGCGTGACGACGGCGACCCCGCCCAGCAGTCGGAGGACCACGCCCATCCTCTCAGCTCCGCTCAGGATCCTTTTTGCCTCGTCCGCGAGAGATTCGAGCGGCGGTGGTGGAGCGCTCATCTGTTCTTCACTGGCAGACTAGGCGTCGCCTGATTGAACTCTAAGAAGCTTTTGCACCAGAGGCTGATAGAGGACTCGCTGGATCCTGAGTGCGGAGCGCGGGCCGCCCTGAGCCTATTCGGGTGGAATTTCCTTGTAGGCGAGGGAGATGTCGACTCCCTTGCCCTTGTGGTAGTAGTACGATGCCGCGTAGATTATTGCTCCCAGAAGGAACGTCCCAACTACGAAGTACACCGTCAGGTTGTTCAGCGACCACTGTGCGGCATTGGTGACGTACTGGTATGTCAGGAACCCGAAGACGAGGATGTTGCCGATTCCGGCGAGGAACAGAATCACCTTCGCGATTCCCTGTTCCTTCCTCATTGCCCAGACGGCGGCGGCCAGACCGACGAAGGCGAAGTAAATCATCGATGCGATAGTCGCGCCGAACAGCCCCCCGAGCCCGCTGTAGTAGAACGCAGCCAGAGCGACCAGGACAACCGTGACCACGAGGGAGATTACGAATGCCTTGACGGGAGACCCGAACCGCGGGTTGACGTCAGATATCGGTGAGGGCAGGAACCTGTCGAACGACTGGGCGAGGAGATATCGCGAGATCACAATCACGCCGTAGGCGAGGACGCTCAGATTCGCGAGAATCCAGCCGAGACCGATCAGGCCTGCGATTACGTTGTTTCCAGAGACGCCCATGGCAAGCGTCCAGAAGTTGAACGGAGCCGTGAAGTAGCCAAACACAAGGGCAGGGGTAGAGTAGGCACCGTTGATGAAAGCCTGACCGCCCACGTAGTACATCGTCGCCAGCGCAGCCGTGACGAAGATGAAGACGAGAATCGCCGAAACAGGGACGTTCCACCTTACGGCCGACTTGCCCTTGATTTCGCTTGCAACGGCAGGGGCTGCGTTGAGCCAAGGATAGATGAATGCAGCCATGAGCGGCAGCAGGTATACGGTATTGGCGAGGTTGAATCCAGTGGATCCCTGACTCGATACGAGGCTGTAGGTACTACCTGTTCCGTTGATACCCAACATAGTGCCGTTGAGTCCGAATCCGTTGACATAGTTCTGGACTCCAGTCGAGCCCGCGTTGAGCAGGACTGCGATAGACAGGATCAGAGCGAAGAACCCGAAGATTGTAAGAATCGATACCAGCCTGTACCCTGCCTTGGGCCTCACGATGTTGACTCCAATCAGGGCCGCGAAGATTACGGCGCCCAAGACCCACTGGTCGGCGGGGAGGGCCCCCGGTGTGCCGGCCGGGACGGCCAGACCCAGGAAGGTTGCGCTCGACGAGTTGAAGTACAGCCCGACCGATCCGAGTGCGAACACCGTCGAGAGGACGATTAGAGCGAGGTAGGCTGTGGTTTCTGTTGTGTAGCCCATGAACGAGAGGACGCTCCCGGCCGGGCCGCCGAGTGTTCTCGAAACCCAGACGTAGTCCCCGCCGGTCCTCGGCATCCTCCTCGACATGATGGTGTAGACTGCGATTTGCGGAACAGAGACCAAGAACCCTATGACAGACAGCCATACGAGGTTCACCCCGGTCATGTCGTGGCCAAGCATCGGGACCAGACCAGAAATCCCGATTACTCCCAAGAGGGCGCCCACGGACATGTTGCTCATGTTCATGGCGATGCTGTCGAAGAAAGACACGTTCTTGACTAGACCAGTAGCCTCTCGGACGAAAACGCCGGGCGTCGGCGCGCTTGCAGCTTGCCTCTCCTGATCGCTCAAGGGTAGGTTTGCTCGCCGATAGGTGGTTTGCTGATTATTTAAGCACCACCCATCCCCTTGCTAATTCCATGTTAACCTAACGTGTTCGGGTTAGCATGAACGTTAACTTAGCCGGTGGTCAGCATGTGTGACTTTATCTTGTCCCCGTCAATTTCCGTCAGGAACCCCCTCAGGACTCCTTCTCCGTACTCGCTTCCCGGGTTGGCGCAGAGGGTCCTTCCAATCATCACGAAACCGTGGGACTCGTGGATGTGCCCGTGGATTCCTAACATGGGTTGATGCTTCTCCACTGCCGCCCTGCAGGCGGAGCTCCCCGCCGAGGTCATCTGGGCCTGACCGGACTTTACCACCACCTTCAGATCCTTGTCCACCATGGGCGCCCTGTCGATGGGGGTGTTTATGGGAGGGACGTGGATGTTGAATATGGCTGTCTTCATGTCCTTGACGCCGGCCGCCAGGCGCTCTATCTTCTGTCCCAGCTCCCCCTCGTCGACCTCCCTCGGGCTGTTCCATGGGGTGTGGTTGGTGTACCCGAGTGTAATCATCTCGTGCTCTCCGTCGATGGACACCACCTTCTCTTCGGGGTT
>OCOJ01775803.1_pt1 | contig 12430 bp, 12 predicted proteins | sample 1539251 | NCBI WGS metagenome assembly OCOJ01 (sample SAMN01911457, study PRJEB22624) | soil metagenome | biome: Soil | place: Malaysia | collected 2012-04-30 | depth RA_metagenome m
CTGATCTCCGACCTACATCTCGGACTTGAAAAGGAGATGGCGAAGAAGGGTTTCCGCCTCCCGGCCTACTCCGTGAAGATGGTGGAGAGGGTGAAGGACATGGCAGAGAAGTATAACACGAAAAGGCTGGCGGTGCTGGGAGACGTCAAGCACACCGTTGGGAAGGTCGAGGACATCGACTGGGGGGTCGTCCCCTGGTTCTTCGACACATTGCTCGACCTCTTCGAAGCGGTGGATGTGGTCCCCGGGAACCACGACGGCAACATCAGGACCGTCCTGCCGCAGAAAGTTACCCTTCACACTTCTCAGGGGATGGTTATGGGGGCAGGATCAGGGAGGATAGGGGTCGCACACGGCCACGCCTGGCCCTCAGAAGAAGCAATCGCGACGCGGAACCTCGTCATCGGGCATTCTCACTTCACCTACGAGATGCGCGACTCCCTGGGCTCCAGGACAAGGGAGGCCGTCTGGGTGAGAGCTGAGTACGACGTAGCAGAGCTCATGAAAGGCGCTGGCTATGAGTCAAGGCTGAAGGGGAAAGGGAAGCTCACGGTGATGCCCCCTTTCAACCGCCTCGTAGGGGGGCAGCCAATCAACAGGAGCAGGTCGTTTCAGTTCGGACCCGTGCTGTCTTCGAGGTCTGTCAGCCTGGAGGACGCAGACATCTTCCTGACGGATGGCACCAGGGTAACCTAACCAGTAGAGCTACCTCTCGATGGCACTTGTCACTAAACGCTCGAGTGAGGCTTCTCCCACTGCCCCTATGACAACGTCCATGGGCTGGCCGTTCTTGAATATCATGAAGGTGGGGATGGAGAAGACCTGATAGCGAGACGAGATGTTCATCTCTTCGTCCACGTTCACTTTTCCGAAAAGGACGCGGTCTGAATACTTTGCCGCGAGCCTCTCCACGACCGGCTCCATTATCCTGCAGGGGCCACACCAGGTCGCCCAGAAATCCACAAGGACGGGCTTCCCCGACGCGCTGAGTTTGTCGAAGTTCGACTCCGTCAGCGTGACAATTGCACCTTGATTGCTTGTCTCCATTTCGAATTCTATCATGTGCGTTTGCGATGCGTATTTAAAATTGGAGAACGTCGCGTTAGTTTGACTTGGCCGGAGAGACGTTCGCGAAAGTTGTGAAGAACCTCGTCCCCACCGAACCGCTACAGAAGGGGCTGCGGTTCGCGTCGGTAGCCGTAATCATCAGAGATAGGCATTCACCGAACGTGCTGCTAATCAGGCGGGCGGAGAGGGTTGGTGATCCCTGGTCAGGGCAGGTGGCCTTCCCCGGGGGGAAGATGCAGGGGGACGACAAGACGGCGAAGGATACGGCGACAAGGGAGACGATGGAGGAGGTTGGAATAGATCTTGACCAGTCCGCGGAATTCTTGGGCTACGGCGGAGTGACCACTACCCACACCGGCACCATGGACGTCGTCCCTTCTGTATTCGAACTCAAGAATAGCGTCGAAGTGAAGCCTAACGGAGAGGTCGCCTCATTCCGATGGGTCGAGCTTGATGATCTACTCGGGCCGTCGGCGAGGTCGACCTACGGGGTAGATCGTGGCGGGAGCATGGTCGACATGCCAGCCTATGCAGTTGGAGACTACGTGGTGTGGGGCCTCACGTACCGGATCCTGAGAACGTTCCTGGAGGATCCGACCGGAACCTAGGCCGATATCGGCAGACCTGACTACTCTTTCATGAACTCGCGGATTGCTTTCAGTGTTTGAGGGTTGTCTCGGAGGTATTCGGCCAGCTTTTCGAACCTCCGGAGGGTGCTTGGATGGACATGGTGCTCTATCCCTTCAGTGTCGATGTAGGCGGTCTGGTCGTCCACGCCGAGCATGGAGATGAGCTCCGAGATCACACGGTGGCGCTTGATAACTGACCGCGCTATCCTCTCGCCCACGGGAGTGAGCCTCATCCCTCTGTACTTCCTGTGCTCGAGGTACCCCTTGTCGGCAAGGTTCCTCACCATGTTGGAAACGGTGGGAGGCTTGACAGACAGCCTTTCGGAGATATCTGCGGCGCTCACATACCCCTTCTCCTCGTTGAGGTTGTAGATGGCTTCCAGGTAGTCCTCGAGGCGCGAAATATCCTTCTTCGATTGGACGACCGTGGCCAACGTCTCTCTCGCGAACAGAAGCTACTTGAGACGATAAAAGGATTCTGCGGGCACCGCACAGAAGCAGTTCGACAGGCGGAGTATTATGAGACCCACAAATCTATGTTTTGGCTGTCTAACTTAAATACCGAGTCGTATCCCACGGGTACGATGAAGCTGCCCTGGAAGAGGGTGATGGCGCCTCCGGAGCAGGTCCCAAGTGCCAGGCAGGCCGCGGGTATGGAGACCAAGGAGTCAATCTGGCAATTCCTTCGCTGGGTCGGTCCCGCGCTCATGGTTTCAATAGCCTACATGGATCCGGGGAACTACGGGACGGATATAATAGCGGGATCGGGATACAAGTACACGCTCCTTTGGGCCGGTTGGCTCGCCTCGGGGATGGCAATGCTGCTTCAATATCTCTCCGGGAAGCTTGGGATTGCGTCTGGCCGCTCCCTCCCGGAGCTGCTGAGGGAGTCTCTGGGGAGAAGAGAGTACATCATTCCGTACTGGCTCGCCGCGGAAGCCGCCGCGGCGGCGACGGACCTAGCCGAATATCTGGGTACAGTGATTGCTCTGAACATCCTCTTCGGAGTCCCTCTGATCTATGCGGCCATCTTCGGGGCACTCGACGTCGTCCTTCTGCTAACAATGATGAGCAGGAGGTTCAGGCTCATTGAGCAGTACTTCGCCCTTCTCATCAGCGTTCTGGTAGTGGGCATTCTCTACAATCTGATTGCGGTGCGACCTGACATCTCCCAGGCGGCGTATGGTTCGATTGTTCCGGGTGCTCCCGACAGCACAGCTTTCACCATAGTCGTGGGAATGATCGGTGCGACCGTGATGCCGCATGCCCTGTTCGTCCATTCGTGGCTCACGAAAAACAAGATGGACATGATGGGGCAGAAGCTCAATGGTGGAGGGAAGAATCTCTCCATGATGGATTCATTGAATTCCGATGCTCGGGTTCATCTGGTTCATTCAGTCACGGAAAAGCAGAGGATGAATTGGTTGCACCGCAGGGAAACAATCATTGCCCTTACTATCGCAGGCGTAGTCAACGCCGGGATTCTCCTGGTGGCGACGCCACTCTTTCGAGGCACTGGTGTTAATGTGAATCTGACGATCAACTCGTTCGTCTCGGGCCTTGCGACAATTTACGGCCCTCTGATCGGCGTTCTCTTCGCACTCACGCTGCTCGCTTCGGGACTGACTTCGTCTGCGCTGGGAACAATCGCAGGGCAGGTCATAATGGAGGGGCTGATTGGGAAGAAGTGGAACGTCTGGGCGAGAAGAATCATAACTAGATGCGTGAATGTGTTTCCTACCACGATCGCCATCCTGCTTGGAATCACGCCTCTTGTCCTGCTAGTCTACAGCCAGGTCGTGCTCAGCCTCATGATCCCCCTTCCGATGATCCCTCTCGTCTATTACACGTCGAAGAAGAAGTTCATGGGACCGTTGGCGAACAACAGGGTGACAATCGTCTTCGCCCTGGCCACCGTGGCGCTGATTCTTTTCCTCAACGCCTACCTGCTGACTACCGTACTCTAGCCCTTTGATTGGGCCGAGGCTCCAGGTTTCTCCATTGTTGCTCTGAGCCTCCCCATCTCCCCCAGTTCGAATGGGAACACCACCCATTCGGATACCTCTTCGAGGAAAAAGTCGGGTTGAGTCTTGCTCCATGGTTTCTTGAACAGGACCGCAGTCTCCAGCGTCTTGGGCTTCTGTTCGGCCAGGTAGCCCCTCATCAGGGTAAGGGTGTCCCCCTGGTCGACCAGGTCGTCCACCAGGAGTATGTCCTTCCCTTGAATCCCCTCGGTAAGGGTAGACAGAATTCTTGGGGGTGCACGCTTGCCTATGTCGACGTACGACTTCACGTTGACGAAGTCCACCTTCACGTTGAGGTGGTCGGAGATCACCATGGCGACGGGAATGCCTCCCCTGGCGATGCCAACCACCAGGTCGTATTTCTTCGCCTTCGCCCTGACCTTCTCGGCAAGTGCTAGGGCCAGGTTCCCGTACTCGGGCCAGCTGATGTACCTGAAGTTCGGCATCGAGCTGGCCAGCCGGGCCGAGTGTAGATAACTCTTCGATGAGGCCTACGCTCGCATGTGTGAAGTGGGCCGGGGCGGATTCGAACCGCCGACCTTGGCGCGTTTCTGCGTTTCGCCGTGTAAAGGCGACATCATAACCGAGCTAGACTACCGGCCCACGACCCGCGAGAGGGAAACCGGTAATAAGCATTGGAGTATTCTGAATCCCGCCGAATCAGATTTAACGTGCCTTCGGCGGTGAACGCGCCAGAGGAGTTGTTGAAGCCGACGGGCAAGATCATCGCCATTCGGGCGAGGGAGATTCTTGATTCCAGGGGAAATCCTACAGTGGAGGCGGAGGTCATGACAGATGCTTCCGTCGGAAGGGGGAGCGTCCCGTCCGGGGCTTCGAAGGGGAAACTCGAGGCGCTCGAGCTAAGGGACGGCGACAAGAGACGATTTCATGGGAAGGGAGTCTCGAAGGCAGTTTCAAACGTGAACAGAATCATCGGACCCAGGCTGAAGGGAATGGATTGCTCAGCCCAGGAGAAAATAGACAGGACAATGATTTCACTTGATGGTACTCGTAACAAGAGCAAGCTGGGGGCAAACGCAATACTTGCCGTTTCAATGGCGGTCGCCTGGGCGGCCGCTAACGCCAGGCTCGTGAGTCTCTTCCGCAACCTGAGTGCGTCCTCGAGATACACGCTGCCCGTTCCAATGATGAACGTCATCAACGGCGGGGAGCATGCAGGCAACAATCTCGCCGTCCAGGAGTTCCTTATCGAGCCCGTAGCTGCCAGCAGTTGCGCTGACGCAATCAGGATGGGCACAGAGGTATACCAATCGCTGAAACAGGTGCTTATCGACAGACATGGAAGAGGTGCCATCAACGTGGGCGATGAAGGGGGGTTCGCGCCCCCCCTCCGCCAGACAAGAGACGCTCTGGACGCAATCCGCAAATCAATAGGAGACGCTGGATACTCTGAGAAAGATGTCAGGATAGGAATCGATGCTGCATCCTCAACGTTTTACGACGAAAGGACAGGGCTTTACGCGCTGGACGGGAAGAATCTAGACTGGCCGAGGCTCGAGGACTTCTACTCATCCCTAAAGGACGAATACAACCTGCTCACCATTGAGGATCCCTTTGAGGAGGGGTCGTTCGACTCTTTCGCTTCCATAACTCGCAGAATTGGCCAGAGCACTGCCATAATCGGGGACGACCTCTACGTCACCAGCGTCCGTCTCATTCAGAAAGGAATCGAAGCGAAGGCGACCAATGCCGTCCTCATCAAGCTGAACCAGGTGGGCACTGTCACGGAGACAGAGCGAGCCATCGAGGAGTGTCTGAGTGCGAAGTGGGAGGCAGTGGTATCTCACCGATCCGGCGAGACAGGCGACCCGTTCATAGCCCACCTGGCGACGGCGTACGGAGCCTCGTTCATCAAGACAGGCGCCCCCGCAAGGGGTGAGAGGGTGGCAAAGTACAACGAGCTCCTCAGGATAGAGGAGGAGCTTGGCTCGAAGGCCAAGTTTGCGGGAAGACGGTTCGCCTAGTCATCCAAAGGGAGTCTTAAACGTGGTAATCGGAGGCCTCCCCTGGTTTTGAGCCAGCCATGAGCAGGGAATCTGACGCCCCGAAAACTTCCGTGCGCCCTGGCATGCTCTCTGTCCTCCACAACAGGAACTTCGCACGGCTATTCTATGCCGGGGCCACTTCGACAGCCGGTTTCGCGATTGGTCAGGTCGCCCTCACTTGGATAGTCTGGACAAACACCTCCTCTTCGCTCGACGTCGCCTACATCGGAGTGTCCTTCATCGCTGCCGCCGTGATATTCAGCCTCGCCGCCGGCGCGCTTGTTGACAGGCACGAGAGAAGAAAGCTGATGGTGCTCTCGGATCTAGTAAGGGCCGGGACGCTCGCTGCCCTCGTGGTGTCCCTCCTGGTCCTGGGCTTCAACCTGGCTGCCGTGCTCCTGGTGGCGTTCATCCTGGGTTCGTTCACGACCCTTTTCCAGCCGGCGGAGCGCGCCCTGACCCCGGAGGTCATCGGAAACGAGCAGATAGCACATGCAAACGCGTTGATACAGACCTCCACCTCTGTAATCCAGTTCGCTTCAAACACCGCGGGAGCAGGCATCATCGCTCTGACCGGCGTGGTCGCCGCCTTCGGACTGAACACTATCACATTCCTCATCTCGGCACTGCTCATCGCCGGAATCGTCGGGTTCTCGGGGAAGAAGCTCCCGCCCGGCGATGGGATTCCAGAGAAACGGCCTTCGATGTTCGAGGATATCCGGGAGGGATTCAGGTATATTGGGCGAAACCGGGCGCTGCTTGAGCTCACCCTCTCGGCAGGGATTGGCAACTTCTTCCTGTCGATGGTGTTCCAGTTCTTCGTCGTCTATGCCGATGTGTTGCTCAAGGGAGGCGTGGTTGCGTACGGAATCATCTCGGGGCTCTTCGCCCTCGGGTGGGCGCCAGGGGCCTTCATTTCGGCACGGTTCCGGACCGTTCGCTACGCAGGAAGAATCTGGATTTTTGCCGGGGTCATAGAAGGGGCACTAGTAGTGGGCCTCGCACTTCTTCCTTACCTGATCCCTGCCCTCGCCTTGGCGTTCGCCATGGGGGTTCTTCTGGGGCTGACCAACACCACATGGCTCACGTCCGTTCAGCTGATAGTTCCCACCGAGATGCAGGGGAGGTACTTCGGCCTCGACCAGTTGGGGAGCTTCGCGGTAATCCCCGTCGGGCAGGTGCTAGGGGGCGTGATAATCGCGACCTCCGGTGTGAGCATCGACTTCGTGATTGCAGGGATAGGAGCAGCAGCCGGCGCAGGTCTTTTCATCCTCTCCCCCAACTTGAGAAACCTCGGATGGAAGAGCCCAGGCACTCCCGCGACGGGATGAAAGGAACCAAAATCGAGCGCGGGGGGTGGGATTCGAACCCACGAGTCCCGTGAGAGACACAGGCTTAGCAAGCTTGCGCCGTGCGGCTGCGCCTTACCAGGCTCCCCGTCGGCTTGGACTCTAGGCTACCCCCGCGCAAACGCCGTGCCGATTTGCGAGTGTTAAAAACATGAGCGGCGGCGGACCCTCCGGAGTTCACCATCACTCTCCGCCCCCATCTCATCGGACAGGGAATCCCCCACGTAGACGAGGCAGCGTGGCCACGTCACCATAGGGCTGCTCCCTCCCGGACCTCGCCCGATTCGGCAATCAAGAGTCAGGCCCTCTCCTTCGAGAGGGCTGCCCCTCATGACCGCCCACCTCGGCGTGAGTTCGTCTCCCCCATCCGGTGCGGGTAACGAGGAAGGTGGCTTTACCCGGAGGTTGCTGGCCTCTGCGTGAAGCCGGTTTCAGCACTCTGGAAGACGGCTACCCTTCCGGCCCTACCCACCGCCAGCGCTTTGCGGGTTTCACTGTGTATTTACGTGCTCTTCTAGTTCGGCTTTCATCCTGCAGACATTGCAGAGCCCAGTGGACGAAGGCTTGCCGCAGCTCCTGCAGGGCATCGTTTCCTTGTCAGAGGAGCGGGCGAACCTTGAGATCACGTCGAGGCTCGAACGCAGGAGGACGTTCTTCATGCCCGGGTGGTTAGCCTCCATGGTGTTGAGGTAGTCCCGGACCTCGCTCCTCAGCCCCTCGTGCATGTAGGGGCAGCTCACGCTCTGGAAGGGGACCCCGGTCTGGAACGCGTAGAGCGCTACCTCCTCCTCGTAAATCTCCATGAACGGCTTGACCCTCCTGACTGGGAACGAGTCGTCCACGTAGGCCGGGTCGAGCCACCCGAGGCGGGCGACGTCGCCGTGCATCAGATTCATCATGAATGTCTGCACGTAGTCGTCGAGATTGTGGGCTGTGGCCACAACTGTAGCCTTCGCGCGGACCGCGCCTTCGTCGATGGCCCTCCGCCTGAAGACCCCGCAGAAGCTGCAGGAGGACACCGACCGCTCGTCCTTCCAGTCCAGGGCCTCGTCGAGGGAGAAGCCGAAGAGGTCCTTGTAGGACACGACGACCTGCTCGACGCCAAGCTCATCGGCTACGGCTCGGGCGTGTTCCAGCGCCTCGTCCCTGTATCCAGCGACCCCCTCATCCACGGAGACTGCGACAATCTCGTTCCCCCTGGAGAGGTAGAGCTGGCTGAGTATCTTCAGGAGCGAGAGGCTGTCCTTCCCGCCCGACACGGCGACTGCCACTCGGTCGCGGGGCCGGATCATCTTGTACTTCGAAATCGTCCGCCTTGTCTTCTCAGTGATCGAGTCCTTGAAGCACGAAGCGCAAAGCACCTCCCCGGAGTACGTCCTTGTGTAGAAGGGCTTGCCTCCGCATCGTGAGCAGGCGGGCATCGGATGAAACCGGCCGTTCCTCTCTATTTAGTCTCAACCCTTAAAGCGACAAGCCGGCCGGCAAGTCAGAATTGGAGCCTGAGGAGCACAAGAGGTTCGAGTTCATCTACGGCCTGGTGATGCTCAGGACCACTCGAGTCAACTCCCTGATGGACAGGATGGGGCGCTACAGGATAACGAAGCCCCTGGGATGGTTCCTGCTATACCTGCTACCAATCGGAGCCGGGATCGGGCTCTACATCTTCCTTACGAATTTCACGCTCTTCTTCTCGTCCCAGGTCCACTCCGTTGGGACCGCGGTCAGGAGCATCTCGCCTCTAGCGTACCTGGGGCTCCCCGGAATCAACCCATACATCCCGCTGCTGGACGGATGGGTGGCCCTCATAGTCGCCATGATAATCCATGAAGGGGCCCATGGCGTGGTCGCCAGGAGCCTCGGATACCCTGTCAAGACTGCGGGCCTGCTCTTCCTCCTTGTAATCCCTATCGGCGCGTTCGTGGAAGTCGACGAGAAGGCGCTCAAGGCCGGGAGGGCGAGGGACTCAGGGCGCATCCTTGCGGCCGGAGCTGGGGTGAATTTCGTCGCAGGAATCATCTTCCTTCTGCTCCTTTCGAACGTAGTTTCGGCCATGACACCGGCGGCCAATGGAATTGCGATAGAACAGGTGAACGTCGGATCTCCCGCAGCCGCCGCAGGAATACAGCCGGGAGACTTCCTGGTTAAGGTGGATGGAATCCACTACAACGATCCATCGAGCATCGCCAGCGCCCCCTGGTATCGCCAGGGGCAGGTCATCAACCTCACCCTCTACAGGGGAGGCGAGACATTAGAAATCCCCAGCCTCACTGTGGGGACGAACCCGAACAACGCTTCGCTACCGTACATCGGGATTGCGAGCGTCGGCTTCTCTGACCTCCAACAGACCGTGTCGAGCTACTCCGGGGCGTTTCTCAGCCATCCCATCACCTACTTCTGCATCCCAGCCTTCCCGCGGTGCCAGAGCATCGCCCCCTTTTCCGACCAGCTCTCGGTGTTCTACACGTCCAGCTACGGCTCTTCCCTGGTCCCGCTGGCGAACCTCCTATATTGGATGTTCTTCCTCAACCTCAACCTCGCCATTTTCAACGCGATGCCCATCTACCCTCTTGACGGAGGACAGGCATTCGACGCTGGCTTGAGAGGTCTCGTGAGAGGGAAGGTCAGCGATAAGACTGTCTTCCGGATAACCGCCGGAGTCACCTTCGCGACCCTGTTCGTAGTGGCTAGCCTCCCCCTGGCAGCCTACCTGAACCTCATCTGACCGAGCCCCCCTTGCCCGTTAAATATCGAAAACAGCTCTAGTTCCGTTGCTGGACATACAGCCCCCTCCTGGCGCTGAGAACCTCATTCAGCAGTTTGCCCAGCAGTTCACATCGGCGGTCACTGTGCTCCTGACGACTGTGGACTCTACGGTCATAGACCTCTCCAGAGTCGCTTACGTGACTCTGCTGATGCTCGGCCTTCTGCTTTACTTCACCCACATAGAGCGGCGGCTGGGCAAGGACCTGATCAAGGGCGGGGTCGCACTGGCCATAATCTCTGAGTTCGTCTTCCCCGTGCTCAGTAAGCTTTGATCGCGTAGCGGAGGAGCGCCACGATTCCCCCGAACGAGGAGACCTGCTTCCCGAACTCCATGGAAGCGTCTGCCAGGTAGACAGTACCCCCCCGGCCTTCGATGGTGTTCAGCACGTCCACCAGCTCCCCCTCGTCTACCCCAGCGAAGAAGACGTCGTCAGATACAGCGCAGGACTCAACGGCCCCCGATGCGGCGGCGAGCCTGACGCGAGGGAGCGAGTAGGCGACCTTCGAATCCCCTGTGGATATCCTCCTCACCACTTCGGCGACCAGCTTCTGCATCTCAATCACCAGGGAGTCCTTGGCCAGTGCCTCGAAGGACTGGACCTTGATCATGGCCCTGACGCCGTCCGCACCGGTCAGGTCGAGACCCTCGATGACGCTTACGGGGTGAGACTTCAGGCGCTCTCTGATCTGGTTGGCGATGCCGTTCTTGAAGTTCCCGGGGCCTGCGACTACGACCAGGTCTCCTTCACGGAAGAGCTGCGCGACTACTTCGGCGACCTTCGAGATGTACGGCTTGGGGCTCTGTTCGTCCCCCATCTTTCCCCCGAGGCCCGACTCGACGCTCGTGTCGTATGTGAGGTGTGAGCCGCTGAGGGTGCCGATGCCCGCTTCTCTCCTGTCGGCCGCGACCAGTATGAAACGGGAGGAAGCCTGTGTGGGCGGGCGGACCAGGTGGATGTCGAGGGGAGTCCATTCGCGCTTCCGAAGCGTCAGGGAGTGGCCCGGCGAGAGCGTGACGGAGTGGGAGCCGACCTTGGTGACGCTTTCGTCGCTTGCTTCTACTATGGTCCCCCTCAGGCGTATCCTTTCGATGCTGCTGTCCAGGTGCACCTCCTCGACCGCCAGGGCAATGGTGACCTTGACCCTCTCCCCCTTGTCAGGGCGCGAGTACTCGTCTTCCTTCTTGACGACCCTCGAGCTACGGGTGACGACCACGTCCCCCTTCGCGATTAGGCGCCTGAGGGTCCAGAGGTCTTCGGCAGACTCGATGGTCAGAGAACAGTGGCCGTGCTTGGGGTTGAACTCGTTGAGTATCAACAGCCGAGGCTACTCTAGGCCGAGGTCTCGGAAGGTGCCAATCCTGACGTCGCCAGGCACTTCGCTCAGCTCTCCGGTGCGGTGCCCGATTATTCCCTTGACGCCCATCTTGGCTGCTGACTCGACGAGGCGCTGGGTGACAATCCCGTCGAAGATCAGATATTCAGCGCCGGTGGTGGATTCCATCTTCTGGACGAGCTCGCTGATTGGGAACCTCCCAATCTCCTGGAGGGCATGGTCCAGCAGGATTGCTTCTAGGGTGCCGTTCAGGTTCGGGTAAAGCTCCTTGGTCTTCACCACGACCGGCTCGTCGGGCTCCTCCTGGGCCTTGGGCGCTGCCCTCTCCGCGGCCCTCTCTCTGCGGGCAGGCTGTGCTCCCTCTGCTTTCAACAGGTTGATGACGTCGATGGGGGTCAGGTCCTCTACCTCCTTCCCCTGGGGCGCGTGCAAGACCTTCTCCACCTTCATGACCTGGGCCAGCTCCTTTTCGATGAGTTCCCCTCCCCTGTCGCCGTCAAGCACCGCAATCAAGCGCTTCTTCTTGCCGAGCTCGATTATCGAGTCCGGTATGCTCGTGCCTTCGAGAGCGACCACGTTCTCGATGCCCGCCCTGAGGAACAGGACAACGTCCGCCCTGCCTTCCACCAGATACACAAGCTCAGAGGAGTAGACGCCCGGCCCTGCCGGAAGGTTCTCCATGCCATAGTTGATCACCTTCGCCCGCTTGGTAGACTCGGTCACGTCCTTGAGCAGGTTCTCCCCCTCGCTCGATGTCTTCGAGCTCCAGTCCCTGACAATCAGCTTGGCCCTGTCGACGATCTGCTTGCGCTTGACCGCCCTCACGTCTTCGATGTTCCCGACTGTGAATCGGGCGCTGCAAGGACCGACCTTGTCAACGCTCTCAACGGCAGCTGCAATCAGGGCAGCAGTGCCGATGTCCGTCGACATCGGGATGATCACCTCTCCCCTCGTCTTGTCGTTCTTGGACTCCAGATTGATTTCTATGCGGCCCACCTTCCAGCTCTTCTGGAGCTCGTTGAGATTCATTTCAGGGCCGAACAGCCCCTCGGTCTGTCCGAAGATCGCGCCGATGACGTCCGCCCTTTCAACGACTCCGTCTACTTCAAACTTGAGTTTGACTAGATACTTTACTATACCTGAATCTGGCAATCCCATTCACTCCTTGCATTTCTCTTTCACTCGTGCTTAACGGTGTTAATCGTTAATTGATTCTTGCGAAAATTGTCGGGGATATAAACCTCTTGGTTCCTGTC